>Ga0208192_1001700_pt1 | contig 12133 bp, 9 predicted proteins | sample June2015DPH_13_1_2_FD_184711 | JGI IMG/M metagenome (GOLD analysis project Ga0208192, IMG submission 184711) | Peatland microbial communities from SPRUCE experiment site at the Marcell Experimental Forest, Minnesota, USA - June2015DPH_13_150... | ecosystem: Environmental > Terrestrial > Soil >... | reverse complement strand
CGCTGCCATCAAGGAATATTTGGACAATCACAACCAGAATCCTCGTGTCTTTGTATGGACCGCCTCGGTCGAACGAATCATGTCCAAAGTCGCCAAATGTAAAGAAGCGTTGGGGACACTACACTAGATGGCACTCCCCAGGGTACGCCGAGGGTCGAATCCATGAGATAATACCGACCGTTAAAACCCGAAAGGCGCGCCCTGTTGACGGCTAAGGGTCTTATACGGGCTGTTCGTTTTTCGTAGGAGAAAGGCTACCGCCTGTCATTCTGAGCATGCATAGCCGAAAGCGGCTATCCCTGATGTCAGAAACGGGTACTGAAAGGGAGGATCGATGGGACCGTGGCAGGCCCCGGCAGGGGCCAACCGTGAGTAGCCGCAGGTTTTAACCTGCGGATAGCAAAGCCCACCCGGCCGCCCCAACCCCGACGGGGTTGACCCTACGAACGTTCGGCCCCTCCAGGGCCGGAACGATCTCTCGGCTTCCCTTTCCGTAGGTTTCATCCCGCGTGGCGGGACTACTCACGGTATGCCGCTTCGCGGCACTCGCGATGCGGCGGCTGAACAACGGGCTCACGGGGCCGTTCGAGGGAGCCCAGAGCACGCGTGCCGTTCGCATGACTTTGATGGGAGGTCAAAATGAAAAGCTTGACACGTCGAGATCTGCTGAAGACGAGCCTGCTGGCGCCGGCCGTAGTAGCGGCGGCCCACGAAGCTGTGGCCGACCGGAAGGTGGCGATGGGAGCGCCGGGCGAGGCTGCCGCAACCGGCGCGCCGCCCGCAGGGTCCACACCTGAGTCGCCGGGCCCTGGGGCCGGACGGGAACGTTTCCTATTGGATTTTGGCTGGCGCTTCCATTTCGGGCATGCCAATGACCCCGCTAAGGACTTCGGATTCGGGGGCGGAAGGTCCGGGAACTTCCAGAAGACGGGGAGTTTCCTTCCTGCTGGCGCCCTGGCGTTCGACGATAACGACTGGCGGTCTTTGGACCTGCCTCACGATTGGGCCATCGAGCTGCCCTTCGAAAACGATCCGGCGCTCTCAAGCAAAGGGTTCTACCCGTTGGGACGGACCTACCCGGCCACGAGTGTCGGATGGTATCGCCGGGTCTTCGAGCTTTCCGGCACGGACGCAGGCAAGCGGATCACGATCGAGTTCGATGGCTCGTACCGGGAAACGATGGTGGTCTTCAACGGCTTCTACATCGGCCGGCACAGCGGCGGATACGATCCGTTCAGCTTCGATGTGACCGACTTTGCGACTCTGGGTGGGAGGAACGTGCTGCTGGTTCGTGTGGATGCCACCTCGAGCGATGGCTGGTTCTACGAGGGAGCGGGGATTTACCGGCACGTCTGGCTGGTGAAGACGCACCCGGTTCATGTAAAGCAATGGGGCACCTTCGTGCGCACCCAGGTGCGGCGCGGCGAAGCTACCGTCTTGATCCGCACGGAGGTGGATAACCACGGCAAAGGTGCGCAGAGTACGCGCGTCACCTCGACGATTCTCGATCCCTTCGGCAAGGCGGCGGGGAAAGTGGCGACTGCCCCGGCATCCATTCCGGAATGGGGAGATCAAACCTACAAGCAAGAGATTGTGGTGAACCAGCCCGCCCTGTGGTCCCTCGAGGAGCGGAACCTCTACAAGCTGGTGACGGAAGTTGAAGCGAGTGGCAAGGTCGTCGATCGCTACGAGACGCCGTTTGGCATTCGCACGGTGAGCTTCGACGCGGAGAAGGGCTTCCTCCTGAACGGCGAGTCCGTCAAGCTGAAGGGAACCTGCAACCACCAGGATCATGCGGGGCTGGGCGCGGCGCTGCCGGACGCGGTGCAGTATTACCGCATCCGGAAGCTTCAGGAGATGGGCTGCAACGCCTACCGCACGTCGCACAACCCTCCCACTCCGGAGCTGCTCGACGCCTGCGACGAGCTGGGGATGCTCGTGTTCGATGAGACGCGCATGATGTCATCGAATCCAGAAGGCCTGAGCCAGTTCGAGAATCTTGTGCGGCGCGACCGCAATCATCCCAGCGTCTTCATGTGGTCGATGGGAAATGAAGAAGGCCAGGCGAACACCGAAAAGGGGTTGCATATTCTGACCGCGATGAAAGAAATTGCGACCCAGTACGACGGCTCGCGGCCCGTGTCGATTGCACCCATCCGGGCGATTGGGGTCGGCGGCCTGGTCATGTGCGACGTCATGGGCTACAACTACATGGACCCTGGCGCCGAGGCCTACCACAAAGCCCATCCTGAGATCCCTGTTGTCGGCACGGAGACCGTCAGCGCCGTCGGCACGCGCGGCATCTACGTCACGGACCGCGAGAAAGGCTTCGTGGGATCTTACGATCCGTACACCACCACCGGCCGCGCTTCGGCGGAAGGCTGGTGGAGGTTCTGCAATGCGCGGCCGTGGCTCACGGGAGGCTTCGTGTGGACAGGGTTCGACTATCGCGGTGAACCCTCGCCCTACCAGTGGCCCAACATCAGCTCGCAGTACGGGATTATCGATACCTGTGGCTTCCCAAAAGATACTTTCTACTACTACCAATCCTGGTGGACTTCCCGGCCGGTGCTGCACGTCTTCCCGCATTGGAATTGGCCGGGCATGGAGGGACAGGAGATCGCGGTCTGGGTCTACTCGAACCTGGACAAGGTGGAGCTGTTCCTCAACGGACAGAGCCTCGGCACGAAGGAAATGAATAAGGATTCGCACCTCGCGTGGATCGTCAAGTATGCTCCCGGCGCCATCGAGGCGCGGGGCTACAAGGACGGCAAGCAGGTGATGACGGCAAAGCGCGAAACCACGGGGCCGGCAGCAAAGCTGGTGATGAATGCGGACCGCAAAGAGGTCTCCGCCGATGGCGAAGACGTGGCGATGTTCGCCGTCGGAGTTCACGATGCACAAGGCCGCGTGGTGCCGATAGCCGACAACGAAGTGACGTTCCGGGTCTCCGGCGAGGGAAAACTGATCGGCGTCGGCAACGGCGACCCCACCAGCCACGAATCCGACAAGGGCACATCGCGAAAAGCCTTTTCCGGTTTTTGCACGGCCATTGTCCAGTCTACGAAGACTGCCGCGAACATCACCGTGGAGGCGACATCCCCCGGACTCGCGCCGGCCAGCGTTACGATTGCAGCGAAAGCCGCGACGCTGCGTCCCCAAGTGGCGGTTTGGGAACGCGAGGTGCCGGTGGGTTCGGGCATCACCGGCCTGTGGAGGCCGATCCCGAGGACCGGCGACGCCAACGGCCTGCTCGCGTTGCTCCTCGGCGGTGGCGACACGGTGTTCTCTCTCCGGCAGGATGGGAACAGCCTCACGGGAAGCGTGGAGGGCGCCGGCGGCGGCTTCTTTGGCGGCAACGATGCGCCCCTCCCGATCGAGGAAGGCAAAGTAGACGGCAACAGTGTCTCCTTCAAAGCTGGAAACAGCACCTATGCGGGAACGCTGAAGGGAGACCAGATCGAGCTTCAACGGATGGTAGATTTCGGCTTCCGGCTGACGACCGCTCCTGAGGCGCCGGCGGGGACGCGCCCGGCGATTGGGCCCCCGCCGGACGGTTCGGACCCGTCGAGGGGAGACGACTGGGGACGTCCCCCGGGTCCGCTTGTTCTGCATCGGGTTCAGCGGTAGAGATCGCTTTGCACTGACAGAGCCGGTTCCGTTGACATTCGTGGATCTCAGGCCGGCAGAACGTAACAAAGTTGAATTAATCGAGACCGCTGAGAGCGCAAAAGTAGCCAATTCTTCCACGGGCTTTTAGGGAGGCGGTATCGACTGCGTGCTGGGCATTTCAACCGCGCCCACGGACCCATCGGGCTCGAGCTCGAGAGTGGGCGTGTAAAGGCCGAGGAACTTGCGCCTCCACCATAGGCCCTCTGCACGCTTGACCTTCAGATCGGTGAACCAGTACCGCCACAACACGGCGCGCACCTCACGCGGGGGCTTGTCAGGGAAAGGATTCCCGGCAAAAAGCGAAGGGACACTAGGACTCCCGCGGAGGAGCTGAATCTCTAGGCCCACGACGAAGGGGCTTTCTCTCCAGCCGCCCAGCGATGCAAACCACAGGTTCCATTCAAAGCGAGGTTGATAAGGGGCATAAACGCGCGGCGCCTCGCGTGGATTCTGTGGCTTGTAGCGAAAGGGATAGGCGACCCAGACTTGTCCATCACTCGACCCCTGAAATTCGATTTCATACCGCGCTCGCGTCATGACCGCAAAAAGCCCATATTCATTGGAGATACGAAACGGCTCAAGCAACACAATGGGTGAGGTAGGAAGAGGCAACACCAGGAAGATCATCAACAGCAACAGAACGGTGGTGGTGTAGAAGACCCACAAGAGAACCAAAGCGGAAGAAAAGATCGATGCTCGCTGGACCAATCCAAGGAAGCGGGATAACTTTGCGGGGACCTCGACAACAAGCTCCTGGCCGGTAGTTGTCGGCCGAGGTGGAGCGACGAGCCGCGAATCTGCCGCCGCCGGGAACTTTCCACCTCCAAGGAATAATCCTGTCAAACCTCGAAGCAACGAGACCAAAAACTTGTCGTCCAACAGCACCATGCCCAGGGAAAAGACAAGGTAGTTTAGGAAAGCCAGATTGGCGGTGAGGATGATGCCGATTTGGAAGGGCGTGACGACAAGGAAGCACAGAAGGCGGAAGCGCCGTGGCAGGAAGAGCATCCAAACCAAGCCAAGCTCGATTATGAGCGTGGCGAGCGCTACAGAAGCCTGGAATCTGTGCGGGAGTTGCTGCGCGTACCAGCCAATCCAATCGGGCAGGGGGCCGTTCTCGTAGTAATGGTCGAGGGCGGTCAGGCTCCTCCACTGGGGGTCGTGGCTCGCCACTTTGACGATCCCGGATTCGAAGTAAATGCGGAACCACTCCCAGTGCAGTAGGAAAAGGCTGGCGCGAGAAGGTGGGTGGTCATCACCCAAGCCAGGCCGCCAGCCCCGAGGAGCAAAGAACAGGCTGATGAATGCAGCCTCAAGAAGCATGCCGTCGGATTGGTAGGAGGAGAACTCCTGGGCGGCGGCCACAAAGGAGAGAAACATCACCAAACAGACTGCAATCATCCCGCGAGGCCAAAAGTTCAGCACTAGCATGACGGAGGCGATCAACCCGACCCAAGAGATCGCCATGAGCGCGTGGTTCCCACTGCTCAACCACAAGAGGCTTGGAACATACCAATAGGCCCTCGCCCCGGCCTGCTCGTGCAAAGCGCTCAGATAACGGCCAGCGGGAAGAATCCCATCAGGCCCGATTAGTCCGCGGATTTGAAAAAGCAGGGAATAGAACGCCGAGAAGAAAATTAGCCCCAACGCCCGAAGCCAAAGCCAGCGCGGCCTGAGGTGCCCGCGCTGCGAAGCTCCTTCCGCCCCGAAGACGTAATTGAACAGCGAATTGAAGCGGAGCACCATGCAGTGGCTAATCCACAATGTTACAATAGGCGACGCTTTGAACTACATCTTCATTTGCGAAAAAGAGGAACGATCTATGACCGAGCAAATCAACCGGCGTGATTTCTTCAAACGGGCGGCGGTGAGCACTGCAGGCGTCAGCCTGGCGATGTCCGGCGCCAGCACCGGTAGTGTCCTGAGCGCCAATGACAGAATCCGGCTGGGCCTGATCGGCTGCGGACGCCAGGGCGTCGATAACATGAGGCATTTCATGAAGCAGGGTGTGGAAGTCGCCGCGGTGTGCGACGTTTACGAACCCAATTTGCAGAAAGGGCTGGAGGCGGCGGGCGGAAAGGCGAAAGCGCTGAAGGACTTTCGGCAAGTACTCGACGACAAGGAGATCGACGCGGTCATCGTCGCGACGCCCGACCATTGGCATGCGCTGCCCACCGTCATGGCCTGCCAAGCTGGGAAGGACGTGTATGTTGAGAAACCCATATGCGTTGCTGTCGAAGAAGGCAAGAAGATGGTGGAGGCCGAGCGGAAGTACAAGCGCGTAGTGCAGGTAGGGCTTTGGCAGCGCTCCAACCTGCACTTCCAGAAAGCTGCGCAACTGGTCCAGGACGGGCTGATCGGAAAAGTCAGTTTCGTAAGGACCGAGAACTATTCCGACATCTACCCGGACGGCATCGGCAACCCACCGGACTCCGACCCGCCACCGGGACTCGATTGGGACATGTGGCTGGGGCCGGCGCCAAAAGTGGCGTTTAACTAGAATCGCTTCGGGGTGGGCGACCGCTGGTCAACCTTCCGCTACTTCTACGATTATGCCAACGGGTGGCCCGGCGATTGGGGCGTGCATCGGCTCGACATTGTGCAGTGGGCATTACGAGTCGATGGCCCGCATACCATCACAGCTTCCGGCAGGAAGTTCTACCTCAAGGACAACAGCGACACCCCCGATACGCTCCAGATAACGCTCGAATACCCCGACTTTGTCGCCACCTACGAAAACCGGCTGTGCAATGAGAGCGCGATGGACAACCATGGTTACGGAATCGAGATCCATGGCACGGACGGAACAATGTTTGTGGACCGCGAGGGCTTTCAAGTCTTCCCGGAAGGCACGGAGGTCGAAGGAAAGCGAGTAGCAAAGACCGCCGAAATGAAAATGGAAAGAGTGGACGACGGGCTGGCAAACCATGTTGCCAACATGCTGGAGTGCATGAGGACCCGCAAGCTGCCGCAAAGCGATATTGAGTTTGGCCACCGCTCGACCAGCACCTGCCTATTGGCTAACGTTGCCCTGCGGAGCAAGGAGCGGCTGGAATGGGACGTGGCCAGCCAAAGGCTGACCAAGGGCAGCCCGGCGGCGCAAAAGCTTTTGAGCCGTGAATATCGCGCCCCCTGGAAGCTGGGGGTTTGAAAACAGTTAACAGTCGACAGTCGAGAGTCGATAGTCAGAGTTTGGAGTGCGGCAGCTTGCTGCCGCTTTCTCCCCTTCCGCCGTACAGCTTGCTGGCCGTGCACAGGAAAGCAGTACTCGGGCCGGTGAAGCGCGAGCAAGCTCGCGGAGAAAAGCGGCAGCAAGCTGCCGCACTCCAGGGCGTCTTCGGCGCTTCCGACCTTCGACTTTCGACTTTCGACTTTTGACTTTCGACCTTTGACTTTTGGCATGCCTTACGGAAGGGAGGTGACGTAGATTGCCGACCCACTTTCGAACGCGTCGGGAGCGATGAAGGCTTCAGCTTGCTGGGAGTCACCACCCAAAGAAAGAATCGGCTTTCCCGGCGCCGATTGGACAATGGGTAAGAACTCGTCGGTTGAGGTCAGGCGCGTGACTTGACCGGCGCAAAAGCAATAGAGCCCCAGATCAGTGGGTGAACCAAGGGGTGTTGCGGCAAAGATGATGTTTCCCTGAGCGGAGGTGGTTTGACCCTCGATCTGGCCCAGGGGTTTGACTTCCGGGGCGCCAGCGACATGCTTGGCCATCACCGGCTGGGAAGGGTCGCCCGCCAAGAGCGCCGTTTGCACGTTCTCGCCCTCCATAACGACCAGGACCATTTGGACCAGCGCCTGGCCGGCACTCGGACCAAGAATCTGAACGGTGTCTGCCGGATCGGGTGGAGGCTTGAGCTCCTGAAAGCTGCGAATGGCCACGGCGCGGAAGAACTGCTCGAGGGCGACATCGGGGGGAGTGCCGCGCCGAGCCAGGGCCGCCTCATCGTGGCTGAAGAAAATCGGCTCGAACAAGTCTTTAGGTGTTAGGGAGACACCTGCCGGAAACTCCAAGCTTCGAAGCTCGCGCGGCGTCCATAGGAATAAGCCCGTACCAGGATTTTTGCCGCCCCAGCGCGCGCCAAACAAGATGTTTCCTTGCGAGTTGATTAAAGGCGCTGAGAATTCGAGGAAGGCGGCGTCCGGAATTCCCGGAAGGCTGTCGGCGCTTGTCAGCAGCGCCCTGGCGCCTGTTCCGTCCACGCGGATGATGGCGCTGCTGGGATTTCCCTCCGTGTCTTTCAAGCCGGCCGCAAAGCAAATCGCCCCCGCGTCATTGAGGCTGGGCGCGCTGAACGAATCGTAGGAGGTCTTGAGGATCGGCGCCCGCAGACCCTGGAAGGCCACCACGGAAAAACTTACGCCGCTGGACCTGACGACAGCCCGCAGCTCATTCCGTGCACCCCGCAGGGATGAAAGGAAGACGATCTCCCGGTTGTCATTCATGGCCAGGTTGGAAAATGGCCCGAAGGAAAATCCCGCGTGCCCAGGCACACCCGACCCGGCAGCGAGGAGCAGGCGCGTGTTCGATTGGGCAGACAACCATGGAGATACGGTGAGCAGAAGACTCAGGACGACAACAGAGAAGACCAGACTCCGTTCCACTCGGCTCATGAGGTCGCACCTGCGCGGCAAGCTGCCTGGTCCTTCCCCCAGCGCCACAATCCCGCAAAACGCCGATTTGCCTGCCGCGGCCGCTGGGGTTCTAAGCCCATTTAGAAAGCACCAAGTCCCCGGATGAAGGACTCATCGCTCAAATACCAGGAAGTATTGGTAGGGCAGGAAATCGAACTCCCTGGCAAGGTGAAAACCTGCGGCTCCAAATTCCTCGAGCACGTCCTGTCTGGCAATTTTCATCTCGAAGGTAGGCCCAACCGGCAGCCGACGTTTTTGAAAGTCGATGTTCACGATCCTGCCTCCGGGGCGCAGTGCATTCGCAAGCAAGGGGTAATACTTGGCCCGCTCAGTGATATGGTGGAGGGTCGCACAAATAAAGATCAGGTCCACGGACGCGGGCGCCAACTCCGGATCGTGAGCGTGAGCGAGAATAGTTTGGATATTGTGAAGGTTCTCTTGCCTGGCGCGCTGCTCAATGTACGCCAGCATTTCTTGGTCGATGTCGACGGCGTAGACTTTCCCGGCTGGTCCTACCTTGCGGGCAAACGGCACGGTGAAATATCCGGAACCTGCGCCGATATCCGCGATGTTTTCTCCGGATTTGAGATTCAGCACTCGAACGACTTCCTCAGGCTTCTGCCATGCCGCGCGGCTGGGATCCTCGAGATGCTGGATATACAAGTTCGTGGTTGCCGGCGGATTGTGTTCCTGGCACCCGAGTGGCGCTGTCCAAACAAGCCACCCTGCCAGCATCGACATCAGCAGAACCAAGGACCTTGTCTTCCCCATAAACTCTCCCGGCATGAATACCATCACAGCACAAGGGCCGGCTCGCCCATGTCCCGACAGGTCGGCCCGGAGACGCGCTTTCCCTGCGCCAGGACGGAATAAACTACCACCTCTGGAGAATGGAATGGGAACCCCTCGCGCGCGGCGATCTTAGGATTCAGTCGGATTGATGGATCGCCTTTTCCCTCTGGGCCTCTTTGCTGCATCCGAAGGAGCATCCTGTGCAAGCGGGTCTGCTTCATTCACCTTGGCCATTGCCGCCGCGTCGTCAGGCGCAATAACGAAGAATTGCGAGAGCTTAACGTCGTCCAGGATTTTCTGAACGTGCACATTAAGATTCGCCAAAACCATTCGAGTGCCGGCATTTTGGGCCGTCACACGAGCCCCCGCAAGAAAACCCAAACCCGTGGAATCAATGTAAGGGACATCAGAAAAATCGATGATGAGTTTTCTCGTCCCCGCGTCGATAAAGTCCTTAATCTTTTGTCTCAGGAAGGGCCCATCACTGCCCGCCAGGAATTTTCCGTTCAAGCTCACAATGACAATATCGTCCGCGAAACGCGCCGTAATTCTCACGATTACACCTCGCTGAGGAGCCGCTCAAAAGTCCACACGCCCCTATGGGTCCCGCCGATTCTCTTTTTCCGGTAAGGCTCTTCGAGAATTCGCGTTCCAGAATAAACAGGCGAAACTTGAAAGGCTATGCTACGGGAGGGGGCGAAGGGTTGTCAAGTCGAGTAAGGCAAACGGCAGGGTCCTGTCAAAGTCGGGGAGAAAGCGGCAGAGCCGCTTTGGGACCTTACCCTTCGGGGACTTTGACGCGACCCTGAGGTAAACGTTTCATCTCGGGGCGACAAGTCGAAAGTCGAGGGTCGAAAGTCGAAAGCAAACCGGTGGGAACCATGCGCGAGGGATTAAGCGCGCTCCAGCCGCAAGAATCTAATCGTTCGCGGGGTCCGCTTTCAAGTTTCGCACAAACTTACCCAGATCGCGGAGATTCATGACCAGATGTTTGAACCGCCGCAGGGCCAGTGCGTTGGCGCCGTCCGACAGGGCCAGCTCGGGGCGGTTATGGACTTCCATGAAAAGGCCATCTACTCCCGCCGCCACTCCCGCTCGTGCCAGGGTGCTGATGAATTGCGGTTGCCCACCGCTCTGGTGGCCTTCACCACCCGGCAATTGCAAGGCATGGGTTACGTCCAGGATGACCGGGAATCCGAAACCCTTCATGACGGCAACCCCCCGAATGTCCACAACCAGGTTGTTATAACCGAACGTGCTCCCTCGCTCGGTCACCAGGATCCAGTGGTTCTTCGTCCTCTCGACCTTTTCAATGGCATGGCGAATATCCCAGGGCGAGAGGAACTGCCCCTTTTTGATATTCACTACGGCGCCAGACCGCCCCGCTTCGAGAAGCAGATCGGTCTGACGACAAAGGAACGCCGGAATTTGGATGACATCGCAGACCTCTGCCGCCCGGTTAACCTGCGTTGCTTCGTGTACGTCAGTCAGAACGGGTATGCTGAACTCCCTCTTGACGCGCGCCAGGATCTGAAGCCCACGCTCCAACCCCGGGCCGCGATAGGAATCCAGCGCGGTGCGGTTGGCCTTGTCGAAGGAAGCCTTGAAGATATAGGGAATCCGGAGATCCTGCGTAATGGTGGCCAGCCGCTCGGCCATCATCATCGCATGTCGCTCGTTCTCGATGACGCAGGGCCCGGCAATCACAAAGAGTGGGTGGCCAGTTCCAAGCCTCAGCCTCCCAACAGGAACCACGTGACCCATTGTTCCCTCACTCCTGAGCTAAGACTTCGCCATGCGCAACCGCTTCGGAGGCGGTCACCTTAGCCCCTTCCTCCACAAAGGAGCTTGCGAATGTGGCCAACCTCGTTCGGCGATATTGATAGGCCGCGCCGATGAATGCTTTGAATAGCGGGTGAGGCTCGAGGGGACGCGACTTGAATTCAGGATGAAACTGGCAACCCAGGAACCACGGGTGGTCGCGGATTTCAACGATTTCCACGTAGGTGCCGTCCGGGGTCGCACCCGCCAGGTCCAACCCCTGGGCTACAAGGATTCCCTCATAATCGCGGTTGAATTCGTAGCGATGGCGGTGGCGCTCGGAAATCTCGAGCTGACCGTAGGCCTGATGAGCAAAAGAACCGGGCTTGAGCCGGGCGGCCCAGGCTCCCAAGCGCATGGTTCCCCCCAGCTCATCAATTCCCCGCAATTCACGAAGTTTGTAGATGACGCGATGCGGCGTGGATGGGTCAAACTCCGAACTATCCGCGCCGGTCAAGCCGCAGACATTACGCGCGTATTCTATTACTGCGCACTGCATGCCGAGGCATATGCCGAAATACGGCACCTTGCGTTGGCGAGCGAATTGGATGCCCCTCAACATGCCCAGAATTCCCCGCTTGCCAAAACCTCCCGGGACCAGGATGCCATCCAGCTCTTGCAGTTGGTCTTCCCAGTTCTCACCCTCCAGTCCCTCCGCGTCAACCCAGACCTTGTTGAGCTTCAAGTGGTGGGCAATGCTGCCGTGGACCAGGGCTTCGTTCAAGCTCTTGTAAGAGTCCTCATAGCCCACGTACTTTCCCACGATACCGATGGTTACCTCATCCTGCGGATGGCGGATGCGGTCCACAAGGTCAATCCACGGCTGGAGGTTGCGCTCGCCGGTCTTCAGGTTCAAGCAGCGCAGAATTTGGGAATCCAACCCCTCGCCCCCAAGAATCAACGGCACTTCGTAGATGTCGTCCACGTCCTTCGCGGTGATGACGGCATCTTCCGGGACGCTACAGAAGAGGGCGATCTTGGCTTTAATCTCGGCAGAAAGAAAGCGGTCCGTCCGGCAAAGGAGGATGTCCGGCTGAATGCCGATCTCGCGCAATTCCTTTACAGAATGTTGTGTGGGCTTGGTCTTTTGTTCGCGTGAAGTTTGTATAAAGGGCACGAGCGTCAAATGCACGAAGACCACATTTTCCCGGCCTAGTTCCTGCCGCATCTGCCGAATAGCCTCGAGGAACGGGAGTGATTCAATGTCTCC
>Ga0208192_1001679_pt1 | contig 12254 bp, 15 predicted proteins | sample June2015DPH_13_1_2_FD_184711 | JGI IMG/M metagenome (GOLD analysis project Ga0208192, IMG submission 184711) | Peatland microbial communities from SPRUCE experiment site at the Marcell Experimental Forest, Minnesota, USA - June2015DPH_13_150... | ecosystem: Environmental > Terrestrial > Soil >... | reverse complement strand
TACCCATAAAATCTCTCTTGTTTCTGAGGACTTTTGCTGAATCGTTTCATAGAGCTCGGTGAAAGAAAGAAATTTGGCCATAGTGTAAAGTAGGTTTGTTTGAATAAGAAATTTTCCTGTGAATAAAAACCTATAGCTTTCCTTTTACTTCAGCTGATTTTTTTAATTTGAGGATAAAGTCCCTTAAACTGCTCTTATGGCTTGTACTCAATTTGGGTTCAAGTTCGGCTCGGCCCGCCTCTTTTCCGTTAAAAATATGTGAGTATTCAGGCTGAATTCGGTTTTTCTGTTTGTGATTTAGCTTTGAACCTTGCTGATTCATAAGCAAGCACCTTTTTATGCCTTTTTCCACCAAATTGCACCGTGACCTAAGGCAAATCCAAGCCCTAAACCAAAAAAACAACCCAAAACAAGCTTTTCAAAAACAGGGAGGAGGTCAATTTTGTTAGTGCGCACACACAAAATATAATTATGAAAGACTGAATTGCTATAGTTGGTTTAGCCCGCATGAAAAAGAAAGTGTTCATATCCGGTCCTATCCTAAGCATGGAAAACAATCAAGGATATCGAGAAAATATTACTGACATTCTTACCAGGATGAGCTTTGACATTATTAATCCGTGGCTTAGAGAAAAAATCCTCTACAAAGGAGACGAGAAGTGCTGGTGGGATAAAGTTCCCACGTTTGACTTTATTCAGAGGGATTTAAATGATGCTGACAGATGTGACATTATGGTTGTTTATTTGCCCAAACTTTCGGCAGGAGCATGTATGGAACTGTTTTACGCCAAACGTAAAGGCAAGAAAGTCATAGTGGTTTCGGAAATGGAGTGCTTGAGCCCCTGGATTATAGCACATTCCGACATGATTTTAAAAAACTTTAACCAGCTTGAAGAGACACTGAAAAGATTTCAATAGCTTATATTAGCTTATCTTAGAGCATTGGGAAAATTTTCTTAATAATCAATGTAAGAAACAACAAAAGTTAATTTTAATGCTTCATGAGTCTATAAATGCTATTGGCGTGTAGGTGCAGTCACATAATCTTAATAATTATCCTATGGTGGGTGTTTTAAAGATCAATTTTAGGTTGGAGGTGATTGTTTTGACTGAATCAGAAAAGCGTTCTAGAAGGGAATCGAACATAACTGTGCCAAAACCTGAAATGACCAAAGATAAAAAGTTTAAGTGTCCTTTAGACGAAGAGGTATACGATAAAAGAGAGGATTATGAGAAGCATTGCAAAGAAGAGCACGATGTACTTTAAAATTGCAAATGCAAGATGGAATTTTGCCCATAAGTCATGCTAAGTAAATTTAGAAGCGTACGATTAAGCAGATTGATTAAGTGCTTAAGGTCATCTTAACGCTTCGACCAGCCTTTGAGTCAGGTCTAGTTCTATTGACTTCCCAGAACAGCGCCAAACGCTCTTCCTTAGTTGGCGCTAACACCTATGCTACCATACGCTCCTATATCAATCCCGTATTTTCTTCTATCTCTATCTTCACCTTGGCTCATGACTTCTCTCTCTCATTAGCCTTATTTGGAAAATAGATTATTCAACTATCAATGTACACTATTACAACCCAACATCAGACAACTTTTCGCAAACCATCCTAACAGCCACCTTAAAACTTCCCACACTCAAAATAGTCAAAACGCAATAGTGTTGACTATACACGGGTGCGTGAGTATGTTGAAACCATGTATCAAAAACCAATAGTGCTCACTATGCCCCAGAAGAAAGTGTTGACTATAAAATCTGGTTTTGAATTTTACATCGGTCAAAGACTTTCCGCCAACAAATCTAGGGGTTGTTTCATGAAAAAGTCCGAGCCGCATTTTGAACTTTCAACCCTTTGAATCGCGCTAAAGGAGTCACTTTCAAACAAGTCTTTGTATGCTGGTTATAGACATATGGAAGAAAAAGGTTTTTAATTATCGTTCACCCAGAAAACTAATGATTTTCTTAGGATTAAGAACGATAAATGCTGCATTCCTCATGTACCTGCCAATTTTCGGAATCAAACCAGTTGCATCTGTCCCAAGTTTACAGGTCAAAGCATGCTCAAACATACCTAACGCCTCCGTGCCAATAACGTCTCTGTTTAGCCTAGTCCGTTCAAGCACCGTCTCTATCCCGCCAAGAGACGAACCTAAAATGATTAACCTGTCCAAAAGGGACTGCTGCCATAAACGGATTTTTTCGATTTGCTCCATTGATAATTCCGCTTGCAACACATCGTCTTCCTCACCGTTTAGGCGAATTACTTTTATGCTTAATGGTAAATTCTCATGTAAACCGTAGATTTCTGAGATTTTTTCCAAAGCAACCTTTCTGCCATCCGCAAGTTGAGCTTGTAAATATGCTAAAGGTATGGTTGCTTGGATTGTCTTGGGCTCAAAAACGCCAACATCCACCTTCAATTCTTGTCTGGTAGCGTCAACTTTGGAAATGTATCCCTTTAAGACCGAAAACTGATTCACGTTTTTTATGCTTATGGGGCAGATGCCTATTTTCTTGTTGATATAGCTTGTAGCTATGACTTCGTCTTCTCCTGAAAGGGAAACTTGAACCCACCTGTTAACAGGGCTTCCTAAAACCTTCACGTCTAAGTCTAAATTTTCAAACTCAGCTTTCAACGTATCATCTATTTGTTTTAGTTGAACCGAATGGGAAGCTTTAACGAGCAATGTTAAGGTCGTCATGTTTAATTGCCCAATAGACTGGTTATTTCTTCATTAAGCTTTCTAACTCTTTCTGCAGCATCATCTTTGTGCTCCATTCGAAGCTGCTCAATCTCTAAGTCAATCGGAACTCTCTTTGACTGTTCAATTACCTTGTCGGCGTATGAAACAATTTTCTCCTCCAAAGTGAGGGGCATATAAACATCTTTTGGCCAGCCAAACTTCTCTGCTTCTTCAGATGTGATTCCGCCGCCCACATGCCTCTTAATTATCCTAACTACCGGTTCTGGCAAACCTGCTGATTCAGCTATCTTAGCACCTATAACCGCGTGATCCACAGTGTGAGTTTTTGAACGACCAATGTCATGTAAAAGAGCGCCTGCTTCCACGAGTTTAAAGTCTATTTTTAGGCCTTTCTTTTCAAGTTTACTTGCGGTTTCCATAGCAAATTTTGCAACCGCTTCACAATGATTAATGACTTTAGGTGAGCAATTGTTTTTGCGGAGAAGTTCGATTGTTTGCTCCCTTGAAGGAAGCCTGTTACTCACCGAGTTCCTTCCTTAACAAATCAACTTTTTCAGAGAGTTTACTTATCATTTTTTCGTTTGCAAAATGCACAAGGGGTTTGCTACAGGTGGAACAATGGAAAACTAGTTCAACGGCCTCTTCAAAAGGAACCCGCTTGCATTCTGGACTACCACAGTAATAGAAGTCATGGTTCTTTTCATATTCCAACCTAACATTCAGTTTCTCCAGAACCCTGCGTTTTTGGCTTAAAATAAACCCTTCCAACTGGTCTGGTTGAAGTCTCCAGTGAAAAATAAACCAGCCTGTTTTTGGATCACGTGTCCTTCTAAGGCTTACAAGTGAATGATCGTAAAGTTTGTAGAGGATTTTGCGGACTGAATTGAGACGGATGCCTGTTTTGTTCGCGATTTCATCGTCCGTTATTTCTTCTACGCCTTTGAGGTGTTCAATAAGTTTAACCGCGTCTTCTTCACCTAACGCCAAAGCCACTTTCATTAAGGTTGCATCATCAATAGTCGATAACATAGTCTAATGTTCCTTTAACATATAATATTGAAACTAGCTGTAATAAAACTCTTCTTACGTGTTTTAAGGAAATTCAACATCACTTTTGATTTCTTTTCCCCTTTCTCTGGGAACAATCTCTATTTTCGCCTTTTCGAATCCTTTAGCTAACTCTTTGCCTTCAAAAAATCTGTCTAAAAATATTGCAAGCGCAGCACATTCTGAATGGGGTTGATTCCCAATAGACACGTTAAAATCCGATACATCGCTTGAATAAAATTCGCCTGGAACCTTCTGGCTTCCAACAATGACTAAAACATCCTTCTTTAAACTTTTAATTCTGTTTAGGACATCGCTTGTTTGAATGTTCTCCCCGTAAGCCGTTAAATGAACAACAACGCCGCCTTTAGCCTTCCAGTCACGAACAGCCTTTTTCCATGAGGTTCCCATTTCAAAAGAGAATGTTCCACCCCAATTCTTGGTGACTTTCATTATGGTTTCTTCTATTTTGGGGTCTTCTACGTCTGAAAGTATGAAGCCTGAAGCGCATAGTGCCCTTGCAGTTAAAGCGACATGGGTAGTTAATCGCACGTCCCGCTGTGGTCTATGCCCCCATCTTAAGACAACAATTTGAGGCATGTCATTTTGTTTTTGAGTTGGTTTCAAATTTGCCATTTAATTCTTCCACTTTTCTTCTCACTTGCTCAGCTAATTCTGGGGTAGCTTCAAAGACTACTTGAACCGAATCGTTGGTGAAATTTTCTTTTCTGATGTCTGTTTTTTCGTGAACCCACGAGATAAATGGCATTGCCTTATTAGTTAACGGAACAGAGAACTGGGCTTGCACGTAATTTTCAAGAATTTTGAGTATTTCCTGTCTTAGTAAGTCGAGGTTTGTTTGGCACTTTGCTGATAGGAGAATTGGATTTTGCGTTTTCTCTTCTAGAGCTTTCAGTTTCTGCTTAGTTTCAGCTTCGCTGATTAAGTCAATTTTGTTTAGTGCGGTTATGGTTGGTATGCCTGATGCTCCAAGGCGGTCAATTGTCTCCAGGCAGATGTTGTTTTTCTTCTCGATTGTTTCTATGGGCTCGCTTAAATCTAAAACAAGTATTATCAGGTCTGAATAAATGGTTTCTTCCAAGGTTGAATGAAATGCTTCAATCAACGATAAAGGCAATCGGTCAATGAAGCCGACGGTGTCTGTTAAAAGAAACTTGCGGTTTGAAAACTCCACCATCCGCGTGGTCGTTGAAAGAGTAGTAAATAATGACTTATCCACTCGCACGGTTTCTTCGGTTAAAGCGTTAAACAGGGAGCTTTTTCCAGCATTCGTGTATCCAGCAAGTGAAATAGCAAGGAAACCCAGTTCCGTTCTTCTTTCTCGGTGCAGGATTCTTTTTTCGCGGATTTTTTTCAGTTTTTTAAGGATTGTTTGAACTTGTAGTTTTATGGCTTCTTTGTAAACGTCTGCTTCGTAAGATCCAAGTCCCATAAAGCCAGGCTGCTCTCTCATTTTAGCTAATCTTACTTTTTCTTTCGCATGCTTAAGCTCATTTTGCAGTGTGGCCAGTTGGATTTGCATTTGGGCTTCGGTTGTTGTGGCTCTTTTGGTGAAAATTTCAAGAATAAGCTGAAACCTGTCGATGGCTTCGACTCGTGTTGCTTTTGCCAGATTGTAGGTTTGGCGTGTTTTTAGTTGGTTGTCAAAAATTACTTTTTCTGCGCCGGTTTCCTTGACTAGTTCGGCGAGTTCTTCTACTTTTCCAGCGCCTATTTGGTAGCGAGCATCAGGCGGTCTAGTTTGCTCTAATGTGGCGACAACTGTGTATCCGGCGGATTCTGCTAAACTTTTAAGTTCATCTAAACTTGAGTTTTCACGGTTCAGCCTGCGTTGCGCTATGATGGCTTTCGTTCTGTAGGCTCCTCCCCGCCTTTCTTGTTCAATTCCATGAGGTCGCCCAACGTCAATTCTCGGCTGGCGGACTGAGGAATTTGAGTGATTTTTTCTTCAGAGATTGGAACAAGCAACTTGATTTTTAACATGTGCTCAAGCTTTGAGGCTAACTGGTTATTTGGCGCCATTTTCCCACCTTCAAGGTTTCTTAAAACCGAGGCTTTCTCATTTATTTTTTTGCCGAGTTCCTCATGTGTAAGCGCTAGTTTTTCCCGTGCCAGCTTTATCTTATTTGCATAATCTTCTGTGATCTCTTGAGTAATTTCTACTTTAGCCACTATTGGTTTTTTCTGAACCAGTGTAATAGGCGCCTGCGGTTTTTTGAGGGCTTGTTGGGGAAGGGCTGCTTCTTCATGAATTATTTTGCCATGTTTTGAGCATTCAACGCAAACCGTTAGTTTAGCTCCTTCAATTACTGCCGTTATTGGTTCAGTGTGAATTTTATGTCCGCAGACTTCGCATCTCAAGTAAGCTTTCACCCTTTCACTGTCTTTATTATCTTGTTATGTTTATACTTGTCGAAACAACAAAAAGCCAATCGATGGTGAAAATGTGGAGAACGCACTTGGCAAAGTGAGAAGTATTGCTGATTACCAGTTTGGAAAAGGCGTAGGCACAAAGCTATTTCCAGAAAACGTTGAAATTCAATATTCTCCAAGAACAGGCAGAATACGCTTCATTAACTTGAACGGCGAAAGATTAGCTACTCTGCGTCCAACTGACGGCTTGCTTTCTTTAAGCATTAAAGCAGCAAAGTTTATGGCCGAAAATTTGCCTTTTGCCCAATGCTTTGTTACAGTGCGTAATGATGTGTCCAAGTTTATTGCTGATGGCGGAGACGTTTTTGCCGTTCACGTGGTCAAGGTTGATGCTGAAGTTGGCGCTAAAGATGAAGTAATCGTTTTAGACGAGGATAAGCATGTTTTAGCGGTTGGGCGTGCATTGCTTTCAAGCGTGGAGATGACTGCTTTTAAAACAGGCGTAGCTGTTAAGGTACGGCACGGCTGCAAGGAAAGTTAAGTATATCAAGTTCTACTGCAGAATACTTCGTGGAAGTGAAAATCAATGCATAGACGCATGAATCCTCGAGAGCAAAAACGTTTGATGCAACGTATGGGCATGAACATGGATGCTGTACCCGATGTTCAACAAGTCATAATTAAAACAAGCGGCAAAGACATAGTTATCGATGAGCCAGAAGTGGCAATTTTAGAAGTACAAGGGCAAAAAATGTATCAGGTCATTGGCGGTCAGGTTTCAGAGCAAGCCCCATCTCAACGGCAAACCGCCAAGTCTGCTCAGCCAGCGTTTTCTGAAGAAGACGTGAGGCTGGTGGCGGATCAAACTGGCAAAAGCTTAGAGAAAGCAAAAGAAGCCCTTGAGGAATGCCAAGGGGATTTGGCGAAAGCTATACTGCTACTTCAATCCTAATTCCTAATGATTATTTATATATCGATGTCAATGTCAATATTAATCATGAAGGGGCTTGGGTAGTGCTTCAAAACGTAGATGTAGCAGTTATTGGTCACTTCTCAATCGACACAATTCTACTGCCCAGCAGAACTGCCCCATTTGTTGTTTTAGGCGGCGCTGTAACCTATGCTGCATTTGCCGCTAAACGTTTGGAAGCAACGGCTTCTGTAATCTCCAAAGTGGGTGGGAATTTTCCAGAAGCTTACCTGTGGTGGCTAAGGCAAGAAGGCATTGACCTTTCAGGCGTAATTAAACTTGCAGATGAGCAGACCACATGTTTTGAGCTGGGTTATAATGCAGATTTGTCTGATAGAACCCTGAAATTGAAAAGTAAGGCATCTCCAATAAACTTAGCCGACGTGCCAGCTGATTTGCGGGCTAAGGCTATTCATATTGCGCCTATTGCCAACGAAGTCTCATACGAAGTAGTTGAAAAACTCAAGCACTGTGCTGATATTTTATCGCTTGACCCTCAGGGTTTACTTCGAAGCTTCGACGAAGCAGGAAACGTAACAGAAAACGCTTCGGTTGATAAACGAATATTTAATTTAATTAACATTTACAAATCATCCTTAAACGAAATTTACGCGCTAACTGGCCAGACTGAGCTTAAACCAGCCATAAAAGCTATTCACGATTTTGGAGTAGAAACCGTCATCGTTACTATGGGCGCTAAAGGCTCAGTACTCTCAGTCGAGGGAGCACAATACAACATTGCAGCGTGCCCTTCACAGGTCCTAGTTGACCCAACAGGTGCAGGAGACGTTTTCATAGGCGGCTTCTTAACCGAGTACCTGCGCCAAAAAGAATCAATATGGTGCGCTTGCGTCGGTTCAGCTGCTGCTTCGCTGGTTGTCGAAGGAATTGGTCCAACTTATTTTGGAAAAAAAGAAGAGATTTATCGGAGAGCCAATTCTTTGTATGAAAAGGAACTTAAGCAATAGTGTATATGTACGTAGTAAACTAATGTGCATGGGGCGTAGACTGTGGGACGCATAGACAAAGGAGTAAAATGCAGCGTATCAGGCTGCGGAAGGGAAGCTGCTCGTTCAATATCAGTTGAAAAAGCCCGGGCTGCTGGCTTAAATGTTGGCAGTGGCGAAAAACGCGCTTACATTTGCAAAGAGCATTATAAAGAATTTAAAAAGAGAACGAAAAAAGATAAAACACTTGATAAGTGGCGTTACGGTCACTAAGATGAGTGAAATGCCATGCGAATATTACAGTTACACTCTAACTTTATAGTATTCAAACCAGTCCAAAAAGAAATCGCCATTGCTGAGGAAGCGGAACAAAAAGAAAACCGCATAGAAGAAGTCGTAGTATTATTCACCGCCATCGAAGAAGGCGACAACACTGCAATGGCGCAGAAAGCCATCGATGACGTTAGAGCTTTTCTTGGAAAACTCAAAGTTAACCGCATTCTAATTTATCCGTTCGCTCATTTGAGCAGCAATCTGTCAAAACCCAGCGAAGCCTTGAAAGTTATTAAAGACATGGAAGCCTACGCAAAAGAGAAAGGAATCGAAACCTACCACGCTCCATTCGGCTGGAACAAACAATTCACCATCTCCATTAAAGGGCATCCGCTGGCCGAGCAGGCACGCGCCTATGCCCCTGCACCTGTTGCAGCTGAAGCAAAGGCTGAAGGCGGAGCAAAAAAAGAAGAAGAGCTTGTTTCTGCAGCGTTAAAAGCTGAAGATAAGCTACAATCGTTTTGGCACATTATCCTAACCGATGGCTCGTTAGTGCCAGTTGAAGAATTCAAATTTAAAGAACATGTTAACCTGCAAAAGTTTTCTCAATATGAGATTAAGAAAGCTAGGGCAGTTACCCAGATGCCACCCCATGTCACATTGATGAAGAGGCTGGAAATCGCAGACTATGAAGCAGGCAGCGATCCAGGTAACATCCGCTGGTATCCGAAAGGTCGCATGATAAAATCGTTGCTTGAACAGTACGTTACAAGTCGGATGAATGCGTACGGCGCCATGGAAGTTGAAACCCCAATCATGTATGACTTTAATCATCCAAGCTTGAAAAGTTACTTAAACCGATTTCCAGCCCGTCAATACGTCTTGAAATCCGAAGACAAGGAGCTTTTCCTGCGGTTCGCAGCGTGCTTCGGCCAGTTCCTTATGGCTCATGACGCCCAGTTCAGCTACAAACAAATGCCCATCAAGCTGTACGAGTTAACACGATATAGCTTCAGGCGTGAAAAGAGCGGCGAAGTCGTCGGCTTAAAACGCCTACGTGCCTTCACTATGCCTGATTGCCATGCTTTCTGCACAGATTTAGAGCAGGCGAGAAAAGAGTTCTTGACACGCTTTAACATCTGCATGGAAGTCTTAAGCAACATAGGGTTCACAAAAGACGATTATGAAATTGCCCTGCGCTTCACAAAGGGCTTTTACGACGAACATAAAGATTTCATTGCTGAATTGGCGAAAATTTTCGGCAAACCCATGCTGGCTGAAGTGTGGAACGAGCGATTCTTCTATTTTATCCTCAAATGGGACATCAACTTCGTTGACAACCAAGACAAAGCCGCAGCCCTCAGCACAGACCAAATCGATGTTGAAAACGCTAAACGCTATGAAATAACCTACGTTGACGAAAAAGGCGAGAAACAGTACCCGCTAATTCTGCACTGTTCCCCAAGCGGCGCCATTGAGCGAGACATCTACGCGCTACTTGAGAAGGCTTATCGTGAACAGATGGCTGGTAAAGCGCCTATGCTTCCGCTTTGGCTTTCGCCAACTCAAGTGCGGCTTATTCCAATATCTGATAAGTTTATGGACAAGGCGGAAGAGCTTGCTAAGCAAATCGCTTCGCATTGCATCCGCGTGGACATTGACGATAATGCATCAACTCTGCAGAAGAAAATCCGTGAAGCCGAGCAGGAATGGGTACCCTACATCATCGTTATCGGCGAAAAGGAAATTGAATCAGGAACCCTGTCTGTCCGAGACCGAGAGCTTAAAAGTCAACAGCAAAACATGACAGCTGACCAATTAATAGCGAAAGTATCTGAGAAAATCGCTGGCAAACCCTTCAAGTCCTTGCCATTGCCGCTCTACATTTCCAAGAGGCCTCAGTTCCACGGTTGATAAACGAATCATACGTATCATTGACATAAACTATATCAAATAATCGAATAATATGAAACAGTCAGTGACGAAGTGAAACACAAATGAACAATGAATTGGTAGTTTACATTGACGGCGCATATTATCCTAAATCGCAGGCTAAAATATCCGTCTTCGACCATGGGCTATTGTACGGTGACGGCGTTTTCGAGGGAATACGCGAGTACAACGGCATTGTCTTCAAACTCAAAGAGCACATTGACCGCCTGTACCGTTCAGCACATGTGATAACGCTGAAAATTCCCTTAACCAAAGAGGAAATGACTCAAGCCGTCGTCGACTCCCTGCGGAAAAACAAGTTGAAAGACTCATACATTCGTTTGGTAGTTACCAGAGGCGTAGGCGACCTTGGATTAGACCCGCGGAAATGCCCCAAACCTTCAGTTATAATCATAACTGACACAATTTCACTGCATGCGAGCGGAGCGAAAGAGAACGGAATCACCACAATGTTCTCATGGGTGAGACGAAACCCAGTGGACGCAACATCGCATGAAATAAAATCACTCAACTACCTGAACAGCGTCCTTGCAAAAATCGAAGCAAACGCAAACGGTGTTGACGAAGCCATCTGCCTAGAAAGCAACGGTTACATAGCTGAAGGCGTCGGCGAAAACGTTTTCATAGTTAAAAACGGCGAATTATTGACCCCGCCCCTTTCGACAGGTGCACTTGCCGGTATCACCGCTGAAGTCGTAACGCATCTTGCCGCTAAACTCAGCATAAAACTAACAGTGACAAATCTTACGCCGTTTATGTTGTTCACCGCTGAAGAGGCTTTCTTCACCGGAACGGCTATGGAAATAGTGCCGATACGTGAGGTCAACAAACGCCAAATCGGCACAGGCAAACCTGGACCGATATCAAAGAAGTTAATGGCTGAATTCCAAAAGGTAATCGAAGATCCAACGCAGGGCGTAAAAATTTAATTTTTTTAATATGCCTTAGTCAGTATACAAACTTAACATAGCATCAGAGAGCAGCTTAACCTAGATTTCTTAGTCGCAAGTCGCCGTGCAGCAATAGTCGCAACTATCGAGCTTGCTTGGTTTTTTTGTTTAAATAATTCTTCACGGTTTATTTTTTTCTAACGATAACTAATGGTTTATGCCTGATTTTAGCCAGCATATCCCAGCTTACACCGTTAACTTCCACTTGAAACCTCGCCGCCATATCCCAAACTGTAGCGCCTGAACCTGTGCCTCTAGCTTTATCGGCAATATTGGTGATTTTTAATGCTTCGCTAGCTTGAAGATTGCAGCCTGCAACCGCTAACGGGGTTGAACTTTTTTTAAGTTTAAGCATTCGGCCTATGATGTACGTGGTAAATCCGCCGAACGAATGTATACCTTTGAGGGGTTTTGGTCTTGGCGTAAAAAAGAAATTCCTAAACTTGTAGGTTTTATCAGTGTCAGCAATTATCACACAAACATCTTTCCGCAATTTCAGCCGAATTTGATTTTTAATTTCCTGCGCTATTTCAGTCGCATTGCCCAATGGCAAGCTCACGTACGAGTAGGGCAGATTAGAGCCGTCGATTCCTCCTTCAGAACCAAACATGAGCGCCTGCGAAAAACCCGCATATTGTAGGGCTACTTCTTTGTGGCGGCTGCCAGATTCAAGCGGGTACTCCCTTAACCTACGCAGCAGTCGTTGTCCGAATCGGCATAATATTCCAAGGCAGTATCCCCAGACAATTTGCATCCAAAAACGTGCAATAATCCTTGCGTTTAGGCTTGGTTTTATGGTGCTTTCGTCTATTATGTTGCCCTTTGCTGTTGAAATTGCCTTTTCCGAAATGACAACGAAATCTCCGTTTTCAATTTTGCCTTCTAAAGCGTCAATTATCTTGTCGGTGTAGTTGTCGCTGGGTTTCCAGTAACCAGTTGCAACTGCCAACGCGTAGTACTTCGTCATTTAGGCTCTTTCACAATGCACAGTTTCGCTTTATCTTAATA
>Ga0208192_1001663_pt1 | contig 12329 bp, 19 predicted proteins | sample June2015DPH_13_1_2_FD_184711 | JGI IMG/M metagenome (GOLD analysis project Ga0208192, IMG submission 184711) | Peatland microbial communities from SPRUCE experiment site at the Marcell Experimental Forest, Minnesota, USA - June2015DPH_13_150... | ecosystem: Environmental > Terrestrial > Soil >... | reverse complement strand
GCGAGTGGTCGAATGAAAATCATCTTGAGCAGGAAAGGAATCGACAGTGGTGCCCTGTCGGGCAAAATGGCAAGCCCGATTCTGCCGTGCGGATGCCTCTGCTCCATCCCTATACCCTACAGATGCGGCATTTCGTACTCGGACGTCCACTTTGGAACTCGTTCATTTCAGCAGATCATCAGAGAACTGAACCCGCGCTGGTCAAATCGACTCGCACATCTTGATCCAGACCTCCGGCGCGATGCGGTGACTTCTCGTCCATCGGGCTGGAGACCCGCATTTGGTCAAATCGGCGCTGCCGCAGGACACCTTATCAACCAAGGTGTGGGAGTCGGCGATCTCTTTGTGTTCTTCGGATGGTTCCGAAGGACAATTGAACAAAACGGAAAACTGACGTTGATCCGCAGGATGTGCATGGACGCCACATAGTGTTCGGATGGTTGGAAGTCGGGCACGTGATTGATTCGCTACCGTTGCCGAAGGGTCTCCATTCACTGAGTGATCACCCGCATGTTCAGTTCTTCGAGGATGAAGTCCACCCAAACAGGATTTATGTGTCCTCCTTATCGGGTCTGAAGGCTGGCACCTTCCAAACGGAACGGGAAGGAATCGTGCTCACGAGGAATGGTGGAAAGCGCTCACAGTGGCTATTGCCTGATACATTCGAATCGCTGTTCTTGAAACGTGACCTCTCGTACCACGGCAACGAAGCGCGATGGGATCGTGAAGGGGACAAGATCGCGCTTCAGTCCGTAAGTCGCGGACAAGAATTTGTACTGGATGGCAAGCGCCATCCGAAGATGCGCGACTACTTCGTTAGTCGAATTAGGTCTGCATCGGCGGCGGTGCCCTGCCGCTCTGCTCATCAATTCCATTGAGTAGAATCCGCCAGTAATGGCAGCACCTCTCCCGCCTTCCCCAAATGGCATTCGGTGAACGCTGATGTGTTCGCAGGCTCCTCTGCTCCGACGTAGATCGTCCGCGCACGACCATTGACTTGAGCGACGAAGCTCGCCGCTGGCTCCACCACTCCCGACGTGCCCGCCGCAATGAAGACCGTGCATTCGTCCAGAGCGGGGAAGATGCGATCCAAGTCAAACGGCACTTCGCCGAACCAGCAGATGTGCGGGCGAATCCGACCGCCGCAGCCGCACCGGGGAAGCTCGGCTGGAGGATCGTAAAGACTCGTATCTTCAAATGGAGCGCGGCTGCAAGTGTCGCAGCGGTTCTTGAAAAGCTCTCCGTGCATGTGGATGACGTTTCTCGAACCCGCCTGCTCGTGAAGGCTGTCCACGTTCTGGGTGCAGACGAAGAGACGTTCTTGCAGCGCGTCTTCAAGTTTGGCGAGAGCGAAGTGCGCCGGATTCGGTTTGGCTGCCGAAGCCACGCGCCGACGCATCGAGTAGAACTCCCACACCAAACGAGGATCGCGATGCCAAGCTTCCGGTGAAGCGACCTCCTCGATCCGGTAGTTGCGCCAAAGCCCACCCACGCCACGGAAAGTTGGTATGCCGCTTTCCGCGCTCACTCCCGCTCCGGCAAGAATGAAGACGCGGTCAGTGGAGGAAACTCGGAGCATGGATAATGATTACATGATTCGCGGGAAACTTACGGAAGAGGAATTGGTTGCTGTCGATCTCAGGCTGGCTGTCCCAAAGCCGTTTTTCTACTGGGCGTCGATTGACAGAGTCCCATCGGCAGGGTAGGCTTGCTCCTTCTATCACGGCGGCATCAAGTCATTCACGTCCCGATGGCTCAAACCCGCAATTAACCAGTTAAGGAGCTTTCCTATGAAGCGCAGTCTCGCGATTACCGTGTTGTGTACCGCTGTGGCGCTGGTCATCAGCGCCCAAGCCAAGGATGTACCTAAGGACGTTCAACAGAGTCTGATCTCGCTTGACAAACAGTGGGGCGAAGCCGGGGGCGATACCGCCAAGCTGGACAAAATTATCGGCGACAACCTACTGGCGGTTGGTGCCAAGGGCGAAGCGCAAGACAAGCAGCAGTTGATTGCCGACAACAAAGCTGTCAGCGCAGGTGTGCAGAATGCTTCTTACATGGCAGATGAGTATAAGTTCGAGATGCTTAGCCCCGACGTTGTTGTGATGACGCACCGAGGAACCACCAAGGGCATGGAGAATGGCAAAGAAGTCACGGAGTCGCACCGCAGCCTTCATGTCTTCCAGAAGCGAGATGGCGGTTGGCAAGTAGTTGCCAACGCGCAACTCCCAATAGCGAAGTAAATAGCGAACAGAGTGACAGCGGCGTCTGGTGAAGGAACAAAAAGGGGGACGCTCGCCTACTATATGAAACCCAGACATGGCGACATTGCTCAGTTGCTTCTCTTGCTCCTTTTGGCGTGCTGATCTTTGGCCGTCGGCAACGCTTGCCCGCTAGAGCCGAGCCTAGCCTCTAGCCCAGCTTCTCCACTAGAAAGTGCAACGAGAGTGCTATCGCTGTTCGCCTCTTCCATGAGGCGGCACACGCTCGCTCGCGAGATGCCATGTTTCTTGGTGACCATAGCAAGGCGGATACCCGAGACCCACGGGTGAATCGACAAAAATCGACACACAATCAGACCATCCCCGAACTCGTGGGGGGAACCACACAATATTATGTCCCAAGGGCATAAAGCGTCATCGGCTCTTCTTCGCCGCCGTCTTACGGCTACGCCCCGTTTTGATTCTTGCTTGCCGTGTTCTGCCGTCCACACCGCCCTTGTCCCACAGGGTTGAGCGGCACTTCTTCGACGGGCAGTTCGGCGGGTTCTCGGTCTCTGGTATCCACCGATGTCCACAAACGTCGCACACGGCGATCCGCATTCTCGTCCAGCCCATGTCACCATTATATCGCATTCTGTCCAAGGGACATAATATCCTTGACTGTTTGGCTGGAAAGCCTCTATAATATGTCCAGTGGGCAGAATACAGCAAGTGCCGTGAACTAAGAGTTTTGAAGAATAGGCACCCAATTCAATTTCAGGAGAGCACCCATTGAAAGCAGCGATTTATGTACGCGTGAGTACCGCCGACCAGCACGTCGAGTCACAGCTTTACGATCTGCGCGAGCTTGCGGCGAAGCGCGGCTTCGAAGTCGTGCAGGAGTATTCGGACTGGGGCGTATCGGGGCGCAGAGCACGGCGTCCCGGTCTCGACGCGCTCATCGCGGATGCGCGGCGTAAGAAATTTTCTGTCGTGCTAGTCGCTGCATTCGACCGAGTTGCCAGAAGCGTCAAGCACTTCCTGCAAGTCATGGACGAGTTCGACAGCTTGGGCGTCGTCTTCATTTCCCGGCGCGAAAACATTGACACGAGCGGACCTATAGGACGTCTCCTCCTAACGCTGATTGGCATGATTGCCGAACTCGAATCCGATCTCATTCGGGAAAGGGTTTTAGCCGGAATGCGGAGAGCGAAACTTGATGGGGTGCGGATCGGACGCGCACCGATGAACCTAGACCGACCAGCCATCGTTCGCGACCGAGTTGGCGGAATGACTCTGACCGCAGTCTCCAAGAAGTGGAGCGTTTCCCGAAGCCTCGTTTGCAAACTGGTAAACAGATCACGGATTGGTGACGAAGGCTCTGTACCGCCGCCAACTCAAGTTGTTGACGTTGTTGATATTGTGCAGCCGAGTTCAGGCGAGGCGCGTTGGTGACGAGGGTATACCTTTTGACCAATCAAATACTGATTCTCACTGCGGCAGTCCGATCCGGCGCAGCAGGTCGGCGTAGCGGGGGTCCGAGCGGATGTTGTCGAACTCTGGTTCAACTTTGAGAAGTACAAGCCCACTGTCGTGCTCCTGATAGGCTTTTGCCAGCCACTCGAACGCCTTATCCTTTTCGCCCGCCAAGGCATAGTCGCGCATGTCACAAGGTCTTGCTTTGCAATTTTCTTACACCTTCGCCAAGAGCGTGATGCTAGAGGGATGGACTTCAATAATCAGTTCGACTTCAGCAATACGCATGCTCCTTTGCTGTTAGACCAGCGGCATCGAATTAGTTTTGCCGCGGTGTACCGGCCGGAACTGGAAAAGCTCACGGGGTCCGACAAAGGGCGTGTTCTGCTCTCAGGATGGACGTTGAGCAGTGTCATGGAGTTCTCCTCGGGCCGTCCTTTTGCGGGTTTGTTGAGCCCGGCGTGCACCAGTTCGACCCTGTCATTCAGCAATTGCGACGGCGCCGATGGAGACCTCAACGACACCGCCTTCAATCAAGACACCGCAAACACCGCGGCCGGCATCAATGGCGCTGGGCCCACACCCGGGATCGGATTGAATTCCTTCTACGGCCCGTGGCTGGAGAGAATTGATGTTGGATTGGCCCGCAGCTTTGAGATCAAGGAAGGCAAGGAATTGCAATTTCAGGCTCAGGCATTCAACCTGTTCAACCATGCCAATTACTACGTGCAGAATGGCGATGGCATCAATCAGCTGCAATACAATCCCATAGGGTCCAACTGCGGCGACGGCTCATCTCTGAATCAGACGTGCTATCTAGTCCCCAATTCCGGACCGGGTAATTTCGGAGCATTGCAGGAAATTAGTCCCAACGGACTTCCCCGCGTGCTGCAGTTTTCCGCGCGGCTTACCTTCTAAAACCCCACACAGAGCCGGGATTCGGTGTAGAATGGCCTCCATTTTCTAGACCCCACCAAATTAGGATTCAAGCTTTTCTGAATCACGCGAGGCCAAGAAAACAACTCTTGAGGAGGGAACATGCGACGAAAGATGAGCTTTTGCTTTTGCGCTGTGCCGGCCCTGCTACTCTGCCTGATGCTACCCGCACTCGCGGGTGGTCAGATACGGAACGCAGCGTCGGTTGCTGGCAACCTTCTACCCAACGGTTTCTACATTACTCCTACTGCCGCGCCCGGCTCAATTTTCCAAAACCTACCCACTGGCCTACGCCCTGACGGCTCCGCCAATGCAAATGGCGCAGTGAACACTGCGCTCAGTCCGGACGGCACCGCTTTGCTGATCCTCACTACGGGTTACAACACCGACTTCTACACTCAGGGTCCGGACGGTACTGCGATCCTCTGGGCTGCCCTCGACCCTCTTACAGGAATTCCGTCATCCACCACCACTCCGAATGCGGAGTGGGTATTCGTTTTCGATGTCCGTGGCGTGCGGCCAAAGCAGAAACAACTGATCAACATCCCCAACACCTATCACGGCTTGCAGTGGGATCCGTCGGGCACGCGCTTCTACGTTGCCGGAGGCATTGACGACCGCGTGGAGATATTTAAGTCGACGACCACCGGGGCTAGTGCCGATGGTACCTACGTGCCTGATGCTCCGTTCGTGCTCCTGGGGCATAACACGCCCGCCGACGTTCCGGTACAGCAGTATCCGACGGGCGGATTGTTCAGCACGACGCCGATCAACAGCAACCCCATTGCGCAGTACATGTTCATGCCGTTCAGTGCTCTGGCGGCTGGATTGGCAATCAGCCCGGACGGCTCGACACTGTACGTGGCCAATTACCAGAACGATTCGCTGTCAATCATCAATACGTCAACGCGCACCGTATCCAAAGAAGTAGTTTTCTTCGCCCCCGGACAAACGACGGCAATCGGAGAAATGCCTTACTGGCCGGTAGTGCTATCGGATTCCAAGGGCGCTCCGGTTAAGACCTATGTGAGCAGCCAGCGCGATGGCCAGGTGCTGTCGGTGAGCCCTTCAGGATCGTTCAAGGTGATCAAGGTTGGCGGCGAACCGAATCGCATGGCACTGTCCGCAGATCAGCTTCGCCTTTACGTGGCCAATGGCGATCTGGATGAGATTGAGGTAATCGACACCACGACAGATGCGCTCAAAAGCCGAATTTCAGTCGCTCGGCCAGGCTACCCCTACAAGGGTTCCAGCCCCAACTCCGTGGCGCTCAGTCCCAATGGCCGCAGTCTCTATGCCACGCTTGGCGGAGAGAATGCCGTGGCTGTTATCGATGTCGCTTCGCAACAACTGCTCGGTCGTATCCCTACCGGCTGGTACCCAAGCTCGGTGACGGTCAGCGCCGACGGGAAAAAGCTGTTCGTGGTGAACATGAAATCCAACGCCGGCCCGAATCTGGAGTACCGGTCGGACTGCCCCGGGGAGGGCATACCGCCGGAGTACTCGAGCCTTCTGTGTCCGCCACCGAATCCGACGTCACGCAATGAATACATCTTGGCCCTGCTGAAGGCGGGGTTTCTGACCATTCCCGTGCCGGACGCAGATACCCTAAGCTATCTGTCGGCTCTCGTGGATGCCAACAACGGCTTCGTGAACCGTGGCCGCGATCCGATGATGGCGTTCCTGCATAACCACATTAAACACGTGATCTACATCCAGAAGGAGAACCGTACATACGATCAGATACTCGGCGATCTGAAGCAGGGCAACGGCGATCCGGCCCGGGTGCAGTTTCCGCAGCCCATCTCTCCCAACCATCACCTGCTGGCGACCAGATTCGCTCTGCTCGACAATTTCTACGATGCCGGCGATGTAAGTGGCGACGGATGGAACTGGGACACGCAGGGCCATGCCAACGATGCCACAACCAAAAACGTGCTCGTCGGCTATGGCAACGCGAACTACAACATTCCCTTCGACTGGAACGGCAATCCGCGTAATATCGGGATTGCACTGCCCGACACAACCAGTGGAACGCCCAGTCCTAGCACGGTACGCATTACCACGCTGTTCGATCCGACCGGCGGCTCATCGATTGAGCCCGGGACGAAGGACATCACCGCATCGCAAGGCGCGGACGACCTGGATTCCGACGCGCTCGGCGGCTACATATGGGACACCGTGATGCGCGCCGGGCTGACGGTTCGCCACTACGGCCTCTACGCAGACGAAAACTATTATGTCGATCCTTACGCGGGCGCCCCGTTCTACATCCCCATCGTGCGCGACGCCTTCGCGCAGAAGGTGGTGCAGGCGGTACCCGTGCGTCACTCCCTGCTCGACAAAACCGATGTCTACTATCGTGGTTGGGACCTGAACACTCCTGATCAGTACCGCTTCGAAGAGTGGAATCGCGAGTTCAATGAGTATGTGAAAAACGGCAATCTGCCCAACTTCGAGATGGTCGACTTCATGGAAGATCATTTCGGCAACTTCTCGTCGAACGCCGCAGATCTGGAAAATCCATTGGCGCAGTTCGCGAGCAACGACTACGCGGTGGGCCGTCTGGTCGAGGCCGTGTCAAACTCTCCGTACTGGAAAGACACAGCGATATTTGTGGTGGAAGATGATGCGCAGAATGGGCCGGATCACGTGGATGCACATCGTTCTACGGTGTTCATCGCGTCGCCCTACACAAACAGCGGAGCCGTGATCCACACCAATTACAACTCTACCAACGTGGTCCGAACCATCGAGGATATCCTCGGCGTCAACTACCTCGGTCTCAACGATGCGAACGCCGTTCCGATGTCCGACGTGTTCATCAAAGAACCCAACCTGCAGCCCTATGTCGCGCCCATCCCGGGTATCTTGTGCCAGCCTCCGGTAGACCCGACGCTGGTCCCCGAGTGCAAGAATCCTGGGAAACGCCCGGTAACGGTCGCGATCAAATCGCTCCACGACGGCACTTGGTGGGCGCAAGCGACCAAAGGCTTTAACTTCAAACACCCTGACATGATCAACTCCGATTTGTTCAATCGGATTCTGTGGAAGGGGATCATGGGAGACGATAAGCCTTACCCCGGCGTCGCCAACCAGCAGGCGAAGGGAAAAGCGGAGGATGATGACCGCGATTGACCCGCGGTATTGTCGCTCCTTGGAAATAACATAAAGACTTAAGAGGGCCGGTGGCGCTATGTCACCGGCCCCTGAGGTCCGGGGAGCTAGCCTCCTCCGTTATGCCGGGAGTGATCCTTCTAATCGTGCAGCCATTAGAATTCCATGACAGTGTTTGGAGCGATAGGAGACCGAGAAAGTTGCCCGAAAACTGTTACGCTCCCGGATGAATAAATCGCACCAGCCAGAATGCAATCGCCGCCACAAATGCCGACGACGGAATCGTCAAAACCGAGGCCCACATGATCCGCCTGGCCACCCCCCAACGCACGGTGATCCCGGCAAAAGTTGTTCGTGCACTGGAACAGAGTACGGATTCCGGTTCACGGCCCTGAGCGCTGAGCAGCGCCGGCAGATTCAGGCGACGCTGAAAGAACGCCCCACGATTCCCCACGACGGCGCGGGACAATGATCTTAGCGAGGAGACCGTAGGCGCCCCGCTCCCGCCGGTCACCACCAAAGTGTCCCCAGATCTGGAACCCCTGGGAGGGAGTGGGGAAACTTCTGGGGGGATGTAATGGAGTGCACCCCAAAAGTGAGACACGGGATTAAGGGGCCAGCTAGATTGAATGGAGGAGATCAGACTTTGTGAGCGCCGCCGCCTTCGGCGCCATTAACAATCCCTATGTCCTAGCAACTGGTGGAACGCCGTTACTTCCGGCTAGAGACCGGCCGGAACCCTGTTCGTCACTTCCGTTAGGCCAGGTTTGTGAACTGTTCAATCCATTCTTCAATCCATCGAAGCTTCGCCTTACACGTGTTTCCAAGGGTTGGGGCGGCCCTAGCGGTGATGTAAGCTGTTGGAAGGACTGAATTGACACGGTAGAGGTCAGGAGTTCGAGTCTCCTCGTGCCTACCATTTATTTTCAACGGTTTGGAGCCGTTGCCCATCTCTCCAGTCCCGGTTTTTATCCATTCTTTAATCCATATTTGCTGCACGGGTCCCTGCGGGGTCGCCTTGTCGTGCGGCTTTGTGTGCAAAGAACCATGCCGAGGCGAGCGCAGTAAGTCGACAGAAGACGGATTTAGAGCTGAGCCTACAGGCATTCCACATAGGGTCAAAATCAAGCAAGTAGATGACGCAATGACGCCAGAGTGCCAGCAGTGGGCTTTCGAGGTTCACCCCGAGTTTTGCTTCTGGGCGCTTGCCGGAGAGCAAGGGGGTGACCGCGAGGTTCGCTTTCTGAGCCCTATCTTCCCCGAAATCCAACGGCATCTCCTGAACGCGTAGCCAAATCCGGTACAGACATCCCGATCCTGCTCTTCACTCTGAACCTTTCACCTGAGATCATGGAATTGGTGCACAAGGCTGGTTTGCGGAGTGCGATTTCAAAGACGGAAATAAGCAAGATACCCTATGCGATCGAGGCGCTTCAGCGCGGTGAGACCTTCTTCTATTCGAAGTAGAGCAGCCGAACACGCCCGGCAGGTATCGAATGGCTCTTTTTCAGGCCCAGCGAATCATAACGAACAGCACGACACTAACCAATAGGACGAACTTCACCAGTGACCGCCACTTCTCCACGAATACGCTTCGCATGTAAGGTGTCCTTTCTGAAGAATGGCCCAAAGGCAGGTTCTCTTCTAGACCGTTCTCTTCTACTAAGTGCGGGAGGGCTGTCGGGGCGCGTTCTGACGTTCCATTACCATCGCCATTGCACGAACGTGAGTTTCACGGCTGTGCGCGGCATGGACGTGCTTCAGCATTGCGTGAGCGGCCAGCGTTCGCTGGTTTCCCATGTCTCCGTTAAAGTCTTGGACGCGCTCTGTGTGAGTGCAGGCAAGACAGAGGAGGAGCACCCCGTTCTTGTCTCTACCAATGCGGTACATAATAAAAGAGTACAGAATGTCTTCCGATATCAATGTGATCAGCATCACCTTTTGGTTAATGGTGGCCCTCATTAGGTGCTGTACGAATGCCCTCAGCACCGTCCATCAATGAAGCGTAACCTTGAAGCTATGTACACCACTACCAGAAACATTGTGGGCGGCACTTTTATGACATGCAGCGACTGCGGGGACGCGATCAGTATGAACAAGCTTTGTGAGAAGCCCCTTCAATCAGCAACGGACATGTTGAAGCACATGGCTCACCACAAGGCCTGCCACGCCTTCGCATCAGGCGTGCCCGTCATCCGACCGGAACCGGAAGCCGTCCCCGTAATTGAATTAGCCCGTGCTCTCGGTATCAGATGGGTGAGCGCGTAATGGAGCACATCATCCAAGTCGAATTAAGAACTGACACCACGCACACGTTGACGTGGCTCAACGCTGCCTTGAAACCGAAACCGGGCATGGTTCTCCTCTGCAAAGGTGATCCACGCCCGTGGACCGTCGTGCGTGCGTACACCAACACGGCTCAGGAAATGAGGGACAGCAACATAGGCTGGAAGGTTGGCTACCTGTGAATGGCTGACAGGTTGAAGGTGATTCCTTCATGCGGGAATGATGACAGGTTCATGCTCCGGGCTGTGCGTAGAGTGTCCGGGATGACAACGGAGGTAGATTGAAAAACGGCACAACGATGTCCCCGCAAAAGCGAGAGAGATACGCTCAGTGGCTACGCAACACAGGTGTGGAACACCCCACTGACGAACTCATCAACAAAACCCGCGAAAGAGCACTCCAGCAAATCGACACGGCTAAGGAAAAGGCGCGACGATATAATCTCAAACTGGTCGCACTCATACTCTTTTCATTGGCCGTAGGTGTCTACCTGTGGTTCAAATTCTAAGACTCTGAAACCTACCGGAATGGACCAAAGCCATCTGTGGCGAAACGCTTCGGCAGGAAGTTTGGTAAGTCGTTTTTTCGTGCTCCTTTCTCCTGATTGGGCCGAGCTTCACTATACCGACCCCAAGCCATAGCTTCAGGAGGAAGCCATCCTAATCACGCGGTGAGTGATTTCGCAGTACTCTCCCGAATTCGTACTCTGGTGGACATAATCCGCTACGGGTTGGCCATGAAGGTTGAGTTTACCCATAAGGATGCCTGGCAGGTTTAGGCAGCAGTTCGGCTTCGGTGCGGTTCAACACAAACGCGCTTCGGCAGAAATGAAGCACGCCGTTCACTGCTGGTGTGGGCCGCCCAACGAAGTCCTCACCTCCGTGTTCGTTGACTTGGGGGAGTTGTGTCGTTCTGTGATTTTTGTCACTGACAGTTCGAGAGTTACCGGCATCCAATTTATCACTACTGTCCGGCTAAATGTCGAAGAGAATCAGTTGGTTAACGTTTTCGGCGAATTCGGCATCTGCCTCGGGGGCCTGAAGAGCGCATAAAATGGGAGTTTTCTCGAAAAGTGTGACGCTCAGAATCTGTAGCGCTTGATAAAGGCTCGCCGCTAGGCCCAGTCGTTTCCGTACGATCGCAACCAGCACGTAAATTGACACCGCAATCCAAATCTGGGTCTTCACCGCATTCTCACTGGTTCCGTAGAAAGCCTTAATGCGCAGGTGCTGCTTGATCCACTTAAAGAACAATTCCACTTGCCAGCGGCACTTGTAAATTTGCGCGATGGTAAATGCGGGCAGCACAAAGTTGTTGGTCAGGAATTTCAGTCGCTTTTGGGTTTCCTTATCGAGGTAACTGACGCGACGCAATGCATCGGGATATGCTGATGCTGATTGGAACGATGTGAGGATGACGGTCTGATCCGAGCGCACGCCAGTACTCTTGTCCACTGGATGCGAGTAGCGTCTCTGGATAAGTACATTCGATTTGGTGCGCACGACAAAGAAGGCCGAGCTGAGTGTGAAGACGAAGAGCCTCTGAAAATCGATATAGCCTCGGTCCATAACGTAAAACGAACCTGCTTCCGGCATGATCTCGTCCAGGATGTTTACGTCGTGCACATCGCCACTGGTGACGCGGATGAACGTGGGAATGTTGCCGTGCAGGTCCAGCAAAGTATGCATCTTGACGGCGGCCTTGCGCCGACGAAACTTCGCCCACGGGAATAGCGACAGGCACAGATCGATGGTCGTCGAATCCAGAGCATACAGACTTTGATCCAGATCGACGCCAATCGGGTCATGCGCATGCAGCGGCCGGGCGATGCCGATCAATACTTGAGCGAACTCCGCAAAGATTCTCCAATCATGAGATTCGTTCGCATCGGCCAGCGTCGAGCGCGACACTTTGCCGCGGAACCCCATGTGATACAGCTTGCTTTGTAGAGCGCGCAAGCAGGACTCGATATCGCGCAGGCTCTCGCGATAGGTGAGTTGCGCGAAGGCCATCGCCAGTAATTGGTCCCAACAGGAAAATCCCCTGAAGTTAGAGTCGCCGTTGTAGCGGGCAACACACTTTTGAAATTCTTTTTCGGGGAGATGTTGGATCAGTTGCGAGAAGATGGTGCGTCCAGAGTTCACCCGTCATTGTTTCACCCCGTAGACCGGCGGAAAGAGGTCAATCCAGCCCCTTTCCAATTCAAATCGTTCCTGCTTCGGCCATGCGTTATCGGCCTTATCTTCAATGAGTTAGGTCGACTGCCCGAAAATTTAGCCGGACAGTAGTGACTTGAAATAACCCGCAATCTCT
>Ga0208192_1001659_pt1 | contig 12365 bp, 9 predicted proteins | sample June2015DPH_13_1_2_FD_184711 | JGI IMG/M metagenome (GOLD analysis project Ga0208192, IMG submission 184711) | Peatland microbial communities from SPRUCE experiment site at the Marcell Experimental Forest, Minnesota, USA - June2015DPH_13_150... | ecosystem: Environmental > Terrestrial > Soil >... | reverse complement strand
ACAGCTGAATTGCCACTTCCGGGACGGCTTCCAATTTCAATTCCGAAGGAATCAGGTAGTCAAGCGTGGGCTTATGATCGTTGATGTGGTAGCCGGGCGCGATCTGGGCCACCACCGCGGCCTCGACGGTCGAGCCGGGATGGGCGGCATCGCTATCGAGCAGGGTCCGCGCCGTCACGATCGGCGGAGTGCTGGCGCCGCTAAAGCAAGCCGTCGCGCCACACAGGAAAACAGCACGCCATAGAATTCGCCGCATTAAAGTCTCCAGTTCACAGTCTACAACGAATCTGCGAAATTCACGCCGTCTGCGGATTCATTTTCCTGCTTCGCTCGCCGACGGGCTTGTGGAGAGAATGATGACCGGAATATTCTTCTTCCGGATCATCTCGTCCAGTGCCGCCACGTCGTTACTGACAATTTCCTTCCAGCGGGCAAGTTGAGCGTCGAGTTGCCGACTGAGCGCATCGAGCAATTCGTATGACTGCTTGGTTGGAGCGGTGTCCGCGCTCTCCACCACGGCAGCCAAGGCAATCAACTTGGCATCCAGCTTGAGCGGATAGTTCAGTGAATCTTCAGAGCTTTTGATCTTGGGCTGCGTCAACTCTTCTTCAACCGGCGTCATCTTCTTGTCGAGCGCCTCGGCGGCGGCAACAATCGCCTTGGCCTGCGGATCATGCGCCAGGCGCTGCCGCAGCCCTTGGAGCTGAACGCGCAGGTCGCGCATCTGGTTCACCGCGGCGTGGGCGTCGTTCACTCGCTCGCGGAGTTTCATCTCCAGCTCGAACTGTTTCTGAAGGTCGGCTTCCGACGCTTTTACGCGCGGGTCGAGCTTGACTTCGAGCGGCACGGTCTGCGATTGGCCCTTTACCGTCAGCTTCACCTGATAGTGGCCTGGGAGAGCCAGAGGCCCAGCCGGTTTGTAGTCACCGAAGATCGCTCCTGGAATTCTCGTCGGCGGCTCATAACGCAAGTCCCAGTTGAAGCGGTTGAGACCGGCCTCGGCGGGGATCAAGTCTGTGGGCTTTTCCTCATCCGGCCACTCCGGCGGCGCCTCGTCGGCCAGCTTGCTTTTCAGGTTGGAGTACTTGCGAATCGTCTTACCTTTAGAGTCGAGAATTTCAAGCGTGATTTCCTCTTTTTCCGCCGGCGCCGATTTCAAATAGTAATCTACGATCGCGCCGGGTGGGGGATTCTCGCCCACCGGCCCGCGCCGCGCCACCAACTCGCCGCGCAGGCGGTACGCCGCCTCCGGTTCGTACAGGTGGACCGCCTCGCTCGCGATCTCCGGTTTGAATTGACGCAACGGCGTGATGTCGTCCAGGATCCAGAAGGCGCGGCCGTGAGTGGCGACCACCAGATCGTCACCTTTCACAATGAGGTCGTGGACAGGCGCCGCGGGCAGATTCAATTGCAGCGGCTGCCAGTGCGCGCCGTCGTCGAAGGAAACGAAAACGCCCGTCTCTGTCCCCACGAACAGCAAGCCCTTGCGCTTCGGGTCCTCGCACACGGCGCGCGTGTAAATGTGCGCGGGAAGTCCCTCATTGATGGCGTTCCACGTTTTGCCGTAGTCGTTGGTCTTGTAGAGATAAGGCCGAGGGTCGTCGTTTTGGTGGCGATCGATGGCCAGATAGGCGGTAGCCGGATCGTGCGGCGACGGATCAAGCAAGCTCACGCGGCTCCACTCGGGCAAATCTTTGGGCGTAACATTGGCCCAGGTTTTGCCGCCGTCCCTCGTGACGTGAACTAGCCCATCATCCGAGCCTACCCAAATGAGGTCTTTCCGAAGCGGTGATTCCGCGATAGCGAAGATCGTGTCGTAATATTCGGTCCCTGTATCGTCCTTGGTGATAGGTCCGCCCGAGACTTGCTGCCGGGTCTTGTCGTTTCGCGTCAGGTCCGGGCTGATGGCGGTCCAGCTCATGCCGCCGTCGGTGGTTTTGAACAGCACTTCGGCGCCGTGATACAGCGTGTTGGGATCGTGGGGAGAAATCACCAGAGGCGCTGTCCATTGAAAGCGGTGCTTCAAGCTCGCCGCGCCCATGCCATCGGTGACCTCCGGCCACGGCGAGATCATTTGCGCCTGGCCGGTCCGCTTGTCGAAGCGCGTGACCACGCCTTCGTATTCGCCTGCGTAGACGATGTTCGCATCGGCAGGTGAAGGCGCAATGTAGCCCGCCTCACCGCCCGCCACCGAATACCAATCCTCGCGCCCAATCACGCCGTGATCGGTGCGGCTGGCAATGGCCACCGTGCCGAGGTCCTGTTGCGAGCCGTAAATGAAGTACGGAAACCGGTTGTCGGCGATCACGTGATAGAACTGTGCGGTGGGCTGATTGTCCTGGCGCGTCCAACTTTTGCCGCCGTCGACGGTGAGGGTCGCGCCGCCGTCGTTGCCGTTGATCATGCGCTGCGAATTCGCCGGATCGATCCACAGGGCATGGTGATCGCCGTGAGGCGCAACGAGTAGCGTGAAGTTCTTTCCGCCGTCGGTCGAGCGCAGCAAGCCGGTATTCAGCTCGTAAATCGTGTCCACGCTTTTGGGGTCGGCGAAAATGTGCGTGAAGTACCAGGCGCGCTGGCGAAAACGATGGTCGTCGTTCACCTTGGTCCATTTTTCGCCCGCGTCGTCGGAGCGAAACAGTCCGCCTTCTTCCACCTCAATCTGCGCGTAAACGCGATTCGAGTCGGCACGCGAAACGGCGATGCCGATTCGTCCCAGAATTCCCTTGGGCAGGCCGTTGCCCTCCAGACGCTTCCACGTCGTTCCGCCGTCGCTCGATTTATAGAGCCCGCTGCCCGGCCCGCCGCTCGAAAGGCTGTGGGGAGTGCGGAAAGCTTCCCACAACGCGGCATAGAGAACGTGTGAGTTGTTGGGATCAAACTCCAGATCGATGGCTCCAGTCTTTTCGTCCTTGTATAGAACTTTTTCCCAAGTCTTGCCGCCGTCGGTGGAGCGGAAGACGCCGCGCTGGGCGTTCGGTCCATAAGCGTGGCCCAGCGCCGCCACGAAAACGATATCAGGATTGCGCGGATCGACAATCACCTTGCCAATGTGGCGCGAGTCCTTCAAGCCGACGTTCGTCCAGGTCCTGCCCGCATCCAGGGATTTGTAAACACCGTCGCCGAAGGAGATGTCGCCGCGGATACAGGCTTCGCCCGTGCCGACAAAGATGATGTTGGGATCGGAATCGGCCACGGCGATGGCGCCAATCGACTGCACAGGCTCCTTGTCGAATAGTGGAGTCCAGTCGACGCCGCCGTTGGTGGACTTCCACACGCCGCCCGCCGCCGCGCCAAAATAGTAAGTCATGGGATCGCCGGGTACGCCCGCCACCGCCAGCACCCGTCCGCCGCGAAACGGCCCTACCAAGCGCCACTTCATGCCCTTGAATAAAGACTCGCTCGACTGTTGATCCTTCGATTCGTCGGCGCCAGACGTCATTCCCGTCCCGCTGGGCGAGATCATTCCCGCGCCCCGTCCCTCCGCCCTCGCGGAGCGGGGCGACGGGGTCTCGGGAAAAGCGGGAATCCACGTCAACATCAATACGACGGTCGCACCAAGCACCACCCGGAAAGTTCTCCACCCAGCCCGCTTCATATCCGTTCCTCCAAGTCTTGATTGTTGCGACATCTTAATCCAGCGAGAGAAGAAAATGAGCGGATTTTTTGCCGAGACTCCGGGTGCCCGTTTCCAGCTTCCGGTTTCCATTTTCCATTTTCCAATTTCCTTCGCCCGGGTTCCAGTTTCCATTTTCCAGTTTCCCTTTTCCGCTTCGGCCGGGCCAATCGGGAGTAGTGAGCGTGTGCTCCATCCATATTTCTCGAAAATCGGCCATTTTTTCCTTGTAAGAAATTGAAAAAACGCAACTTAGCACCAATGGGTTTGCTTTGATTCAAAGACTGGTATATTTCAGAATCAACAAGACTTAACCTCAATGGGTTTGGTTGGGTTTGCTTTTTTGTCCAGCCGGTAGGATTCTTGATCCTCAAATCGAGATTAGAGGCGCTAACCGCAGACCATATCATACAGAAAACACAGGACATTCCAGTTTCGTTCTTTCATCCTGCCTCACCCTTCGGTTACATTGTCATTCCCGCGCAAGCGGGAATCTATCGCTGCCTAAGGCTCGGGCCTGCCGAGGACAACGGACCACTGACAAAAGCTGTTTTTTTTACTTTGCCGCCCATCCACCATGGTACCAGCATACACATTAACCCCGCAGTTGTCAACAAAAAAGCGCTGAAGTGTAGTTTTTTGCCCCTGAGGTGTAGAAAAACGGGGGTGAATGGGAATGGCTGCCCGGCTCGGTCGTGCCACTAGCCTGCCCTGAGCCTTCAGTCCTGAGATCCGCAGGCGACGGTCAAATGCGACAAAGGCCCACGAAGGAAAAGGGACTGTGAGGAGCTAGCACTCGCCTCCCGCTGCAAGTTTTCTGCGAGCGGTGCCCGGTCAAGTTGAACCGAGAGCGAAGTAGTGTAAACTCGATGGATGGAGTTCGAGTGGGATGCCGGCAAGGCGGCATCAAACATCTCGAAGCATGGCGTCACGTTTGCCGAGGCGATGACCGTGTTCGGCGATCCGCTCGAACTTGCCATTGCGGACCCACACCACTCGCAGGGCGAATTCCGGTTTGTTAGCATCGGCCGGTCGGCTTCCGGGCGCCTGCTCGTGGTCGCGTAGACTGAACGCGAAGCGCGAACTCGGATCATCAGCGCCCGTCAGGCGACTCCCCTAGAACGGAGACAGTATGAATCAACAGGTTCACCACGACGATAACGACGAGATGCGGCCAGAGTATGACTTCTCCCACGGCGTGCGCGGGAAGCATTATCAGGCCTACCGTGCCGGGACCAACGTCGTGTTTCTCGAACCCGACCTGGCCAGAGTGTTTACTGATTCAGCGTCAGTTAATCAGGTCTTGCGCCTTCTCTTGCAGATTGCCCGGACGAGCGTCCCGTTAGACACTCGGCCTAGCAATGCGCTTCAGCCGGCCAACCGCCGGCGCCGAGCGGGCAAGAAATCCAGGACAGCGAAGGCAGCTCGCCGCCGAGTGTAAGTTCTCAGTATTCAGTGCTCAGTTTTCAGTTTTCAGCCCAGGCGCTCGGCCCTACGCTTTTACTGACAACTGATGACTGATGACTTTTACTAAAAACTGACTACTGACGACTTTTCTCGATCGTCTTAAGCTGGCCGTGACCGGTTTTATCCAAGTCAGGCTAAGCAGGAGTTACGCCGCCGCGGCCGACGCAGGGTGGAGCGCGGCTCATGGCTGCGCGCTTCTGACACGGCCCCATCCTCGATGTCCTCGGCTAGCATCGACAGCGCCGTGGCAATCACTTCATCGGAGTCATGATACGCGCCGGACTGAATCGCCAGGTCGATCACGTGCTGCTGCTCGGGCTTGAGTTCGATGGTCATGCGCCGTGTCTCCTTGGAGTGCGTTGAAACCCGCCCTCCTCCTAAACTCCCTCTTACAACCCAATAGTACAACAAAACGTTGGGGATGAATTACGAATGATGAATGGGCTAAAAGCGGTAAGTGGTAGGTTGTATGTAGTAGGTGGGAAAGAGCTGTAGGTGGAGATCACGTTCCTTCGCCCTTGGCGGGCTGGCCAGGAAGCAGGAACCCGGATAAGAATTATGAATTATGAATGATGAATTGAACAAAAGATCAGCCGACACCGGTGGCCAAAAACCATGCGGCCCAGATCGTCCCCAAGGCGCTCACCTTCGATGGCCCTGCCGGCGTGCGTACCGATAACGGCCGCTTCGACTTTCAGTTACTGGTTGGAGAGATGGGCGCGCCTATCCCTTGCCGAGCAGGTGATAAAGGGGACGAGTGAGGCGCTTTTTGATTAGGGCGCGCGCCAAACGGAAAGGGCCAGAGCGGGTGCCGCTCTGGCCCTCTTTTTTCCCCGTCAGGATTCAGCGTAGTCACTTGCCCGTGATTGTGACTGGCACGATCTGGGCCAGTTCCCGCTCCTCGGGCGCCGTGAGGTGCTTGGGGCGCTGCGGCGAGTACTGAAGGACGATCCCAATCTCAGGGAGCTCCAAGGCGCGCACCGTGCCCCGTACCACGGTCAAGCTCGCGTGGCCGGAGTCGGCCTTGTCCTGGGCCTGGGCCACAATCATGCCCACTCCTTGCCTCCCACGATAGATGCGGAGCGCGCAAGTCGCGCTCACACTGTCCAGCGTGAAAGAATAATCCCCGGCCGGCAAAGTCGCTTGGCCCCAGCGAGCCTGGAACGGCAGGGTGAATTTCCCTTGGAACACCTGTGCATTTGCGTGTCCCGCGACGAAGCAGGCTGCCAACACTGCCAGCCCTAAGAACTTAACCAACGAAGATGTTCGAATCGCGTTCATGATGTGCCTCCCTTATTCCGTTTTGGTATCTGGGGCTAACCTCTGTTGCCCTCACCCTATAAGGCGGAAATGGCAGGCGAGAACTGTCATGCCGCCGAAAGATTTTCCTCAGATTTTTTCAGCGCCGCAGCAAGCGCGCGGGATACGCGTGGAAAACGACACTCGGGTGTGATAAGCTGCGCTTAGCCCGCACCCTGGGAGGCGGTGGCAGGATGGAACCGTCAGCCCACCAAATCACGCGCCTATTGCAGGCTTGGAGCGAAGGAGAGCAAGGCGCGCTGGAGCGCCTCGTCCCTCTCGTTTACGAGGAGTTGCACCGTCTGGCGCACCACTACATGGCGCGCGAGCGGCCCGGACACACGCTTCAGACCAGCGCCCTCCTGAACGAGGCCTACCTCCGGCTGGTCGATTCCGCCAAACCAAGCTGGCAGAACCGTGCCCATTTCTTTGCAGTCAGCGCGCAGGTGATGCGGCGAATTCTGGTGGATTGGGCCCGTTCTCGTCAGGCCTTGAAGCGGGGCGGCGAAGCACGGCCCATGGAGCTGGAGGAAGCGCTGGTGCTGGCGGATGCGCCGGGCGCGGATTTGGTGGCCCTGGATGATGCCCTGAAAGCTCTGGCGGCATTAGACCCGCGGAAGAGTGAGGTGGTGGAGCTCCGCTTTTTTGGCGGCTTGAGCGTGGAGGAAGCCGCCGAAGTGCTGAAGGTTTCACCCGAAACGGTCATGCGCGACTGGAAGTTCGCCAAGAGCTGGCTGCGGCGTGAGCTGAGCAAGGAGAAGGCAGTTGGAGTCTGAGCGTTGGCAGAAAATCGGGCGCTTGTATCACGCCGCTCTGGAGCGTGAGGAGGGGCAGAGGAGCGCCTTCCTGAAGGAGGCTTGCGCCGGCGATGAAGACCTCCGGCGCGAAGTGGAATCGTTGCTGGATCAAGAGCAAGGAGAAGACCGTTTTCTGGAGGCCCCGGCCCTGGAGGTGGCGGCGCGAGCGTTAGCTCAGGATCAAGAGGCAACGGCGGCGACCTTCCTGGCCGGCCAAACCATTTCGCATTACCGTCTGCTGGAGAAGCTGGGCGGTGGCGGCATGGGAGTGGTGTACAAGGCCGAGGACACCCGCCTGGGCCGCTTGGTGGCCATGAAGTTTCTCAGCCTGCTGGTCCCGAGGCCCGCCCAGGGGCACGTCGAAAAGTCGCCCGAGCACAGTCCGCAGGCGCTCGAACGCTTCAAGCGTGAGGCGCGGGCAGCGTCGGCATTGAGCCATCCGAACATCTGCGTGGTCCACGACGTGGGCGAACACGACGGCCTTCCCTACATCGTGATGGAGTTGCTCGAAGGGCGCACCCTCAGGCGCTTGATCGAAGCCGGGCCGCTGAAGATCGAACAGCTTCTCGACCTCGCTGTTCAGATTGCCGATGCTCTGGCGGCTGCACACGCCAAGAGGATCATCCACCGGGACATCAAGCCGGCCAACATCTTCGTGACCACGCGGGGCGAAGCCAAGGTCCTCGACTTTGGTCTGGCGAAGCTCACCCCTGACGGCGAGACGGGCGCTGCTTCGCGGCACTCAGCGCAGGCTTTGCCCGTGGGAGACGCCAATCATGAGGCGGTCGCCAGGGCTTCCCAAGGCACGGCGAAAACGGCCGCCAGCCATGATGACTCGCTGACCAGCCCGGGTATGGCGCTGGGAACGGTGGCCTACATGTCCCCCGAGCAGGCACGCGGGGAGGATCTCGACACACGCACGGACCTCTTCAGCTTGGGCAGCGTGCTCTACGAGATGGCCACGCGGCAGCAGCCGTTCACGGGCAACACCGCCGTGGACGTGTTGGCCGCAATCCTCACCCAGGCGCCTCTGGCACCCCGCGAACTGAACCCCGAGCTGCCAGCGGAGCTCGAGAGAATTATTCTGACGGCGTTGGAGAAGGATCGCGACCTGCGTTATCAGTCGGCGGCGGAGCTCCGGGCAGACCTCAAGCGCCTCCGGCGCGACACCAGTTCAGGGCACACGCTGGGTATAGCGGGCGCTCGCTTCGCAGCCGCCCGGGAGGACGCCGTCGCTCGGGCCATGTCTGCGCTCCGCCGGCGCTGGTGGATTCCTGCGATCGTGGCGGTCGTCGCCGCTGCCGCCTTCGCCTACGTGGGACTCCGCCCCTTGCCGCCGCCCAAGGTGACGGCCTATCAGCAAATAACCAACGACGGTATCATGAAGGACCTTGTGGGCACGGACGGCGTGCGGCTGTACTTCACTGAAGGGACCGGCACGTCATCGTGGATTACCGAAGTCGCCATCCGCGGCGGAGAGCCGGCGCGCGTGCCCATGCCGCATTTCGACCCGTTCGACGTTTCCCCGGACGGTTCGAATCTCCTGGCTGGAGAGGTCACCACCTACAACCCCGGCTCGCTGTGGAGCGTGCCCATTCTAGGCGGCTCTCCCCATCGGATCGGCAACCTTCTCGCCTCATCGGCAGCGTGGTCGCCGGATGGCCGGCGCGTTGTCTATACACAAGGTGGTGACCTGTTCGTAGCCCAAGACGATGGAAGCGAGGCGCGTAAGCTGGCTAGTGTTCCGGGCAAGGTTCTGAAGCCCGCCTGGTCGCCCGACGGCAAGCAAGTCCGCTTTACGTTGTTCGATGAGCAAAGGCTTTCGCGGACCTTGTGGGAAGTATCGGCGGAGGGGGGTAGCACCCGTCCGTTGTTTCCGGGATGGCACAACCCTCCCGACGAATGCTGCGGCAGGTGGACCACGGACGGCAAATATTTCGTCTTCTACGCACTGGGAGGCATTTGGGCGCTGGCAGAACGACGCCGCGTGCTGCGTCAGGCCTCTACGCAGCCGGTGCTGCTTACCAGCGGCCCCATTCCATTCAGCGAAGCTTTGCCCTCCAAGGACGGAAAGCACTTATTTGCGCTGGGAATGGCGCCACGAGGTGAGGTGGTCCGGTACGATGACCGGAGCAAACAGTTCGTACCATTCCTCTCCGGCGTCTCGGCAGAGTTGGTATCGTTTTCGAACGACGGACAGTGGGTGGCGTATGTGACTTTTCCCGATGGCGCTCTTTGGCGGAGCAAGGCAGACGGGAGCGCGCGGCTCCAGCTTACCCAACCGGAGATGACGAAATCACCGATGTCTTACGTCTTGGGTCCGCGCTGGTCTCCGGACGGGGCTGAACTTCTCTATTACACTGCGGCGCCTGGGCGGTTGTCGAGAATGTATCGCCTTTCCGCCAGCGGCGGCCAGCCGCAAGAGTTGCTTGCGGACCTGAACCAGGTGAAGTCGGACCCAAACTGGTCCCCGGACGGCAAGAAGATCTGCTTCAGCGGCGGCTCGGGCACATCGCCCTTGCCCGGTCCGAACATCCACATTCTCGACCTTGACACCCAGACGGTGACAGATGTGCCGGACTCGAACGGATTCTTCTCACCTCGCTGGTCGCCCGATGGGAGAAACCTCGTGGCTTTAAGCCGCGATTCATCACGCCTCGCGCTTTTCGATTTCTCCACCCAGAAGTGGGAGGGAGTCGTCCAGGGCGCCTTCTTTAGCTGGCCTTGTTGGTCGCACGACGATCGCTATGTCTACTATGTTCAGGGTGGCCGCAATCCCGCCGTCATGCGCTTCGGCACTGCTGACAGGAAAGCAGAGCGCGTCGTGGACCTCAAGGATTTCCACTCGACAGGATTCTACGGCACGTCACTCTCCCTCGCCCCGGGTGATCGGCCGATCATGACGCGCGACCTTGGCAGCACCGAGATCTTCACGCTCGATTGGCAAGCCCCCTAGAGGGATAACCCCTGTTCCGCGGCCGCCATTCCTGCCCGAGCGAGTTCGCGAGATCAAAGCGGCAGTTCGTCCCGCCATCCGGGCGCGCGCCCGTTCCGTGGACTATGCCGCCCTCGCTACGTGCCACTCGCTGCTGAATTATTCAGAATTCGTTGTCTTCGCTTGGATTTCTTTCAATCTGACGAGGGCTTCGGAGACCGACTCTCTTTCCCAGCCGGCCATGCGAGGGTAAGGAGCAATCTCGATGGTTTTGAGGACCACACGCTCGATTCCGTCGCGATACTCTCCCAGCCAGACGCATGGAACTTTGGTTTCCTGCCAGGCGCTGGCGTTGGGATCGTTGGAAAAAATGGTGATGCTTCCGCGGCCGAGGGTTTCGAGCAGGAAATCCTGATCCGCGTCGGTCAGTGGTGGCTGGGTGAGGTAGAGGATTTGCTCCTGCCCAGTTTCGTTTAGTGCTTCGAGCGCCTGTGCCACATCGTGTAGCAGGCGCTGGCAATCACACAGCGGCACGGTTGGCCTCGCTTGAGTACCCGCCCCAGAATGCGTGCTGTCCGCCGAGCCTCTCAGACAAGTTCGCGTTTCGCAGTGATGTTCGTCACTTTGGCTTGTGACGGGAGAGGTTTCAGGCGGCCGGCGTCACTGGCCCTCGCCCGTCGCCTCGAGAGGCTATGTCACGATCGGCAAGAAGGTATATGATCAACAGGCAGATCTATTTTCCTGGGAGCGAGCTGTCGCTGTCTCGCCATCGGTTAACTTCCCGGGAACTTGGAGCCCTTTCGCACCGTAGTAGTCTTCAAGACTGTCGGACACGTTGAAAATGGCGGAGGTGTTTCGATGGCGACTCTGTGGCAAGACGTTCGGTTCGGCTTGCGGATGCTGGTGAAGAATCCGGGATTTACCAGCATCGCCGTAATGACGCTGGCGCTCGGCATCGGAGCCAACACGGCGATTTTCAGCCTGGGCAATGTCTTCATGTTTCGCCCGCTACCGGTAAAGGATGCCGAGCGGCTGACGGTTGTGGCCGTGCAATACAAGGCGGACGCCGATCCGAACCAGCTCTCCTACCCTGATTACCAGGATTACAGGAAGCAGTCCACCGACGTTTTCACGGACATGACGTTTTACGACCTCACTCTGGCCGGACTCGGTTACCAAGGGCATGCCGACCGACTCATCATGGCGTACGTGCCGAGTAATTTCTTCACGATGCTCGGAATTCGCCCGGCGCTCGGGCGGCTCATTGCGCCCGGTGAAGGCGACGAACCGCAAACAGGCCCCGTCGTTGTACTCGGCCACAGTTATTGGGTAAGGCGCTTCGGTGGCGATCCCGGCGTGGTCGGGCGCAGCGTCACTTTGAACGGGCAAATGGTGACGGTGATTGGCGTGGTCCCGGAACAGTTTATTGGACCTTACAACATCGTTGAGCTTGACGCCTATGCCCCAATCGGGATGTACGCAATCAAATCCGGGAATTCCGAATTTTTTACGGATCGGCGTGACACTGAGTTGCGTGTGCTGGCCACCTTGAAGCCTGGCGTCAGTGCCAAGCACGCCGAAGCAGCTCTGAACGTCATTGCGCAGCGGTTGGCAAAGGCGTATCCCGAAGTCGATCAGGGCCAGATGGCACGGGTCATTCCTGAGCATCTCGCGCGGCCGGAACCTGCGGTGGCGAATTCCATGCCGCTGGTGACTACGATTTTTCTGCTCATGGTCGGCCTCGTCCTGTTGGTGGCCTGCTTTAATGTGGCCAATCTCCTGCTGGCGCGGGCGGCGGCACGCGAAAAGGAGATCGCGGTTCGCGCCGCCATGGGCGCCAGCCGCGCGCGCTTGATCCGGCAAATGCTGACCGAAAGCATTCTCCTGGCGATTGCCGGCGCCGTGGGCGGCGCGCTAATCGGAAACTGGGTGATCCGCGGGCTGGAGCAATTGCGCCCGCTCGGCGATTTCGCGCTGCGGCTTGCCTTCACGTTTGACTGGCGCGTGTTCAGTTACGTGGCAGGTGTCGCCCTGGCGGCGGGAATCTTAGCCGGACTCGCGCCGGCGCTGCGCATCTCTCGCACCAATCTCAACGACACGCTGCGCGAAAGCGGGCGCGGCCTGATTGGGGACACTCGGCGGCACTGGCTTCGCAACGGGTTGGTGATGGCGCAGGTGGCCGGCTCGCTGATCGTGCTCGTTGCGGCCGGCCTCTTCACGCGCAGCCTCACGAACGCGGAATCCATCGACC
>Ga0208192_1001638_pt1 | contig 12505 bp, 10 predicted proteins | sample June2015DPH_13_1_2_FD_184711 | JGI IMG/M metagenome (GOLD analysis project Ga0208192, IMG submission 184711) | Peatland microbial communities from SPRUCE experiment site at the Marcell Experimental Forest, Minnesota, USA - June2015DPH_13_150... | ecosystem: Environmental > Terrestrial > Soil >... | reverse complement strand
CGCACTCCGGCGAATTACTGCCATGAACATCCTCCGTGCCACTCACCTCGGCATGTGCTTTGGCGTCCGCGATGCCATCGCGCTGGCCCTTGACGTTTCCCAGGCCCAACCGCTGTCCGTCCTCGGCGAACTCGTGCATAACGAAAACGTCGCCGCCGCCTTGCGCGCGCGGGGCATCCGGACGGTGACGGATGCCGCCAGCGTGACCACCCCCACCGTCATGATCACCGCCCATGGCGCATCGGACCGGGCCATCCGCCGGGTCCGTGATCGCGGGCTAACGGTGCTCGAAGCCACCTGTCCACTGGTTCACGTGGCCCATCGCGCCGTGGCGGAACTCGTGCGAAACGGCTTTCACCCGGTCATTGTGGGCCAGCAGGAGCATGTCGAGGTGCGTGGCCTGACGGAGGACCTGGCCGAATTCGACGTCGTGCTGACCGACGCGGACGTGGACCGGCTGTCCGAGCGGTCGCGGTTCGGCGTGGCGGCGCAGACGACGCAGCCGGTCGAACGCGTGCACCGGCTGGTGGCGCGGCTGCGCGCCCGCTTCCCGCAGTCCGAGGTGCGGTTTGCCGACACCGTGTGCCAGCCGACCAGGCAGCGGCAGGCGGCCGCGATCGAGCTGGCGCAGCGATGCGATGTGGTCGTGGTGATTGGCGGCGCGCAGAGCAACAACACCCGCGAACTCGTCGCCACGTGCCGCCGGTTTTGCGCGCAGGTGCATCACGTGCAAACGGCGGCGGACCTGTGCCGGGAATGGTTTGCCTTCGTCGGCACGGTGGGCATCACCGCCGGCACGTCCACGCCCGACCCGGTGATCGCCGCCGTGGAAAACTGCCTCCGTCAGTGGGCGGTCGAGGCGGAGACGCGCTTCGCCGCCCCGGCATTGGCGCGCGGCGAATTGCAAACCCGGTGAGCGAGCGGTCATGAAACCAAGCCGCGAATGGTCCCGTTGGACAGTCGTCATTGTCTTTGCCATCGCGATGGCATGGGTCGAAGCCGCCGTGGTCCTGTATTTGAGGACCCTGGTGAGCCGGCTGGATCCCTATCAACCCCATCCATTGCCGATGGCCAGCGGGCTGGGTGAGGCCGAACTCGCCCGCGAGGCGGCCACGCTGGTGATGCTGACGACCGTCGGTTGGCTCGCCGGTCGTACCTGGCGAAGCCGCATTGCCTACGCGTTGGTGGGTTTCGGCATTTGGGACATTTTCTACTATTCATTCCTCATCCCGCTCACCGGCTGGCCGCGCTCGTGGCTGGACTGGGACATTCTTTTCCTGATTCCACTGCCGTGGTGGGGGCCGGTGCTGGCGCCGGTGCTGATTGCGGGACTGATGGTGATGGTCGGCAGCTTGGTGGCCTTGGCCGACGCGCCGGACCGCCCGCTCTGGCCCGGACGCCTGAGCGTGGTCCTGAACCTGCTCGGTGGCCTGCTGGCGCTTTACGTCTTCATGGCCGACGCCCTGCGGGTCGCCGGTCAAGGCGGAGAAGCCTTGCGCAACCTGCTGCCGACGGAGTTTCACTGGGGACTTTTCGGAATTGCCTGGCTGCTGATGTCGGCGGCAGGGTTCGACATCGCCCTGCAGGCTTGGATGAGCCGGGAGAAGCGGCTGGTCAATGAACCCGCAATCTGAAGTCGCCATGAGAGCCGGTTTCGCGTCCTACGACCTCCGGCAGGTGTCCGTGCTGCTGCGCGGCGAGAGCGAGGCGATCAACGCCTGGATTGCGGAATGGGGCTGGCATCGGGCGCTGTTCCACGTGGGGACCATCGTCGTGGGAGCGGGACTGTTTGGCGCCGCGGTGGGCTGGTGGCGCGCGCCGCTCCAGGCGGTTTACACCGCCGCAAAGCTTCCGACGATCGTCCTGCTGACCGTACTCGGCAACGCCCTGCTGAACGGGATGCTCGCCCCGTTGCTCGGGCTCAACCTCCGGTTCCGTCAGTCGCTGCTGGCCATGCTCCTCAGTTTCACGACGGCCGCGGTGATTCTCGGATCCTTCAGCCCCTTGATGTGGTTTCTGGAGTGGAACGCGCCCCCGCTGGCCACCGCGGCGGCCAACCGCTCGACGACGTACAGTTTCATTCAACTGACCCAGGTGGCGATCATTGCGCTGGCGGGCGTGGCTGCCAACGTGCGGCTCGTGCAGTTGCTGCGCCAGTGGAGCGGCAGTGCCAGCGCCGCGCGACGGGTGCTGTTCGCCTGGCTGGCCGGCAACCTCCTGCTGGGAAGCCAGCTTGCGTGGATTCTCCGCCCGTTCATCGGTTCCCCGGATTTGCCGCTCGAGTTTCTCCGACCCAACGCCTTTCAAGGCAACTTCTACGAAACCATTTTCCACGCGCTGAAACAGCTTCTTGCCGGTTGAACTCAATCCCAAGGAAACCCATGCAGACAATGAACGAACCGAACTTGACGCCGCCGGTTGTGCCCTCGCCGCCCATCACCGCGCCCAACCCCAACGATCCCGGCTCCGCCGCCGAGCGGGCGCCCATTCGCGGGCCGCTCGACGCGGTGACAGCCATCCTGCGCCAGCCGCGCCGGGTGATGACTCAGTTGCATCAGGCGCCTGCGGGCCGACTGGCGCTGGTCCTCCTGTTGATCGCGGCGGTTTGCAGCCTGCTCTACGGCGTCGTGATCGGAACTTTTTCCGGCGGCGGCCAGGTCTGGGCCGCGGCGGTGAAAGCGATGCTGGTGCTGCTCGCGTCGGCGCTCATCTGCCTGCCCAGCCTCTACGTGTTCGCCTGCCTGAGCGGGGCCGAAGTGCGTCCTGGAGAACTGGCCGGCCTGGTGGCGGCCCAACTGGCGCTGATGGCGGTCTTGCTGGTCGGTTTTGCGCCGGTCGCCTGGGTCTTTGGCCAGTCCACGGAGTCGGTGGCGGCCATGGGGGTGCTGCATCTGGCGTTTGGGCTCATCGCCACGGGTTTTAGCCTGCGCTTTCTCGCGAACGCGTTCGGTCATCTGAACGCCCGGTCGAAAGGCGGGCTGCGGATCTGGATGCTGATTTGGGTCACGGTCATGCTCCAAATGACCACGGCCCTGCGCCCCCTAATTGGGTCCGCCGACAGCTTCCTGCCGGCGACCAAGCAGTTCTTCCTGCAACACTGGCTCGAATGCCTGAAATGAATGACCCTGGCGCGAAGTGCCTGCAAGACGACCGGCGGACACTCCGTCGCATCCGCGGCTTGACGCTGTTTTTCATGGCCGGCCTCGTGGCGAGCTGTCCGGTAGAAATCGGAATGCGTGTCCGACAGCGCCGGAATCGGTGTCCGACAGCGCCGGAATCGCACGCAACGGCCGCAGGCTGCTCACCTGCATCGCCGAGGGTCAAAGCACCAGCCGAGATCGCCGGCAAGTTGAAATTGACCCGCCTCGCCGTTCGGCGCCGCACGGATCAACTGCGCACCGCCTTCAAGCTGTTCTTCGGCGACGGTGTGATCGCTGAGGTGTGCCCGTCACCGCACTGGTACAACGATCTGCGGGCCATGAAAGAACACTTGGCCTGCCGCTGCGAAAGAAACTGGCAGACCCACTGAACGCTGGAATTGCTCCTCCACCCCTGCCTGCGGCCTGGAATCACCGGGCTGCTGGTGGGGGTGGAGGCAGTGGGGGGCATCGTGCTGCTTGTTGTTTAGCTCTGAGGGTATCCAGACTCAGCAGGCGGACCCTCATCACTGCGCTCTCCGTGGTATGCGCGCCGTAAACAGGTTGCGCGCTTGGTCCGATTCCAATTCCAGAGCTGGAACCGCAGCCAACGCGCGTCGAATGCCGGTGCCGATGCCCCGATAGGGCAGTTCGTCTCCTTTGGTCGCAAATGAGGCGATCAAGGGATTGCGGATGACCGACACGCCATTGCGGATATTCTCGACGGTGAGATTGTTCGGCAGTGCGCCCGGACTGATCAACTCGATGCGATTGTCGAACAGCATGACCCTCCACGGCGCGGAGATGAAGTAGTCCCGGTGCAGCAGCATGTTGACGACCAGTTCCTCCAAGGCCGCCGGCGGCACTTCCAAGTCCCCTTCCGTGTTGATCCCTTTATCGCCCTGCAATCGCCGCAGATTGCGGGTGAAAAAGGACATGGTTCCCTTGTGCAAGTCCCGCAGACACCCTTCAATGTCCTCGCTGTCCCGGTACTTATTGCCGGTAGGATCGTTGCCGACGAAGGCAACAGCCTTGACGACAAAGGCGGGACGATGCCGCTGTGGGTGGCGACCGAAGATCATGAGTCCGGCGAGACTTAGCGTCGCTTCCCGTGCCAGACGGACATTGTTCAACAACTGGCCAAACGAAATCCCAGCTTTATCGAGCGCCTTGTCAAGCGGCTCTCCAAACTGCTTCTCGTAAAAAGCCCCGAAGTGCTCCAAGTCGATGTCCCCAGTTGAGGTTCCCTCGACGGGCACTTCGTCCGCGTGAACGAGATCGGCGCTCTGAAACATCCGCTGGATTTCCTCTCGCGAGGTCCGTCGTTTGTCCGCTCCCGACTTCACCCAGTACACGCCCTTGTTGTCGGCGTAAGGCTTGGAGATGCCCTCCTGCACGGTGACGACCATGACCAAAAACCCGCCGACAGAAACGTTCTCGGTTGCGGGGTTGATCGAGGGACGGACGAGATCGGTGGCCGTGTTGGAGACCAGTTGATTTATCCGTCGGATGTCGTCTGCGGAAAGCCCTATTACCACTCCCTGATCATTGACCCCGATTAGAATCCTCCCGCCTTTGCTGTTGGAGAACGCAACAAGTTCACCCGCCAAGGACTCAGCATTCGTAATTGTCTGCTTAAACTGGGTCCGGCTGTCTTCGCCGCGATTTGTCAACTCGACGAGTTCTATTGCTTCCATAGTTGGTAAATCTCCTTTCGTCGGGCAAAGGCTTCGTGCCCGCCCTCCATGATGGACACGATCGCTTTCTGGATGTCCGGATCGTCGATGCTGCCCACCTTGACATCCCCATGCCCGGCGGCAAAAGAGCATGCGCCCACTTGTTCGGCATCGCCCAAGACAGGGAAGTTCGCATTGTGGGTGGCGAAAATAAACTGAACGTCCTTCTTCAGGATCCGGACAAGTTTGATGACGTCCTCGAAGATCGTCTGGTTGTCCAGATCGTCCTCCGGCTGGTCAATGATGATCACGTCGTTGTCGCGCTGGCTCAGGATGAAGAGGATAAGCGCCGATGCGCGTTGGCCAAGGGAGTGGTCGCGAAGCGCCATGCCGTGATACTCGATGGTAAAGCGGTTTGGGACCTGCCACGTGAGCAAGGCCGCTTTGGCCTCGTTGAAGTACTTCCTGAAGACCTCGCCTGAGTCGCCCATGCCGCCGCAAAGGGCGGCGAGTGACGCCTGGACGGACGCAAAATCGGCGTGCTGCTGCACTATGGCCTCCAACGTAACCTCCCGCAAGCGGCTCCCCCGCACGTTTGCCTTGAGTTGCTCCAGGAATGCGCCTTTGTCGCCCTTGTATTCTGCCGTGATGCGCAGGGCTGATTGGCCGTCATTGAGTTTCTTGATTTCAGCTTCGATCTGCTTGAACTCGCGGTGCCAAAGGTCCGACAGCCCCTTCAGTTCCTTTGTGAGATCGTCCTGCATGGCCGCCTTGCGCGTCTTGCTCTTCGTAATCTCTTCAATAGTTAATTTAGCCTTCTGTAGGTCGTTGTTGAGACGGACGAAGTCATCGGGGCGGACGGAGACGCTTCCCTGTTGCTGCAAGTGGGCGCTCAACTGTCGTTCTGTTGCGGCAAATTCTTCCTTCAGCGCATCGCGGCGGTGCTCCAACTCGCTAAACTTCGCGTGTAACGCCTGGACCTCCTGCCGCAATTCCGCCAGAAGTTGCCGGCCCTTCTCCGGCAGTCGGCGCATACGCGCGAAAATGTCGTTGAACTCGTTCATCAAATCCGCGTTGCCCCGCGATTCAATCCGTCCGTGCGCAGACAACTCGGCTTCCTGAACGCTTAGAAAGCCTTCCAGCGCACGAAAGAACGAGTCGGCCGCATCGACAGCGCGGCGCGCATGGGTGACATCAGCATTAAAATCCACCTGCCGCCGCAATTGCTCCTCTACCCCGTGCTGACGGAACAATTCCAGTTTGAACTCTGCGTCTTTGCGCTTGGTCTGGTATTCCTGTTCCAAGGCATCCAGATCCTTCAACTTGTCCATGTTCGCGAGTATGTCGAGTACTCGTTGCTTCTGCACCGCGATTTCTCGACGCGTGGAGTCCAGTCGCGCACCGAGCAGTTTCTCGATTAGTTCCCGCTCGAAGCCTTCACCTTTGGGAACCAGTTCCTTCTGACCAAAGAATAGCGGTTTGTTGACCGCGGATTGCGTGCTGACGCCGGGTCGTAATTGGTCTCCGACATACACACTTGCCCTATCATTCAAGATACGACGAACCTCGCAAATCCTGCCTTGGGCGTCCTCGGATTCCACGACCACCTTCCCACCACTTTGTAACGCGAAACGTACCAAGTCTTGCTTGTACTTCCAGTCAGCAACCGTTTCGTCACAAGGCAACTCCAATGCGTAGCGCAGTGCCTCCAAAACAGCGGACTTCCCGCTACCCCGGATGCCGATCAGGCAGTTGAGTTGATCGGAGAAATCGAAGCGTTTCCCATCCAGGATTCCGCCCTCGAATCGAATGGAACGTACCCATGAATGGGGTTGGCTACTTGGCTCACTCGGGGCAACCCGATCCGCGCCCGGCTTTAGGGCAAACTGAACCGCCTCGAATGTGAAAGCTCCGATCTTGATGAACGTCTTCTCGCCGCGCCCGACCTCGGCCATGGCTTTTGGGTCGGAACCTTCGACCTCTGCGGGATACCATCCTCCCAACCAGCCCTGAACCTTCTGGCGTAAATCCCTCGTCCGCACCTTCTGGAAGCCCGCTGTCTTGACAGCGAACAACTCGCTCTTGCCCAACTCCTGAATCCGTCCGCCTTTGAGTCCGCCCCAAAGGCCGTTCTCAGCTTCGACGTGCGCGAAGATCAGCAAGTAATCTCTCTGGAACTTGTCCAACTCCCGGATCGTCTCCAGCAGGTCATGATTCGACCGGACATTGCTGTTGTCGTAATTTGCCTGTCCGCCGAACGTAACACTAAGGAAGCCGTTGACGTAGTCCGTCTGCTCCTGATTCGTGACCCAGTCTTCGCGGAAGACAATCAGTGTGTGAATGCCATTAGCCCCGTCCTTGACGGAAAGCTCCACGCCGGGCAGGAGATAGATGTTCTCCTTCATGGCCGCCTTTTGTAACGCCATGAACTCATCCTGGTCGAACTTGTTGTGGTTCGTGATGACGCCAACGCGAATATCCGCCTGCTTCAGGGCGGCTACATACCGGGACACAAAATCACGTTCCTCCCCGGTGTCGGTGAACTCCCGGTCGCGGCGGGTGTGCAGATGGAAGTCCGCCCGAACCCAGCGGCTGCCATGAGCAAAAAAGCTTGTCCCTTCAGCCATGATTCGTTCCTTTCATCAGTTCAGCGGTAGGATCAGTCATTTTAGTCTCTTCGCCCGCGCCAGCAGGTCCGTAAAGCTGTAGTTGACACTCGTCACGCCGAAATCCGGTTCACGTTGGAATGGACGGCGAGCCGACCCATTTTGTGGGCGGGCAGTTGCTTCCGCTCAATCCAGTTGTAAACTATGTCGCGGTTCACGCCCAGATAAGCCGCGATCTCCTCCACCGACAGCCAACGATCATCCATGTTTTTCCTCCCCCTCCAATGTTCAGGGGTTGCACTCGCTGCCCGCTTGGCAAGCCGCTCGGGTTGTCATGGCCGTACCGGATACCAAAGTCTGTCCGATCAGGCCAGACAAAACGGGAGGAAACGCGCAAAAGAGGAATGCGAGTACGGATCATGCGCCTTACGGTGGGCCAACCGGGCATGGCGTCACAGCGCCATGGTGAGCGCGAACGCCCGGCCCGCATGCTCTCCTGCCAGAACATCGAGATCCACTCCTTTGCCTTCTGCCGATCTTCGGCCGTTCCGCCCCGGAACTCGGTCTTGCCGTCCAGCGTCCGGACCAGTTGCGCCTGACCAAACGAGGCGATCAACTCCTCCTGCGGCCGCAGGAGTTCCAGCATCCGCTTCATTTTCATGCTGGTCGGTGTGCGCCAACAGGTATGACATCCGTGGGGGCATGGTCAAGATCAGACGGAAATCTGAATTCTTGCCTTCAAGCAGCAACCGTGCTTATCCTTCGCCAACATGAACTTTGCACAAATCGCCTCCGCGGACCTCAAACGGGTCGTCACGCTGGTGGAACAAAAAGAAACACTCCTGGCCCAGGTCGCCAAACTCGACGCTGAACTGGCCAGTTTCCAATCTGGTGAGCCGTTTGCCCCTGCCGCACCGGCCAAGGGCAAGCCGGGACGCAAACCGGGGCGCCCAGCGAAAGCCAAGACAGGCGGAAGAGGTGCCCTGAAGGCCGCGATCATCGAATTGCTCACGGCCGCCGGAGCATCTGGCCTCACGGTGCAGGAGATCGCCGCCAAGCTCAAGGCGAAGCCCAGCAATATTCATGTGTGGTTTTCGTCCACGGGCAAGACGGTCAAGGAGATCAAAAAGCTCGGCCCTGGGAAGTACGCTTGGGTCGGTTGATCGGTTGATCCGCCGGCAAGGATGAGGTAAGAATGCCGATGGCCGGTGGACCGGGCCGTGGACGGCCGGCGGCCGCCGGCGGACGGGTGAACCGGGTTGTCTGCCCATCCGCTACCGTGGCCCGGTTCTTGATTCCGCGGCCTGATCCCCCGTGGTTGCTCGATCCTCGGACGCAATCGGCAGCCTCCCAACAAGGCGGAGTTTTACCCGCCGCGGTACCCACCCCCATCACAGTTCAAAACCCCGCGCAGTTCTTGGACGTGATACCGGGTTGTGGCGTGGTTTACCCCGCGGAAGCGACGGCTCGGGCCAGCGCAAGTACTTGGCGAACTGAGATTTATCGAACATCAATAATTTTTGTTGACGCTTTTCGATAAACTGTTATCGTTTATCGATGAATCAAACAATTATGAGGACAAAGAGCCGATTGCCGATCACCCGCGCAGCGGCAATAACCGGCGGGACGGCAAAAAAGCAATTTCTTATCAGTTCGCTGTTGCTCCTAGCGGTCACAGTGCTTCTGCCGGCCCGATTCGCCGTCGCCGCCGATGCCAAGCTGCCGTCCGCCCAGACAGTTTTCGCCGGTCATGTCAAAGCCATTGGCGGCAAGGCGGCCGTGCTGAAGGTCCCTGGCGTCCGGGCCAAAGGCCGGTTCAGCATCGCCTCCGCGAACATGAACGCGGAGATCGAGATTATGGGCGCCAAGCCGAACAAGCAGGTGTTCCACAGCACCATCCCGGACGTCGGCGTCGTGGCCGGCGGGTTCGATGGCAAGGTGGGTTGGTCAATCGACCCCTCGCAAGGCCCGCTGGTCCTCAATGGCCGGATGCTCGACCAGGCCCACGACAACGCACAGTTTTACAGCCAGTTTCAACTCCATGACGGCGATCTCACCAGCGCCGAGACGGTGGCGAAGACCGCGTTTGCCGGCCAGGATTGCTACCAGGTGAAGGCCGTGTGGAAGTCCGGGCGGGAGGAGACCTTGTTCTTCAACACCAAAACCGGCCTGTGCGCGGGTGGCCGCCGGATGCAGGAAACCCAGCAGGGATCGAGCGAAGTCACGAACGAGCTCTCCGATTACAAGAAATACGGCGACCTCCTCCAGCCCACCAAAATCCTGCAGAAGGTGAATGGCATGGAGATCGCCATCACCATCACGGAAACCCGGTTTGAGGCCGTACCCGACAAGGAGTTCGTGCTGCCCGAGGCGATCCAGAAACTGGTGAACGGCGCGCCGGCGAAGTAGTCCGCGGGCTCAGCCACCCAGCACCAGGTCCCGTTCGGCCGCATCGAGCTCCCGCCAGCGGCCCGGCGGCAGATCGCCCAGCGGGAAATCTCCGATTTGCGCACGCACGAGGCGCAGCGTTGGATGCCCGATGGCAGCAGTCATGCGCCGCACCTGCCGGTTGCGGCCCTCGACCAGCTCCAGCGCGATCCAGCAATCGGGCACCGATTTGCGAAAGCGGATCGGCGGATGGCGCGGGGGCAGGTCGGGCGGCGGTTCGAGCCGGCCAGCACGGGCCGGCCGGGTGCGGCGGCCCTGGATCACCAGGCCGTGCTCGAGCTGTCGCAACGCCGCGTCGCTCGGGATGCGTTCGACCTGCACCCAGTAAATGCGCCGATGCCGGCGGCGTGGTTCGAGCAGGCGGGCATTCCACTCCGGCTCGTCGCTCAGCAGCAGCAACCCCTCCGAATCCGCGTCGAGCCGGCCGACGGGATAAACACCCGGCGGAAAGCGGAATTCGCCCAGGGAACGGTTCGGCGAGCCGTCGGGGGTGAATTGCGAAAGCACGCCGTACGGCTTGTGGAACGCCAGGAGCATGGTCGCCGGTTCAGCCGCGGCTTTGGGCCATCAACCGGGCGAGCAGAAACGCCATTTCCATGGACTGTTGGTAGTTCAGTCGCGGATCGAGCTGGCTGCGGTAGGCCTTGGGCAGGTCCGCCTCCGTCAGCCCGCAGGCGCCGCCGATGCACTCGGTCACGTCGTCGCCGGTCAGCTCGATATGAGCCCCGCCAAGGTGGCCGCCCGTCGTCTTGAGGATGCGGAAGGACGCCTCCAGTTCGAACGTGATATTGTCGAACCGCCGGGTCTTGATGCCGTTGGCGGTCGTCTCCGTGTTGCCATGCATCGGGTCGCAACACCACAGCACCGGCAACCCGCGGCGCCGCACCGCCTCGACAATCGGCGGCAGACACTTTTCCACGAGCTTCGCCCCGAACCGCAGGATGAACGTGAGCCGGCCCGGTTCGCCGGACGGGTTCAGCCGTTCGGCGAGCGCCACCGCCAGGTTCGGCTCGACCGACGGTCCGATCTTGAGGCCGATGGGATTGGCAATGCCGCGGAAATACTCGACATGCGCCCCGTCGAGGGCGCGGGTGCGTTCGCCGACCCACGGAAAATGGGTGGACAAATTATACCACCCGGGTCGGCGCGGCACCTGCCGCGTCTGCGCCTGCTCGTAAGGCAGATGCAGCCCCTCATGGCTCGTGTAGAAATCCACGCGGTTGATTTCGCCCACCGTGCTGCCGGCCAGCGTTTCCATGAAGCAGAGCGATTCGCCGATGGACTCGACCATCCGCGTGTATTCCGCGGCCAGCGGCGATTTCGAAACAAAATCCAATTCCCAGTACTCCGGGTGATGCAGGTCCGCGAATCCGCCGTCCACCAGCGCGCGGATGAAATTGGTCGTCAGCGCCGCCCGTTCGTAGGCGCGAAGCAACAGTTCGGGGTCGGGCGTCCGCTCGGCGGCGGTGAAACCGGTGCGGTTGATCATGTCACCGCGATAGCTGGGCAGGGTGACGCCGCCCTGCTTTTCGGTGTCCGCCGAGCGGGGCTTGGCGTACTGGCCGGCGAAGCGACCCACGCGGATGACGCGGCGGCGTCCGCCATGCACGAGCACGAGGCTCATCTGGAGCAGGATTTTCAGCTTCTTGGTGATGGCGGACGACTCGCAGTCCTCGAAGCTCTCCGAACAGTCGCCCCCCTGGAGCAGAAATCGCTCCCCGCGCGTGGCCTCGGCAAGTTGGTGCTTGAGATTCTCGATCTCCCAACTGGTGACGAGCGGGGGCAGGCGGGACAGCCGCGCCAGCGCGGTTTGCAGCGCCACGGGGTCGGGATAGGCCGGTTGTTGCGCCGCCGGCCTGCTCTGCCAGGAGGACGGCGACCAGTCGGTGGGCATTATGGACATGGTTTGCATCGGTAATAAACGCGTTCCTAGCTTTGCCGGGTTTCTCCGGGAAAGTAAAGCTGCGGCTCGAGGTGGTCGCTTCGCCTGCGGGTCGTCGCCAGCATGGTCAGCCGCGTCCCGTGACGGGTTCGGTCATTGACAGCGGAGCGACCGGGGACGACCGTTTGACCATAGCCTGACCAGGATGCAACGGTCGAACCGGGGTTTTGGCCCGGCAGTTTTCCGTGAGCGCGGTTGAAAACAATTTTGCGGCGGCCGCGGGAGTCGAGCAGGAAGTCTGCCTCTCCTGCCTGCGACTCACTGGGCCCGGGACTCATTTCTGTCCGCATTGCGGCACGCCCTTGACCACCTACGCGACGACCGCGCCGTTCGAGAGCGTCTTCGCCGAAGGTAACAGCAGAGGGGTCGGTTCTTGATATTGAACACTCCGGCATCCCCGACCAGTTTCCGGTCCTGGTCCGCAAGTTGAGAGCCGAGTAACCGCCTGTTGTATTGCCTGAGGAAGCCGGGCAAACAGTAGCCATTATCAAGAACCGACCCCATTTCAGACAGCTTGCGCTTCGTGCCCGGACGCGGCAGCCTTGGACCGCATGGCTGGCCTGATTCCCCCGGCAACGCTGGAGCAGATCCGCGCCGCGAGCGACATCGTGGACGTTATCAGCGCGGTGCTGCCGTTGAAACACGCCGGCGCCAATTTTGTCGCCCTGTGCCCGTTCCACAAGGAAAAGACGCCCA
>Ga0208192_1001631_pt1 | contig 12555 bp, 9 predicted proteins | sample June2015DPH_13_1_2_FD_184711 | JGI IMG/M metagenome (GOLD analysis project Ga0208192, IMG submission 184711) | Peatland microbial communities from SPRUCE experiment site at the Marcell Experimental Forest, Minnesota, USA - June2015DPH_13_150... | ecosystem: Environmental > Terrestrial > Soil >... | reverse complement strand
CCTCTGCCACGGCATCGCTCCCGGCCTCCTCCCGTGGGGAAATAATCCCCACCTCGGCCGGAAACTCTACCCCAAGGTGTAAAGCATGTCTTGGCACTAACTGTAAAGGATCTCCTGGCACCATACACTAAAGCTCAGCGCTACAACACACCATCAACCTGGTCTTTCACTCGGTCGCACAGGTGACAGCCGGGCTTGGTATTAAGCACCGCCTCAATCCAGAGCAATACTGGATTCTAAGGGGGAGGGTGGAGAAGCGTCAACCCCGATCCCGAATTCGGCTAGCTTCCATTGCGACTACCCTCTTTCCATCAGTGGGTCGGACTGTGGAAATCGAACCCCGATGGGATCGGGGTCAAGGCACGGCGCGGCACAGCGGGCGGCACTCGTCGCGTCGATGGAGTAGAATCACCTTGCGACGCATCGCCAGCGCACAGAAGACGGACTTCCAAGACGTCAGTCCAAGGAGCCCCTTGTGCCCATCCGCACCATTATCGAACCTTTCAAGATCAAGAGCGTGGAACCCATTCGCTGGACTACACGAGCAGAGCGCCAAGCGTTACTGCGCTCCGCTTACTACAACCTGTTTTTGCTGCCGGCCGAGGATGTGCTGATTGATCTCCTGACGGATTCGGGGACCGGCGCCATGTCGACGCACCAGTGGGCGGCCATGATGGAAGGGGATGAAAGCTACGCGGGCAGTAAGAGCTTTGACCGCTTCCGCCGCTCCGTGCAAGGTATCTTCGGATACAAGCACGTGATTCCCACGCACCAGGGGCGGGCCGCGGAGCGCATCCTGTTCAGTGTGATGTGCAAGAAAGGCGACGTGGTCCCGAACAACACGCACTTCGACACCACGCGCGCGAACGTGGAATTTGTGGGCGCCGAAGCCGCGGACTTGCCGATTGCGGAAGGCAGGCAACCGTCGCTCGTGCATCCGTTCAAGGGCAACATGGACGTGGCCGCGCTCGAGCAACTGATCGTGCGCGTCGGGCGCGAGCGGGTGCCGCTGGTGATGCTGACGATCACCAACAACTCCGGGGGTGGCCAACCGGTCTCGATCGAGAACATGCGGGCGGCGAGTGCGGTCTGCCGCAAGCACAGTATTCCGCTCTACTTTGATGCCTGCCGATTTGCCGAGAACGCCTACTTCATCAAACTGCGCGAGCAGGGGTACGAATCCAAAACGCCGAAGCAGATCGCACAGGAAATCTTCCGCCTCGGCGACGGCTGCACGATGTCGGCCAAGAAGGACGGTTTGGCGAACATCGGCGGGTTCCTCTGCACCAACGATGACTCGCTTGCGCAACAGGAAAAGAACCTGCTGATTCTGACGGAGGGTTATCCGACTTATGGCGGGCTGGCCGGACGTGATCTGGAAGCGATTGCCGTGGGCGTGCAAGAAGTGCTGGAAGAAGACTACCTCCGCTATCGGATCGTGTCGACAGGGTATCTAGGGAAGCACATTTCCGACGAGGGGGTGCCCATCGTGCAGCCGCCCGGCGGGCACGCCGTCTATCTCGACGCGCGCGCTTTCCTTCCGCACATTCCTACCGAGCAGTTTCCAGGCGTGGCGCTGGCCGCGGAACTCTACCTGGAAGGCGGAATTCGCTCCGTCGAGATCGGCTCGCTGATGTTCGGCGCGGCGGCAAAGATGGACTTGGTGCGCCTGGCCATTCCGCGCCGCGTCTACACCCAGAGTCACATCGACTACGTCATTGAGGTGATTCTGGAGGTTTGGAAGCGGCGGGAGCAGATTGGCGGTTTGCGGTTAACTTACGAAGCTCCCTTTTTGCGGCATTTCACGGCAAGACTCGAACTGATGCAGTGACGCGGGCGTCCGATGGAGCACCCGCGCGGCGCGCTAGGGCTTTAGAGCGGATAACTGCCCGCGACCTTCATGAAGAAGCGGTGCACACGGTGGAAAAACGCCGAGCTGGGAAAAAACATGAACGGGCAGTAACCTTCGATCACGGCGGAGCCGCGCTTCCGGCAGGACTCCACCGCGCGCTCATGAACCTCTCCGTCTCCCCCGGTCTGGTATATCCAAATTCGCTTGACGGCAGCTTCGTTGCATTCGCGCAAGGCCTGGTCGGTTGTAGCTGCTGGCGTCATCAGCAGCGCGGCTTCCACGGGCGGGGTGATGTCGGCGACGCAGGCGAAACACGTATGGCCCTCGATTTCCTTGGCCTGCGGATTCACGGGGACAGCGTCGTACCCCTGCGCCAGAAACTCTCGAAACAACCCTCGCGAGAAGTGTCTCGGGTGACGAGAGACTCCCACGATGGCGAGTCTCTTGGTGGCGAGAAAATGCCCGATGTCGTCCAGGGATCCATCCTGCATGGCGGGCGCCTCGCACAAGACTCTATGCCAATTTGCGCCTGGGCGCAAGAAACCACTTGCGGACTCCCCTTGACAATGGCGATAGGCGTGTTATCAATCGAGAGACTATGAGCGAACGACCTCTTCGGGACCAGGTGGCGTTGGTGACCGGCGGCGGGAAACGGATCGGGCGTGCCATAGCCTTGGCACTGGCGCGGGCCGGGGCGGACGTGGTCGTGAACTACCACGAGTCGCGTGAGGAGGCGCTGGCCACCGTGCGCGAGATGGCTGCGCTCGGGGTCCGCGCACTGGCCATCCGCGCGGACGTCTCACGGCCGAGGCAAATCGCGGCGATGTTCCGCGCGGTCGAAAAGCGTTTTGGCCGCCTGGACCTCCTCGTGAACAACGCGGGCACGTTCTTTGCCGGGAGTTGGGACCAGCTCACGGAAAAAGATTGGGATCGTATTCTGGGAATCAATCTGAAAGGCCCCTTCTTTTGCGCCCAGGCCGCAGCGCGCCTGATGATGCGCCAGGGCCGAGGAAATATCATCAACATCTCCTCGCTCGGCGGGCTGCAGGCATGGCCGAACTACCTGCACTATTGTGCGTCGAAGGCGGCGCTGATCTCCCTGACGCGCTCGCTGGCGAAGGCGCTGGCCCCACGCATCCGCGTGAATAGCATCGCGCCCGGGACAATTCTCTTCCCGGATGAAAAACGCGACGCCACCATCAAGAAGATCATCCGCGCGACGCCGCTTCGGAAAGCCGGGGCCGCCCAGGACATTGCGGAAATGACGCTCTATCTCGCCACGCGCGGCGATTTCATCACGGGGCAGGTCTTCGTGGTGGATGGCGGGAAGTCGATTCCCTAAGAGAAGCTTTCAGCAATCGACGGTCAGCTTTCAGCTTCGATGTTTACCTGTGGCTTGCGGGGGAACAGGGTCCTAACCGGAGTTTCTCACCACGACGAGGGAGGGGGGGCTAAACAGGCTGCGGAAAAGCCCGTGGGCGCTGCCATTCTGAGGAGCCGCAGGCGACGAAGAATCTCGCACGGTCATGAAAATGCACAGGGCGAGATTCTGCGCTTCGCTCAGAATGACACTAGGGAAGCGTTTTTCCGCAGCCTGTTTAGCCCCGCCCTCCCGACCGCCGGACGAAAAGCAGCGGAGCGTGGTGAGAAATTCGGGCTAACTCCTGGTGATCTCGTCGATGATCCGACGCAGGCGGGCGAGCGGGACGGACGCTTGGCCGAAGCGCAGCAAATTGTAGAGTTGCGTGAATTCCTGCACCCCGAGTCCCCACCGGGTACCTAGAAAGGAAAGCGCAAACTCCCTCGGCGTCTGGGAAGGCCTTTTCCGATACCCTTTTTTCTGCAATGTCTTGAGCAGCCGCTGATAAGTGAGCGTAGCTTCGCGCCGGCTTAAGGCCATGTCGCGCCGCGCGAATTTCCAGGCCAACAGGAAGCGGACTTCCGTCAGCCACCCGCTCTTGTCGGTGACAATCAAGCCCGCCAGGATTGCCAGCATGATCACGAGCACCAGGAGCTTGTGCGACATCAGCCAGCCCTCGATACGATAGGCGGCGCGAATTCCCTGGCGCTTGAGTCTCTCGGCACGAGAGCGAAAAGCCTGTTGGAAGTCGTGGGATTCCTGCTCGACCTCTCGCGCCAACTGCACCTGGTGGCCGAAGTCGTAGTTGATGATCCACTCATTCCAGAAAAGAGCTGCGGCGTCGACATAGTCGTCCCATACGCTTGGCAAGACGGGAGCGGGATCGGCCGGCGTGGGATCGAAGGGGATCCAACCGTAGCCGGGGAAGTAGACCTCCACCCAGCTATGCGCGTCGCGAGCGCGCACCACAAAATCCTTGCCGAGGCGATTGTAGGAACCTGTCTGAAACCCATTGACGAGCCGTGCGGGGACTTTGAGCGTGCGCAACATCACCGCCATGGCGGCGGCAAAATACTCGCAGTAGCCCGACTTGGATTTGAACAGGAAACTCCCGATGGGGTCGCCGGGCTCGATGGCCAGCGGGTCAAGTGTGTACTGGAAATTGCTGCGCAGATAGGACTGGATGGCGACCGCACGGTCGTAGTTATTGGTTGCGGAAGCGGTAAGAGTGCGAGCCAGCTCGCCGACGCGTGGGTCCATTTGGGGCAGGCGCAGATAAACCAAGCGAATTCCGTCCGGAGACTGCGCGGGGGTATGACGCAGCTCGCCCGCCGGCGGCAGGCCGGTTTCGGAGACCACGGTGTAGACGAAAGGGACGTTGGTGTTTAGCGGGCTGTGCAGGGAGCCGGTCTGGTCCAGGCTCAGCAGGCGCATCTGGCCGCTGAGTTCACGTGGTTCAGCGGCAGCGAAGAGCACGTCGGTGGAGAGGGCCGCGCGCAGGATGCGGTAGCGCAGCGGACGTTGCGGGCGGTGCTCCCAGCCCTCGGGCAGCGGGATCATGAACCGTTGATAGGACGCAGGCTGCAGGGGGAATTGCTCGGTGTTGTCATTGAACCAGTGCTTGCCGTCAAAACTGTTCAGACTGACGCCCCGCCACTTAACGCCCACGAACTGGCGGGGATTTCCCTCCGGCATCACCCGCATCACCACCAGGGGTGAGCGCAGGATCTTGCGGATGTCTCCCAGATTGACGGATTCGGAAAAGCCCGTAATGTTCTGGGCCTGCATGGAAAGGCCGGTCAGGTACCCCGTCCGATACCGGGGAATGACGAAAAAGAGCACGGCGGCCAGAAGGATGATTCCCCCGGCCAAGCCGACCGCCGCCGTCATCAGCGCTTTTTCCATGGCCCGGCGATTCTGCTCGGCCGCACGGAAAGGTCCCTCGGGAGCGCGCCAGGCCGCTTCCACGGCGCGCTTGATTTCGTAGCTGATGAACGTCGAAATGGCGAAGAGAACATAGAGCGTGAAGAAAACCAAGAAGGTGGTCCCTACCGTCAGGACGGCGCTCGCCAGCATCATCAGGAACGAAAGCGTGGCCAGATAGCCGTAGTCGCGGTAAGTCCGAGCCGAAAAGATCTTCATGACCGCCGTGAAGAGCACCAGATGCACCGTGGCGGAGAGCATGCGGTCGAGCGGGCTGGGGCCGGAAGAGAAAATTAGAAAATCCAGGCCATAGAAGAAGATGTAGAAAATGGAAATTCGTGTGACCGTTTTGGGGGAAAGGGAATAATCGGCTTCGCGAACGTAGCTCCACAGCTTGATAACCAGCGCGCCGAACATCCCGACCATAGAAACCAGGTCCAGCTTGCCCGTGGTGGCAACGGTGAGGAAGCCCGTGGCGAGCATCAGCAGAAGAGAAATCTCAAAGTAACGCTGCACGCTGATGTGCGCCTGCTTTTGGCTCAGGTCAGTGACGACAACATGTGGGCGCTCGCTCATCGGTTCGCATGCCCCGGTTCCGGGCTCTATTCTATTGCAGAAAATCCCCGCGCGCGACGTGAATGGCTGAGCGCCGGCAGGGAATACTGATTAGTGAACCGGAATTTCCGATTCTAAGCCAGATCATTGCGGTGCCCAGCTTGGCGGCGAGCTGGTTTGGGGACATTTGTCAGGAGCCTAGCGCGCACCCGAATATAATTCAGTTTGCAATCTTAGGGCGGAGGCGATACCTTTCGTCCGCCGGGAGGCACAACAGGGGAATCCTGGTGGGGGCTACCTACGCGGCTATTGCGGGGGTGCTGGCCGGGGAGGCCAGCGACTGTCGACGGTAGCCCCACCACTCGGCTGCACCCGCGCAAGCAGGTTTTGGATGGCGCGCGCGAAGTCGCCCGCAGAGTGGATTTCATACACAGTGCCGTCCAGCCTCTTGGTGAGAATCTGCAACGTATCGGGAAGCTGTCCAACGCCGGGAAGATACTCGAAGTAGCAAAAGTGCGGATTGGGAGTTTCGCGAACCTTCAGCATCTCGCGCGGAACCCCCGCGTAATAACGAACATGCGGCCCGAGAATGATCACGGCGTCCGAGGGATTCGCCGCAGTCACTTCCCGGTTGGCAAAATTCACCAACATATCCAGCCAGCCCTGGCGCTGTTGCAGCACACGGTAAGAGACCGTCCCCAGCTCCAGAGTCCGCAGGGCCTCGGCGAGCTTCATGAATCCCGCGTCGGCGAAGTCGTCCTGCCGGAACACCTCTCGCTGCTGGTCGAGATTGAAAGCAATCAAGCGCACCGAGGCACAGGGAATCTGCCCCAGAAGAGTGGATAGCGACCCGAGCAGAGCCGCGCGGTCCCACGCCCGCAGCTTCTGCGCGTAGGGGTATATAGGCGCGGCGTCCAGCAAGATCGTGAGTCGCAACCCCTTCCCGCTCGTGTCGAGTTTGCCCTGCCAAGGTCGGAATGCCATGGGCGTAGCGGTGCCGCGTGGGACACCTACGACCACAGCCTGCTCGCTGTGGCTGCGAGCCACACGCACGCTCCAGCGCTTCCGGGATGTCCGGCCAGTTTCCGGGTCCATGAGCAGGACCTCGACTTGATACCACCCCTCTCCTACGGCAAACCCTCCGCTCACCTCGACCTCGCCTTTCAGCTTCCTAGCATTTGGAGCGGCAGCTTGTTCAGGAGGGATCCCCGGTACCCGGTGAGATTCGCCCAGTATCAGGGGCTTGCCAACCTGAGGGGTGACTCGCACGAAATCCAGGACCGTGCTTTCGCGCCCTCCAAACGCGCGCAGGGGGCACCTGAGGATGTACCCCACATCGAAGCGGAACGCGAAATCCAGGAATGGCTTGCGGGGTTCGATGGAACAGTTAAGGGGGGGATGGGATTGGCCGCTATCCAGGAAATGCTCGACCTTCGCGCTGTCGGCGGCGTTCAAGGGCACCTGCCCTCTCACCTGCGGCGCCACCACCCAGACCGACAGGCTGACAAGTAGGAGACCGCTCTTCAGCGTCATGCGATCCGCACGGTAGCCCATGGACTTGAGCCAGGAATCCACCAGCGCTGTGCCGCCACGTCCTGGTAGATTATACACCCCACTCTCACTGGGCAGAACTCGTGCGTGCAAGCTCTGCCCGATCGAGAACAACCCTAGGAAGGCGCCGGGGGACGCTTTGCCTTAGGCATCTCAACGTGGATTTCCATCTATAACGGCGTCGGCGCGAAACGCCACCCCTTTCCCGGTCCCTTGCTGGCGCTCGATCTCCGGAGCATCTTCAGCACGTCGAAACCCACATGAACAGAGGCGTCGGAGATCAGCACAGATCTAATGGCTGAGTCTCAAATCGTGAACCCGGGGTGAATAGTGAATGGCGCTCCCTGGTGATCCGATGAACCGACGATCCGATTACCCGATCACCCGATGGACAATCTTGCGGGCCAGTTGGGAGATGGCGGCCTGCGGCAGGCGTGCGAGTTCGAACCAGCGCCAGGAGCCGCGCGGCCCTCCGCGGAAGTTTTCGACGGGATAAACTCGTCCGTGGATGGTTCGAAAAGTGATGCGGTGGCGAAATTCCTCCACCGGCTCGCCGAGGGAGAAGGAGGCGCGAGTGAGGCGATGAAGTTTTTCGCGCAGGCGGTCCAGCGCTTCCGCCGGTGAGCGGCCGAAAGCCGCGGGGAAATTCCAAAGGTCATCAAGTAATCCCTCATCGAGCCCGCGCACCATGGCCACCCGCGTTCCACGCCGGAGGAGGGCCGCGGCGAGATAATGGGATTCGACGGCGCGGCGAGGGCGGGGAGTCGGGAACGTCTCCTGGTCGCCGGAGCGAAAGCCGCGACACCCTTGCGCGAGTGGGCAGGCCGAGCAGCGCGGCCCGCGCGGCAGGCAAATGGTTTGGCCGAGCTCCATCAGGGCCTGGTTGAAATCACCCGGCTGCCGGCGGGAGAGAAGCCCCGCGAGTTCAGTCTCGACGGCGCCACGGAACTTGGGCTGATGCAGATTCCCGCGCAGAGCGAACAGGCGGGCGACCACGCGCGCCACATTCCCATCCAGCACGGCGTAGGGCTGATCGAACGCGATGCTCAGCACGGCCCTGGCCGTGTAATCGCCGATGCCGGGAAGAGCGCGAAGGCTCGCGTAGTCTTCGGGAAACCGCCCGGCAAATTTCGTTGTGAGGAGCTGTGCAGCTTGGTGCAGGTGACGGGCGCGGCGGTAGTAGCCGAGGCCCGACCACAATTCCAGCACACGCTCGAGCGGCGCCTTCGCCAAGTCCGAGACGGTTGGGAAGGCCGCGAGAAAGCGCGGGTAATAAGGGATCACCGTCGCGATCTGGGTCTGTTGGAGCATGACCTCTGACACCCAGATGGCGTAGGGGTCGCGCTTTTCTCGCCAGGGGAGGGCGCGCGCGTGGGCGCGGAACCACGCGAGCAGCGCGCGGCGAATCGCGACATGAGAAGAGGCCGGAGGGTTTTGCCTCCGGCCTCGCGGTTTCAAGGGGATCTTCCGTGGCACGCCGATTACTCGACGGAGAAATCGGCGCTGCGCACGGGTGAAGTGTTGCCGGCCGAATCGCGTCCGCGGACTTCCAGCCGGTAGTCGCCCGCCTGGAGTTGGTCAATGGTCAGTTTGAGGCCCAGAGGGACCAGCGGATTACCCTGCTGCACCAATTCGTTTATCAGGATCGTGTTGGAGGAGTAGACCGACTGGCTGGTTTTCCGGTCCACGATGTTGTACAGGATTCCCACGCGTGGAACGTCCGGGTTTCGCAACACGGGATCATAGACTTCCACGTAGAAAACAAGGTGCGCGCTTTTCTCAAACCGGTTATTGGGTGAAGGAACGACCTGCATGCCCTTGAAAACGAGGGGCGGGCGTTCTTCTAGCAAAGCCTCGTCCATGTTCACGGCAAGCTCGGAAACCGGAACGAGCTTGTCGCTGAGGGCCGGGCCGCCCAGGGTGAACTCGTTGCCGGAGAACGGGTCCACCAGCAGAGGCGTTTCATACTTTCCGAATTTTTCGCCTCCCGCGCTCAGGACGAGCTTGAGTGTGTATTTTCCCGGAGCAATGTTGAAGGTCGTCTGGTAGTCGAAAGAGCCTTTGGAGAACTCCTTGATTTCCTTTTTCTCATAGTCCAACTTCACCGTGTCGCTGAAGCGCGCACTCACGGAGCCGTCCTCGCGATAGGCGATTCCCAGCACGTTCACCTTTGAAAGGAACTTTCCCTTTTGCTTCTCGAAATCGACGGAGGAGCCCGGAATGGAAAGGGCCAAATTCACGCGCGCTACGCCGGGCGCGATGTAGAAGTAGGGCGCCCGGAGCGAGACAGGGATGTCGCCGGGCTGCGGGTTCGCGACGCGCTCCTCCAACACCTTGCCCTCGGGCTTTCCTGCCAGGAGGTCAGGACTTTTCACATCAAAGTAACCGTTGCGGGAGCGAATGTTCACGCCCCCGCGGTCCACTTTCACACGGATCTTGTGATAACTGCCGTCGTGGGTCTGGTTGGGCGGGACATAACCGAGAATGTAGTATTCGTTCATCTCTTTTGCGACCTTCTCCAGGCCCTTGAGGAAATCGTTGGTGTTGAAAATCGTGAAACCGCCGGTGCCTGCGGCCAGCGCATAAAGGACCTGCTGGTTCGTGGCTACGGAATCCGGCGGGGTGGGGATGATCTGGCGACCCGCGCAGAGGGAGTTCTGGAAAGCATCGGGGCCACTGCACGCATAGGCAGGGTTAAAGTTGGGGTTATTGTTTGGTGGGGTATTACCGCCTCCGCGGCCACCGCTGGGATTAGCCCCGCCGCCCGCCCCGGGTTTGCCCCCACCGCCGGCTCCGGGATTGCCACCGCCGCCACCCCCGGGTTTGCCACCACCCCCGGCGCCACCCCCTCCACCCACGCCGCCTCCGGCGCCGCCGCCAGCGCCGCCACCACCCCCTACGGGTCCGCCGCCCCCTCCACCCGGCCTCTGCGGATCGGGATCAGGAGGCATCATCAGCGCAGCCATAAGACCCGGCTGGTGAGGGAAGGGAGAATCTGTGTCCTGCAGAAATGAACTGGGCGGGAATCCGGGGCGGCCGGAGGGATTCGATATGTCCATCCCGGGGTTTCCTGTTGTTGCCAGGCCGCGTACGTCCACGGGATACACGGCGATGTTTGCCTTGTTCAGCGAATCGATCGTCGCCGCGAGCTCGGACTGGCGTTCCGCAGTGAGTGCAAATCCACTCGAAAACAAGATGAGCGTCTTGCGACCCGGGACCGCGCGTAGCGTCTTGGCGAGTTCGCGAATCGAGAGCAGCACGCTACGGGCCGCGAAGTCGGATTGGCGAAGGCCCAGAGACGGCACACCCAGGGAGGCAAGTTGCATGCTCTGGCCCGAGGCGTTGGGCTGAACCGCTGCGAACTTCACGCCGCCGATGGCCCGCTTCAACTGATCCCCGTCCGAGGTGAAGTTCTGAGCAACGCGCAAGACTCCACCAAAGTCCACCACCGCCACCTGGCGATTCGGGGAAGCCGTGCTTTCCACGAACTTCCCTGCCGCCTCGCGCGCCCGGCCCTGGTCGCTGGGCGCCATGGTGGAGTTGTCGAAGAACAGGACCATGTAGCGCTGCTGCTCGGGAGCGTTCGGCTGGATGTCCGCCGCGCGCGAGAAACTGGAGATTTTCTGCTCCGCGTCGTCTTCAAAGACATGGAAATCCTTCTGCTCCAAATCCTTGAGGTAATTCCCCTTCTTATCGGTCGCGACCACATCGACCAGAACCAAGTTGGCTTCCGCCTTGATCACTACCGGCGCGCTCGTGACGGCTTGGGAGGAAGGATTCTGTGCGCCGCGTGGGGCGGCAGGAGCTGTGGCAGACGCGAGACCCAGCCAGCCCAGGGCGGTGAGAAGGCCCAGAGTCACGGTCAGATGATGTCGAGACATGGGTCGATCTCCTAATAAGGAATTTCGACGGTGCGGTTTAGGCCGGAGATTTGGCCGCTTTCGGAATCCCGGACCACGGCGCGCACCAGGTAAGTCCCCGGTTTGACGTCGAAGTGGGTTTTGAGCGTGATGCCGGTCTGCAGGTATCTTGCCAGGGTCGCGTCTCGCAAGCGCAGCTGGAGAAGCTTTTGCTGGCCTGTCACCAAATGGCCATCGCGGTCAAAGAGGGCCGTCACGAACGTCAGGTTGTCGAGGCTGCAATCCTCTTGCTTGCGGAAATGCACCTGGTGCAAATCGAGGCGCGTCAAGACGGCGAGTTGTGCGTCGGACTGGCTCTTCATAAAGAACTGGGTGTGGACCTCGATGGGCAGCTCCTGCATCTCGTCCTGGGAAAAGACTGCCTCCTCAATTTCTTCCTTTTCCCGCACGGTGGGATCATCCGCTTTCCTGGGAGCGTAGTAGCCCCGGCGCGCCTGCAGGGTGAGGCCCGGTTGTGAAACCAGCTTGACCTTGATCGGGTGGAAGGCGCCGTCGAGTCTCAGGTTTTGCGGTGAGAAAGCCAGAACGTAATACGGGTCTGGAAGCGCGGCAGCTCGACGGAAACCCGCCTCGAGGTCATTACTGTTTTGGAAGAAAACGCCGCCCGTATCCTGGGCGAGTGCCGCCATGCCAGCGCTCTCCAGCTTGGCACTATAACTCAACAATTGGCTCTTTCGTCCTATCACTTCGGGCCGGTTCGTGTTGGCGACCCTAGCCTGCGAGGCGTCCGGCACCCCGGGGTCGAGGTACAGGCCGCGGGCATCTAGGGCGTTGAGGACGACGTTTGCGCGCAGGGCGCGATCGATGATTTCGCCGAGTTCGGAGTGAAGGGCTTCTGTCAGGAATCCACTGGAGACGATCACCACGCTGCGCTGGCCGGGAAGTGAACTCATGTGGCGCACGAGAGATTCGATCCCCCGCAACGCCGCACGCGACTCCGTTTCGGCCATGGAGTTGGCACCGGTGGCGTAAGCCTGCGCCGCGCTTTGAGCCTGTTGGAGGAAGCGTGGGTCACCGCCGAATTCGCAATTCATGACTTCGTCGGTGGCAATATCCAGGGCATTGGGGTCGCGCTGTTCGACTATCAAGTACGCCTCATAGGGCGGAATCACCGCGCAGGACATGTCCTTTCCGGTGATCGGACGGGGACGAAGCTCGAAGAGCGCCTGATGCACCTTGGCGAAGTCGTCGGTGAAGTCCAATTGGTGCTGGCCGGAGGCCGTGAACAGCCCCACGCGGTCTCCGGGCTGGAGCGAAGCCGCCAGATAGTGGTCCGCAGCATCCCTGGTGCGCACCAAGCCCTCGAAGGGCGTGTGCACGTCCTCGACGTACAGAGCCAGGAAACGGCGGGCCGCGGCGGGCGAGATCTCGGTCTCTTCGGTGGCTTCCAATTC
>Ga0208192_1001615_pt1 | contig 12644 bp, 14 predicted proteins | sample June2015DPH_13_1_2_FD_184711 | JGI IMG/M metagenome (GOLD analysis project Ga0208192, IMG submission 184711) | Peatland microbial communities from SPRUCE experiment site at the Marcell Experimental Forest, Minnesota, USA - June2015DPH_13_150... | ecosystem: Environmental > Terrestrial > Soil >... | reverse complement strand
TGCATGCGCGTTCGCACCCCTGTACGATCAATATTCTTTCTACCCTGCAATGATCCTTTCTCATTTGGCATAGGCTGCTATTTGCTCCTTTTCTTTGCAGGCAAATTAATTTTGCAAAAAATTCGCAGATACCAGTAGAAACACAGACACACACGGCTAGTCCTGCTCCCTGAAGGTGTAAGCTTTGTGTAATTATGGAAAAGTTATGTTTTGTTCTAGAATAATTGTTAAATAGGTCTCGGAGATAGTGTGAGTGGAGAAGGAGGGAGCAAATTTGAACAGGTTACGCCATTCAGCTCAGCCTTTTGCTGATGGTTCCCGTGAGGGCAGAGTTGAAGAGCAGAAGAAATTGGTTGAGGAGCTTAAGGTTCAGTGGAAGCTTTTATGGAGTGAGCGCTTTGACGATAAGGTGAGGGCTGAGGGGGTTTCGGTGAGTGACTATGTTAGTTTGCGTGTGGAACGGGGCACCATTATTCACGCGACTAGGGATTTCAAGGCGTTAAGTTTTAAGGAAATCCTTGAACAACATTTGGTTGAAGATATCGATCGTTTCGTTCAACCAGAGGTTCATGTGGGAGGCTGGAATAAGTTCATAAAAACAGAAATCACCGGTCGCAGGCATCAGAGTGATAAGCGTGTTGCTTCTTCTGTTCCTGAGAAACGGGTGGTTCAGCAGCCTAAGAAAGGCGGGCGCGGTTGGCTTCACGTAACCTAATCGTTTGCTATCAATATAGATGCTGATTGAAGTGCTTGCTGGGTTGGGGTTGGTGTGGTGGTCGGAGCTGGTAACGGGATTTTGGTTTGCGGAGTTAGGTTTAGGTGCTCGCCATCTCCTTTTCTGGTGGAGAATGATGACGGCACGAGGAATGAAATTGGATGGGTTTAGTTTTTTGCTTGAACCCTGCGACTTAACACGTAGCCGCATGATATTCTAGAATTGTATTTCCCAAATCTGCTGTTAGGGGCTATCTCTCTTTGGGTGGGTTGTTGATTGGAGCTATTTTTGCCTGTTTTTCAAACGGACCTTATATTGATTATGGGGCACATGTTTTTTTAGAAATCCTCTATCTAAACTTGAATTAAAGCTTTACAAAGGCATAAGTTCTCTTTACGTTTTGAGCAACATCTCTAATCCTTTCTTCAAGCTTATTTTAGACTTAAAACCAAGTTTATCCATTGCTTTAGCGGGATCTCCAAAACTTTCTCTAATATCGCCTTGCCTAGGCGAGTCATGTTTTACCCGTAGATTTTTGCCTGTAACACTCCTTAAAACATTAACAAGCTGATTTACACTCGTAGGCACACCAGTACAAATATTAAAAACCTCGCCCTGCAACTGTTTTCGCTCTAAAGCTAACACTAACGCCTCAGCAACATCGCTCACATGTATAAAGTCTCTGGTTTGTTCTCCATCCCCTTCAATAGTTAAAACCTCATTATTGCAAGCTTTTCGAAGAAATTTTGTAATGACCCCACTGTAAGGGCTATTCTCGTTTCTAGGTCCATACACGTTAAAAAACCTCAAAGCAACCGCATCTAAGCCGTAGCAGCCTGTAAAAGCGCTGCAGTAGCTTTCGCCTGCAACTTTTGACGCTGCATAAGGCGAAATTGGCCTAAGAACTGTGTTCTCTTTTATGGGCAAGGCTTCAGCATTCCCATATACCGCTGTAGAAGAAGCAAAAACAAACCGGTCAACTTTGTTTTCTGCTGCTTGAAGCATATTTAAAGTGCCTGTAACGTTAACCTCATGGGTTTTTGAAGGATCAATAACTGAGGCTGAAATATCGATCAAAGCAGCTAAATGCACAACCGCATCAACCCCGCAAAAAGCCTCATGCAACGCTGCTTTATCACGGATGTCGCCTTGTATAAAGCAAAAATTAGGATTATTTCGGACGCCACTCAGGTTCTCCAGTTTCCCAGACGACAAATTGTCAAGTACAATTACAGAGTGCCCTTTTTCTATGAGGCGCGGAACTAGATTCGAGCCGATGAAGCCTGCTCCGCCTGTAACTAGGACCTTTTTCATGGTTCTTCACATAATCATGTTAACACTTAATTGTTTTGTTGCTTTGATTTTCCTTTTGTGTGGGTTGCTTTGCCTTTTGGTTTTTTGGATATTTTCCGTTGGATTCGTAAATAAAAGATTCCTGGGATTCAATAGGTTAATTGTGTCGGTTTTCAGTGGGTGTTTTTCTGTTGGTGTTTACAGTCCGAAAACTGCTATCATGTTGTTGGCAACTACTGCGGTGAGGGCGAGAAAGGTTAGTGAACATCCTCCGTCTAGGAATCTTTTTGTGAAGTGCCAGTCGTTAGTTGTGGGTCTGCTTATGGCTGCTGCTTTGTAGAATGCGAAGCCTGCGAGTACGACTGCTGAGAGTTTTACTGCGCTGAAGAGTATCATGCTTGATCTTGTTAGTCCAGAGACTAGGGGGTTAACTTCTGTTGCTCCGAAGAAGAGAACTCCTATGACTGTTGTTAACCAGTCTAAGAAGCCCATCAAAATTATCGCAGAAAAGAACAAGAGTTCTTTCTTTAACATCTTTTTTCCTCTTTGTCGGATTACTCCTGTATTATATTATGCTGATGAGTTACTTACCCTTTTAGAATGATGAATGTTATATCTGATATGCGCCTGTACACGAATTTTTACATGATTGACTCAAAAGATTGGTATTGGTTCGCATCTTTCTGCGTTTTTTGTGTTAAAAGTTGTTGTGGTTGCGTTGTACATAGAAGGTGCTTTTAGCAGTTCTTTTGTCTCATTAAACTTGTTTTCTCGCCATTTGATTTGTATTTATGATGAACAGGTGTACTCTGTGAATCATTTTTAATAATGTTTATTAAGTCTTAATATATGATTTTAGAACGATGGGGAAATACCTGATGGCGAGCATTAAATCTCCAAAATTATTGGCAATCGTTTTAACAGTAGCCGCACTCGCGCTAGGAGCCTCAACGTTAGCAGCCATAAACGTCAGTCAGAACGTGTCCTCCTCCGGAACAATCACAACATCTCCCAACATAGGAGTGTACTCTGACAGCGCCTGCACCACCAACATGACTTCAATAAACTGGGGATCCATAGCAGCCGGAGGCACCGCCACTCAAACAGTCTACGTAAAGAACACAGGCACCGGCTCGATGACGCTAAGCTTGGCCACAAGCAGCTGGAGCCCTTCAGGAGCAAGCACCTACATAACCATAAGTTGGAATCAGCAAGGGACGCAACTCTCAGCTGGGCAGTCAGTAGCTGCCACGATAACGTTGACCGTGTCTTCTAGCATAACTGGCATTACGAGCTTCAGCAACACAATCACGATATCAGGAACAGGCTAAAAGCGCCGCCACTTTCTTTCTTTTTTTGTTTTATCTAAACGTAATTCCAAGGTTTGATGCTTCGTCTCAGAACCCGGATGACAAACGAGAATGATTCAGGTTCCATTTTCGATAAGAGCGGCAGACAACAGAGTAGTTACTATTCGAACGTTCGCGTATTTCTTAACTTTACTAAATTCCCTTGCAGTTGTTTTTGTGTTAATCTCGTGTACAATGAAATTCTTAGTTTGCCGTCCACATTTGTTAATAAGTGAGGGAAAACATTTGGCATTTAGAAAACTCTCAAGCTTGACGATATTAGCGATGACTTTAATACTATTAGCTTTAACCGTCAGCACTTATGCAGCAATAAGCGTAAACAAAAGCATAAACACTTCCGGATCAATCGCCGCGTCACCAGGCTTAGGTGTGTATTCTGATAGTGCATGCACCGTTCCCATAACAACCATCGACTGGGGATCAATATCGCCAGGAGGAACCGTAACCAACACAGTCTACGTTAAAAATACGGGCGGATCTTCCTTAACGCTCAGCATGGCGGCAAGCAACTGGAACCCAACCAGCGCTAACGGACCACTAACAATAACCTGGAACAAAAGCGGTACCACTCTGACATCGGGACAATCTACGGCGGCAACAATTACACTATCAGTGTCTTCAAACATAACTGGAATCACATCTTTCAGCGTCCAGATCACCATATCTGGAACAGGCTAAGCCCAAAATTCTAACCTTCTCTTTTTTTTGCACGAATAGGAAAAAAGTTTGTATTGACTACGTGAAAAGAGGTATTTACGCAACCCGACTGGTTCGGTGTCTTTAATCTAAAAAGGAAGCATCTTTGGATCATCAGTAACAGGAAGAAGGAACGCACTGTGTTGAATTTAGAGTTATTTTTTTGCATGTCCAAAACGTCTTGCGAGTTTGCCTTTGCAATCTTGCGAAGTTGACTTCGCATCTTTCCAAGTTAGGTTCACAAATCGCTCAAGTTCTATTCTCAAAAAGCGTTAAATCATTTTTTCTTTGTACTTGCGGTTGGTTGGTTGATATGAAATGAGGGAAAAAAATGGTTCGAAGATCGGTTCTTGAAAGCATATTCAAAGAGATGATGAATATACGTCACCGCCTCGACGATATTGAAAACAACTTCTCAGGTTGGAGGCAACAGCCCGTAGACGTACCTGAATCCTCACTAATCACTTTGCCTGATCACTTAAGGAGAACCTACGTTATTGTGGCTTCTAAAGGCGAATGCAACGCGGTGGAAGTATCAAATCTTACGGGGCGATGCCGAGCAATTGAAAGCAACTATTTAAATCAACTTTCACGGATGGGTTGGCTAAACAAACGCCGAATCTCGAAGACAGTGCATTTCCGCCTAATATAAAAAGTTTGGAAAAATTGCCTGTATTCCCGCTAAGAATCTAAGTGGCGGTCGGGAGCTTTCTAAAAAGTTGGCACTTGTGTTTTTTGGGTTTTTTTTGTTGGGGTAATTTGGTAATTTTTAAGTGGTTCTGGTTGTTTTTTTGTTGGTTCGTTGTGCGGTTTTGCAGGTTAAAAGCGGGAAGAGGGTTTGGGGTTTTTGTTCTCCGTGTTTTTTGGTAGTCTACGCCTATGTTTAATAGTAACGTTTTTGGTAATGTTGTTTGGTAACGGTTATGAAGCGGCAGACTGGTGTGCGGGTTGAGGCTGAGGTTTGGGGGGCTTATCGGGCGGTTTGCGGTCGCGAGAAGCTGCGGCCATCCATTCCGATAGAAGAGTTTCTAAGACTAGTGTTGGAGAACGATTCAGCTTCAAGCCTTTTGAGCATGATGCGCGGGGTGGCAAAGGCGCGAGCTGAGGGTTTTGAGGCTTACGCTCGCGTGCTGTTAGACTGGTACACGCATGAGAAGTTTTGGTTCCACGTTGAGGGAGACGAGGATACGTCTGTTGAGGGGTTGTTGCTTAACGCTTTGAAGCTGGTTGTTGATTCTGAGCTGCGCCGACAGATCGAAGAGGCGCTTATCGCAAGCCAGCGACAGCGGTTTGAGAAGGGCAAGAGTTGATGAGGCTGAGGTAGTTTTGAAGAAAAAGTGTCGGAGCAGAACCATGGAGCAAACAACTAGTCGGTTTCCGCTGGTTGAAATCGCCAGTTAGATCTGAACCGTTGACTAAAAATCGGGTGGCAGGCTTGTTTACTCAGCTTTGCATCCATGCAGGTTTAGTTGACAGTGGTTCGCGAAGCGCGCCCGCGTAATCAGCCACTACGTGCTTAAAAGTTTAGTTATGCTGATTTCAGTTTCGAATCGTGGATTCGTGTTCTTCAAGTCTTTAGGGCGCGTCAATGCGTGCGACCCCAGTCTTGAAAGCTTTTCAGAAGAGGCATTGTTCAGATTTGGATGATGCGAGTTAGGGTTTGAGGGTTTTCATGAGTTTTTCGATGATGTTTAGAAGGCGATTGGTTATTTTGCCAATTGTTCCTAGTCCGCTTGCCATGCCGCGTAGGTTTTCTATGTCGTATTTGTTTATTGTTTGGGTTAACAAGGCTGCGGAGACGAATACGAATGTGAAGAATACTACGCCTACGATTAGCCGTATCCAGCTGGAGAAGTCTAGCTCTGAGATTAGGATGTAGGTTGAGGCGGCGGCTATGGTGGATGACAGCAGAATTTTTGCTGACGAGCGCCAGTCTATTGTCAGCTCGTAATGTTTTCTTATCCAGTAAAGCATTATGATGGTGGTGGGAATCCCAGTTACTAGAGAAGTTACAATCAGTCCTAAAACCCCAAACTGCATAATTAGAATGTAACCCATGGGGAAGCCGATGGCTGCTGCGATTAGGGTTAGGTACAGGATGAACGTGGTTTTTCCTTGACTGCTGATAAAGTTGCCCGTGCTTAGGCTTCCGAAGGCTGTGAAGACGTAGCTGATTGCAAGCAACGCCAAAAACAGTGGCGCCGTCGAGTATGCTTTTCCAAACAGCGTAGAAACTGCTGGTTCAGCTATACACATAACGAGCGCCGCCACTGGCACCACGAGGAGTGACGCGTATTTGACTGAGAACTGGAAGACGTTTAGCAGAGTTTCTTTGTCTTTTTGCGGGTTGAGCTTGCTAAATGCTGGAAACAGCATCGTTGTTATCGGCGTTGCAAAGAACGCTATTAGAACGACGAAAGTTGATGCTATTCCATAGTTGCCGATCGCGGTATTGTCGGTGACATAGAAAATTGGCAGCAGAAAAGCGTAATATTGACCTTGAAAGCCACTTATGATTGCTGAAAGCGACAAAGGCGTGCCATATGCTAGCATTGATTTAATGTAGGCTTTTATTTCGAGTTTAACATTGCTTAGTTTTGGTAGGTTCTTATATTGAGTCCACACAAGTGTCACACCTATTAATCCAGCGATTATCATGGCGACCGTATAGCCTAAGACTGCTCCGGAGGTGCCTAATCCCAAGATTACTAGTGTAATCATGATGATGGTTTTTATTGTGGATTGGCAGATGAGCATGATGCTGTTGAGTTCCATTTTTTCGATGCCTGTGAATGCGGCTGTGGCTGCATTGATGAGTCCGCCGGCTAAGATTGTGATTGAGGCTATTTGGATTAAGGAGGTTATTTCGGGGCGGTGGAACATGTTTGTCGCGAGATAGCCTGAGAGCGCAAAAGATATTGCGGATAATGCCATTCCGAGGGCTATTTCGAAGATTATTCCGGAGACGAGTATGCTTCTGACCTCTAATTCCCTGTCTTCTGATCGGAATTGGGCTGTGCATCTCACCATTGCTGAGTTTATGCCCCAGTCTCGGAATACACTTATGAGGTTGGGTGAGATCAGCACGATTCCATATAAGCCGTATAGGTCTGATCCGAGTAGTCTCGCGACGAAAATTGTGGCAATTGAGGAGATAACTGTGGAGATTACTAGACCCCATAGTAGGTGGAAGCTACCTTTTGCTGAAACTTTAGCCATTTCCGCAGCTTTGCTCATCTTTTTTCTTTCGCGACCTTATTTTGTATGTATGTTTGTTTAGTCTACTGCTGTAAACTTCAAAGATGTGCATCGTCCTTATTCTGTCTGTTTTATGGACTGAATACAGATAGGTAACTAAAAAGCACTTCTTCATAGTCACGATTGGCTAGAAAGAAACATCACAAAACGCTTAAAAGAAGATAACATGCGGTTGGAGCTTTCAAAAGTTAACTCTTGCACGCCTGCCAAAATCAATTAAAACAAGCTTAGCCTGCATACAAGTGGCAGCAGAAGACAAATAGTCTAAAAGCTCAACCAGCAGATTCAATGGTGACTTCAGATAATTCGCTGTTTGTCAGAAGCCAATGTTTGACACACCCTTCTTACGACTGTAACTTGGTTAATTCTCGTTTTCTCGATTTGAAGCGTCTATTTCACCTTTGTTGGCACTTCAATTATTTCAAACCTTAACCCGGGAATTTTGAGCAAAAAAGGAAGGCTGCAGGCGTGATAGCATTCCCTTCTGACATGGTTGCTTTCTTGCAGTAGTGGCAGGTCACATCTTAAAGTTCGAATAATAAGAAAATAAGCCCAAAAACGGGTGTTGCTAAATAGGCGTTAATTTTCAGGGTTTGGTAACTCGTTGTCAGGTTTTCGTTTTGAACGTTTGTTAGCTATTACTATGAAGATTAAAGTGATTGCGGCGACGTTTATGACAACGACAAGCGCAAGTCCTAATGATGTTGCTGGCGGTGGAGGTACTACGAATTGTATTGTCACTTGGTGAGTGCTGAAGTGCGTTGTGTACCACACGTAGAAGTTATCGGCATCTTGGCTGTAGCCTTGGCTTTGAGCTTGCTGCCCGTCGATGTACACGACTGGAGTTGTCCCGTAGGGTATCGCTGTCTTTGGAATAGTCATGTTGCCGAAGCCTACTGTTCCGCTTGTTCCCGTTACTGTGAAGGCTACCGTAGTTGTTGCGTTGGATTGGTATGGCGTGATTGTCATATTGGACATTTGTTGTGCAGTTACGTTTCCGCTGATTGCAATGTCAACTGTTGCGCCACTAGCTGTCGTCGCAGGCACAGTTGTTGCTGATGGAGTTGGTGAGGGCGATGGCGTCGGTGTTGGAGTGGGAGCTGCCGTTGGAGTAGGAGTTGGAGTTGCCGTTGGAGTAGGAGTTGGAGTGGGAGTTTGTGCAAACGTTGCAGAAATGGTATATGCAGCCTGAACATTAGTGAATGTGTACGAGCTAACAGCGCCAACTGAACTTCCATTCACTGAGACACCAGCAATGTAGTAGCCAGTGTTCGCTGTTATAGTGAAAGTTTGATTGTCACCATAGTTGACGCTTACATTTCCAGTCGGACTGATAGAACCACCAGCACCAGCAGAAGCATTAATAATGTAGGTGTTAATCGCGAAAGTCGCAGTCAAAGAACCATCAGCTGACACAGCGCTAAACTGGTAAGATTGACCAGCAGGCGTATTGACAGTCACCGCCTGACCATTAGCAGTTATGCTAGCGATGTGGTAACCAGTAGCAGGCGTAATTGTGTAAGTCGGAGTAGCACCATAATTAACACTGCCCGTACCAGGACTAATCGCACCGTTAGATCCAGCAGACACCGTAATCGTGTACGTGTTAACCGCGAAAGTCGCACTGATAGTATGAGCAGCAGTAACACCAGTGAAAGTGTAAGAAGTCACCGCGCCAACAGAAACGCCATCCACCAACACGTCAGCTACATGATAGTGAGCGTTAGCAGTTATAGTGAAAGCCTGATCACTGCCATAGTTAACGCTGACAGAACCACTTGGACTAATACCGCCGTTAGCACCAGCAGAAGCAGAAATAGTGTACTGAGTAGTCCAAGTTGCAGAAGCAGTCTTAGGACCATTCATCGTTATGCCATCGCTCGCCGAATAAACAGTGCCAGAAGCATCAGAACCCCAACTAGTAAACACGTACTGAACGCCAGCACCGCCAGAAATTGTTTCAGCACTAACACCAGCATAAGCCGTATCGCCGCTGTCATACCAGCCTTGACCAGTAGTAGATCCATGAGAACTAGACACCGCCAAATAATACTGAGTCTTAGCTCCATCACCAACAGAGTGAGCAGCATCCATCGTTATCGCTGGAACAGCAAACGTCCCAACACCAGACCGAGCCACATTAATCGTAGACGCATCAACCGCATAGCTCAACAAGTTACTCCGCGTACTGGAGTCAGCACCCCAAACATAATTCAAAACCACGCTCACACTCGATCCAGAATCATACCAACTATCACTCGTCTGAGAAGCAGTAATCGAACTCACCGAACCAGACACCAAACCATTAGTCAAGAAGTACTGCGTAACACCCAAATCACTAACAGAATGAGCCGCACTCATCGTAATCGTCGGCTCACTGAAAGTTCCAGAACCAGCCCTAGACACCGGTGTAGTAGTCGAATCAACCGTGTAACTAAACAAGTTACTCCGCGTACTGGAGTCAGCACCCCAAACATAATTCAAAACCACGCTCACACTCGATCCAGAATCATACCAACTATCAGCAGTCGGACTAGCCGTAACCGAACTAACAGAACCAGACACCAACGTATTCGTCAACAAATACTGAGTAACAGAAACAAAGTTCACCGTATGAGCCGCAGACATAGAGACCGAAGAAGTCGTCAAAGTACCCGTATTCTGCCTAGCCGGATTCTGATTAACCGAATCAAGCTGCCAATTAGACAACGCAGTCCGAGTACCACCCGACACACCCCAAACCCAACTAGAAGACACCGTAGTAGACTGAGAACTATCATACCAACCCGTATCACCCGCAATCGCAGGAGCAGTCCCATAAGACACACCACTACCACCAACCACAGTCAACAAGTACTGAGTCACCGAAGCAAAAGTAACCGTGTGAGCAGCAGACATAGAAACGCTGGAAGTAGTCACAGTACCCGCAGTCGCAACACTATTAACAGTCCCAGAATCAACCTGCCAAGAAGAAACTCGCTGACCAGAACCAGAACCCCTACTATACACCCCATTAGAAGAAACCGTAGTAGACTGGGTAGAATCATACCAGTTATCACCCGTCGGACTCGCAGTACCATAAGACGCACCACCACCACCAGACACAGTAAGCAAGTACTGAGTAACACCCAAATTGCCCACAGAGTGAGCCGCACTCATCGTAATCGTTGGAACATTAAAATAGCCACTACCAGCCCTACTAACTGACGTAATGACCGAATCAACCGCATAGCTCAACAAGTTACTCCGCGTACTGGAGTCAGCACCCCAAACATAATTCAAAACCACGCTCACACTCGATCCAGAATCATACCAACTATCACTCGTCTGAGAAGCAGTAATCGAACTCACCGAACCAGACACCAAACCATTAGTCAAGAAGTACTGCGTAACACCCAAATCACTAACAGAATGAGCCGCACTCATCGTAATCGTCGGCTCACTGAAAGTTCCAGAACCAGCCCTAGACACCGGTGTAGTAGTCGAATCAACCGTGTAACTAAACAAGTTACTCCGCGTACTGGAGTCAGCACCCCAAACATAATTCAAAACCACGCTCACACTCGATCCAGAATCATACCAACTATCAGCAGTCGGACTAGCCGTAACCGAACTAACAGAACCAGACACCAACGTATTCGTCAACAAATACTGAGTAACAGAAACAAAGTTCACCGTATGAGCCGCAGACATAGAGACCGAAGAAGTCGTCAAAGTACCCGTATTCTGCCTAGCCGGATTCTGATTAACCGAATCAAGCTGCCAATTAGACAACGCAGTCCGAGTACCACCCGACACACCCCAAACCCAACTAGAAGACACCGTAGTAGACTGAGAACTATCATACCAACCCGTATCACCCGCAATCGCAGGAGCAGTCCCATAAGACACACCACTACCACCAACCACAGTCAACAAGTACTGAGTCACCGAAGCAAAAGTAACCGTGTGAGCAGCAGACATAGAAACGCTGGAAGTAGTCACAGTACCCGCAGTCGCAACACTATTAACAGTCCCAGAATCAACCTGCCAAGAAGAAACTCGCTGACCAGAACCAGAACCCCTACTATACACCCCATTAGAAGAAACCGTAGTAGACTGGGTAGAATCATACCAGTTATCACCCGTCGGACTCGCAGCCCCATAAGACACACCACCACCACCAACCACAGTCAACAGATACTGATGAGTCCAAGAAGCAGACTCAGTAATTGGACCATTCATAGTGACAAGAGCCGAATTATTACCCGACCCACTGTAACTACCCGTCCCAGAACCAGTCCAGCCAACCCATAGATACCGCTCACTCGAACTGTTAGTTGCAAAAGCAGAAATCGTCACTGGAGAACCCTCAGTAACCCAACTCGTCCCAACAGCAGGAGAAGTCGTACCAAAGTTCGCAGCCATAGTCAACAGATACTGATGAGTCCAAGAAGCAGACTCAGTAATTGGACCATTCATAGTGACAAGAGCAGAATTATTACCCGCACCACTGTAACTACCCGTCCCAGAACCAGTCCAGCCAACCCATAGAAAACGTTCAGATGAGCTGTTCGTTGCAAAAGCAGAAAGCGATACCGAAGAACCATCAGTAACCCAGCTGGTTCCAACAGTAGGAGAAGTGGTGCCAAAGTTAGCCGCCAAAGTCAACAGATACTGATGCGTCCATGAAGCCGTCTCCGTGATTGGACCATTCATAGTGACAAGAGCCGAATTATTACCAGCACCCGTGTAGCTGCCTGAGCCTACACCTGTCCAGCCAACCCATAGAAAACGTTCAGATGAACTGTTAGTTGCAAACGCCGAAAGCGATACCGAAGAACCCTCAGTAACCCAACTTGTTCCAACAGTAGGAGAAGTGGTGCCAAAGTTAGCCGCCAAAGTCAACAGATACTGATGTGTCCATGAAGCAGTCTCAGTGATTGGACCATTCATAGTGACAAGAGCCGAATTATTACCAGCACCCGTGTAGCTGCCTGAGCCAGACCCTGTCCAGCCAACCCATAGAAAACGTTCAGATGAACTGTTAGTTGCAAACGCCGAAATCGTCACTGGAGAACCATCAGTAACCCAACTTGTTCCAACAGAGGGAGAAGTGGTGCCAAAGTTAGCCGCCAAAGTCAACAGATACTGATGTGTCCAAGAAGCAGTCTCAGTGATTGGACCATTCATAGTGACAAGAGCCGAATTATTACCAGCACCCGTGTAGCTGCCTGAGCCAACGCCTGTCCAGCCAACCCATAGAAAACGTTCAGATGAACTGTTAGTTGCAAACGCCGAAATCGTCACTGGAGAACCCTCAGTAACCCAAC
>Ga0208192_1001601_pt1 | contig 12748 bp, 11 predicted proteins | sample June2015DPH_13_1_2_FD_184711 | JGI IMG/M metagenome (GOLD analysis project Ga0208192, IMG submission 184711) | Peatland microbial communities from SPRUCE experiment site at the Marcell Experimental Forest, Minnesota, USA - June2015DPH_13_150... | ecosystem: Environmental > Terrestrial > Soil >... | reverse complement strand
CCACCATCACCTCCGCCGGGATCTCGCGCTCCGATTGCAGGTTGTAACTTCCGTAGAGGCACGACAACCGCAACCGGAAGTGTTCACCCGCGAAAGCCACCGTGACGCTGATCGAAGGCTGGCCATCCACCCGATGGACTGGGTCCATCAGGCTGTGGTTGCACCGCGGACAACTTACCTCGACAGGGAAGATGCGCTGGTCGGTCGTCACGTCCACGTTGTCCAAACCGTTCCGGGCCTTCTCCAGAATCTCCTTGACCTGGACCGGGCTCACGTTCGAGAAGTAATGCCCGTCGACCACCACGATCGGGCCCAAGGCGCAGGCGCCCAGACAGTTCACCGTTTCCAGCGTGAAATCGCGGCTGGCGGTGGTCTCTCCCGGTGCGATGGTCAGGGCCCGTCCAAACTCTTCCGCGATTACCGGGCCCCCTCTGACGTGGCACGCTGTACCCAGGCAAACCGAGCAAAGATGCTTGCCTCGCGGTTTCAGGCTGAAGGAGCGGAAGAACGTTGCCACCCCGTAGACATCCGTGAGGGAGCGGCCGGTCTCCTCAGCCACCACCCCGAGCGCATCAGGCGGAAGATAGCCGTACCGGGCCTGAATCCCCTGAAGGATGCCGATCAGCCCTCCAAACTTGCCAGCGTGTTCTTCTACAATGCGTGAAACGTCCTCCGAACTCATATCGACTCCATGGCCCAAGGGGAGGCCGCCCGCGACGCAGAACTACCGGTACTCCTCGCAACGCCAGACGCCGCCAGCCGGTTTGAGATAAATGCAGACGTTTCGGTCCTCGCAACTGCTGCACAGCCCCTTGAACTTGGTCTCGGATTCTCTACTGGAGGGTTTCTTCCAGAGCTTCTCGAGTTCCACCTGATCCGGGCTGGGCGGTGGCCGCCGAATCGGCGGGCACGGCTCAAATTGCCCGCAGTTGAGGACGATCTGTCCCTTGTTCCTCGGGTAAATGCAAACTGCCTCGTGCACACAGGCCGAACAAATACCGCAGGTTTTCGCCACTGCTTCAGTCAGTATTGCCATTGCTCGTCTCCTAGTGGGCGGTACGTGCTTTCTCACCAACACCCACGCACAATGGCGCAACTTGGTGGCCAACCTGTGACCGCCTGGATCAATCGCCCTTCAGGCGGCGCAACTCAACTACAATCAGAGGGATGCAAACCTGGCAGATGGCACGTAGGGAAAGGAGTTTCGTTGCGGAGGCTGGGGAGTTTTGTACCGCCGGGGAATAGTTCCCCGGTGGCGGGTAGTGTCTGAAAAGTGCGTTGATGCGGATAACTCAGCGAACAGGCTCAAAACCGCTAATCCATTTGAAGCCCGCTGGCGGGGTTATCGATGCAATGTGAAGGTGACCGCCGATTCCATCGCAAATCATTTTATCAATTCTCTTAGCCATCGGGTCATAACATGCGAGGATGTGGTTACGAACGATGTCAACGGCCTTAGGTATAGTTGTAGAGCTTTGCGGCGATGCCCTATATACCCGGTACTTAGCAAAACGTTTGTCCTTGAAATCGTTCAGGGCATCCCAGACCTTTTGAGAGCCGTAACCACGTTCCTCCCCGGGGTTGTAGCTGGATGGCCTGCGGTAGTAGAGCACCCAAGTCTTGATTTCGATGAAAGAATCTGACGCTATAAAATGAAGGGATGTGGTTATGGTAGCCAAGCACAAAAACTCTAGCTATGGCCATGCCGGGCTCATTGAATCCGCCTTCTTCAGGGTTGTTCGGGTAAGTTATCTTCCCAGACTCTTTGGCTTTTACGAGGTTATCGTGCGCCGGTCGGCAGAGGCTCTTCATATAGAATGCTGGTTCCACAAATTGCTTGTTTGCCAATAAATTCGCGGCGTCGCGAATCTCCCAAGTGAGGTCCATTACGACCTCATCGCTCTTGGCGGGATTGCCGAGTCCCACCGTCCCGACCAATGCATATGCGAGTGACCTGCCGCGATTTTCGATGGGGAATATTTTTTGCGCATTGTCGGCAACTATCTCGGCACTCTCAATTTCGCCCTTGCGCTGTCGTCCGTCTGCTCCAATAACGAACCCATCCCTTGTATAAACGATGAAAATGGCGGTGGGCATCGGGGAATGCTTTCCATTCTCACAGTTCGACCAGCAGTCCGGCATTACGGGGTCGCCATAAAGGCTTGTCACGGCGCACACCCCCCAGTAGTATAAGGTGTGCGCCCGAATGCGCCCCGAACAACTTCTGGAAAACCAGAGAAGGGCCCGATTCACGGTCGCGCTTTTCCGGTTACTGCCCAATCTTAGTCAGTAATTCTTTCAGTGTCGATACGCGGGTGGCGCATACGTCGTGCACTTTGCGATGTATGCGGTCTTTGAAGATTGCGATTTCATCCGGCGTTTCGTCAGAAACACTGTTACGGACTGGGCATTTGGCCGTGGATAGAGTTCTTTGATCGCCGCCGCGCACCAGGGGTCGCATACATCCTGACCAAGAAGGTCAGGACGTATGCGCCACCCGCCAAAATCTGGAATTCAAGGAACTCATAGCTAAAAGTGGATAACTTTCAATGTTTGCGCGCTTGTTCTAGTTTCTCCAGTATTTTTTTAACTCTCTCGTATTCGTCGCTGCTCCTTTTTGACTGTAGTTCTAAAGGGAACAACTGGGCACGGTAAAATGCGTCCCGCGTCCCACCTCCCCCCTCTTTCCTAGCAGATTTCCATTCACGAGAGCCGATAGGACTAAGCAGTTTCTCAGACCACTCGCACAGATGTGCGTCACGCGATCCTGCACCGACTCTCTGGCTCATTTCTTGCTCATACTTTAGCATGTCCTGGGCACAGCACTCTCGATAGGTATCGGCGGCTCGTTGGTCCGCTTGGTCGAGGAGTTTTGGGGTGTCGTCGCCGCGTATCAACGCGCCCAGAAGGCTTTGCTTGTGCTTGCTTATCGCCTCCATGTCACTTGAATATCTACCCGAAATAGTTCTAAGTTTTTCTGTCAGTGGCCTAACCCAGACGGCAAGTTGTTCGTCAGTGCAATCTCTCAGGTCGTCCCCACGGCACGGCCTAATTTCCTGCGGCGTCACGGCGGCCTCTTTAGGAATAGATTGTTCTTGGCGGAGCTTGTCCGCAACGGCTGTAGCCAATTCCTCCGTGGTTGGCACATGGACAGTCGGAGCAACGGGTGTCACTACTTGTTCCGTATTGGTCGGACTTGGTTGGCGGTTTTTTTGTAAGTTAGGTAATCTAGCATGTTTCGGAGAGAGCACCGATGGCGGGTTAAGTCTAGCCACCAACGAATCAATTTCTGCTGTAATAGTCTTTCCTTCTTGTGTCATCTGTTCTTTCAATTGAGCAACCACTTGTGAACCGGATTCGCGCGAAATGCGTTGTTGAAAATATACTGAAACACTTATGACTATCCCGAAAACAACGACACCCACTTTCCAGATCGGACGTTTTCGTATTCGCTCGTCAAGTAGCTCCACCATAAACCCGAAGGCCGCCGGGAGAATCACGACCGCCCAATCTAGGAAATTACCTAACAATGGTGCACCTCCTCACTTCGTCCGAGGATTGTGCACCCCAGGCTATTCTTGGGTCAAGCTGGTAGCCTCCGCCTCTGAGGTCCGCGGCTTTTCTCCCGGAATTCGCGTCGTCGTGGTATCGCGCATGATACAATCACGACAGGCGAAAAGCGGATTCAAAGACGCATAGACCCACTGAAGGGGGTTCAATTGTTATACTTGGTGAACATTAATAAAACCGAGCGAGGCTACGAGGTTTTGCCGACGGCTCACACCTGCAAGGACCTGCGGGAGACAGAGCTTTGGCTTCGCGCAAACTTTCAAGTAACTCCGAACGAGTGGTCCGACTTGAGACGGAGACTCGAGAGCGGGGGTAAGGTTTCTTTCGAAAGAAGCGCCGGAAAATCCTATCAGGTAGGCTAGCAGGCTCGGATTGTTCCAAAGGCATAAATCTGAGGTCTGAAGTTCCGACAATCAGCTTGAATGAGGCGGCCTATGCGAACTCTAGCCATCTCCCTAGCTTTGAGCGCAATTCTTTCGTCGCCCGGACTAGCAGGCGCTAAGGGAAGAAGGAAAGACGTACCGGTTGCGCCCTTGCCCTCCGCGATTGTAAATGCAAGAAAGATTTTCGTCTCAAATGGCGGCGGCAGCAATCTCGCCTACGATGCTTTCTATTCGAAGATGAAGGAGTGGGGCAAGTATGAGATCGTTGGTTCGCCTGAGGAAGCAGACCTAATAGTTGAACTTTCCTACCGCGTCGAAGACAAGGGCACTCGCGTTTGGAGTTCGACGAACACCTACAACAACACAACTCAGGTCCACAGCGCCCAGATTGTCGATCCTCAACTGATTCTCACCGTTTACGACGCCAAGACGAAGAATTCCCTTTGGTCAGAGACTGACCATCGAAAACTGGCAAGGCGGGAGAAGAACAGAGAGAAGGAAACCGTTAATTCTGCTGCACGTCTCGTCGAGGATTTAGAAACTCGGGTGACCGTCCCTCAATGAGCAGGCAGCGCAGAGTTTCGGTTTGTGAAACTCCACCGTTTTATCTTCGGTAGTGGGTAGCGCAGACTTTCGCTTTCCAGAAAGTCTGCGGCTTTTTCCGCGCGTATTCGTTCGTATCATTTTGTCGCCACACGAATCATGTCGTCGCACGCCCTGTTATTAAACCTCGAACCACGCCACCGTTTCGTACCAAGAGCCGCAGAGTTTCAAAATACGAAACTCTGCGCTGCTCTGCGCTACCCACTTGCTGGGGCGATTCTGCGCGATGGCGGGGCATCGAGCGAGCGGTGTCGCCAACGTGAGGTCCCGCCCCCGGCTCGCCATTGAGGTAGAATGGTGGCGTGGCAAGGCGAATCAGCATATATCCCCTATACGGCTTAGCTGGTCAGCCTGAGGACGAACCGTTTAACGAGGCTGTCCTGCCTTTCGAGGTCATCCCCAATGTCACGCTGGAGTTGGTTTCTCCCTTGTTTAGCGATGAGACTTGGGATTGGCTCCAAAGTTATGTCGGGAAGCGCAGCTTGGATGATTTGAAAGGTGTCCGGCACGCAATTGTTCACAGGTATGAGACCGAGCAAGAGGCGGTCAATTTAGGAGCGCATTCAGATTCAAGGAAGCTGATACAAAATATTGCCGCTCTTTTGAGATTGATTCGTCCAATGACGCAGCGTGCTCTATTGATACAAGGCGAGTTCCGGCGCGATGACACCCTTGATGTCAAAACCTTTGATCACCCCATTGATTTAGAAGTCCCGGAGGTACAGAAGCTTTTTTGCGTAAGCAATCGCGATGCAGACGCACTTCGGGAGTTGGCACCCGAATTTCTGAGGGCGATGGCGGGAGAGTTCTGGAAATTCAGAATTGCAGTGCAGTTTCACGACGCTGGTCATTTTCACGGGGCATTGTTCTGGAAGGCACGCTATATGCTTTGGTGTTCGGGATTGGAGTCCATCTACACCTCGCAGGACCGAGAACACAGCGGTAGTAATGTTGCCCGCGAGCGCATAAAGTGGTTCCTCGGTGCGAACACGCCCTTATACCCGCTTGGCGACATTCCCAGTTTTTGCCCACAGTCCGATTTGACTGTCGGTCAAATAGTCAAAGAGCTGTACGATCTTCGAAATTATGTCGCCCATGGCGATAAGACGCCCGATGAGTTCTTTCAGAAAAAGGTGCGTCGCGGTCTCAACGGTGATCTAAACTTAGTTCAGGTCTGCTTGGAGTGTGTCAGCTTTATATTGCGCCATTCTCTTCTGAAAATTCTGCAAGAACGTCTGCTCGAGAATTTTGCGAATTCGCCGGTCGCCGAAAAGTACTTCGAGAATGCTGGCCTGACGAACACACTTATCAGACAGAGGGAGATGCGGCAAGCCAGGCCGCATCCGTAGAGCAGCAGCAGGGCTTCGGTTTGTGAAACTCTGCGGTTTTATCTTCGGTAGCCAGGCCACACTGCTAGCCTATTGCACGGAAGGGCGACCCGGAAGAAATAACCGCGGACTTCGAAGAGCGGAAGTCCGCGCTACCGGCTGGTGGGATTGTATGGAATTCCGTAGCCGCGTGCAAAATGAAGCAGTATCCAGTGACCGGCTTTTCAGGACAGGGGCGCCGCCGAGGTCTTCAACTTCTCGCGCAGCGTCTTGCGGTCAATGCCAAGTATCTCCGCCGCCCGGGTGCGGTTTCCATTGACGTTTGCCAAGACATTGCGAATGTACTCGGCTTCGACCTCCGCCAACGTCCGGTCGAACGAGGCTCTTTGCAGGGCGGAGAACCGCATCAGCGAGGGCAGGTCGGGAACTTCGACAACACCACCCTCATTCATCACGATAAGACGCTGCACGACATTCTCAAGTTCCCGAACATTCCCCGGCCAATGATAATTGCGTAGCACCTGTAGTGCCTGGTCGGAGAAATCGGGAACCGCCCTTCCCATTTCTCCGGCGAATCTTTCCGCGAAATGACGTATCAGAATCAGGACATCATCCCCTCTGTCCCGCAGGGGAGGCACGTCAATGGTGAGCACGTTCAGGCGAAAATAGAGATCTTCTCGAAAAGCGTCCTTCTTCACCAAGCTCGGCAAATCCTTGTTGGTGGCCGCCAGAATTCTGATGTCCACATGCCGGCCGCGCGTCGATCCCACCATGCACACTTCCTTCTCCTGTAGCACGCGCAGAAGTTTGACCTGCGTGGAAAGTGTGGTCGAACTGATCTCGTCGAGAAAAATTGTCCCCCCCTCGGCCGTCTGGAGGAATCCTGCACGCGTCTCGGTAGCACCGGTGAACGCACCCTTGATGTGTCCGAAGAGTTCACTCTCAAGGAGTCCTTCGGGAATGGCGGCGCAGCTTACCGGCACAAACGGCGCTGACGCCCGCGGGCTGCTGTAGTGAATCGCCCTGGCCACCAGCTCCTTGCCCGTGCCACTTTCTCCCGTAATCAGCACGGTGGCCGGCGTGGCCGCAACCTTGGCTATCGCACTGAACACCTGCCGCATCGCCGGCGACTCGCCCACCAGTCCGGAGGGTGACGCTGGCGTCCGGAACGCGGGGGCTTGCGCGGCGCGGCGGCTCCGCAATTTCTCGAGCGCCCGCCCCACCGCCGAAAACAACTCTTCGTCGGTAAAAGGCTTCGCCAAGTATTCCTCAGCGCCTGTCTTGACCGCGTCCACGGCGCCGCCGATCGAAGGATAGCCGGTGATCATCATCACTTCCGTGTTCTTCAGGTTTTCCCGGACGTGCCGCACCAGATCAAGGCCGCTCACTTTGGGCATCTTCAGGTCGGTGATCACCAAGTCCACTGCCATCTGCTCCAGAGCTCGAATGGCATCCGGTACGCAGGTGGCCGTCAGAACCTGGTAGCCCTTCGACTGGAGGTTCCGCTGGAGGACTTCCAGCGTATCCACAGAATCGTCTACAACCAGGATTCGTTCTTGATGAGCCGTGCGGGCCATCTCAGCCACTCTTTTCTGCCTTCCCGGAACTGTTCACCGGCAATTGGACTTCAAATCGCGAGCCCCGGCCAGCCTCGCTGTCCACGCGAATGACGCCCCGATGTGAGGTCACGATCCCGTGTACCACCGCCAGCCCCAGGCCCGTTCCCTGGTCTACGTCTTTGGTGGTAAAGAAAGGCGTGAAGATCTTGCTTTTCACTTCCTCGGTTATGCCGGTGCCCGTGTCGGTAACGGCCAGGGAAACGTAGTCTCGACCGCGATGGGTCTCGATCGTCAACTTGCCCCCGCTCGGTGACGCCTGAATCGCATTGACGACCAGGTTCACCACGACCTGCTGCAACTGCGATGGATCAGCGCTGATCTCCGGCAGATTCGGCTCCAACGAGCGCACCACCTCGATTCCTGCTTTCGCGCACCGGGACTCGAGAAAGTACAGCCCCTCCTCGACAACCTGATTCAGATTCACCTGCGTCTTCTGCAAGGGCATCTGCCGGGAAAAAACCAGCAGCTTATGGATGATTTCTCGAGCGTGCAGCGAAGTCTTGATGATCTTCTCCAGGTCGCCTGCTGCCGTCGCCGGCATTCCCGGCTCCTTCTTGGCCAATTGCGCAAAACCCAGGATATTCGCCAGAGGCTCATTCAGCTCGTGCGCCACACCCGCCGCAAGCTGTCCGATGGTAGCCAGGCGATCGGCGTGCCTGAGCTGGTCCTGCAATTTCGATTTGTGGATCTCGGCCTCTCGACGCTCCACCACCAGCGACACTTCCCTTGCCACCGTGTCGATGAGGCTCTGCTCTTCCTTCAGGAACGGCCCTTCCACAAACCCCGCCTTGTCACGCGTGTAAAACACCTCGACCACGCCGCGCCGCGCCCCACCCACCAATATGTCTGCCGCCTGGCGATGCGGGCCCTCCTTGAAATCCGTCGTGGTGTGCGCGCGGCCATCCAACAAGATTCGTGCTGTGGCGATTTGGGGATACTGCCAGGCGGGAGGAAGAAGATCCACAATACCCTGGAGAATCCCTTCCAAGGCGAGGCCAGGCCTCTGGGCTACCTGTGCGATGCCATAAAGGCAGGTCAATTCTTTGACCCGCTCTCGCAAGGCCCATTGCACGCGGCGGGTGGCGATCGCCAGCCCCAGTGTCTGCGCGAACTCCTCGTATGACTCGACCGCCTCGCGGGTGAAATGGTTTGGGTGAAGGCTCTTCAATTGAAGGAGCCCCACGGTCCGATCATCGACAGCGAATTGAATCACCGCGACGGATCGATAAGACCCTCCGAGGAGAACCGTCGCAGCACCACGAAGCCGCATCGGCTGGTGCGCGTCTCGCGTCCAAAAACTCCTCTGGCCCGCGGAGAAGGGCAACCACCGTTGAAAGCGGCCACCGAGGACATCCTGGCAGAGGCGTTGAAGGCCCGCTTCATTCTGCGGCGTCAGCCGGTTGGCGCGCGACGGATTCTTTGCGCGAGGGTCGTCCAGAACTAGAAAGCGAAACGAACGCTTCGGCCGCTTCGCCGCTTGCCAACTGTAGTGCAGTGCACCATCATTCAGTCGCAGCTCCACAGCATCGCTCTGAGAGAACTCCATGAGCATCTTCGAGACTTGGCGAAGGAAGTCGATGCGCGGTAGCCCGCGGTTCGCTTGACGCAAGACCCTCCGCGCCAGTTCGGACAAGCCGCCCGATTTCCGCCTGCCGCGAGCCACAGTGGCCATTCGCTTTGAGCGGGGACCTTCCTGCTGAACTGCCATCCCGTCCCGCATTGTCAGCCGATGGATGATCCGAGTCAAGAGGTGGCGCCGCCTCGGCCGCGCACTCACCTAGGGATCCCATAGGACGCAGGCAGCGAATCCGAAAAGGCGGCTACCGGAACGTAGGCAGGCTGCGGGAGCATGCTGCGCGGACGTGCGCCTTGCTGACTCCATAAGGGCGCTTCGCGCCTTTTGCCTGCCAGGATTGGCGGATGGCCTGCCGACCGTCTTCCTTTGGAGCGCAAGCCGAATCGAGCCGCGGGCTAAGCTACCGGGGCAGGGCTTGGACTTCAGCGAGCTCGGAATATTATACATGATATATTAACGTATAAATAAAACACGCCGCGAGGAGACTTCCCAAATGTAACTATTGAAACTTTTGAAACTATTGAAACTAATTTTTCTAACTGACGTAAATAATGAACTTGCGCAAAAAATAAATTTGCAGAAATTTGCGATTTTGGGAAAAGTGTGGCATTTTGCCCCACCGATTCCATTTTTCATAGGCCCGGAATTTCGCGTGGGCTAACACAAAATCGAAGAACCGCAGGCTAACATTATTCCAGCCAACAAGGTCAACCCGAGTTTTTCCCACCCTCAAAAAGGTCTCTCCTCGTTTATAATCCAGGTTGGCCCAGTTGTACTCTCGTGGCCACCGCTCCCAAACAATTCGCCGCCGCGCTGAGGTGGAGGCGGAACGCGAAATGCGGTCGAAGAGCGGAGCCAAAACTCTGCTGGGCACTACCGCTGTGTCATCGAGCGCGAATCAGAATGGTTTCGCCGCGAAGCGGAAGCGGGTGAGAGAGAAGCTCGCGCACTTGTGTGAGAATTCAAAATGAAAAATGGTGAATTGAGAATTCAAGACCGTCATTCGATGCCCGTGGCTGGACGGTCATCCATCTTGGTTTCCGCGCCCTGATTTTGAATTTTTGATTTTTCATTTAGAACATGTCGTCCACGTTGGAAGCCGTAAGTCCGGTGCTCCTCCGCCTGCTCGCATGTTTCGTCCTGGGCTCGATTCCCTTCGCTGTGCTGGCGATGATGGGCACGGGCATCGACATTCGGAAGGTAGGCTCGGGCAATCCTGGGTTCAACAACGTCCTGCGGGTAAGCAAGCCGCGTGCCGTGGTGGCCCTGATCGGCGACCTGGGCAAGGGCGCTTTGGCGGTCTGGCTGTTTTACAAGTCCGGCGACGGCATCACGCTGGGATGGCTCTATGGATTTGCCGTCGTTCTGGGGCATTGCTATTCGCCCTTTTTGAAATTTCACGGCGGAAAGGGAATCGCCACTTCCACCGGCGTGATGCTGGTTCTTTATCCGATTTGGGCGGCCATTTCGGTGGTGGTGTATGTGCTGCTTCGAGTGGTAGGCCGCAAGCTGAAGTGGAAAGAGGCAGGCGCCATCGCGTCAATCAGCAGTTGGGCCTTCTTTGCGCTGCTGATAGCTGTCTTCGTTGGCCGCTTGACCGCCATTTACGCGGCCCTGATGACGCTGCTTCTCATCTGGCGGCACAAGAAGAATTTTCAGAATTTGTTCGGACAAGAAAACAGTGGCGAGTGGCCCCGCGCGGCGGGGGCAAATGGCAAGCAATGAATTGCCGATGCGTTCGCTACGCTCAGCACAAGTTTTCGATTTCCGATTGGGCGGCGTCTTAACAATCGGCATTCCACAATCGGCAATCGAAAATGGCTCACTCATTCACTCCCCGCGCCCTGTTGATGTATCTGACCACGCGAGGAACAACCGAGACTGGCAGGCGCCGCGTGAAAAACACAAAAACACGATTGGCAAATCCGGGCACAACCAAGCGTTTGCCTTTGAGAGCCTGACGTACGGCAATTTTCGCCACCGCTTCGGGGCTGGCTCCTGCGGCTTTGTCTTTCTGCGCGATGCCCGCCCGAGCCCGAAATTCCGTTTGCGTTGTTCCCGGGCAAAGGGTGGTTACGGTCACGCCGGTGTGCTTCAATTCCTCGCCCAACGCCTCAGAAAAGGTGAGCAGAAAGGCTTTCGCCGCGCTATAGACCGCCTGAAACGGCACGGGCGCGAACGAGTACACGGAAGCGACATTCAGGATTCTCCCCTTTTTGCGGGCCATCATTTGCGGCAAGACAGCTTTCGTCAGTTTCAGCATCGCAGCCAGTTGAACGTTCAGCAGATCTAATTCTCGGGCAAGGTCTGTTTTTAGAAACTCCCCGCCCACGCCGAACCCGGCATTATTGACGAGAAATTCGACTTCGATGGGCGCTGCGAATAGGGCTGCAATCAAACCGTCAACCGATTCCAAGTGGCATAGATCGGCCACATAGGCTTGGGTTTCGATGTTGTATTGCTGGCGGCACTGTGCGGCGACTTGGTGCAAGGGGAGCTCATCTTGGGATGTCAGAAACAGGTTGTACCCTTTGCTCGCAAACTCAAACGCCAGCGCCTTGCCAATGCCTGAAGACGCGCCGGTAATCGTCACCCATTTCTTCATGTCAGGAATTAGGGATTAGGGATTAGGGATCATGGAATCAGAGGTCAGGAGCGGCATCCGCGTTTCTTCTTCTCCCTAATTCCCAACTCCTAATCCCTAATTCCTATTCTTCACTGGTTTCCTGCCCCAAAGATATTCTCCGGGTCAACGGCCCGTTTCAGCTCGCGTTTCCACTCCAAAGCCGTGGGCGACAGGATGGCGGGCAAGAATGCCCGGCGGATTTTGCCCACCCCGTGGTGATGCGAGAGCGAACCGCCGGAACGCAGGATTTCCTCGCGTGCCATGTTCTCGAGTTCTTTGTAGACTTGGGCCGGATGCGGCACGCCTTTGTAGTAGAAACCGAAATAGAAGTAAATGGCGGCACCTGTTTCGTAGATTTGAGTCACGCGCGCCGACACGAAAGGTTTGGCCGGCAGGTTTCGCGCCCGATATTCGGCTTGGAGTCGCTTCTTGACGTTTTCGATGAGCGGCAGAACGTTGCTCCAGGAGGCGGAAGTTTCAAAAGACTCGGCGATGATGTAGTAAGGCATCAGGAAATCACGGATGTAAGCGATGCTGAAAGTCAGTTGATAGCCGCGCCGCCCGTTTTCCGCGCCCGCTTTCATTCCGCCGTGTTTCCTGGCGATGCTGTAAGCCGCGCGCTCCTGCTCCGCCACTTCGCGCCGCGTGCCTTCAAATACGAGCGTGCAAACCACCATTTGATCCGGCCGAAAGCCCTTGAGCTTGGTGACCACAAACTTCTCGATTTGACTCTTCCAAACGCCCAAACCCTTCGGCGCCGGCTTCAACGCTAGGGCGAATTGAAACTGCAAATTGTCGACCAGGCGAACGCTGGAGGGCGCTGACGGTTCCAGCGCCAGTTCGCGCATGAACTTGACGCCTTCTTCGAAGGTTGGGAAAACAATGGAGCCGTAGGTTTGCACCTCGGGAACTGGAAAAAGCTTGATCACGGCCGAAGTGATGATGCCCAGCGTTCCTTCGGAGCCGAAAAGTATGCGGCGCAAGTCGGGACCAATGGATTCACGAGGCACACAGGTGGCGCGTTCCAGGTTTCCCTTCGCGGT
>Ga0208192_1001589_pt1 | contig 12812 bp, 9 predicted proteins | sample June2015DPH_13_1_2_FD_184711 | JGI IMG/M metagenome (GOLD analysis project Ga0208192, IMG submission 184711) | Peatland microbial communities from SPRUCE experiment site at the Marcell Experimental Forest, Minnesota, USA - June2015DPH_13_150... | ecosystem: Environmental > Terrestrial > Soil >... | reverse complement strand
CGCGGAATCCGTCTGCGTTGCCCGTGATGTCCAGCTCGCAGAGCTTACCGGCGCGCGGCTGCACATCGCGCATCTTTCGGCGAAAGCCTCGCTCGATCAGGTGCGCTATGCCAAGCAGAATGGGCTGCGCGTCACCTGCGAAGTCACCCCGCACCATTTCACCTTGACCGACGAGGATGTGACTTACGATTCGCGCTACAAAATGAATCCGCCACTGGCCGCGCGCACAGACCGGGAAGCCCTGTGGCAGGGCCTCGCCGATGGCACCGTGGACGCCATCGCCACCGATCATGCCCCTCACGAGCCGGCCCTGAAGGATGTGGAGTTCGACAAGTCGCCCTTCGGCATCATGGGCTTCGAGACGGCTCTCGGCCTGGCGCTGGAGCAACTCGTGCACAGCGGCAAGCTCTCCCTGATGCGCATGGTGGAACTTTTTACCACTGGGCCCGCGCGCGTCCTGGGCAAAGAACGCAAACTCGCTGTCAGTGAGCCCGCGGACGTCACCATTTTTTCGCTGGATCGGGCGTGGACGTATAACGTAAAAGAGTCGGCCAGCAAATCGCGCAATTCGCCGTTCGACGGGAAATCGTTTAGGGGCGGCCCGGTTGCTACCATCGTCGCCGGCAAGATTGTCTATCGCGCTTGAGCTGTAGTGCAGAGCTAGTCCTGGCGCTTTTCAACCCGCCGCATTCTGACGCGAGCGGTTCGGGTTTTTCCACCTGCAGTCCGTTCCTGCTGTTGCCGATTAGCAATTAACCACCTTAGCGCAACTCCGCGTATGCGTGCTCTTCTGCAGCTAGACTGCAGTAGAGCATCTCTCCATGCGCCACCTGCTAAACAGCTGTGTGTTTCTATTTCTCGTCGCCCTGCTTTCTTGGGCCGTTCCATCCTTTGCCCAAACGGAGCGCATCCCTGATTTCCATAGCGACATCGCGCTACAGGACGACTCCTCACTGCAGGTTACCGAGACCATCACCGTGGTCGCCGCAGGCGGCCAGATCCGCCACGGCATCTTTCGCGATTTCCCCTCGCATTATTCAGACCCTTACAACAATCGCTATGTTGTCGGGTTCCAGATGCTCTCGGCCACGCGTGATTCCGCGGACGAAACATTCCGCGTCGAAAACTATGCCAACGGAGTGCGCATTTACCTTGGGGACCCTAATGCGATGGTTCCGCCGGGGCGTCACGTGTATACGCTGACCTACACTACCAACCGGCAATTGGGCTTCTTCCCCGATCATGACGAGCTTTTCTGGAACGTTACCGGACTAGGCTGGAATTTCCGCGTCGACCAAGCTAGCGCCACTGTGCACCTGCTCCCCACGATCCCTGCGGATCAAGTGACACTCTCAGGCTTCACCGGACCCAAGGGTTCGCGGGAATCCAAACTATCCAGTTCGCGGGAAGCCGATGCGTTCCAATTCACTGCCACGCGTCCACTCTTCGCCAAAGAAGGCCTCAGCATCCTGCTGAAGTGGCCCAAGGGCTACGTCACGCCGCCCACGTCTTCGCAAAAAGCTGAGTATTTCTTTCGGGACAACCGCGATGCGCTTGTCCTGGCTACTGGCCTCCTGGTCCTGCTTCTCTACTACTTGATTGCCTGGGCGGAGGTGGGCCGCGACCCGCGACCCGGGGTCATCATGCCGCTGTATGAACCGCCTGCAACCCTCTCGCCGGCGGGCATGAGGTACCTGGTCCGCATGGGCTTCGACAACAAGACGTTCGCGGCGGCAATTCTGGACATGGCCGCGCGCGGCTACCTGAAAATCAAGGAAGATGCGGGTTCGTATATGCTCAGCCTCACGGACAAGGATGAACGCGTGCTCACGCCCGACGAAAAGCAGATCGCTGGCGTGTTGTTTGAGGGACGCAAGGTAATCTGGTTGCATCAGGAAAATCATCAGGTTATCCAAGCGGCCATGCTCGCTGCCCAGAAGTGGCTAAAGAGCGCCGAGTACAAGGTCTATTTCGTCACCAATTCCCGGTATCTCTTGCCCCCGATTCTTCTTTCTCTTGCGATTGTCGTCGTCTACCTGATGGCCCACGGCGGCCCGCAGCTTTTCATCGGCGGTTTTCTGTGTTTCTGGCTGACCTTCTGGTCCATCGGCGTGGCTGCGCTGCTGAAGAATGTTGTACAGTCTTGGCACGCCGCATTCTTGCACGGGCAAATCCCTTTCGGCGACACAGGGAAAGCAATATTCATCACGCTTTTTTGCATCCCCTTTGTCGGGGGAGAATTCGTAGTCCTCGCCATCCTAATGAGGATCACTTCCCACGCCCTGGTCGTGTTCGCACTTGCCAGCGCCGTACTTCACATTGTCTTTCTCTATTTGATGAAAGCCCCGACGTACGCCGGGCGGCGCCTGCTGGACCAGATCGAGGGCTTCAAGATGTTCCTCGGCGCCGTGGATAGCGATCGCCTGAACCGCGCTATGCCGCCCCAGCAGACGCCGGCGGTGTTTGAGAAGCTTCTGCCGTACGCATTGGCGCTGGACGTGGAACAGGATTGGTCGGAAAAATTCTCCGGCGTACTCGCCGCGGCGGGCACTGTGCCCGGCAATTCCGGCGTGGCCTACACGTCGTCGTTCTACTCAGGCTCCTCCTTGGGTGCATTCACCGGGTCGAGCTTCGCTTCGTCGTTCAGTAATTCCTTCACCAGCGCCATTTCTTCCTCGTCGTCCGCGCCGGGTTCCGGCGGAGGCGGCGGATCGGGAGGTTCCGGAGGAGGTGGAGGAGGAGGCGGGGGTGGAGGCTGGTGACGTAAGGTTGCGCGGGCTGATCCGTTGATAGGTACAAACGGCGCGGAGGGGAAGCGTAGAAGAACTGAGGAGTGAAAAGTGGCCTAGCGCGTGGCGATGCGCTGCACGTTGAACTTGTCGCCCTTCGGCCACATCACTTTATTTTTGGTTTTACAGTAAGGGCAGAGCACCATGCGCTCGACTTCTTTTCCCAACCCCGTGGATCCGACTACACGCATCCCACGCTGACAGTTGTCACATCGGAAGATTTTCTGCACATGCCCTCCTTATCGAACTCGGAGGAGCCTGAGTTCCGAAATTCTTCTTCAGTGCGCCGCCGGTTCGGCCGCCGGATGAAACCCGTGCTGCGGCACCTCATGCGTTCCCCGCGTGAGCGGTTCAATCTTCATGCGGTAAAAGTGGTCGAGCGGTAACCGCCCCTTTCCTACAGGATAAGCTCGTTCGATGGCCTTCATAACGTAAGCTTTGGCCAGAGTGGTCGCCTCCAACAGCGACCTTCCGGCGGCGAGTTGCGCGGCAATGGCCGAGGCGAAGGTGCAGCCGGTTCCTTGCGTGTGCTCCAGCTTGACCCTGTCGCCGCTTAACAGGTGGAGTTCATTCCCATCAAGGAGGACGTCCACGGCCTTCTCCATGTGGCCGCCCTTTACGATGACGGCGTGCGCGCCCATTTCCACAAGCTTGCGCGCCGCAGCTTCCATGTCTCCCACATCCTTAATCGTGAGGCCGGACAAAATCTCCGCTTCCTGAATGTTTGGCGTGATCACGCTGGCCCGTTTCAGGAGTTCCGTGGCCAGGTACTTGATTCCGGTCGCATCCAGCAGCTCGGAATCGCTGGGAGAGCGCATCACGGGATCGTGCACTACGTGGGCAAACTTATTGGCGTCCAGGAACTCCGCCACCACTGCAGCGTTGCTACGGTTTCCCAGCATGCCGATTTTCACAGCAGCAATGTCGCAATCTTTGGTCAGGACTTCCAGTTGTTCGCGCAATTCCGCGCTGGGAGTGTTATGGATGGCTTCCACGCCCTGGGTGTTCTGCACCGTCAACGAAGTAATGGCCGCCACCCCGTAGCAGCCGTAAGCAGCAAAGGTCTTGAGATCCGCGCCAACGCCCCCGCCGCAGCTCGGGTCAAATCCCCCGATGGCCAGCAGAATGGGCGGGGCGGCGATCCCTTGTGCATGAAGATGGCTCATGATCGTTCGTGTTTGCTCACGATCCCTGAAGAAAATAGCCGGACACGTTATGCCTGGCACGCCCTTTCCGTACCGCGCACCAGAAAACGCCCGGCACTTGCGAATGTACGCGCACTAGTTTCTCCCTGCAAGAAGTTTTTCACTTGCCGGGAAGACAAAAGGATCTTTCGGTCCGGGTCGATGAATTCGGGAAGAGGAAAGAGTCCGTGCGTCTCAGGAATTAAGGATGACTCAGGTTCAGCCTATCATCACGGGAAGAGGCCGCGGACCAGCGTAGCTTCAGCGACGCGGCTGACCGCCAGCACCATGGCGCCCGCACGCGGGGGCACGTGGTGCTTGCGCATGGCGTCCACCATGTCGTGGAACGCCCGCACCATGATCTTCTGCAGGCGTATGTTCACTTCGTCCACATCCCAGAGCAGGCCTTCTTGGTTCTGCACCCATTCGAAGTAGCTGACCGTGACGCCGCCAGCATTCGCCAGAATGTCCGGCAAAATGGTGATGCCACGGCGCGCGAGAATTTCGTCGGCATGCGGCGTGGTCGGACCGTTGGCCGCTTCGGCAACGATGCGCGCCTTCACGGCTTCCGCGTTTTGCAGGGTAATGACGTTTTCGAGCGCCGCGGGCACCAGGATGTCGCACTTCATCGTCAGCAAGTCTTCGTTGGAAATGCGCGAAGCGCCGGGCATGCCGACGACCGTCCCCGAACGCTCCTTATAGCGGATGGCCTTGATCGGGTCGATGCCGCGCGAATTCGTGACGCCGCCGCGCGTATCGCTCAACGCGATAATCTTTGCCTTTCTGTCTGCCAGAAGGCGTGCCGCGGTGGCACCGGCGTTGCCAAAACCCTGGATGGCCACGGTCGCGCCGCGCAAGGAGATTTTCTTCATCTTGCAGGCTTCCTCGACGACGTACACCAGCCCCTGCGCGGTCGCTTCCGCGCGTCCAACCGAGCCGCCGATCGAAAGGGGCTTCCCGGTGACCACGCCCGGCACGGTGTGGCCCATCATCATCGAATAGGTATCCATGATCCAGGCCATCGTCTGCGCATCTGTATACACGTCGGGTGCCGGAATATCCTTGTCCGGCCCGATCACGGGCAGAATCTCGCTGGCAAACCGGCGCGTCAGCCGCTCCAGCTCGTTCTTCGACATACGCTTCGGATCGCAGATGACGCCGCCCTTCGCGCCGCCGAACGGCACATTCACCACGGCGGTCTTCCAGGTCATCCACGCCGCCAGGGCCTTCACTTCGTCCACTGTCACATTGGGATGGAAGCGGATGCCGCCTTTGCCCGGCCCGCGCGCAATGTTGTGCTGCACGCGAAAGCCGGTCAGCACTTTCACCTGGCCGTTGTCCATCTTCGTCGGCAGCGACACTTCCAGAATGCGCTTGGGCGTGCGCAACACCTGGCGAAGTCCTGGATCCAGTTTCAGGACTTCGGCCGCCATATCAAATTGAATTTGCGCGATGCGAAAGGGATTTAGCTCTTCGCGCGGCGCGATTCGCGGCACCATCGGAGGGGCACCCACCGGACGGGTTGGGACTTGAGGTTTTGCGACCGTGGCCATCAGCTTCGGTCCTTTCCATTGCGCTGGATTTCTCTAGCAGCTTGCTATTGCGTTGCACTACTTTTCTTTCCACAAAGTCTTTGGCGTCAGCCATTCGCGGCTATTTTCCGCGTCTCGCTTACATATTTATCCCGGCAGGCCACGGAGCAAAAGTGCAACAACTCGCCATTCTGCCGCAGCGGCAGCGCCAGCACTTCGGCGATGTGCATGCCGCACACTGGATCTCGCACCAGTTTCCGCGTTATCGCGTCATCCGGCACATCCACAGGCGCCTGCGATTGTGCCGCGCCCTGTCCCATGCGCCGCACCAAGCGGCGCAGCAGCGCCACGCCCCAGGAAACCACCATGACCCAGAATACAAACCGCAGTAAGCGAGCAATAAATGTCATCTCTGAATGCGAGTGTGGCCGCCGCCTCACTCGACCTCTCTATCCCTTGGACGGCGTTGAGGCGAGTGTATGCAGGGGCCAACGGGGAGTCAAACAAAAAGCTGTACTTTCAAGAGGTTGCGGGGCGAAAGGGTCGCCGGGGGCGAACACGTGGCGACGCTCGAAATGATCGTAACTAATTGCAATCACAAGAGTTACACATTCCGGACCACAATCGCGCCGACGGGACGTTCGTGTCTATTTTCCCGCTGGGATTCGTTCAACGCCCATATACGGGCGAAGCGCTTCCGGGATCACAATCGAACCGTCGGCCTGCTGGTAATTCTCCACGACGGCAATCCACGTACGGCCCACCGCCAACCCCGAGCCGTTGAGCGTATGCACGAATTCGCTCTTTCCACCGGCCTTAGGTTTAAAGCGGATGCCCGCTCGGCGCGCCTGAAAAGCTTCGCAGTTCGAGCAGGAGGAAATTTCCCGGAATTCGTTGCTCGAGGGCAGCCAGACTTCCAGGTCGTAGGTCTTTGCCGAAGCAAAACCCATGTCGCCGGAGCAGAGCAGCACGGTGCGATAGTGCAATCCAAGTTTCTGCAAGATTGTCTCGGCATTGTGCACCAATGCTTCGTGTTCGTCGTAGCTTTTTCCCGGATGCGTGAACTTGAAGAGTTCCACCTTCTGGAACTGGTGCTGGCGTAGGATGCCCCGCGTATCTTTACCCGCCGCGCCGGCTTCGGAGCGGAAGCAGGAAGTCCAGGCGGTCACGAGAATTGGCAACTGCTCCTCGGTGAGCGTGGCGTCGCGATAGAGGTTGTGCAGCTCCACTTCCGAGGTAGGCGTCAGCCAGAAATCGGTGTCCTGCAACTTGAAAAGATCCGCGGCAAACTTGGGCAGTTGGCCCGCGGCCAGCAGTGAAGCAGTGTTCACCAGGAAAGGCGGCAGGATTTCCGTATAGCCGTGCTCGCGCGTGTGCACATCGAGAAAGAAATTCGCCAGCGCGCGCTCCAGCCGCGCTCCCCAGCCCTTGTATACGGCAAACCGCGCGCCGGTAATCCGCGCAGCCGCTTCCAGGTCCAGGATTCCCGCGCGTTCCCCGACCTCCCAGTGAGGCTTTGGTTGAAAATCGAACTTCGGCGGCGTACCCCAGCGGTGCACCTCCAGGTTGTCCTCGGGGCGATGACCCGCAGGCACGCTGGAATGCGGAACGTTCGGAATGGTCAGCAGCAGTTCGCGTTGTGTGGCGTCCAGTTCGGCGATGCGCTCGTCGGCCTGCTTGATGCGCTCGGAGAGCTGCTTCATCTCCACGAGGATGGCGTCCGCGCTCTGCTTTTCCTTTTTGAGGCGCGCGATTTCGTCGCTGGCTTTATTGCGTTGCGCCTTGCGATGCTCGTTTTCGGTAATCAGTTCGCGCCGCTCCTTGTCCAGCGCGCGAAAACCATCGAGGTCGAGTGTGATGTTGCGGCGCTTCGCCATATCGGCGAAGACGTCCAGATGTTCCCGGAAGTAGCTTAGATCATGCATGATGCTAAAAGCATAGCTTAGGCAGGAGCCGAGAGAAAGCAGCCGAACCTTGAAAAAGCGATCTTGCCGTTATGGAAAGGGCTTCGCAGCTGCTGAGTAACCTGAAATCGTTCCCCCGAAAATCGCCGCCTCGACGCGCTGAAGTGGAAGTACTAAAGGAATGCCCCAATAGTCCCGGGGCAAGGTACTGGCGCGAATGAACCCTGCGGACTAGTGACGCAATTCCACGTGTCTAGCATCCTTGTGGATGTGATCGGGAGCTAAGTTCGGCTCCTGGAGCGGGTGGAATGATCGTAGGGATCTTAATCCTGTGTGTCGTTCTGCTGCTGGCGAGCGCAGTTGAGCGGCCAACCCCTCCAGAGCAATAGGGAGACGAACCGAGCTTCAGGTCCGTACCCTCCATCCCCCACGCCAGAGCGGCCGGCACCCCCACCGGCCGCTCATTTTTTGGGACCGAGTTTTCAGATTATGGCAAGTGCAAGGAATCTCAGCAGGTTTCAGCGTTGGGGGAGGCCGTGGACAAAAAATAAAGGGGGCCGGTGCAAGCCCCCTTGTTTAATCGATTCGACCCCCCAATAACCGGATACTCAGTCGAGGTTGAGTACCAGCCACCCCGGGAAGCCAATCTCATGAATTGTTTTGATACAATGCACGCGCTTTGCCAAGTCTGTGCCAGTCTGAGAAGTAGTACTTTCATATTAGAAATAAAGCACTTAGCACATTTCAACCCCTGCGAAGACGCCTCGTCACATATCCAATCTACAAAATCCCACAGACCCGCCCTCGTTTTCCTACAGTCTTTGGGAAGAGTGCAGGTTCCCTACTCGCAGCATCCCTTTCAGACGCTCCTGACTGGCATTTCGTCCTGAAGCTCGGCTGGCCGCCAACGACGCCATACGAATCGCGCGGGCAAGTAGAGGATTGCGATCCAAAGCAGGAAAACAGGGCCGCGGCTTATAAGGAATAGCACCAAGGTGGAGAGGCTCGTAGCTGCTTCCGAAAACCCAGCAACGGCTGCGTTGCGAAACTGTGCCCCAAGGGACTCCGTTGGCGGAGTAATCTCCTCACGCAATGCAAAGAGCACATTCGCGAAGACGACGCGGTGTTCTGCCGTGAGGCGGTCCGCTTCCAGGCGATTGATGTCTGCATTCACGCTGGCGATCTGCCGCTGCAACTCCATGACGTTGCGATCGGGATACGTCTGCTGCTTAAGCAGTTCCTGCAAGTGATGCAGCGTGCTTTGCGCATTGGTCAAGCGGGCTTCCAGGTCAGCACGTTGTTGGGTGACCTCATCGGCAGCCTCCTCCTCCCGCTCGACTTGGCCGAGAGTTTTCAGCTCGCTTAGCGTTGCGCCATATTCCGAAGAAGGAATGCGTAACGTCGCCGAAAGAGTGCTCCCGGTCGGCTTCCCTACCATTCGGAGTCTTGCCACGTAGCCCCGATGACGGTCGAGGATTTCTTCGAGGGAGGACCGAGACTTGACGAACTCTTTCGTGGCCACGGCAAGTTCCGCCGTGTGCGCAATCAACGGTTCCCCCGGCAGCATGGTTCCAGGCACCCTGCTGGCCGGAAAGTCGCGGGTGTCCAATGGTAATGGCGCGGGCGACATTTTTGCGTACTCCTTTAGTTCTTCCTTCGCACGACCGGCTTCCATTTGGAGCTCGCTCGACCCAGACTCTGTGTTCTGGTCCGCAGGCGCTGGCATATTTGCGTACTTCCGTGGTGGCGGAGTCATTCGGGCAAAAACAAGAAGGCCAACGATGATGGCCAGGACTACGAATAACCTGCGTCGAACAGGGGAGAGCGTACGGAACTTCGCAAGGAGCGAAACGATAGCGTTTCTCATGGGATAGCCTCCTACGGCTTCTCCCTTTGAACGAAGGAGGCAGGCTTTCTTGCAGGATGTGCCGGTTCAGGCCCCTATCGAGGAACGCAGGGCGTTAGCGATGGATTGCGAATACCGCTGGACATCTGCGTCGTGCTCCGCTTCCACCATGACGCGAGCCAGCGGTTCGGTGCCCGAGTAGCGCAACACGATTCGGCCATTGTCCCCGAGCGCCGCCTCGGCCTGAGCGAGCGCGCGAACGACATCGGGCAGGGAATCGAGCGGCGGCTTCGATTTCACTTTCACGTTCACGATCTTCTGCGGATAGTCTTTCAAACCCTCCACCAAAATTCCCAACGATCCGCGCAAAGCCACCAGGCAGGCGACCTTCACGGCGGTGAGCAAGCCGTCGCCTGCCGGACTATCATCGAGGAAAATAATGTGGCCCGATTGCTCGCCACCAAGGTTGTTCCCCGATTTCAGCATTTCCTCAAGAACGTAGCGATCGCCCACGGCAGCCCGCGCCAGTGAAATGCCCCCGTGCGCCAGCGCGCGCTCCAGGCCGAGATTGGACATGGAAGTTGCCACCACGCGCTGGTTCTTGAGTAATTGATGTGCCTTCAGGTAGCGCGCCACGGCAAGCAACACGCCATCGCCATTGACGACATGCCCAGACTCGCTGACGAACAGCGCACGATCCGCATCGCCGTCAAATGCCACCCCAAGGCGTGCGCGCTCGGCAAGCACGCGTTTCTGTAATCCCTCCAGATGCAGTGACCCGCAGCCGGCATTGATGTTCCGCCCGTCGGGGTTCACGCCCGTGGCCACGACATCAGCATTCAATGCGCGGAAAAGTTCAGGTCCCAACTGGTAGGCAGCTCCATTCGCGCAATCCAAAACCACGCGAAGGCCCGCAATATTGGCGTTGTCGATCATGCGGCTGCGCAGAAAATCGAGGTATTCCACATGCCGCGCGTGATTCGCCACCAGCGCGGGACGCCTGTCGGATACCTGCTCCGGGCGCAGGCGGAGAATCTCCGCTTCCAGCGTTTCTTCCACCGCATCGGGGAATTTCATGCCCGCATGCGAGAACAATTTCACGCCATTGTCGTGATAGGGGTTGTGCGATGCGGAGATCACAACGCCGGCCTGGAAGTCATTCTGCCGCACCAGACAGGCAATCCCGGGAGTGGTGATGACTCCGGCAAACTCGGTGCTCGCGCCGGCTTTCTCGAGACCCGCTGCCAGCACGGCCGCGATATGGGGACCGGATTCACGCGTGTCCATGCCGATCAGGGCATGCGCGGAGCCATGCTCGCGGCGCAGAAAATCGCCCAGAGCGCGTCCGGTAGCGAAAAGGGTCTGGTCGTCGAGCGGCGGCGTTCCGGGAACACCTCGAATTCCATCTGTGCCGAATAGTTCTTTTGCCATGCGTACGTGAAAGTCTGAGAGGATGTGACCTCGTGGCAGTCTAGCATAGGGGCGAATTCACACTTTACGGTTTCATGAAGAGGTTTTCCAAACCGTTCACACAGATTCCGACCCCCCTTCCCGACCTGTGTTAATCCTACGTAACCTCGACTTTGCGGGCCACCCCGAAACTCTCCGAGTATGTTACCGTGTTGGGCGAAAGGAGCTCCTGGTGTCTACACCAGAAACACCGCCAACGGTCTATCGCGTTTCAGCCTCGAGTTTCAGCTTGCGTATCGTCGCGGCCGCGATCATCCTGCTCTTCTTCTACTACGCTGCCGGGGTCGTCATCACCCTGCTTCTGTCCGTCCTTCTGGCGTACTTTCTCGATCCGGCCGTGGAATTCCTGGAACGCCTGCATTTGCCGCGAACGATTGGTGCCCTGGTGATGGTTCTCCTCCTGATCACGGTGATTTTCTCGGTGGGCTACGGCTTGTGGACGCGCACGACAGATTTTGCCGCAGATTGGCCAAAGTACCGGGGCATTCTGCAGGAGGCAACGGGTACCGTGCAGGGAAAGCTGCGCGGCATCGAGGGAAGCGTGACCGAACTCACAACGCCCGCCGGCACGCCGAAGCCCGTGGTACCGAGTACCAGCAGCAGCGACGTGCACAGCTTACTGGTCCGGGGCATCGGTTCGTTGTACGCCCTCGTTCTGGAGGCCACGTTCGTTCCTTTCCTGGTTTTCTTCATGCTGGCGGGGAAACGCGAGGCGTGGCACAGCACCCTGCAACTGTTTCCCGTAGCTCAGCGCACACAAGTGAAGGAGACGCTGGAGGATTTGCGCGACGTGTTGCGCGATTATCTGGTGGGCATGACGGTGGTGTCGCTGGTGGTCATCGCCTGCAGCAGTATATTCTTTCTCGCACTCGGGCTCGATTATCCCGTGCTCACGGGAATCGTCTCCGGCCTGCTCAACATGGTGCCGTACATTGGCGCGGTGCTCGCCTGGCTCCCTGCTTTTCTTCTGGCTCTCGTGAAGTGGAAGTCCCTCAGCCATTTCGCACTGATTGCGATTGTACTGACGGGAATTCACATCGTGGCGCAGAACCTGATCGCGCCCCAGCTCGTCGGGCGTCAGGTGCGCCTGAACGCCGTGGCGATCACCATCTCACTGCTCTTCTGGGGCTGGGTATGGGGCGGAATGGGGCTCATTCTTGGGATCCCAATCACCGCAGCCCTGCGCGTCATCTGCGACCACACGGAGTCGGCGAAGCCCGTGGCGCGCTGGCTGAGCGCTTAACGCGGCATTTTTCCAGGTTGAATACATGAGACATAGAATGAGATCGCCACGCCCGCTTGCCGTTGCGACGATTCTTCTTCTCCTCGGTATGGCCGTGGGAACTCCGCAGGCCGTTGCCTGGGGATGCAAAGGCCATCAGACCGTGGCTCTACTTGCCGAAAGGCACCTCACACCGGAAGCGCGCCATTTGGTTGAGAAACTCCTTGAAGAGAATCCGATCGATCCGCAAGTCAAGCGCTATTGCGGTTCTTCGATTCACGATTTGCTGGCGGACGGTTCCACCTGGCCGGACGACGTGCGCAATGAACGCAAGAATGGTGCTTGGCATTACATTGATATTCCACGTCGGGCTCCCCGCCACCCGCTCGAGGAGTATTGTGGCGCGGAAGGCTGTGTCACCAAGGCCATTGCCGAACAGTTGGCCATTCTCAAGGATACGCATACCGAACCGGGCAAACGCGCCGAGGCCCTCCGCTATGTCGTCCACTTTGTCGCCGATCTACACATGCCTGTGCATGCCTCCACGAACAACGATCTGGGCGGCAACTGTGTACCCGTGCGTTACCTGCGCCGCCGCCCGCACCAGTCGCACGACTCCTTCTCGCCCAATCTGCATGCGATCTGGGATACCGCCATCCTCGAACGCGACATGGAAGGCGCCGATCCTGCAGAATTCGCGGATTATCTCGAGCAATCGTTCAGCAGTGAATTGGAGCAATGGCAGAAGGCAGGGATACACATCGAAGATTGGACCTGGGAGAGCCACGACTTGGCGGAATCCGTGACCTACGCTGAATTGCAGCCCACGGTTCCGGTGGAAGCGCCCGTTTCCGTGCACTCTTGC
>Ga0208192_1001582_pt1 | contig 12853 bp, 12 predicted proteins | sample June2015DPH_13_1_2_FD_184711 | JGI IMG/M metagenome (GOLD analysis project Ga0208192, IMG submission 184711) | Peatland microbial communities from SPRUCE experiment site at the Marcell Experimental Forest, Minnesota, USA - June2015DPH_13_150... | ecosystem: Environmental > Terrestrial > Soil >... | reverse complement strand
AAACTTAAATTGTGGGTAATTGGTTGGAGCCCAATATTTGAGGCTTTTGTTGACATCATCGTCGGCTCGACCTACGCACTGAATACGGAAAATCCTGTTTTCATTCACCCATCCGAGAGCATAGGCTCCCGGGGACGTCTTGGTGACTACGCCATCTATTGTGGCCGTAATGAGAGCGAACGGGCCTCTCAAACCACTGCTTGCCATAGGCGGTCCTTTCTGCAGTAGTTATATTATGCCTCCCCGCTTAAGCAAAGACGATGATTTCGTAACCGTTGCCCGTTCCGTGGTCGAGCAGGCCATCGGTGAGCATTTTGGATGGAACGCCGCTAGAGAACCCGGATGATGGCAAGAACCCCGCCAACGTCGGGCCAGCTTTGACGAACGGCGTGACCCGAGGGCCGCTCATCACTGAACTCCTGAGGTTTTGGCCGTTATTTGGCCGAAAAGCCCACTTTTCCTTCAGAAGACCCAGCTCCGCTGGGTATATTATGGGAGATGGGTACCTCTCCTCCCGGCATCAAGCCCCGCATGTACTCCGTCGATTTCGAGAACCGCCCAGGCGACTCGGGGGTCACCGCCTTCGTTTTGGCGGACGCCCCCGGGGCCGCGCCGGAAAAAGCTCCAAGCTGTTCCCGTAATACCGGCGCGAGAGCCGCCGGAGGTGCAGACCGATGCCTAACCAATGCTCGACGCGCCATGGCAAGCTTGGCGAAATCCTCCTGGAGAAGGGCCTAATCGATGAGGGCCAGCTCCGGGCGGCCCTGGAGCACCAGAAAGCCAATAGCGTGATGCTGGGGACTTCCCTCGTGAGGCTGGGCTTCCTGAACGACGGCCAAGTGATGGCCGCCCTGTCCCAGCAGTATGGCCTGGCTGCCGTCGACCTCGCCAGCCTTGAGGTAGACCCGAAAGCCGTCAAGCTGATTACCGTCGACATGGCCTTGAAGCACAAGGTGCTGCCTATCCGCCGCCTGGGGTCTGTTGTGAGGCTGGTCATGGCGGACCCTACCAACGTGCTCGCCATCGATGAAATCAAGTTCAGGACGGGCTTCAACATCGACCCCGTCGTGGCCACGGAGACGGCCCTCGAAGACGCCATCAGGAAGCATTACGGCGACGTGGCGGACCAGGAGCACGAGAAGGAGCTGGTGGGTATCAACAGCCTCATCGACGAGGCGCAGGCTGAAAGCCTGGAGCTGGAAATAGAAGATGAGGGAACCCTCAACCTGGGGCAGCTCGAACTTGAGAAGGCGGCCGACGAGGCTCCCATCGTCAAGCTGGTAAACTTTCTCCTTTCCGACGCCGTGAGGCGGGACGCCAGCGACATCCACATGGAACCCTTCGAGAAGGAGTACCGCATCCGCTACCGCATTGATGGAATCCTCCAGCCCATCATGTCCCCGCCTCTCCGGTTCCGCGACGCCATTATCAGCCGCGTGAAAATCCTGGCGAAGCTGGACATCGCGGAGAAAAGACTGCCTCAGGACGGGCGCATCATGGTCAGGGTGATGAAGTATGGGAAGAAGAAGCAGCTTGACCTTCGCGTTTCCGTGTTGCCTTCTTTGCGCGGCGAGAAGATTGTCATGCGCCTGCTGGACAAGGACAACCTCCAGCTCGACATGACGAAGCTGGGTTTCGAGGCGGATTCCCTGGCGAAGGTCCAGAAGGCGATTGCCAGGCCCTTCGGCATGGTGCTGGTAACCGGGCCTACGGGAAGCGGGAAGACCAATACGCTCTATTCCGCAGTCTCCCAGCTCAACACGCCCGGCACGAACATCGTGACCGCAGAGGACCCGGTGGAGTTCGAGATGCCCGGCATCACCCAGGTCCAGATGAAAGACCAGATTGGGCTGAACTTCGCGCAAGCACTGCGCTCGTTCCTGCGGCAGGACCCCAACATCATCCTGGTGGGCGAAATCCGCGACTTCGAGACGGCGGAGATTGCCATCAAGGCGGCGCTCACGGGCCATATGGTGCTGTCCACGCTCCATACGAACGACGCCCCGTCGACTATCTCCCGGCTCATGAACATGGGCATCGAGCCTTTCCTGGTGGCCACCTCCGTCCATCTAATCTGCGCGCAGCGGCTGGTCAGGCGCATCTGCCCAAAATGCAAGGTCCAAGAGGAGGTCGCCCGCCAGTTCCTCAGGGAATCCGGCTACACCAGGGAAGAAGCCGAATATGTGAAAGTTTACAAGGGTGCTGGCTGCCCCGCCTGCGACGGCAAGGGATACAAGGGGCGCACGGGACTGTACGAGGTCCTGGAGGTCACCGACGACATCCGCGACCTAATCTTGAACGGAGCCTCGGCAATGGAGCTCCGCAAGAGGGCGATAGAGCAGGGGATGATTTCCCTCCGCCGCAGCGGGCTCATCAAGGTGGCGGCAGGGATAACCACCCTGGAAGAAGTCTATCGGGAAACGGTGCGCTAATCCGCCGACATGGGGGAGCCGTCCCCCCCTGAACTCCTACGATTTTTGCCGTTATTTGGTCGAAAGGCCCACATTCTCCCAGAAAGTCCAATTCTCCTCGGTATATTATGAGCGTGGGATATCCTTCCCAACCAAGCCCCCCATGACATGGTCGAATCTTACGGAAATCGGATAGCTGCCCTCGATTGACCTGAACCCAACCCTGAGCCTGAAGGAGGCGCACTGATGAAGAAGGCTGCGATTTACGCACGGGTCAGCACCCCCGACCAGCACATCGAGACCCAGCTTTACCTATTGCGCGAGCTGGCCGCACGGCGCGGGTTCGAGGTTGTCCACGAGTATACGGATGTCGGCATCTCCGGCTCCAAAGCGAGGCGCGGAGGGCTGGACGCCTTGCTGGCCGATGCCCACCGCCGCAAGTTTTCCATTGTATTGGTTGCAGCATTCGACCGCGTCGCCCGCTCAGTCAAGCATTTCCTGACGGTCGTGGACGAGCTGAACGACAGCGGGATTGAGTTTGTCTCGGCCCGCGAGAACATCGACACCTCGGGCGCGATGGGGCGGATGTTCGTCACCATCATCGGCTGCATCGCCGAACTCGAACGGTCGCTCATCATCGAACGGATTAAGGCCGGGATGCGTCGGCGTCGGCTGGAAGGACTGCCTATGGGCCGCGCCCCTCTCGCCATCGACCGCGAGGGGTTGGTGCGCGACCGCCGCTCCGGGATGTCGCTGACCCAGGTCTCCAAGAAGTACGGGGTGAGCCGGGCCAGCGTAGTGAGATTCGCCCGGGAAGCCATGAAGGGCGAATCCGCACAAGTCGCCGGACTCCAGCCAGTGATGACGCAGTCGCCAGCCGAGTGCGTGGCCTGATGCCGGAAGACGGTTTCCCGCTTGCAGCGGTCCCAAAGCACATCCTTTTGCCGGAGGCAAACCCTTATGACAGATTCCACAGCCACCCTCCCCGAGGCCATCGAATGCCCGCTGTGCCTTGGCAAGGGCGAACTCAGCCGGACCGAGGTGCTTGAGCGGCTGGGCATGAAGGACTTTGCCCGCGTCGCCCAGCTCAGCGCAGAAGAAGCCATACGCCTCATCCTGAAGAAGGAGAAGGATGCCGAGCAGGCCCGCTGGGCGAAATTCGACGCAGAGCTGGCTAGGCGGGTCGCAGAGGTCACGGGCAAGCACAATGCCGAGTTGCAGAGGCTCCAGGCCGAGAAGAGCGAGCTTGCCGTCCGCCTGAAGGGACTCGAAAAGAGCGCCTTTTCCACCCTCGAAAATGCCAGGCAGGAGGAGCGGCTGGCTGCCGAGAAGGAGCTCCAGAAGCAGCTTGCAGCACTGACGAAGCAAATTGCCGAGCTTGAGGCTGCCCAGAAGCTGGCGTACGAGCAGAAGAACGCCGAGGTCGCCAAGGCAAGAGCGGAGCTTGAGGCTGCTTTGAGCAGCGAGAAGGCAAAGGCGAACGACCTCGCCCGCCAGGGAAAAGACTATCTCCAAGAGATAGGGAACCTCCGCGACCGGAACCAGGGGCTTGAGTCCGAAATGGCGAAGGTGGCTCGGGTCGGGAAAAGGGAGGAACTGGACTTCGCCGAGGAGGCGCGGTCGTGGCCGGGCATCTGGGTCGGCGAGAAGCTCCCTCGCAACGGCGACTACCTGATGGCGTTCAGCGACGCCGCCGGGAATGCCCTTGAGCCCAGCATGGTCGTGGACAACAAGGACAAGGCAACAGTCGCCGAGGCCGACGTCAGGAAGCTGGTCCGGGATGCCAGGGAGCGCAAGCTTCCGGTCGCCGTGCTCGTGACGCGGGAGGAATCGCAGTTAAGGCATGTTGACCGGCAATGCAGATGGGGGCAGGAGGACGGGGTGTGGCTGCTGCGCTCGACCCGAGCCTGGCTCCCCCGCGACCTCGAAGTGCTGCGCCCGGTGTTCGAGCGGATGCGGGCCGAGGGGCCGGACTTTTTGCAAAGGAACGCCGCCCTCGCCGACGAGGTCCGCCGGACGCTTGCCGACATCGACGAGATTGAAGGGCAGCTCAAGAAGGCCGGGACCGCCATCGAGAAGGCGCAGGCGCTCACGGCGAAATACCGGGCGAGGCTGGCGGGGCTATGCGGCAGAGCTGCGGCTGGCGAGAAGATGCCGGGCAAGCGCCAGGGGAACAACGGAAGGGCGAGCGCCGGGAACGGCAAGGGGCCCCTGGAGCACCAACAAGCCAATCAACAGGAGGAGTTGGCATGAAGCTCGAACACAGCACCGTGGTTACGTCTGACGGCAAGAAAATCGTCACCAGCGTTTGGCACACCGACAGCGGCAAGACGACCTCCCAGACCATCAGGTCCACGGACCTGAAAAGCGGCAAGGTGACGACGACCTACGTGAGCGGCGGCAAGCTGCTGCCGTAGCCTGCAACTTCACAATTCGCCTTTGCGAGGGTGCCTGGATTGGCGGTCATGGCGGTCAAGGACCCTTGCCAGTCCACGGACCTTAGAAGGGGACCAATGAGCCACCGTCATTTCTGCGATGTGACCGGCCACTGGTGGGAGTGCAACGGAGCGGCCATGCGCCTTGGCGACAAGGAGCCGTCCGTATGCACGTGCCATTCGTGCCGTGCCCCGCTGGACAAAGGCGACCACAGCCGGTGCAAGAACCTCGTCGAGCTCATAGCTTGCCCCGGGCATCGGGACGAACAACTGCGCAGGAGGGAAGAAGCCGCGAACGATTTCGAGCGCCGTGCCGCCGAGTTCGGCTTTGAAGATAAGTGGGCACGCATGAAGGCGCTGCCGGACGGACCGGAAAAGCACGCTCTCGCCGAGGAAATCGTCGAGTGGCTGTTCCGATAAACGGCAGCCGTGAGCCGGAGAGTAACGGGAGCAAGCAATGGACGCCGGGAACCCGAGCGACGAGGAGCTGTGGGAGGCGTGCCGGAAGCTGCTGTCCGACTGGGAGCCGCACGGTCTGCGCAGATGGCACGGCCGGCGGGAAGCCCGCCCCGACTGCGATACATGCCGCTGGTTTGTGGAACTCTTCCGCACATCGCCGGACTGGGGCGTATGCGCAAACCCAGAGTCCGAACGTGCGGGGCTGCTCACCTTCCGGGAGCAGGGGTGCTGGCAGCACGAGCCGCAGAAAGGAGCCTGCAACGATATGACCCGCCCTGCCCAATGCGGCTTCATGAGAGCGTTCGAGACATTCCTACGTGAGCTTGCAGCCAACTTCATCCGGGGAGAAGTTCGGAAGGCAAACGACCCGTTGCCCGACGTGGATTATTCTGCCATCACGATGGAGCACATTCGCCAGACCCCTCTTTCCGCCGTCGTCCAGCGGCTGCTAAGGCACGCCGACGAGGACTTCCGCCGCCCGGCTTTCGATGAGATGGCAGCAAGGGCGAGAAAGGACACGAGGCGGTACTGGGAGTTCGCACGCTGTTACTGGTCGAGGACGCTCGGAGTGGACATATCGGAAATCGACCTCCCTGTGAACACCTGGGACCTGGAAGAGAAGTTCTGGAGGCGGGTTGACGCCGCCATCGACGAGGTCCTCAAAGGGCGGGCGCCGAGGTCAATGAAGAAGAGGAACAGGAGGTCTGGCTAGCCAGCAGGAACCTGACCATGCGCATCGTCTGAATCAGCGACACACACGGGCTGCACCGCACGCTGGAAGTGCCCAGTGGCGACCTGCTCATCCATGCGGGCGACTTCACGTTCTACTCAAAACCGCCTTCGACCGTCTCCGACTTCAACGCCTGGCTCGGGTCGCTGCCCAACCGGCACAAGGTGGTCGTCCCCGGCAACCACGAGTTCATCCTGGAGGAGCCACGAAACCGGGGCGCAATAACAAACGCCACTCTTCTCATCGACTCGGGCGTGGAGGTCGATGGCATCAAGATTTGGGGGTCGCCAACCACGCCGCTATACGGCGGGGCGTTCGGCAAGTCAAGTCCCGCAGACCGCAAGAAGCATTGGGCACACATTCCCGAAAGTCTGGACATCCTGATTACGCACGGCCCGCCCTTTGCCATCCTTGACCACGGCGGAAGCGCAGAGCGCAGGGAAGGCTGCCCCGAGCTTTTGGAAGCGGTCTTCCGAGCCATACCACGGGTCCACGTTTTCGGGCACATCCATGCGGGATACGGCAAGCTGCGGACGACCGACACTTTTTTCGTGAACGCCTCCCTCATGGGCGACGATGGCAGCCTGAGCAGAAAGCCGGTCGTGATTGACCTCCAGGTCCGATAGTCCGTGCAGTTCCTCACCCCGCCTACGTGGAATCCCTACGAGAAGATTCTGCCGCTGACCTGCTCCAGCGCATGACGGGACGCTGCTGATGACCAAGGACGAACTCATCGAAAGGGCATTGAGGCAAGCTGGCATCTTTCCACCCTCGGTCATGGACCGCCACTACGGTGATAAGAGCGAAATGACCAAAGCGGAAATCATCCTGCGGAGCCTCGATGAGATGGGCATGTTTTCGCCGTCTACGCAGGACCCCGAAATCGGCGAGAAGATTCGGCGCATCCAGCTTGTCGTCGCCGGTCTTCAGCGCAAGCTGCCCGACGCCGACATCACGGTCTGCGGTGCCTTCAGCGCCCTCAAAGTGGGCTGCTGCGACATCTGCCACACGGACCCATTGCACGGGATGAGGCTCGTCGAATTGCCCGGCTGCTCTTGGGCATGGCTGTGCTGTGCCGTGGATGCGGCAAGCTCACCCGAGCAGTACCTGATACTCCACGAGCGGGAGGAGGACTCTTCCGAGAGAAGCATGCGGACCTGCAAGTATCGGAATGGCGGACGCCGGGAAGACTAGCGCTACGGGGCGCTTCCGATGCGCAAGGAACCTGAGGAATGCCCGCACGCCGCACGACTCACCCGCCGTGGCCGGCAGCAGGGGCGGCGGCAGGAACATCGGGACTGGTGCAAGCTTCCAATGCCTCCTCCATGGTCCTCCGCACCTCGTCGCCGTCCAGCGTGCCACGGAGGCTGAGCGCCTTCGCCACGGTCTTGATTTGCAGTTCAAGGGTCGGGTCAAGCATGAAGCGGGACTTCAGCTTCCGGTCCTCCTCCTGCCAGACCTGCATCGCCGCCCTGCGGTCTTCCCATGAGATTCTCTCGCTGCCACGCTTGCGGGACTCAAGCAGGGCGACAGTGCCAAAGTCTCCCCACGCCCCATTCCCCCTGCGGCCAAGCTGGCGATACTTGCCGACTCCCCACAGGCGCTGCGCCAGGTTTCCCGCCACGAGCGACGACAGGAGGGGTTTGCCGCCCAAGCAGGTAACCCTGCCTCGCTCAAAGACGGAGGGCCAGGTCGCTATCTCGGCCATGGACACGCCATGCCCGTCCCTTGTGTCCATAACGGCGTGCGCCGCCTCGTGGAGGCAGGTGTCCCAATGCCTGCGTGCGACATCCTCCTCGGGCTTCAGCCTTTTACTTTTGCCTGCCCTTGTGCCGGTCCCTGCTTGCGACCGGCGGCCGGGAGGGCACGCCGCCGCCGGGTCGGTGGCGGTCTCCAGAATCTCGTCGTAGGTCATGCGCCCCCGCACCGCAAGCATCCGCCCGACCCTGACGATGGTGCCCCAGTTCTCCCGGACGAGGCCCTTGGAGCGGAGGAAGGCTGGCATGACTTTCTTCCTGCCCTTCCAGCCAGCGTCGCCGAAGCAGATGGACGTGGGCTGCCAGGCTGCCTTGCAGAAGCCGCACCGGCAGGAGCGGGCGAGGACGGAGGCGAGGGACCCCCTCGGGCGGAGCAGGGCGTCGAAGGCCGCCCCCGCCATGGCGCAGACCATGCCCTCCTCGGCCGGCGGGTCGGACCTGCCGTCCACGACGAGCCTGCCCCTGCCCGCAGCGTCGCCGGAGCCAATCTCGGCACCGGCGAAGGGGACTCCGAGCAGTATGCCTGCGACGGCGTGCGCTGCCGCATGGCAGGCGGCCGCAAGCACCGGGTCGGCGTTTACGTGCTTCAGTTCCTTTCCCCCCCCGGCCGTCATGCCGTTTCCCTCCGGCCAGGATTGTCCAGCCATCGCCCCGACCCTCCCTTTGCGTAATACACCGGACTTTCGTGTTCTCTGCGGGATTCTCTGGTGCCTGCACGGGGAGGAACGCCGGAGGACAGGGTCAGGGTTCGCCCGCATTCCAGGGGCGTGGAATGGCTGGGCAGGAACTGGGCTGAGGCCGCTTACACGGGACAGCCAGCAGAAGGAGGGTTGGCCGAGGACTGCCCGGACGAAGGATGGCTGAAACGGCTGTGAACCGGCATCCGGGGGGTGGTTTATAAAGTTGGCTTCGCGGTGGGAGCTAAATGCCGTATTTTGAGCGGCGGTTGCGGCATGGCGGGGTGGTCAAATGGCTACAGGCAATGAACCATGACCTAAGCCGTTTGAGCGCTCCCGCCAGAAGCATCCTGCAACTTCTCAAATACTCTAGGCTGGAATCGCGCCGCAGCGCCGCAGCAACAGTCGGGTCAAAATGCAGCCGTCGTGATTCTGTCCAAGATAGTATCGCGCTCGCGTTCGCCGCCGAAATAAAGAGCCAAAAAACCTAGAAGTGCTGGCCAACGTCCCGATTTGGTTCAGATTTCTATTTCTTTGGCCCAAGGACAAGTCAGAGATCCGCGACTCCCCATCCGCGCCGGAGCGTCCCTCTATTCACCTCGGTCCTCACTACCGTCTGTAGGCATTTTCCAACATACGCTGAAACATCACTATTTCTGGTCAGCAAATAAAGGCTGGGCACTCAACGGAAAAGTCCTGCGCGTGCCCCTTTTCGGGCCCATCGGGAGCGCCTTGCTGCCCGCACCAAGGCCCAGCATCATCTGCCCCTCCTATTTAGGAGTCCCAAAAACCGACAAATCTTAACCTCCCCCACGACCTCTTTGGGCCTGGTCCAGAGCCTGTCCTTTGCCAAAACGTGCTAATTGTGCATTCGCTGCAAAAGACCTGCTGCCCAAAGACCGTAGTCTCAGCCCGTCGCTCGGTGCCTTGGTCTCGGGCCTGTGACATCATCCACCAGGTCGAACCTTTGAGCGGACAAGCGCCCGCCTTCCGCGAGGAGCAAGCAAGCTCCATTAGGGTTAGCTTTCTTCTCTATGCCTTCCAGCGTTTCTGGTCGCCTCCGGTTGTCCCGAGCCATGAGGCGAGCGGGCCCGGCAGATACCCAAGCGAGAAGCGAATCTTGATCCAACGGAAACTCGCACCCCGCGGACATTGCTGGGGAAAGGAACTGCCCTGAGTTGAGGTTTTGGACCTTGCGGTTATAACAGAACAGTGGCGGGAGGGCGGCAACTGTGTTATTGATTTTGCAGTCGGCCAGAGCTTTGGCGAACCACAAGGCGAAATGGATCGAGTGTCAGACGCATGGTGACAGCGTAGCATCCCGGAGTGGACTGTGACATGCGGCAGATCTGGACAGGACAGATTCTGTAACCTCTTGCGTTTTCAGTCGCATCCAATATTTGGACACTAAGTGGGGGGCTACGTTTGCAGCCCGGCGGGCAGAGGAGTTCGGAAGAGCGGGGCGTTGCGCCGCCTTTCCACGGCCCGCGAATTACGGCTTCAGCCAGTGGTCCATCCAATCGAAAGCTTCCTCCTGCATCTTCAGGCTGAAGATGTGCGGTTGGTCGTAGAATCGTCCTCGGAACATCGAGGCGGCGCCGGCCTTGGCGTAAATCGCGGTGAGTTTGTCAACGGCTTCCTTCATTCCTTGCAATGGATAGAGCTCATCCTTACTGCATTGCAGGACCATCAGGGGTTTGGGAACCATGCATCCGAGGAGATCCGGCAAATCGAGAAAGTGTGTGAGGCCGGGAAGGAAATGGATGTAGCTGTGAGTCTCAACGTGCTTCTTGATCATGGGCCGCAGTGTTGACATCCAGCCCACCGAGATGGCGCACTTAATGCGTTCATCCAAACCCGCCAGGTAGTCCGTGCGGTCACCGCCCATCGAGATGCCGAGACAACCGATTTTTGCGGGATCGACCTCGGGGCGACTCAGGAGATAATCCACCGTCCGGATGTCATCCCAATGCGCGATGCCCTGCCAGGTAGTCCCAGCCCAGTATAGGCTGCGGGCCAAAATCCCTTCCCCGACACTCGAGCGACCGTTCAGATAGGTGACATCATCCGGCGAGTACCTTGAGCGATCCCAACCGTACTTCTTGAGGTCATCATCGAAAATGGTTCGGCGTTCACCAAAGTAAAAGCAGTCGATGGAAACGACCACATAGCCGCGGCGGCAAAGCGCCAATGAGGTCGACCGGCCCTCATAATTCTGCTGGCGGTAGGTGGTGATGGAGGGAGGATCCCCTTCCGGAATCGGCATGACTTTCTCTTTTCCGTAAACGAACATGCCGCCGTGTGAATGGAGATCCACAATTCCCGGCCTTGGTCCCTTCCTGCCCTTGGGGATGAGCACGTAAGCTGGAACGCGAAACCAGGGAGCCGTCGAAAACAGAATCTTTTCCTGGATGTAATCGGTGTATTCCCAGCGGCCCACCACCTCAGGTGCAGGTGCGACCGCTGGCGGCTGGTAGTGAAACAGTTCCAGAACTTTTTCTCTTGCCGCTTGGCGATAGGCCTCGACACTGTTATCGCTCCCCTCGAGAAACGACAGAGGGTAATGGCATTGGTCTGCCAGCGTCTTGATCTGGGGGTAAAGACTTCCGCTGTCCGCCTCACTCGGTGGCCGTTCAGGAGCAGTGGCCTGCCCCTCTCCCCCTTCTGCACGGCCCGTGACCCCGGCGCCGAGCAGCATCCCTCCCAAACCCAGGCACGCGAGAAACGATCGGCGGCCCTGGGTGGACGCCTCAACTGGATTATCCGAATGCTGCAGATCGAGGGGCTCCATATTTTTCTCCGGGATCAAAGTGTTTCGGACAGGTTCCGCCAGAGCAGCGCGCCCCTTGCCGGGCGCTATTTTGCCTCAAGCTTCGTGCCGCGCGCACGCAAGAACTCGTCCACCTCGTGAATGAACATGTTCGGCTGATCGACGAACGTCATGTGGCCACTCTTGGGCAGCACCACCAGTTTCGAGCCGGCAATCTCTTCGTGCATAGTGCGCGCCAGCGATGGGTCGCGTTCGTCATGATCCCCCACGGTAATGAGGGTGGGAACGTGAATGGCGGGGAGCCGGTCCGTATATTCCACCAACGCCCCATTCGGCGCTCGGCTACAGGTCGCCGGTACCGGCGGCCTGTAGCCCGCTGGTTGAGCCAAAACCAGTTTCACAGCCCCGAGCTGTAATGTAAACTCTCTCACTTGCGGTTTAGAAACGCAGTTTCAGGGCAAATTGCCCGATACGCGGGTCCCTAGCGCTATAGATCTGTCCGAAACCTCCTCCCGTGAGGGCGTAGTTGGGGTCCTGGAAGTTGGCGTGGTTGAAGACGTTGAAAAACTCCGCCCGGAATTGAAGACTTAAGCGCTCAGTAATGGGTATGTTCTTGAACACGCCCATATCCCAATTAAAGAGCCCCGGCCCCCACAGGGGGTTTTTCCCTATGTTCCCAAATGTCCCAACGGGCGGAAGGCCGAAGGCATTAGGGTTAAGCCAATTCACGCAAGGGGCAGAGTTCTGGCAAGCGCCGAAGAGATAGTGGTTGCTGCTCAAGTCCACGACTCGGTCAGCTCCAAGGGCAGTTTGAGACTGATCCGCCCCGGCCAGAACCCCAACCGGGTCACCCGTGGATGCGCTCACAATACCGCTCCATTCCCAGTTGCCGAGCAGGCCCCGGGTGAATCGGCTCTGCTTGGGAAGGCCCGGAAGGTTCCACACGTAGGAAACGACAAAGACATGAGTATGATCAAACTCAGAGGTACCATAGTCGTTTTGATGAAATCCCGGCATATTCCACGGCATGGGACTAACATAACTCCCGTTGGGTACGCCGGTCATGCCGGCTCCGAAGGGCAGATCATCCATGCTCTTAGAATAGGTGTAGTTGGCCAGAATCGTCAGGTCATGAGTAAGGCGTTTTTCGAGGGTGAGCTGCAACGCATTATAGTTCGAGTTTCCCACTTGGCCGTCCATATAGATGTCCGTATACCCCGGGAACAGCCGGCGGTCATCCGGGCCGAGATCGCTGCCGGGGATATACTGGGAGGGGTTCAAGTCGATCGTCTCGACGAGATTACTGGCGTGAGTTCCTACATAGGCAACGCGCGCGAGCCAACCCGGCCTCAACTGACGCTCGAGCGTAAGGTTCCAATTGTACGTTACCGGCACTTTGTAGCGGCCCGAAGGGTCATAGGTCTCTACCCCGACGGGCGGCGGAAAGACGCTGTCAGAGGGTGGCGCCGTAGGCGCCGGAAAGGGATTGCTTACGCCCAGAAGCGGATTACTGAAGGGTCCTTGTGGGTTCGTCAACGATAAGCTCATGCTGTATGGATCACCGGCGCCCATACCGAGATTCGAATTGCTGTTGGTACGGGTGTCGTAAAATGC
>Ga0208192_1001579_pt1 | contig 12897 bp, 11 predicted proteins | sample June2015DPH_13_1_2_FD_184711 | JGI IMG/M metagenome (GOLD analysis project Ga0208192, IMG submission 184711) | Peatland microbial communities from SPRUCE experiment site at the Marcell Experimental Forest, Minnesota, USA - June2015DPH_13_150... | ecosystem: Environmental > Terrestrial > Soil >... | reverse complement strand
TCCTTTCGAGACGAGAGAATTGTACCATGCTTTTAGTTTCAAAAAAGAAAACAAAATCGCATGGCTTTATTAACTACTATAGAAACACAACCTGTAGCATTCTGCTGAAACAACCGGATAAGCATGAGAGGTCTAAAACGCCGACATTTGTGTTTCTGGGGGTATCCTACATGCCGGAACATTTGGGCATCTTGGATGTCTGTAAGCTATTTTAAACAAAAGGCTACTGTCGACATTACTTGGCTGATTCGGCGTTTCCGGGTTCCTGAAGCTGTCCAGAGCCGTTCGTCCCGGTTTTGACACTTTCGCGGCAGGATCAGATGCCAGCCTGTGCGTCTTCAGCACACCTGAGACATACTGCTTCGTATTGTAAACCGTTACGGAGTAACCGTGCCGTTCGAGAGCAACCACCGGCGCTCCGACAGCACTTTCACTCGAATCAACCACCAAAACTCGCACCACGATGATTACCTCGGCTGTGCAAGCCAGATTCCTCTTCCGATTGCCATACTGCTATTACCTTCAGCTAGTTCGAGCACAGCCTTCGAGCGCACGACAAAAACAGCCCCCGTGGGCACGTCGTAAAGCCTATCCGCTCCGCGAAGTCCGTGTTCCCAAGGGGTTTCAGTGGAAAAGAAGATGAGTGTTTTCTCTTCCCGAAGGCGCGCGTTGCCCGGCACAGCAGGGGGAACACTTCTATGCCAGGATAAGTGCATTAGGCAGGAGACAAATACGCAGTTCGTGAAGACAGATTGGTACCCCTATAGTGTTTACTTCGGCGTTTGGTGGTCAGGCAGCAACACTCCGTTGTCCGGGATGGGAATTCAGACGGCCGACATGATCTAAGATCACCATGGAGTACAACTGCCACTTTGGCTGTGCTTCCTACGCTGATTCGAACAACGCGGTGTCCGCTGATCACGCCTAGGGGGTTGAGGGCAGGGACCGTGTGCTCACCAGCTCGCTCACCGACCACTGCAATTTCTCCGGCCTTGAGCGTGAGAATAACCCCGAGCACGGATCGGCGCGCGCATGCGCTGAATAGTTCACTGTAGATGATTTTGTAGACGGTCGGAGCACCGGCATTCCAAAGGATTAACAATACTTCAAGAGGCAACCTGCAGAACTTTAATTAAGAATAAGTTACAATCCACAAGGAACCGCGCGCTTCAACAACTCTTGGAATCTGATTTGCAACCATGGGGTCGGGAGTTCGAACCTCCCCAGGTCCACCAACGAACTTTCTCCAACCTCGACTTACGCTGCAACCTCAGCAGCGGCTCCGCAGGATGACCGCCACCAGGGGTCTTCCAAACTGCAGGGACGGCGCTACCGGCGGGAATCAAACATGAAGAGGCTGCATCTAACATTGTGTACACTACCAGAGAGGAACCCTAGGTCGGTTTAATTTCTTTAGCGGCGGCCTGCGCCCCTCGGCTCAGCGCTCCCCGCCACGGCGGGGCGGGCGCCGAGCGCCGCTCCAGGAAACTGATTCATCCCGAAGTCCTCCCAAGGAGACTCTATATGCCACGAATGAAGGCAGCCCAAGTGACCCAACCCGGATCGCCTATGGAACTGGTCGAGCGTGAGGCGCCACAACCGGATCGGGGGCAGGTTCGCATTCGAGTGCAGGCGTGTGGCATCTGCCACAGCGACGTGTTCACGAAGGAAAGCCTTTGGCCGGGCATCCAGTACCCGCGCGTGCCAGGCCATGAGATCGCCGGCGTCATCGACGAGGTCGGTCCCGAGGTGAGGGGTTGGACGAAGGGGCAGCGGGTCGGGGTGGGATGGTACGGCGGCCGTTGCGGCCATTGCCAAGCCTGCCGCCGCGGAGACTTCATCAATTGCGCCGCTCTGCAGATACCCGGCATCACCTACGACGGGGGCTATGAAGAATACATGGTGGCTCCCGCCGAGGTGCTGGCGCTGATGCCGGACGGGATTCCCGCTGAAGAGGCCGCTCCCTTGCTCTGCGCGGGCATCACCACGTACAACGCCCTGCAGCACAGCGGCGCCCGGCCCGGGGATCTCGTGGCCGTGCAGGGAGTCGGCGGGCTGGGCCACCTGGGAATTCAGTTCGCGAACAAATTTGGATACAAGGTGGCAGCCGTCAGCCGGGGAAAGGAGAACGCCGCCTTGGCGCGAAGGCTCGGAGCTCACCATTACATCGACAGCCAGGCCTCCAACGCTGCGGAAGAACTCCAGAAGCTGGGCGGCGCGCGGGTGATTCTGGCCACCGCCCCCAGCGGCAAGGCGATGACCGCGCTGCTCGATGGTTTGGGAACGGACGGCAAGATGGTGGTGGTCGGCGCGAGCCTCGAACCCATCCAGGTGACGCCCATTCAGTTGATCTCTGGGCGCAAGGGCCTGCAGGGCTGGCCCTCCGGGACGTCGAGCGATGCTGAAGACACGCTCAATTTCGCCGTCCTGAGCGGCGTGCGACCCATGATTGAGAAATATCCGCTGGAGCGCGCCAACGAGGCTTACGAAAGGATGATGAGCGGCAAGGCGGAGTATCGCGTCGTCCTGACCATGTCCGTGTGAGCGCGCCGGAGTGATTCCCCTCCTGGATCAGAAGGGGGCGAGGGGGTGGTTGACATCCGTCCATCGTCCCAGACCCAACCCCCTCCTCAGGCGAGGAGGGGAGCGCTGCTATTTCAAGGCGGGCCGCGTCAATTCCACGCCAGCGGGAATTCCCCTGCGCTTACGGCGCAAAAACCAACAACATGAATGATCCCGGCTTGACCGTCGGCCGGGGGTGTGGATGCTCGGGCGTGGGCGGGGGGGGCGGCCCGAACTCCGCCGTCACCAGAAAGATATTATGTGTTGTCGTATCAAACGCCATCGTCCGCGCACCGCGCTCGGTCGGGACGCTCGCGACTTCCGTGAACTTCTCGGGTGAGTCTTCGTGCACGACGGTCAGCGTACCTTCGCCGTTGGAGCTGAAGGCGAGCTGCGCTTCCGGATCGAAGCCGTTGGCGTCCACCCCTTCGCCGATCGGCGGCGTAGCCAGCACCTTGCCGGTCTCTGCGTCCATCACGGCCATCATCCGGTTGTGGCAGCCGATGAAGAGCCGGCGATGTTCAGTGTCCATGGCCACGCCCGAGGGCTCTTCGCACGGGGCGAGCGGCCAGCGCGCGGTCACCGTGAGCTTCTGCGAATCGATCCGGACAACTTCGCTCTTGTCTTCCAGGTTGTTGTAGATGTGACCCTGGCCATCCGCGACCGCGAACTCCGGCCTTCCTCCCAGGGCGATGGTTCCCGCCGCAGTTCCCGTGGCGGCGTCAACGGCCGTCGCATCGCCGCCGTGACCGTTGAACGTGAAGACGCGCTTCGAGGCGGGATCGTAAAGGATCGCGTCCGGACCGTTGCCCGTCGGCGCCGTCCCGAGAATCTTCAGCGTCTGGAGATCGAAAATCGTGACCGTGTTCGCGCGGCCGTTGCTGGTAAAGCCACGGCCGAATTCATGAGCCAGGGCGATGCCGTGGACTCCCTCCGTGCCGGGGATGTCCCCGACCACGGCATAGCTGTCTGCGTCCACTACCATCACGTGCGTGCCCCGCGAGATGTAAACGCGGCGGGCCGCGCTGTCGCAGGTGAGATAGTCCCAAAATCCTTCCCCGCCCAGGACGACCTTTTTGAGCAGGTGATAGCCGGAGGCCGGCGCCGCGGCGTAGCGGCGGGGGATTGCGGCGACGACCAGCGCCGCCAACATGAGCGCACAACCTATCTTCGCGAACGGACGCCTTGCACGGGCACGTCCAGTGACGCGTGGTTCCATGACTCCTCCTTTGGGTAGGTAATCAAGCTATCATGCCCGAACGCTCAGGACAAGCCGCGAGCCCCCCTTTCCCTTTTGCTTTTCCTTCCCGACACCCCTTACAATGCCTGGAGCGAAGAGTCCGGCCCGCGGGGGCTGGCGCAATCGGGTTCACGTCCCGCGAGTCTCGGAGTTCAAGCTTCGATCTTCCAGCTTCGAGTTTCTAATTAGCTCTCGTCCCGGAGTCACAAATGGTGCACGAAGGTTTCTCCGTCCTGATTCTCGCTGCGGGCAAGGCGACGCGCTTCAAGTCGGACCGTCCTAAGTCGCTGCACGTGCTCGCCGGGCGCTTGCTGGGCGAATACGTTCTGCGCACAGCTGCGGACGCAGGCCCCGAGCGAGTTTACATGATCGTCGGCCACCAGGCCGAGGAGATGCGCAAAGCCTTTGCGCGCCCGGGGCTCGAATTCATCGAGCAAGAGGAGCAACTGGGCACGGGCCATGCGCTGATCGTGTCGCGTCCTGAGCTCGAGCGCTGCCCGAGCGAGGTGCTGGTGGTGCTGGTGGGCGACGCACCCATGCTGCGGCCGGAGACGTTGCGCGCGCTGGTCGCCATGCACCGGAAGGAGCGCGCCGTGTGCACCGTGCTCACGACGCGACTCGACAATCCCGCCGGCTACGGGCGCATGGTGCGCGCGGGCGGGCAGCGCGTGCGCGCCATCGTGGAAGAAAAAGTGGCGAGCGCAGCCCAGAAGAAGATCCACGAAATCAATACCGGCATCCTGTGCTTTTCGCGCGCGCCTTTGCTCGCGCACCTGAGCGAACTCTCTTGCGAGAACACGCAGAAGGAATATTTGCTCACCGATCTCGTCCAGATCTTCAACCGTCATCACTTGAAGGTCGGGGCGTTCGAGGCTCCGGCGGGGGAAGCCTGGGGCATCAACGATCGTGTCGAGCTGGCGCGCGCAGAGAAAATGCTGCGCCTTCGCAAGGCCGAGACCTTGATGAAAGCGGGTGTGACCATCACCAACCCCGAGGCGACGTATATCGATGCGGACGTGGAAATCGCTCCCGACACCGTCATCGAGCCGGGCGTGAGCTTGCGCGGGCGCACGCGTGTCGGCAGCGGCTGCCGCCTTGAACCTTATTCGACGATCACCGACTCGCTTCTCGCGGACGGCATTAGCGTGCGCCCCTGCTGCGTCATCACGAATTGCGAAATCGGGGCGGGCGTGACCGTGGGCCCCTTCGCGCATCTGCGCGACGGCGCGGTGATCGAGCCCGGAGCACGCGTCGGTAATTTTGTGGAGGTGAAGAAATCGAAGATCGGCAGAGGCGCGAAGGCCCTGCACCTGACTTACCTGGGTGACGCGACGGTCGGCGCGCGCGCCAACATCGGCGCCGGCACCATCACTTGTAACTACGATGGCGAGAAAAAGAACCCCACCACGATCGAGGACGAAGTCTTCATCGGCAGCGGCAATATGCTGGTGGCGCCGGTGCGCGTGGGCAAAGGTTCCTACACCGCCGCGGGCTCGACGATTACCGAGGACGTGCCCCCCGAATCGCTCGCCGTTGGGCGCGCCCGACAAGTTAACAAGGAAGGTTGGGTACGCGAGCGGAAGAAAGCCAAGTCCTCTGAAGCCCGCAGCGGCAGACCGTCCCCGCCATAATCCGGCATTCAGAAGTCGGGTTCGGACGCGCGGGCGCACGGGTGGCGAACACACCATGTGCCGTGTTATCCAGGTACGGCTTGACGACCAAGTCGCACTCTTCAAATCTCGCGCGATCGAACCAATAGAGAAGCCAGATCCGCTCGAAATCCTCTAGGTCTCGCAGCCCCGGAACGAACTCATCGAAGACCTCTACCGTGCCCTCCACACCTTCCGCGGCGCGAGGCTGTATCGGCGTGCCCGTTGCTTCCCGAAACGGAGAACGAATAATCCCTATGGGTTTGATCTGCATGTTTGGTTTTCTCCCGAAACTTGTTCATCAACTGTTGACGACACTCTCTTTGCAGGGAAGATTTACATTATTTCGAGGATGCAGATGGACCCATCACAGAAAGTAAATGTGGGTGACAATGAGCGGCAACTTCCAACATACACATTTTGGGAATTTGGCGGGGTAATTGACACTGTGTCCGCCCGTCACAGTGAGCCACAGGCGCGCGCTATTGACATGAGTCCCCTTAGGGCTAAGATAAAAACCGATGCGAAACAACTTCTGGCCCATATTTGCTCTGGCCTGGTTACTTTGTGTAGCTGAATGGAGCCTCGGAGGGGATCTTCGGAGCGAGTTGCGCCGCGCTCAGGACCTGGAAACAGTCGAGCGTTACGAACAGGCGATTACAGTCTACCGTACTGTGTTGAAAGGAGAGCCGAAGAGCCTTCAAGCGAACGTCGGCCTGGGGCGCGCTTACTTTCACTCCAACCAATATCCCGAGGCAGCAGATAGCTTTGGGCGGGCGCTTCAACTTTCACCCGGAAATGCAGAAATCGTGCAATGGTTGGCCAAGAGCTACCTTCGGATGAGCGAGCCTCAGAAAGTCGTGGAGCTCCTCAGCCACGCGGACTCAATAGCGGGCCATTTTGCCTGGGCTCATTTGCTATTGGCACATGCCTTTGACGCACAGGACAAGCTGGGTGAAGCCACGGGCGAACTCCAGCGCGCTCTGGCACTCGACCCGCACTGTCGGGGGGCACATTTTGCCTTGGGATTCATTGCTTGGACAACTCGCGATCTGGAAACTGCTGAAAAGGAATTTCGTCAGGAACTCGCCTTGGGTTCGCGAGAATATCTGACGTTCTACTACCTTGCAGAAACTATGGAGGTGCAAGGAAAGCTTGACGAGGCCGAATCGGTCCTTAAGAAAATGGGAAGCGAAGCACCCGAGACATATCTCCACCATCTTGCGGTGGGCAAATTGGATGAACGAAAACAGAACTTCGAAACGGCGGCAGGAGAGTTCCGTGCGGCGATCCGGCTTGACCCAAGACAATCAGAGGCTCACTATCACTTGGCCGTCGTCCTTCGGAAGCTCGGCGAGACCGCACAGGCAAACCAGGAATTTGATCTTTCCAACCAGTTGCGGGTCGGCATGAGTCCCGGGTCGGGACAGGGCATGGGCAGAATGCGGCCTCACCTTCCAGATTTCGATTAGCCCAAAATGGGCGATTGATTACGAATGTGACAGCTTGTTGTCAAGCAGGCGAAAAAAAGCAGCAACTCGCTCTTGCATAACCGCTAACTCTTCTTTGACCTCCCTTGGCGAGGGCGAGACTTCCTCAGATCCATTCGGGGAAGGGGGCTAATCTGCTCTGGCTTGGCCACGAAGGGGTTGAACCCACATTTCCAATTTGAACCATATTTCTGAATCTTCGGATCGTCGCCATCATCAATATTTATGCGGGTGCGAACGCGATGAAGACGCTCCGGAGGTCAGTACCCAATGGGTGAGATACAAAATCAGCCCTTTCAGCTCTCCTTCAATGCCTCTCTCAAGATCGATTTCCAAGGTTCCCGCGTCACCTCCGACGGCGGCTTGGTTCCGGTGCGGGAACTCGACGAGCGACTCGGCTTCGGAGAACTCGTCAAACAACACCTGACTGATTCCCGCCGTGGGAAGAATACGCAGTTTCCCTTCGCCGACCTGCTGCGGCAGTCGGTGTACAGTCGCTTGGCGGGGTACGAGGATGTGAACGACGCCGAGCGGCTGTGCCACTACCCGGCATTCCGACTCATCGGCTCCGAAAAGGTCTGGGATCGGGGCGCCGCTCTGACCTCCCGGTTGCAGACCTTCGAGACCGACATGCTGGCCGAGGACGAGAACTTCGCGGGACTGGGAAGACTCAACCGGGCATTGATCGGCAAAGCGGAAACGATGGATTCAGGTTACCGGACCGTCCTGGACATGGATTCGACGGAGATCCCAGTGTACGGAGAGCAAGAGCAGAGCGCCTACAACGGACACTTCGAGTCCAACTGCTATCACCCGCTGCTGTTGTTTAATCGCGAAGGCGACTGCCTGGGGGCCAAGCTGCGGCCGGGCAATGTGCACAGCGCCGAGGGTTGGGAAGAACTCTTGCTGCCCGAGATCGAGAGGCAGCAGACGTTGGGCAAAGAGGTAGTGTTCCGCGCCGATGCCGCCTTCGCCAAGCCGGAGATCTACGAAGCCCTGGAAGAGCGTGGCGTGAAGTATGCCATCCGCATCCCGGCCAACGACAGTCTGGAGAGGGACATCTTGGGGTTGTTGACTCGTCCAGTGGGACGCCCAAACCACAAGCCGGTGATTTGGTACAAGGGCTTTCTCTATCAGGCAGCGAGTTGGAAGACGGCGCGTCGGGTAGTGGCGAAGGTGGAGTTCCACTTTGGCGAACTCTTCCCGCGTGTAGGATTCATCGTGACCAACCTGGAAACGGACAGCCAGGCGGTGGTGAGGTTCTACAACAAGCGAGGGACTGCCGAGCAGTGGATCAAGGAGGGGAAGCAGGCGATCAAGATAACCCGGCTGTCTTGCCATCGGTTCCGTTCCAACGAAGTGCGGCTGTGGCTGAGCGTGCTCGCGTACAACCTGGGAAACCTGTGGCGACGGTTGGTGCTGCCGAAGAGAATCGACCACTGGTCGCCCACCGGCTTGCAGCAGCGGTTGGTGAAGACGGGCGGACGGCTGGTGAAACACGCGCGCTACTACTGGCTACTGCTGGCAGAGAGCCATTTGACGCGGCGGCTCTTCGGAGCCATGCTGGGCAGGATCGCGCGGCTGCAGTTTCCCACGGGGTAACCCCGGCTCGGGTAGTAGGGAAACGGACGAAAATGCCCCCGGGACGCGGCGGTGTCTGAAAAACTGATGGAGCAGGCGATGACTGCAGGCGTTCAGGACTCGCGGAAGGCAGAAGAGAGTCGATCGGACCATCTCGGAGAGTGAAAATGCACCGAAAGGGCTCGGTTGGAGACAAACGGGGGTATACTCTCAGCTGCCGGAACGCCAAAAAGCGAATTCCGTGTTAAATGAAACAGGGAGCCGAAATGGTACCAAAGTGCTAAGAAAATTGAACCGGACGGTTCATTGCCGAGAATCTGGGGCCACCCGTAATATTAATATGCAGCGTAGTTCAATGGCAGAATTGAGGCTTTCCAAGCCCCAGGTAAGGGTTCGATTCTCTTCGCCCGCTCCATTTTTTAATCAGCTGCCCGTAATTGTGAGGTGAACCCCATGCCCATTCTTAAAATGTTACCAAAAGATTTGAGTGCAATGGCCATTGGGTTTCTTTGCCAAGCGCCGAGTAGATTAATATGCTTGCCACGCTTCAGGATGTGGTTCGTGACAGTTGCGAAGTTTAAATCGTGGGGGTAGTCAATTGTCAGATTTACTGTTTAGTATTGTAATCGCCTGTTACAACCAAGAAGGTTTTGTAAGGGAGGCCGTTGAATCTGCTTTGTTCCAAGAGCATCCGAGCAAGGAAATTATCGTTGTGGATGATGGCTCTCGCGACGGCACTGCGGACGTTCTAAACACTTTTGGTGAGTCCATCATTTTGGCGAGACTCCCTATAAATCGTGGAGCCGCTGCGGCACGTAACCGTGGTGCATCTCTGGCAAGTGGAGAGTACTTGGTTTTCTTGGATGGTGATGACGTCTTGATGTCCCGGGCTCTTGAGGTCTATGGTCGCCTTATAACTGCCCGCTGTCCCAAGTTTATTCTTGGTCGATCCGCTAAGTGTCATGGAAAGGTTCCCGAGGTGAAGACGGCTGATCTTCCGTGCGACATTCAGTTCGTCGAGTATGCTAACTTCTTTGCCAAAGACAGGCCTTGTGTTTTTAATACAAGTACTCTGGTCGTTGATCGTTCTACATTCTGGTCCGCAGGCGGCTGGTCGCCAGGTATTTTCTATCAGGATATACAGGATCTAGTAACTAAGCTGGGGGTATCGGGGAAGATGATTCTTGTGCTTGCGCCAGATACCGTATGGTACAGGATGCATTTGACGAATGCGGTTAATAAGGTCTCGCCCTTTATTGAGGGGATCCATGTGTTATTGGCAAAGGCGAGAGCCGGCTTATATCCCGGCGGACGAGAACGCTGGGTTGAAAGGTCAGCCTGGTTTGGGGGGCTGATCTTTTATTGGACGAAGACAGCGATGCGTGCCGGGCTCTATCGGGATGGATTCATTCTGTTGGCCTCCGGGTGGTGGATGATTCTTTTTGCGGTAATTCGGAGGGGCACGGCATGGTTGGTGGGAAGAAAGCCCATAGAAATCTTACCCTTGGAGCATGATTAGCCGGCGAAGGCTTTGACGGCAGTATCGTTTTCCCACACTGGGGCGGCTTGAAGACCTATTTGTGCGGATGGCGCAGTACCGCCGAGCAATCTTCCTGAGGGCCACCAGCGGGAAGCATTCGCCCAACTGGAACCATTTAGCGCAGAGGCTGAGAAAAAGATCGAGTGGACGTGAGCTGCTCATTGCGGACACTCTGATATGAGCACCATTCACTGGTTATCGCCTGACGAGCAGGGCGAGTGGGATGCCTTTGTCACTCGGCATCCGCTGGGACTCGTCTATCACCTCTCATCGTGGCAAAGGGTACTCGAAAGTGCATTTGGGCACATCCGCGGACGATTCCTTGTCTTGAGGGATGGAGGTGGACAGATACAGGCCGGTTTACCCGTGTACATGGTGACAAGTTGGTTATTGGGAAACAGAACCGTCAGCGTGCCTTTTGCAACAATGTGCGATCCGCTTATCTCGACGAAGGAAGAGTTCAGCTTTCTGTGGCTGGCAATTGAGGACGCGTCTGGGAAACATAGGAGTCAGAGGATCGAGATTCGTACCAGACGCATAAGCACAGACTGCATGCCTCCTCTCTTAACGGCCAGCGCGAGATACAAGCACCACTACCTGCCGCTAGGCGAGAATACCGATGCGCTGTTCCGCAGTTTCCACCAGTCTTGCGTGCGCCGACGGGTGGAGAAGGCCAGACGTGCAGGTGTCGTCGTTGAAGAGCGGCAGGATGAGCAAAGCCTGCGTGTGTTCCATGCCTTGCTGGTCGCTACGCGGCGGAGGCTCTCGCTTCCGCCGATGCCTTTTGCTTTCTTTCAGGCGATGTATCGCTGGCTGAGTCCGGATCGCGCCGCACTGTACATGGCAGTGCACGCGGGCGAGCCGGTCGGGGGACTCCTGGCCTTGAAGTTCAAGGACCTGTGGACCATGGAGTATACAGGCGATGCGGACAACGCGACCCCGGGCACCAATCAACTTCTTTGTTGGGAGACGATCCAGCGCGCCAAGAGTAGTGGCGCCGGATGCTTCAGCTTCGGCCGTACATCGCTCGATAACACGGGTTTGCTTGATTACAAGAGGCGGTGGGCTACCGTTGAAGAGGACTTGACCGACTTCATTAGTCCTCCGGGTGCCACGTCAGCGCAAGCTGATGAATCCCTTAAATCGGTCAATCGAGCCTTTTACGTGACTACGAAGCGGCTCCTACGATACGCTCCCGCCGCTGTTCAGAAATCTTTCGGCGATTTCTGTTACCGTCATCTCGGATAGGTTGAAAGGAAAGCGGCCCGCGGGCTGGCGAAGGCACTCGTGCTTCTCCTGGACTAAAACCTCGACCCGGTCACGCCTACCCCTTTCCAAATGTCCCCTTGCGAGATTACACCGTTCTTGGGTAATATGCCCGAGACCGGGTATGCCTTTGGAAGTAACTGTAGAAATTGTGGATACCGTTGACACTTTGGGGGAGCGATGCGAATTGGGATTGTAGGATGTGGCGTTACTGCCGACCTCTATATGGACGGCCTAAAACGATACCCTCATTTGGAGTTGGTAGCGGTGACTGACCGCGATCAGCAACGTGCTTCCCAATTTTGTGCTTATCACTCGGTAACACTCTGTCCGAGTTTAGAAGCGATGTTGGCCGACCCCAACATCGAGATGATGGTCAATCTAACCAATTCGAGTAATCATTTTGAAGTGTCAAAGGCGTGTTTAGAGGCCGGGAAACATTTGTACTCCGAAAAGCCCCTGGCGACGGCACTTTCACAGGCCCAAGCATTAGTGGAGTTGGCGGGCGCCAAAGGTCTCTATTTGTCCGCCGCCCCGTGCAGTGTGTTGGGAGAAACGGCCCAAACGCTGTGGAAAGCTTTGCGCAACAGTGCAATAGGAACGGTTCGCGTGGTGTATGCAGAACTTGATGATGGGCCTCTTCATTTGGGGGATCCGCATCTATGGCGCTCTGCATCGGGTGCTCCCTACGACTACCGGGAAGAGTTCCAGGTGGGCGTTACGGTGGAACATGCGGGGTATTATCTGACTTGGTTTACGGCCTTCTTTGGACCGGCCAAAACCCTCACGGCTTTTTCGGCTTGTTTATGGCCTAACAAACAAATGGTGCCCGAAGAGCCTCTGTATGTGACGACTCCGGACTTCTCAGTTGCGTGCATCACTTTTGAATCAGGAGTGGTCGCTAGATTGACGTGCAGTCTAGTGGCCCCTCACAACCACGTTATGCGAATAGTAGGAGATACGGGAGTCTTGAGGGTTGACGAATGTTGGAACTATTCTGCCCCGGTGTATCTCGATAGATATTCTAAACTGAAGTTTCGGGCCGAGAGGTATCCGATAACCAAGGCTTACCCATTCATAAAACATTGGTTAGGCCCCGGTCCTAGAACATATCCACCGGTGAAGAAATTTAGCTGGAAGAAGCGAAATGCTCGGTATCGCCAAGATTATGCACGAGGGGTTGCAGAACTGGCGCGAGCGATTACCGAACAACGTCCGCCTCGACTGCCCGCTGATTACTGTTTGCATGTGAATGAACTAGTATTAGCCATCCAGAATGCCACCCGTACGCCTTACCAAGTAACGACTACTTTTAAGCCTTTACAACCCATGGATGACGCTGCACTGAAGGAAGTCCTCTCAATAAACTGGTAGCGCCCGTTTACAACCCTCTCCCCCAAGGGGGCGAGTGACCTGCCCCCGTTTTCTGTACCAATCATAATGCGAGTTCCAGGGTAGTTTTTTGCTTTTGTTCTTCTCTCCGGGGCGGCTCGGGGGGGAGAGCCGCCCCGGCGCCTGCGAATTCTTGCGGGGTCCGATTCCCCAACGAAGTGTGGGGCCGAACCTCGT
>Ga0208192_1001546_pt1 | contig 13147 bp, 9 predicted proteins | sample June2015DPH_13_1_2_FD_184711 | JGI IMG/M metagenome (GOLD analysis project Ga0208192, IMG submission 184711) | Peatland microbial communities from SPRUCE experiment site at the Marcell Experimental Forest, Minnesota, USA - June2015DPH_13_150... | ecosystem: Environmental > Terrestrial > Soil >... | reverse complement strand
ACAAGGGAAACATAACCAAGGCGGCAGAAGAACTACGCATTCACCGTTCGACTCTTTATGAGTTGATGGAGAAATTGGGAATTGGAAAAGAAAGGGTGTAGGGTGGAGGGGGCAGGGAGTAGATCTTGGAAAATTTAAAGCTTACACCCCACAATCTGTACCCAACACCCTCAGTATTATCAATTGTCTGAATAACCCTACAATCTGTAAAATCGTGTAAACGCTACGCTTAACTAATTGTTTTTTATTCACAATTCGTGTTGGCTTTGAGCAGAAATATTCTTTTTCGATGTTTACCGTCGGAATTCCCTACAATTTCAACCATAATAATCAAATCATAAATTGCATTATTAATTTGAATTTATTTTCAATATCAAAGGCTTATATAAAATCTTAAATGAGTTTTGTAAATGGCATAAATTTTGCTGATTAATAATCAGAATTTAAATGAAGGAGGCCAATTATGAAAAAGCTAATAAGTGTTTTTGCGATTGCGTTGTTTCTATCTATTCCGCTTGCTGCCAACGCGGATTATGTGGGAACCGCGACGATGGCCCTTAGTGCCGGTGGTGATGCTGTTGGTGGCGATTTACTGCTCTATTATGGTACTGTAACAAGTAGTAGTTTTGGATATTACTATAGTGGAGGGATATTTTGTATTTCAAGTGGGGCAATGCAGTCCACCGAAGATCTTGCATTTAACACTATAACCAGCTACAACGGCACATTCAAATCGGACACCGGCGGGCTCCACGTGATTACCCCTAATTTTATTACACTGTCAGAAGCCGCCTGGATTGCAGATAAATGGATAACCACCTTGGGCTCCTCATCAGATGCTCATAGAGAAGCGGCACAATTAGCCATATGGGCAGTCCTGGGTATGACACTTGCAAATGGTCCTGCAATCAACTATTTGGGTGTGATTCCAGGAGCTCAGACATTGTATGATGATGCCATTGCTTACAACACTAGTAACGGTAACTATACTACGAGCAATTGGTATGCAGCATACAATGCTCAAGATTATTTAACACCTGTTCCTGAACCTGGAATTTTGATTTTACTTGGCATAGCTATGAGTGCAATTGGGATGGCTTCATGGAAGATACGGAAGATCTAAATTTAAACCACAAAAAGTTTTCACCAAAAACCCACCAGTTTCAAATGAGCTGGTGGGTTTTTTATTTTGAGCTGGAAATTACCTTGAAAATAAAATGGTTAAGAGTTTACCGCCCGCTGTCATTCCTGCCCCGTACTTAATACGGGGCGGTGAGGTGGACCCATTTGTCAAGACAATAATTTGAGAAAGATAAGTTACATCTTGGGTGTATGGTGTTGTTAATCTTGGAAGAGAGAGATGTAAGTGCAGGCATCTTTCTTTTCCTCCTCAGGCCGCTCTTTGAAAATAGACCTCCGCGGGGGTCATGTAATTGAGAGACTGGTGAGGCCTCTCATGGTTGTAGAAATTGAAGTAATAATCAATGCCCCGTTGTCCCTCAGAGACACACTGATAATCCCTGATGTAGACCTCTTCATACTTGAGAGAGCGCCATAGCCTTTCGGTAAAGATGTTATCCATTGCCCGACCCCGACCATCCATGCTGATGGTGATCTCTTTTCCTTTGAGCATGTCCGTGAAGGCGCCGCTGGTAAACTGAGCACCCTGGTCGGTATTGAAGATTCCAGGAGCACTGGCCACAAAAGCCTTCTCCAGGGCCGCCAAGCAGAAACCCGTCTCCATCGTGATCGAGGTCTCCCAGGAGAGGACATACCGACTGAACCAGTCCATGATCGCCACCAGGTAGAACCATCCGCGATGAAGCCGGATGTACGTGATATCCGCTGCCCAAACTTGATCCGGTTGCGTTATGATCAATCCTCGGAGCAAATAGGGGTAAACAGGATGACCTTCACCGGCCTTGCTCAGATGAGGTTTCGGATAAATAGCCTCCAGGCCCATCTCCCGCATCAGTCTTTGCACATGCTTCCTGTTCACCTGACAATCGTTCCGTCTCAGGTGAGCCGCCATCTTCCTGGAACCGTAGAATGGCGTTTGAGTATATTGCTCGTCGATCATGCGCATGAGCAGCAGATCGTACTCATCCACCACCGGTTTATAGTAGACGCTGGATCGGGAGATGCCCAGAAGCTCCGCCTGATGGCTGATGGAAATCTCTCTATTCGTATTGTCAATGAGCGAAACCCTATCCCTATGGGGTAAGTCCAGATTTTTTTTTAAGCCAGTCCAGGTCAACCTTCAGCTGACCGATCTGGCGGTAAAGCTCGGCAATCAGGTTCTCGTTGTCCTGTTCTTTTCCTTTTCGCCTGTCGCTGAACAGATCCACCAGACCCTTCAGGACAACCCCTTTCCAGTTCCGAATTTGGCCCGGATGAACCTGGTATAGGCTTGCCAATTCGGCGGATGTTTTCTGTTCTCTGATCGCCTCTAATGCCACTTTGGCTTTAAATGAAGGCGGATACCTCTTTCGCATTCGTTCCACTTGGACCTCCTCCTTTGATCTCCCAAGTGTAACTTATCACACTGTTCAAATTTTGGGGTCCATTATACGGGAATGACAACTCTAAATGCCGTTGTGAAGCAATTTTTATGGTTTGCGGGTGACGAACCCGTCATGTAAAATTTATTTCAGCGGGGGGATAAGAAGAAGTATCAAGAGGAGTATATTATGGTTTACACTATCCTGTTAAGTCATTGCTAGGGCGAAGCCCGTGGCAATCTCAAAGGTTCCTTCGCTCTGCTCAGGACCGCTAAGTAAACCCCGTTAGAAAGGGCAGGGCTTTAACCCCGCCCTCAATAAGGAGCTGATGCTTTCTATTTCCACCATCCCCAGCATAAATGCTGGGGCTTTCTAACGGGGTAAATGATTCCATAAATACACTAACGTGTTATACATGATGATAAATAGGTCCTGTGTGGTTTGTCATTCCGGGCTTGACTAAGCCTGCCCCGTACTTGATACGGGGGAATCCAGTGTTCTTAGATACTGGTTCCCTGTTTTCACAGGGACAAGCCTGGATTCCTGCTTTCGCAGGAATGACGTCCTTTTCCGTGATTAATGTCGTTGCGTATAGACCTCTTAGAGGTATAGAGAAAAAATACGTTAGCGAATATTTATGAACCAATGTACTAAGTCGCCTCCAACGACCTTGGTCGGATTGCGACGCCCTTCGGGCTCGCATGGGTAATGAACGCAGAGTGTTCTAAAACTCGTTCATGGTTACCCTTGAGAAAAAGATGTCATTGACCCCGTTAGATATAATGCCCCACTGCTCTGCAGCGGGGTTACATTTCAAAATAATTCCGGTGGGATTTAATGCCCCGCTGGAATTTCTAACGGGGTATACTTTTATGTCATCTCCAAAAATCTTTTTAACCCAATTCATAATTGATGACCTCGTAAAAAGTCTAAAAAGTGTCACTCCTGCGGAAGCAGGAATCCAGAAATCTTTGAATCTACTGGATTCCCGCTTCCGCGGGAATGACAAAAAAGGAGAAATTGAGACTTTTTACGAAACCGTCATGATTGATTCCTCAGTAATTCTGTTTGGATCATTTCTTCTCTCAGGTAGTATTTCAACCAGATGTGTATCCCCAATTTCGTCACGCCAGTAGAATTCGTACGCCATCATATCCGCCCCCAAAAGATCATAACATCAAACAAATTAATGCCTTCAATTTTTGTACCGATTAATAGGAGAAAGGAAATTATTGTTTTTTAAAGACTTTTTTCCGTCAGCCCATTTCATGATTAATTAGAATTTGTAAGATATCTCGACAGGTAAGAGGGTGATACTTCTAATCATTTGATAATATAAAATTTTTTACCCGAATTATTTTGTAAAGATTTTTGACACCTTCAAGCTATCCTCGATCCAAACAGGGGCACAAACAAAAGCTATTGAGGGAGAACGTTAATTCATGTGTGCTTCTACTTGACATTTTTTGAAGCATATGGTTCTATGTTAATAAAAGATGAATTTGGAGGTATCAATGAGGACAACATTAGCCATTAAGGAAAAATTGTTAGAAGAGGTGAAAGCGTTATCAGGTGTGAAAACAAAGAAAGAGGCAGTGGAAATGGCTCTTGAGGAGTTTATTAAAAGGAGAAAAGTAAAAAAATTGATCGAGCTTGAAGGAAAAATAGAGCTCTCATTAACGCTTGATGAATTTATTGAGCAAAGGAGAAGAGATGTTCCTCATCGATAGTTCTGCATGGATTGAGTATTTGCGGCCCAAGGGATCTCAAAAAGCAAAGCAGAGGGTTAGGGAAATCCTTCAGAAGGAGGAAGCGGTTTGCTGTGGGATTATCATTGTTGAGATACTAAGGGGTGCTAAGAATGAAAAGGATTTTCAATCGCTCAACGATTCTCTTAGATCGCTTCCACAAATTCCCATAGATGATCCAGTTGTTGAAAGAGCCTCGCGGTGGGGGTTCCTGTTGGACAGGAAAGGTAAGTTTGTTTCTACTACAGATCTTATGATAGCCTCAGCAGCTTATAAAAAAGCTCGACTTATCCATATGGATAGTGATTTTGAGTTGGTATCTACTGAGGTTGATTTAGAAGAAGAAAGAATAAAATGAGAGTAATTCTTCTCTCATTGAAGTTATCCCTGCCTTTGGATGCTTCTTAGCCCGTTTTTATATTCCCACCCAATATCTCCGAAAAGACTTCCCGGCCCAAAATACAAGTGCCGTGTCCACAGAAAAAAAGGAGCCATTGGGGTCTCTTGCGGTTTAAAAGAAATGAGTGAATCGGTTTTTTGCAAAATTGTACTATTTATGACTTTTTGTCATATTTTTCAGTGATTCTTATTCAATAATCTTAGGTTTTTAGAGGTTTCGAACTAAATTGAAATTGTTTGTTAATATTAATAATATTGAATAGTTAAATCAAATAAATTTGATTCACACCTTCTAATCTAACTCTTTGTGCATATTGGCATTCTAATTGCTGCAATTCATTTACCCCGTTAGAAAGCCCCGCTGGTTGCAGCGGGGATGGTGGCTGTTCCTTTTTCAGCGAACACGGGGGTTTAATCCGTGTGAGCCTTCCCGTTAGAAAGTAGAAGACTTTCTAACGGGGTTTACCATCTATGATTCCATGGGAGCTCCTATGAAAAAATTCATCCGTATTGAATCATACCTTCTTATTGCATTCACATTCATTTTCTTCTCGAGTCCTGCCTTCGCTGCCCAGATAAAACTTGCCTGGGACCCAAATACCGAGCCTTATTTAGCTGGATATAAAATGTATTATGGGACGGCTTCAAGATCTTATGGAACTCCGATCGACGTCGGAAAGGTGACGCAGTATACTCTGACAGGTCTAACAGCAGGTAAGACTTATTTTGTTGCAGTAACGGCCTATGGTTTCTCTAACAACGAAAGTGGTAAATCAAATCAAGTGAGTGGGGTCGCGACAAACCCCGCTCCGGTTCAAGTAATTCCTCCAACGATACCTCCATCTTCAAGGGATACAACTAAAACCAATAAGGGAAAACCTAAAGGGGGATCAACTACCCAAACCACCATGTACATGGTTGTTTCTGAGACGAGTGTGCAGGGTTCCCCTATTGGCAATATAAAGAAGTATGAGGTTTCAGCTGCAGTAGACCCAAATGACTCGACAAACTCAATTAACCCAACGAACTCAAGTAACTCAATTAACCCCGTTATTCTCGATTCCACAAACACACCTGCTCTCGACTCCAACAATGTCATTAAAGATTCATCGAAGAGCGATTGGAGTTCCGAGGCTGATGGCAGAGAGATTGATAAAGGGGGGCTCGGAGAGGTTCTTCTTAAAAGGAATATGCCCCGAAACATTTTTACCTTTCTTGGAGACGCAAACCTTACGGCGGAGTCAAACGCCTTTGACACATCTAATAAAAATTTAACAGCCAATCTGTTAGGAGTTGGACCATCAGAAAGAGACAAACTCATTCAATATATTCAGGGATATGATTCCTATGCGAAAACAAAAGACAAAAACACTCTCCAAAAACGGAGATGGTTGCTCGGAGGGATTGCTGACTCGAGACCGCTCGTCGTCCCTTATAAGAATTCACAGTCGGTTATCTTTGTAGGAGCAAACGACGGGATGCTCCATGCCTTTGATGATGCCACGGGGGAGGAACTCTGGGGTTTCATTCCATATGAATTGCTGGGCCGCTTGAAGGATCTTCCAAGGGCTAACAGTCCTCAATATTATGTCGATGGATCACCAAAGGCTTATCTTACAGAATCTCAAAAGATCATCGTCTTCGGCCTTGGAAAGGGAGGGAGTTATTATTACGCTCTGGATGTGACGGATCCAGATAATCCCAAGTTCCTCTGGAAAATCGGTCCGGACATAGCAGGATATTCAGAGATGGGACAGGCCTGGTCCACGCCGCAGATTGGAAAGGTTAAGAACGAAAATAAGGAGGAAGTCGTCTGCTTCATAGGCGGTGGATATGATGAAAATCGGATTAGCAAAAAGGGAAGAGCTGTTTATGTGGTTGATCTCATGACAGGTACACAAGTCTGGAGATGGGATTATGGGAAAGATTCGAACATGAAATACTCGATCCCGAGCGATATCTCAATGGTGGATACCAATGGCGATGGATATGTTGACCGCCTTTATGTTGGAGATACGGGTGGAAAGCTCTGGAGATTCGATATTAATAACTCCGACCCAAACACCTGGACAGCAAGGGTTATTTTCAACTCCAATGCGAGTATCTTTGCTAGTAGCGCGCAAAATATTTTCTATCGACCTGATGTGACCTTGGAGAAAGGTTATGAAATGGTCTTCTTTGGGACGGGTGACCGGGAACATCCAGAAGAAAAGGGGGTAATCAACTATATATATGCCATAAAAGACAAAGGCCTTAATTCCATACTGTCAGAAAGCGATCTCGAGAATGCAACTCATGGAGTGAAGGGTCCCGGTGAGAGCGAAGAAAAACAAGGTTGGTATATCACCCTGGAGAATAAGGGCGAAAAGGTCTTATCCTCTCCCGTCGTCATATTCGGGGCGGCCTATTTTACGACGTTTACCCCTTCTCAGACCGGCAACGAAGGCATCGCCCGGCTTTATGTATTGAACTACAAGAATGGAAACCCCATATTGAATCTGAATCCGGAAAATGATACGGATGGAGTTAAGATTGATCTTTCAGATCGCTCAAAGGTGATTGGAACTGGTATCCCTTCCAGCACAATCATTTCTGTTATCGATGGGAAACTAATTGCATTTACTGGAATCGAAGGTGGTGTCCATAATGCACCGTTGCGGAGAAATTCTCCGATCGTTCCGATTTGGTGGAAACAAGTGGTAAAGTAATTTAAGAGTTATGAAATTGGTTCAAGAAACAAAAAGCCAATCAGCATTTGGTCAGCTGATGGACTTTTTGTTATTAACTCGTTAGCGTAAAATCTATTTCGGAAAAATTTTATACTCATTCCAAACAACCCCATTCCGAACAACCAAATTATCAAAGCACCTGGTTCGAGACTTGAAGTGATGCCCAACTCCCTGCTTCCTCCGCTTGGGGTTAAGTTCTGAACCCTTGCTGCTGAAAAGAATTGTCCGTTATCCAGTTCTTTCTCGCTAATGAATTTGAAGTCAGCGGCGAAGATATCCACCCCCACAATATCATAGACAGAGGTTTCACCTGCGTTAAAGTGTTAGGCAAAAGGCGAAAGATGGGTCTAGATTCTGAGATTTGAGGTTTGGGACTTAACTCTAGAATCAGGGATAAAACAGTTTTTTAATTTCATAAAATATGATATAAAAAGCCTACAATAAAATCAGTAAGCTAGGAGGAACATTGATGAACCGTCTGCGCAAAGGAAACTTTATCATCCTCATTTTAACGCTCCTTTGTTTTATTTTTTCTGGTCTGTCGGGTTGCAGCAAAGAAGCGAAGATGGAGAAACATTGGAAAAGGGGCGAAAAGTATTTTGCTGAGAATAAATTTAAGGAAGCGGTCATCGAATATAAAAATGTCCTTCAGATTGAGCCGAAGGATGCAAAGGCTCGTTATAAGTTGGGGCTTTCATTCTTAAGAACTGGCCAGTTCCGAGAGGCCTTTTCTGAATTTTTAAAGGCCGTTGAACTGGATGGCAGCATGACGGACGCACACATCCAGCTCGGGAGTCTATATCTTCTTTCGAAAGATGTTAAAAAGGCAAAGGAAGAGGCAGAACTGGTTCTATCGAAAGAGCCGAACAACGCCCAGGGTCACCTCCTGATGAGCTCCATCTATTTGGCTGATAGGGACCTGGACAAGGCCATTGCCGAAACAAAAAAGGTAATTGAACAGGATCCGAAAAATGTCAACGCCTACCTCCATTTAGCCAACCTCTACATCCTTAAAAAAGACTTTGGCCAGGCAGAGAAAACATTCAAAGAAGCGATTCAGATTGACGAGAAATCGGTGGGCCCTCGTTATGCCCTGGCGAACTTTTACAAGAGAACCAACAAGACCGACTTGGCAGAGACAGAATTGATAGAAGCTACCAAAATTCAACCCAAGGAACCGGGGGCGTTGATCACCCTCGGGGATTTCTATGTTTCTGTCAAACGAATGGAGGATGCTGAGAAGCAGTTTCAAAAAGCCGTTGAGTTGGAACCCAAAAAGGTTTCTTCTCAACTTCACCTCGGGGATTTCTACCTGTTTTGGGGCAAGAAAGAAAAGGCCCTTGAAACCTTCCAGAAGGTGGCTGATTCGGATTCAAAGAATATTCCGGCCAGGGTAAAAATGGCAGAGGTCTATTTGAATGAGAATAAGTTTGAAAAGGCCTCAGAAGTGATCGGAAAGATCCTCAAACTAAATCCAAAGAGCCATGAAGGGACTTTTCTGAAGGGAAGGCTTCATCTGGCCAAGCGGGAATATAATGAGGCCATCAACCTTTTCCAAGCTAATCTCAAGGACAATCCAAAGTCCTCTATGGCCCACCACTTCCTTGGGCTCGCATATCTTGCGAACAGAGATATCCAACAAGGGAAAAATGAACTCACAGAGGCGATCAAACTGAACCCGGATTCCATGGAGGTGAGGTTGTTGCTGGCCGATCTCCACCTGAGAACTGGAGCTCCCGATCTGGCCATTGAAGAGGCTCAGAAAGTTTTAGAGAAGGACCCCAAGTCATTTCAAGCCCATCTTATTCTCGCAAACGCCTATTTTCAAAAGAGGGATGTCCAGAAGGCGAATAAAGCTGTCGATGAGCTCATCGAGATCGCTCCAAAGAATCCAGCTCCCTATTATCATAAGGGCCGAGTCCTTTTGGCTCAAAAAAAGGAGAAGGAGGCAATCACCCAACTGGAGAAGGCCTTGTCCATTCAACCGAATTTTTTGGAGGCTCTTGACCTGATTGCCGTCGTCTATTGGAATCAGAAAGAGAACAAGAAGGCCATAGACAGGGTGGAGGCGCAAATTAAGGTCTCGCCTCAGAATCCTTACTTCTATAATATGCTTGGCCGTCTTCATGAAGTGAATAATGATAATCAAAAGGCTGAAATGAATTACAAGAAGGCGATTGAGATCAATCCCAATATTGCAGGTTTTCATAACTCCCTTGCCAATTTCTATGTTAGCCAGAATTTAGCAGATAAGGCAATAGAAGGATATAATGCAGCTATTCAGAAAGCACCGGATTCCATCTCAGCTCTTACGGGGTTAGCCATCATCTATGATAGTCAGAAGAAGTATGATAAAGCCAAGGAGTATTATCGAAAGGTTTTGAAAATAAATCCCAGATTTGTGCCCGCTGCCAATAACCTTGCCTATCTTTACGCAGAAAAGGGAGAAAACATTGATGAAGCCCTCACACTTGCTCAAAGTGCAAAGGAACAATTTCCTGATGACCCTCATATCTCCGATACCCTGGGGTGGGTCTATTACAAAAAGAATATCTTCACCCGGGCGATCACCTACCTGAGGGAAGCAAATGAGAAACTCCCCGATAATCCTGTCATTAGGTATCACCTGGGAATGGCTTACTTTAAGAATGGAGACAAGGGAAATGCAAAAGCGGAGTTGAGGAAAGCTCTTGAGCTAAATCCAGGATTCCCAGGCGCGGAGGAAGCCAAAGATACCTTAGCTAAAGTGAACGGTTTAAAAAAGTAGTCATTGGGTGGCGGTGTCTTCTTTAGCTCTCGCTGCATTCATCCCCGCCCACAGGGCGGGGCATATCTTCAGACCTTTTTGGACACTTTTGCTGAAAACGAGTTTGCACGTTGATACTGGTCTGAGTCATCGGTTAGGTTAACACCTCTGCCATACAGATTGTACTGTTTCCTCCGCTCCATAGTGAATCGTTTCTTTTCCTTTCTTTTCTGTAAAATGACCTCCTTTCTCCCCGCATAGACATCATTAGGAGACACGTTGCTAAGTAAGTCAAGTTAAGCGGACATACTGCCGCGGTAGGTAGGTAGAAAATTGGCAGAGGCCAGTTGAGATAAAACCCGGTCCCTCATGAGGTGGAGAATATCGAACCCAATAGGAGCTACTTTATAAGAATCATTGAGAGTCCAGAAAAAAGAGGAACGGTCAAGGAATATGATTATTGGAAGGAGAAAGGGTGGTCATAAGACAAAAGGAATCTCTTAAGACATTTTCGGTCTTGATCTTCGGAATAATGTTTAATTATTTAGAAAATAATTTCATTTCAATTAGTTCTCCTCTCTTAATCCACAGGAACTGTTGAATACCTGTGGAATCAGATTTTCTTTCCCTTTAATTAAGCCCTCTCTACCATTTTGCCTAAAGAATAGGCACTTACAAGTCTTGAAATCGATTGATAAATTCAGGAAATTTATTGAAATCACACTGATAAAGTAAGCAACCATTTGTTCTTTCTAGGCCCTAGGACAAATGTGCTCACAAGATATAGTATGAAGAATCGATTTTGAGTATGGTAAGGAAAGTAGGATTAGGAAGGTCAGAATTTACATTTTTGAGCAGTAGTAGCAGGGGGGTGCGTAGCTACTGCAATATTACTTCAGCCCTGCTAAACAAGGCCTGAGTATTCAGATAATTAATTGAAATCAATATCGCCTTATTGAGATTCGAACTCCGGATACTGCGGTTAAATCACACAGAACGGCAGAAACCAAGGAAGTTATAACAGAGCAAAGATGTGAAGTCGGTTACTTCAATATTGCTTCAAGGCCATCAAAGTTGAAAAGTAGATTTAAAAACTGTGGAAGTCAGGATTTGACTATACAGACATTGTCAAGTGTGATGGTGATTTCTTCCTGTAATCAATAAAGAGCCCTTTCCCCTTTTCGATGCAGATTTCAATCAGATATCTTCAGGTTTGGACAAGTGAAGGTATTGGCAAGATATCCGCAGGTTTGATGTTCAAATCCGTCATCCTGCCCCTAATACAGGAGTGGTCAGTCCAAAAGCCTTATGCTTACTTTGAACCGATAACTATCAACCTGCTCGTAATAACGATATTAATAATTGACTTTATCCTTACCTTTTAGACGAAGTATTTTTCTGGCTTCGTCAGGCGTTGCTATTTCTCTGCCTAGCTCCCGGGCAATTCTCACCACTTTTTCCACAAGCTCAGCGTTGCTCTTTGCCAGGACTCCCTTCTCAATAAAAATATTGTCTTCAAATCCCACTCTGGCATGCCCCCCCATCATCATTCCTAACGTCGCCAGATTGAATTCTGCCGGGTATCCCGCACCAATGACTGACCATATATAATTGTCCCCACCGAGCAACCGGTCGGCAGTCTGCTTCATGTGGACAACCTCATCCACATTGGCCCCGATACCCCCCAGAATGCCGGTGACGAACTGTAGCCAAACAGGGAACTTGATGGTGTTCCTTCTGACAAGGAAGTTAAGATTATAGAGGTGCCCAACATCATACAACTCCAACTCCGGCTTGGTGTTATTTTCGTTCATCATCTGCATGAGCTTCTCGATATCGCCAAATGTATTTCTGAACATAAAGTCTTTGGTACTGATAGCGAATTCTTTCTCCCATGGAAATTTATAGTCCTCGTCCTTGTAACGATCGGCTATTGGATGGATTGAGAAATTGATCGTTCCCATGTTAAACGTTGCGAGCTCGGGCTTGAGGGCAGGAACGACTTGTGCTCTCTCTTCCGGTTGCATATAGGCTGTGCCGCCGGTGGTGATGCAGACAATCACATCACTCCTGGCCTTAATGCCGGCGGCGATCTCCCTGTATACTGCAGGCTCGGTGGTCGGTCTGGCAGTTTTTGGATCCCTTGCGTGGATATGTACGGAGGCAGCTCCCGCATCTGCCGCTCGCACGGCATCGTCAATGATCTGTTGAGGGGTGATGGGCAAATAGGGTGTTTGCGTGGGCAGGGTAATATTCCCAGTCAAGGCGGCGGTGATAATCAGTTTTTCCATTCTAACCTACCTCCACTTCTTCATCTCATGAATCTTTACCGATATTAAACAAATAGTCTATGTTAGTCTGATGAACCCCCTCGGATGCTCTACTTACGCCGTAGCGCATTCATTAAAAATGGACTCTTCCTAATCCTTTGAGGTTTAATATCTTCCTGGCTTCATTCGGAGTTGCAGGTTCGAGGCCAAGTTCCTTAGCGATACGAATCATCTTGGAGACCTGCTCCGCATTGCTCTTGGCAATCACCCCTTTATCAAGGTAGAGGTTGTCTTCCAGACCCACGCGGGCATGACCACCCAAAATAAGAGATTGAGTGCAGAGATGGAACTGCATTTTGCCGGCAGCACAAACGGAGAATTCAAAATCTCCAATGGCACTCTTGGCTGATTCAACCAGAAAGATCAGATTTTGCGGGGTGGCAGGGATTCCGCCTAAAATCCCCATGACAAACTGCAAATAGACAGGCTTTTTTACATATCCTCCTTCAATTAGAAAAGCGACATTGTTGATCATCCCCGCATCATAGATCTCAAGTTCAGGTTTCGATTCGTTTTGATAAATTACAGCCAGGTATTCCCGCATGGTCTTAAACGTGTTTGGAAAGATCACGTCCTCCGTTCCTTCCAGATATTCTTTCTCCCATGGATACTTCCATTTCTTTATTTTATCAACGATATGGAAAAGGCCAAAGTTCAAAGACCCTGCATTTAAAGAGGCGATCTCCGGTTTTAG
>Ga0208192_1001518_pt1 | contig 13341 bp, 15 predicted proteins | sample June2015DPH_13_1_2_FD_184711 | JGI IMG/M metagenome (GOLD analysis project Ga0208192, IMG submission 184711) | Peatland microbial communities from SPRUCE experiment site at the Marcell Experimental Forest, Minnesota, USA - June2015DPH_13_150... | ecosystem: Environmental > Terrestrial > Soil >... | reverse complement strand
GGAAAAAGTTCGCCAGTACGGCCGGCGCACCGTTCTGTTCATCGACGAAATCCACCGCTTCAACAAAGCGCAGCAGGATGCGTTTCTGCCTTACGTCGAGCGGGGCGACATCGTGCTGATTGGCGCCACCACGGAAAACCCCTCTTTCGAGGTGAATGCTGCCTTGCTCTCGCGCGCCAAGGTCTACATGCTCTCGGCGCTGTCGACCGACGAGGTGCAGGCGCTTCTGCGGCGCGCACTGAGTGATGCCAAGCGTGGCCTGGGCTCGCAACCCATCGAGATTTCCGATGAACTCCTGCGGCAGATTGCGGTGTTTTCGAATGGCGATGCGCGCGCGGCCTACAACACGCTCGAAACCGCCGTCGCGGCGGCCCCGCGCGACTCAGAAGGGCGTGCCACCCTTACCGAAGCGCTGATTGAGGACGCCATCCAACGGAAGGTTCTGCTCTACGACAAAGCCGGCGAAGAGCACTACAACCTGATTTCCGCCCTCCACAAATCAGTGCGCAATTCCGACCCCGATGCTGCGCTCTACTGGCTGGGCCGCATGCTGGAAGCGGGGGAAGATCCCCTTTACATTGCGCGCCGCCTGATTCGCGAGGCTTCGGAGGACATCGGCCTGGCCGACCCGCACGCCTTGGGCGTTACGGTCGCGGCGATGCAGGCGGTTCACTTCTTGGGAATGCCGGAAGGGAACCTGGCGCTCGCTGAGGCGGCGGTCTACCTTTCGCTCGCCCCCAAGTCAAACGCCCTCTACGTCGGCTATGGGGAGGTCGCGCGCGATGCCGAGAAAACCATTGCCGAACCCGTGCCCTTCCATTTGCGCAACGCAGTGACCGGCCTGATGGCGAACTTCGGTTACGGCAAGGGATATCAATACGCGCACAAAGCCGATGACAAGCTCACCGATATGCAGTGCCTGCCCGACAACCTCAAGGACCGCCACTACTACCGCCCCACCGACCAGGGCTTCGAAAAGAGGCTGAAGGAAAAACTCGCGGCTATCGAGGAGTGGAAGAAGAAATGCCCGCGCGGCGGGTGATTAGGGAGCGCCCGGCAGAGGAGGACACGTGAAGTATGAACGGTTTGAGGACCTACCTGTCTGGAGGGCAGCAATCAACCTGGCTATCGAGACCTACGCACTGACCGGAAGACCTCTGTTCAGCGGGCATTTCAGTTTGCGGGATCAAATCCAGCGGGCAGCGGTCTCTATCTCGAATAACATTGCCGAGGGATTCGAACGCGGGACGACTCCGGAGCTCTTGACCTTTCTCTACATTGCGCGCGGCTCGGCGGGCGAAGTACGTTCTATGCTTTGCCTGCTCGAACGCCTTCCCCCTTTCGCGGGTTTGAAATCTGAAAATTTCAAATTTGAAAACAGCCGCGGAAGGCATCTCGCGACAATTGCGCGGCTGGGCTGATTCACTACAGAATTCACCGATCAAAGGCCATCGGTTCCTCAACGACAAAACCCGCCGCTCCGAAACGGCAGCGCGGGAACGCAAAGAGTTTCTGGGAAAGCTTCGCCAGATCCGTGAGCGTAAGGAACCCGACCCCGCAGCGAAAGGTTGAGGAATTGAAGGAGAAATCCGCACAGAGGTGAGCCAGCGCTTCGAGCGCGGCCACACGGTATTGACCCTTAGATTCTCTCGGTGACAAACCGTTTGGCGTGCTCTTTCAGGATGCAGCGGTCCATGACCACGGTGAGGCCGGCGGCGCGGGCGCGGGCGGCGGCCTGCTCCTGGATTACCCCTTCCTGCATCCAAACCACCTTCGCGCCCTTGCGGATGGCGGCTTCCACAACTTCCGGCACGAATTCCGGGCGGCGGAAGATCACGACCACATCGACAGGCTCGGGGACCTCGTCGAGTGACGCATAGGCCTTCTCGCCCAGCACGGTTTGCTCTTGCGGGTTCACGGGGATGATCCGGTACCCATTCCTCTGCATGTAGGCGCTCACGCCGTGGCTGGGGCGCGCCACTTTCGACGACAGGCCTACCACGGCCAGCGTCTTCGAATTCTCAAGAATTTCCCTGATGGCGTCGGACATAGATCACTCAGGAGTGAGAAGCTAGGAGCTAGAAGTTAGAATCTAGAAGGTAGAAGCCACCAGCGTAAGGCCAGCGCTGATTCTAACTTCTAGCTTCTGACTTCTAGCTTCTAACTTCTGCCTCCTCCTCCGAAATCGGTACTATTTCTTCACCGGAGACGCAAGCACTCGGTGCAATGCTTCCAGGAACTGTTCGTTTTCCTCGTGAACTCCCACCGTCACGCGCAGGCAAGTGGGGAAGTTGTAAAGCTTCATCGGCCGCACAATCACGCCTTCGTGCAGCAAGCGGATAAAATCCTCCTCGCAATCGCGCCCGGTATCGATGAGCAGGAAATTCCCCACGGAAGGCGTGTACCGCACCCCCAGGAGCGTCAACTCCCCGGTCAGGAATTTCATCTCCCGGCGATTGCTTTCCACCGACCGCGCGATGTGCTCGCGGTCATCCAGCGCCGCAAGGCCGGCCACCTGCGCCAGGCTTGAGGCGTTAAAGGGCGAGCGGATGCGCTGCAGGCACTCGATCAGCTCCGGGTGTCCCATCCCGTACCCCAGCCGCAATCCCGCCAAGCCATGCACCTTGGAAAAGGTCCGCAGCGCCAGCAGGTTCTTCCCCGCCCGCACAGCATCAATCGAGTGGGAATAGTCCGGGCGCTCGACGTATTCAAAATAGGCCTCGTCCAGCACCACCAGGATGCGCGCGGGAATCGCCGCCAGGAAGCGGTCAAGTTCCTCGGCGGTGAACATCGTGCCCGTGGGGTTGTTGGGATTGCCGAGATAAACCACCTTGGTGCGCGCGGTGACGGCGTGGGCGATGGCGGGAAGGTCGAAGGTCAGATCGCGCATCGGCACCTGCACCAGCCCTGCGCCCATGTCTTCGATGGCCAGCCGGTACATATAGAACGCCGATTCGGAGGTGAGGGCCTCATCGGCGCCGGAAAGGAACGTCTTCGCCACGAGCTCGATCAGGTCGGTGGACCCGGCGCCCAGAATGATCTGGTCCGAGGAGAGGCCCTGGATTTCCGCCAGTCTCTTCCGCAGGTAATATCCGCCTCCATCAGGGTAAATATGAATATGCTCTAAATAGTTACGAATGGCCTCTTGGGCCTTGGGGGAAGGCCCCAGCGGGTTTTCGTTCGAGGCCAGCTTGATCGCCGTGCGGCCCAGCTCACGCTCGACTTCCTCAATGGGTTTGCCCGGCGGGTAGGGTCGAATCCGGCTCGACCAGGGCGGAAGGATGTCGTAAATGGGGGTTCGTGGCATGGTTTGTGGCGTAGAGGCGGACACCATGCTGGGTTCTGGGTGCTAGGTGCTGGGGAAAAGCCGGATCCCAACCCCCAGCCCCTAGCACCCAGCCCCTAGCACCTCTACTTTGCCCCCTTCCAGTGCTTTAACCGCTCAACTTCAGCGCGCGTCAGGTGGCGGAACTTGCCCGGCGTGAGGCCCGCGTCGGTCAGGAACGCAATCCGGACACGCCTTAACTTTACCACCGGCTGCCCGATGCGCTCAAACATGCGACGGACCTGGTGGTAACGGCCCTCGACGAGCGTAACCTCATACCAGGGTTTGTCGCGCTGTGCAAGCGGGCGGATTTGGCAGGGCGCGGTCCGCCGTCCGTCCAGCGCGATGCCGCTTTCCAGTCTGGCGATCTCGGCAGCCTCGGGTTGGCCCTCGAGTTTTACCTGATACGTCCTGGGCACGGCCGATGCCGGCGCCATCAGAAAGTTCGCCAGCTCGCCATCGTTGGTCAGAATCAACAAGCCGGAAGAGTGATAGTCCAGGCGTCCGACCGGGTAGACGCGCTGCTTGATTCCCCGCGCCAGCGAGATCACCGTGGGCCGGCGCTCGGGGTCGCTGACCGTGGAAACGTAACCGACGGGTTTATTGAGCAGCAGGTAGACATGCTCGGTGACGCGACGGAGCAAACGGCCGTCCACGCGGATGTGGTCGCTCTCGGGCTCGGCCTTCGACCCGAGCTTGGTAACGGTTTCGCCGTTCACGCTTACGCGGCCTTCCAGAATCATCTGTTCAGCCTTGCGCCGCGAGGTGATGCCGGCATCCGCAATGATTTTCTGAAGGCGTTGTTGCATAGGCGTGAAAGGTGACCCTAACCGGATTTCCCACCACGGAACTGGACAGGTAGGGCTTCGCAGGCTGCGGAAAAACCCCTCGCACTGTCATCCTGAGGAGGCGAAGCCGACGAAGGACCTCTGTATTTGCTTGAGAATTCAAATACAGGGGTCCTTCGCTTCGCTCAGGATGACAGCATCGGAGGGTTTTTCCGCAGCCTGTGAAGCCCCGCCCTTCCGGCCCCTCCAGGATCAAACTCTAACCGCTCGCGGGGGGCTCCTCCTCGGAGGGCGGCGCTGCCTCGGGCTCAAGCGTTGGCGCTTCCGGGACGGGCGCGGCGGCTTCCTGGCCCTCCCCCATTCCGGCTTCCTCGGCGGCGAGGGGTGGGCTTACCTCTAACGTTGCCGCACCCACCTGTTCTTTGGGCTCAGGCGCGTTGGGCGTTGCGGCTTCCCCTGCCGGCGCGGCCGCTTCCTCGTCCGGCGCAGCGCCGCCCTCTCCACTTGCTGCCGGTGCGGGTTCGGCTCCCGCTGCCGGCGTTTCCTCCGCGGTCCACTCGGAGCCCAGCGCGCGCTTGGCCAACTCCTCGAATTCCTTCAGGCTGGGCAGCTCGCCCACATCTTTCAACCCGAAGTGCACCAGGAAATCCCGCGAGGTGCGATAGAGGATGGGCCGTCCCACCGCGGTTTTCCGCCCCGCCGTCACGACCAGCTTTCTTTCCAGCAAGGTGTGGATTACGCCGCCGGAATCCACTCCGCGAATCTCCTCGATTTCGGGCAGCGTCACCGGCTGCCGGTAGGCAATCACCGCCAGGGTTTCGAGCGCCGGCTTGGAGAGCCGGAGCGGCGGCTTCAGGCTCTTCACATACTTCCGCAGGACCTCGTGGTGCTCGGCCTTGGTGGAGAACTTGTAACCATTCGCTACCTGCCGGATCTGAATCCCGTGCTGGTTCTGCTCGTAGTCGGCGGTGAGTTCGTCCAGCTTGGCCTTGACCCGCTCGCGCTCCTCGCCTTCCAGGGTCTTCAGGATGGCCTCGACCGTGACCGGTTCCGGCGCCACGTAGATGATGCCCTCGATGAGGGCCTTGAGAATGTCGTCATTCAGCATAGAAGAAGTTTTCAGTTCTCAGTTATCAGTCTTCAGTCCGCAGTTTCTGGCGTCGCGCGTCTCGTGTCAGGGTGGCCACGGACCATTCCACCTCTGACTGAGAACTGACAACTGAGAACTGATGACTACGCAATGCTCTCGTCCAGATCTGCTGCAAATTCCTCGGCGTTCTTGTTCGCGAGGATTTCTTCGAACCTGCGGCTCTTCGCGACGGTGATGGGGGCGAACAGGTCCATCTGCCGGAGTAGCACCGCGCGCAACCGCACCAGCTCCAGCAGCGCCAGGAACAGGGCGATCAGCGCCCGCCGCCAGGTGTAGTCGCCGACCAAGTCCTCCAGCCGCACGGGGCCCGGGCTGGCATGCAGAAGCCGCTTTACGTGCTCGACCATCTGCGCCACGCTGACTTCCTCCCGGTTGATCTGGAGCTGCGGCCGCTTCTTCGCGCGCTCCAGGATTTCGCGAAATACCGAAATCAGGTCGAACACCGAAACCGCCAGGCCGGGCTCGTCCTCCGCCTCGGCAAACTCCCCCAGGCCCGCTTGCGACCACATGGCGTCTTCCACCAGCCGTTTCGAGTTGAGCATCTCCGCGGCGTTCTTGAACTGCTCGTGTTCGAGCAGCCGGTGCACCAGCTCCGCCCGCGGGTCTTCCTGCTCCTCGGGAGGTGCGGTCGGATCGCGAGGCAACAGCAAGCGCGACTTGATGTGAATCAGCGTGGCGGCCATGAAGATGAACTCGCCGGCCATATCGATGTTCAATTCCTCCATCATATGCAGGTAATCCAGGTATTGCTGGGTGATCTTGGCGATGGGGATGTCGTAAATATTAATCTGCTGCTTGCGGATCAGGTCGAGCAGCAGATCGAGCGGGCCTTCGTAAGCTGCGAGCTTCAAGGGCGGAGGGGGCGCCGCCAGGTGCGACATCCGCTTGGCCGCCGGGGCGGCTGGGTCGCCTGGCGCTCCCGCTCCAGGCGTTTCCGGATTCGGCCCGCGAGGTTCGTCGGTCATCTAAGTCAGCTTCACCGCGGCACGCACTTCGGCCATGGTGGCCTGCGCTACGACGCGGGCTTTGGCGGTTCCTTCCTCCAGCACGTCCCACACTCTTTGCGGGTTCTGCTCGTAGGGCTTTCGCCGTTCCTGAATCGGCGCGAGAAAGGCGTTCAGATGTCCGGCCGCAAGCTTCTTGCAGTCCACGCAGCCGATCTCCGCCGTCCGGCACTCGCGGTTCACCCGCTCGATCGTCTCCTGAGCAGAGAAAATCTTGTGCAGGTCGAAGACGGGGCAAACGTCCGGATCGCCAGGGTCGGTGCGCCGCTTTCGCGCCGGATCTGTCATGTACGCGGCCAGCTTCTTCGAAACCACTTCTGGCGCGTCAGTCAGAAAAATCGCATTCCCGTAACTCTTTGACATCTTGCGGCCATCCGTCCCCGGCAGGCGCGGGGCGGAGGTGAGCAGGGCGTCGGGCTCAGGGAAGACGGGGAGCACGCTCCCGATTCCGGCATTAATGAATTCCGCTTTCTCCTCAAGCGAACGGGTGGCGTACAGCCGTTCGACCATGCCAGCATCAAGAGGCAAGGGAGGTCGGGTCTTCTCCCACTTCTTGCGCAATTCCGGGGCAAGACCCCCTGTAGTAACAAACCTGCCGTAAGCCAAGTTGAACCTCCGCGCCACTTCGCGCGTCAACTCGATGTGCGGAACCTGATCTTCACCCACGGGAACGAAACGCGGTTTGTACATCAGGATGTCGGCGGCCTGCAATAGGGGATAGCCGAGGAATCCATAGGTGTTGATGTCGTGGTCGCGAATGTTTTCGAGCTGCTCTTTGTACGTGGGAACGCGCTCCAGCCAACTGAGCGGCGTGACCATGGAAAGGAGCAGGTGCAATTCCGCGTGTTCCGGCAGGCGCGATTGGACAAAAAACGTGGCCTTGCCGGGATCGAGCCCGCAGGCCAGCCAGTCCGTGACCATCTCCCAGGTGTCCTGGCGCAAGTCGAGGGTATTGTCGTATCCGGTGGTCAGCATGTGCCAGTCGGCGACGAAGTGGAAACTGTCGTATTCATCCTGAAGCTTCACCCAATTCTGTAAGGCGCCCACGAGGTTGCCGAGATGCAGTCTGCCCGTGGGGCGCATGCCGCTCAGGATGCGCGGGCGTTCGAAAGTTGCTGGGTTCACGGAGATCGCCTTCGATATTCCGCGGAAGGTTTCCGGAGACCCCGCAGGGGCCTCCCCGGCTCACAAACCGCCGAAATTTTGCTAAGCTCGCATCGTAACATAGCTCCCCATGAAACGCGAAGTTATGCGCGCCGTGGGTGCTGGTGTCATATGAGGCGGGACCCCTTTCGAGACGCCAGTCATTCCCGCGAAAGCGGGAATCCAGTCCCTCAACCACACATTTCCAAGGGCTGGCGGAGTAGATTCCCGCTCCCCGCCGTCGCGGGGACAAGCTTCGCGGGAATGACTGCGCTTGGGGCGGCCGGAAATTGCCGTTTACGCGTCCGAGAAACTCATGAGATACTGACGCACTTTTTGGAGACGCTGCTGGCTCAACCGGTGCGACAGAGAGGATAGCCAATCTCTATGGGTGACGGAACCACGCCGGTCCTGGCGAATAATGCTTCGGCGCAGCCGCGCTTGCGCCGCGTGCTCTCCTTGTGGGACTTGATTTTCTACGGCATCATCCTCATCATGCCGATCGCGGCCGTGCCGCTGTTTGGCATCGCCCAGAAACTCTCCGACGGCCACACCGTCACCACCATCCTCATCGCCATGGTGGCCATGATGCTCACGGCGTTCAGTTACGGGCGCATGGCGGCGCTGTATCCTTCCGCGGGTTCTGCTTACAACTACGTGGGCCGGGGACTGAACCCTCACCTGGGGTTTCTGGCTGGCTGGGCGATGTTTCTGGATTATCTCATCGTCCCGCTCATCTGCACAATCTACGGCACCCTGACCGTGCAGCGCGTGGTGGAGCCGCTCATTCCGGGATTTCCCCATCGGCTCCTCTATATCCTCATCGCCGCGCTCTTCGCCGGCACCATGACCTTCCTGAACCTGCGCGGCATTCGCGCCACGGCGCGGGCGAATATCATTTTGCTGGTCATCATGTGCGGGGTTATCGGAGTATTCATCGTGCTGGCGGTTCGCTATCTCTTCCTGGGACAAGCCTGGGGTGGACTTTTCTCCACCTTGCCGTTTTACAACCCCCAGACTTTCCACGTCCACGCCATCGCCACCGCGACCTCGCTCGCGGCGCTCACTTACATCGGTTTTGACGGCGTAACCACCCTGGCCGAAGACGTGAAGAATCCCAAGCGCAACGTGTTGCTGGCCACCGTGCTGGTTTGCCTCTTTACCGGAATCTTCAGCGGCCTGCAGATCTACCTTGCCCAGCGCGTCTGGCCGGACTGGCACAGCTTCCAGAACCTCGAAACCGCCTTCATGGACGTCACCCGGCGCGTGGGCGGCGCGCTGCTTTTCCAGACGATGGGCTTCACGCTGATCCTCGCCAACCTGGGCAGCGGGCTGACCGGCCAGGTGGGCGCAGCGCGGCTGCTTTTCGGCATGGGCCGCGACAATGTTCTCCCCCGGAAAGTTTTCGGCTACCTCGACCCCAAGCGCAGCAACCCCAGCTACAACATCTGGATTGTCGGCATTCTGGCTTTCGCCGGCGCGCTGGTGCTGGATTACGAACTGGCTGCCGAGTGCCTGAACTTCGGCGCCTTCATGGCCTTCATGGGGGTGAACCTGGCGACCCTGCGCGAGTTCTATTTCCGCCGGAAAGGGGAGCGCAAACGCAACTTCCTGGGCGATTTTCTGGTACCCGGATTAGGCTTCGTCTTCTGCCTGGGAATCTGGCTCAGCCTTCCGCTGCCCGCCAAAATTGTGGGAGGCTCGTGGTTCGCCGCGGGGTTTGTTTACGACGCCATCCAGACGCGCGGCTTCCGCCGGCACCCCGCCATGCTCGATTTCACCGAATCGTGACCCTCGAGAGCTGCAGTATCCCAATGTCCGGTGAGCCCGTCCGCTGTCATCCTGAGCGCAGCGAAGGACCCCTGTAGTTTCACCAACCCGCTCGAACTGCCGTGGTCCTTCGCAGCGCTCAGGATGACAGTGGCCGTCCCCGCCTTTCCAACCATTGCGCAATCGCTTCCGTCGCTATATATAGAGTGATGAGTGAATGACTCCCCATTCCAAGAGGAGACCCCTATGGCTTGGATCAAAGTCGTCGAGCCCCCAGAAGCAACGGGGGAGTTGAAGCAGGAATACGACGCCGCCCTGGACCGCGCCGGAAAAGTCTTCAACATCCTCAAGGTGCAGAGCCTGAATCCCGCCGCGCTTCAGGCTTCCATGCAGATGTATCGCACCACGATGTTTGGCCCTTCCGGCCTCTCGCGCGCCGAGCGGGAAATGCTGGCCACCGTGGTTTCCTGGGCCAACCACTGCTTCTATTGAATCGAAGCTCACGGAGAGGATCTCCGTGCCGAATCGAACGATGCAAAGTTGGCGGAGCACGTGAAGCACGACTACCGCCGCGCTGAGCTTGCCCCCCGCCAGAAAGCCTTGTGCCAATTCGCCGAGATGGTTACGCGCGCCCCGCACGGGCTCCTGGCCCGGCACTTGGAGCCGCTGCGCGAACACGGCCTGAGCGACCGCGACATCCTCGACGCCGTGGAAGTGATCGCCTACTTCAACTACATCAACCGCGTCGCCGACGCCCTCGGCATCGACCCCGAACCCGAAATGCAACAGGCCTACGAGCAGTGGCAATCTCGTTCCGAAGAGGGTTGACGTATTCCGGGAAGGCAGGTCTTGCGGGGTCGAGTGTTTCCTCAAACTGTTTCTTTCCTGAGAATGCCGTGCGTACCGATGCGCCGCAAGATGAGTGTGTCGCCGGCAAGTTCAAATGTAATCCGCTGAGAAATCGAAACGCGTGCCTCCCAAATACCTTCGACCCCATGCATTTTCTTTGATTGTAAGGAGGGGTGACGGGGGTTGGTTTGAAGAAGCCGAATGGCCTTGTCGGCTCGCGACTGGACCTCCTGTGGGAGGCTCTCGTAATCGCGACGGAATAGCGGGGTCCACCGGAGTTTCATGGGCTTGCCTGCGGTTGGGTTTGTGGAAGACTGAGGGCACGAGCCTCTATGATTTCAGATCTCTCAGAAGTTCCTCCACGGAATCGGCTTCCTTGAAGTCGCCGCGCGCCAGCGCTTCGTCCACCTCCCGCTCCTTCTTCTGCCACTCGGGCGTCCAGAACCAAAGCTGATCTTTGGGAATGAGACTCGCGGGAACCATCTCGACGCGGCGTCCCACCAGGCGCATGAGCATGTGATCGCCCTTCTTGAGTCGCAAGGCCTTGGAAATCCGGTGCGGTATCGTGACTTGGTTTTTCGCTCCCAACCGCACGGCTTCCTCTAACACGGACTTCGCTTTAGCCATGAGTTCCGTCCTCCTTCCACCTTTCTGACATTCCGATTTTCCTACCACGCTCGCCAAAGGTCAAGCGGAATGAAGAGTCTGCGTCTTTCATAACGCGCAGAAACCTCCAGCCGAAGTGGATTTGGCAGGAGTCAGGCATCGCTTCAGCGAGTGCTCCAGCCTAGTCCAGTGTCACGCTGTAGCCTCATCCGCCGCCCGGCGCTGGAAGATTTCGATGTAACAATTGACCAGCGAGGCGGCGTCCTACAGGCGGGAAATCAGCTTCTCGTAATCCGCGTGCGAGCCGATCCAGAACCAGAACAACTGATCTCCGCGGCGGGCCGCCAGAGCACGGTAGGATCCCGAAATGCGCACGGACCAGAAAGGGCCGACCGGCTTCAAGCGCAGCGATGGGTGATAGGGGTTCTTCGCGAAAAGCTCATATTGCTTCCTAGCTTGGTCTTGGACCGGTTCCGGCAGGCCGTTGTAAAGAGCCCAGAATTCCTGGGAGGCGTGAGAGGTGAAGTTCAATGCCGCTCTTGCCGGGAGGGCAAGCCCTCTTCCAGCGGAGCGAATTTAGCGTTGTCAATTTCCTGATTGATCTTTTCGATCAGATGCTCGCCACGACCGCCCGGAGAAAAATCTCGCTCCATCTCGGCGTCCCAAGCTTGTTCTTCAAGCTCCAAGAACCAGCCTGCCAATTTCCGGCGCTCGGGCTCGGGGAGCTGCTCAATGGCTGCTTTGATCGCTTCCACGGTCATATTCCAAGCCTAGCCTTCCGCACCGACGAATGCAAGTCCAAACCGGGCAGGATTTGCTTGGGTGCCAAGAGCCGCAGGTTTACAGGACCAGCCCTGCGCGGCCAAGACTTTCTTCCGCCGCGCGGCGCTGGAAGATTTCGATGTAGCAGTTGACGAGGGAGACGGCGGCGGGGGTGATGCCGGGAATGCGCGAGGCCTGGCCCAGGGTGAGTGGCCGCACTCGGGTGAGCTTTTCCACGACCTCGCGCGAGAGGCCGGAGACCTTGCGGTAGTCGAACCAATCCGGAATGCGCCGCGATTCTGCGCGCTTCATCCGTTCCATCATTCTTTCCTGCTGCTGCAGGTAGCCTTCGTATTTGAAGTCTGTCTCCACGCGGCGCGCTTCTTCGCGCGATAGCGAACCAGCCTGCCCCGCCCCCTCACCCGTCCCGCCCTGCGGGACACCCTCTCCCCCCAGGGGGCGAGGGCTATTATCCCTACGGGGTGTTTCGAGACTCTCGTTGACCCATGCCATCAAATCATCGATGGTCAGTTCCGAGCGCTTGAGCAATTGCGCGCCGGTCAAGGGCGAGGGCGCGGTGAAACGCTCGCCGTCCATCAGCCCCAGCTTTCGATAGACCTTGCGGCCCACGCGCGAGTCGGGGTCCAAGCGCGTCTCTAGCAGGAATTTTGTGGCGGCAGAAGTGCGTTGTCTCTTTTCCAGAAACGCCTCGTAGTCTTTCTGCTTGATGGTGCCCACCTGGTATCCCAGCGGGGTCAGGCGCTCGTCAGCGTTGTCGATGCGCAGGTGCAGGCGGAACTCGGCGCGCGAGGTGAACATGCGGTAGGGCTCGTCCACGCCCTTCGAGACCAGGTCGTCGATCAAAATTCCCACATACCCCTGCGTGCGGTCGATGGTCAGGGGTTCTTTCCCCTGTAGGCGCAGCCCCGCATTGATGCCTGCCATCAGGCCCTGGCAACCCGCTTCTTCGTAGCCGGTGGTTCCGTTGATCTGCCCCGCGAGGAACAGGCTCTGGACCTTCTTGGTTTCGAGCCAGGGGTAGAGTTCCGTCGGCTGCACCATGTCGTACTCGATGGCGTAGCCGGGGCGGATCATGTCGGCGCCTTCCAGGCCCGCGATCGACTTCACCATGGCCATCTGCACGTCGATGGGCATGGAGGTGGACATGCCGTTGAGGTAGATTTCGTTGGTGTCCAGGCCCTCCGGTTCGAGGAAGAGCTGATGCTGCGCCTTGTCGGGAAACTTCACGATCTTGTCTTCAATGGAGGGGCAATAGCGCGGCCCGATGCCCTTGATTTGCCCCGAATAGAGCGGCGCGCGGTGCAAGTTCTCGCGAATCACGCGGTGCGTCTGCGCATTCGTGTGAGTGATCCAGCAGACCGTCTGCGGCTGCGTGATCGCCCGGGTGCGGAAACTGAATGGAGTGGGAATGTGGTCACCGGCTTGTTCTTGGAACTCCGAGAAGTCAATTGTGCGGGCGTCGAGCCGCGGTGGCGTGCCGGTCTTGAGCCTGCCCACTTCGAAGCCCAGACGGCGCAGCGCCTCCCCCAGGAGCACGGAGGGCGGCTCGCCCGAGCGGCCGGCAGGATACTGGTTTTCACCGCAATGGATCAGCCCGTTGAGGAAAGTCCCGGTGGTGACGATGACGGCCCCAGCCTCCACCGTCCGGCCGTCAAGCAGCCGGATGCCAACCGCCCGGCGTAGGGGCGGTTCGCGAACCGCCCCTACAGAATCTTCGAGCAAGAGGTCCACGACCTCCGCCTGCTTGATGCGCAGGTTTGGCTCGGATTCGAGCACCTGCCGCATCTTGGCGCGATAGAGTTTCTTGTCGGCCTGCGCGCGTGGAGACCACACGGCGGGCCCGCGGCTGGTGTTGAGCAGGCGGAACTGTATGCCGACGGCGTCGATGACCTCACCCATCACACCGCCCAGAGCATCGATTTC
>Ga0208192_1001514_pt1 | contig 13456 bp, 14 predicted proteins | sample June2015DPH_13_1_2_FD_184711 | JGI IMG/M metagenome (GOLD analysis project Ga0208192, IMG submission 184711) | Peatland microbial communities from SPRUCE experiment site at the Marcell Experimental Forest, Minnesota, USA - June2015DPH_13_150... | ecosystem: Environmental > Terrestrial > Soil >... | reverse complement strand
TTGCATATGACCAAATAAAGTGGATTGAGAACCGACCCATTTGCCCTCAATGTGAGAAGGAAGCACAATCTAGTTCCAAGAATCCAAAACGGTTGTCTCACGAGGAAATTGTACGGTTAATGCAGAATCTTAAGAAGTACAAAGATTTCTTGCCGCCAGATGCCAGTTGCCTTTCACCTTTAGGCGAGGAACTGCTTAAAGCGGGTGTTATGAAGGAGTTAAATCCCGAGTACCTTGTAGTTCACCAGCGTAAACCATCCACCTATGCGGGCCACCCATTCATCATTGAAATGGCAATCGCGTATGGCGGTGGAGTGCCCAAGCGTGGGTGCTTTGTGATTTACCGTTTTGCTAACAAAATCCCCTTGTTGTATGATGAGGCAAGCGACGTTTCTTACCGAGTAATCTCCGCAATGAACTGGCGACGCTACAAGGTTGCACCTGATATGCCCATCGCCATTGTAGTGCATATTTGCAGCACGAAAGTGCCCTACAAGACGGTTGGGAAAGAATTCATCGCTGACCGCCCCGAAGTACGCCGTGAAGTGGCAAATGCACTACGTGAGGTCGCCCGTCAATTGCAGCATTTCCTATCGCGTCAGGAGCACGTGCATATGGAGAAGAAGCGACTGGGAATTTTCAGCAAGTACCTGCCTAAAATCGCTCAGTTCTCAACTACGTTGGCTGGGCAAGAACGTGTTCCAGATATTGATAAGTTATTGAAGAGTGTGCAGAAGTATGGCGCAGAAGAAAGTTAAGATAGTTGAGAAAAGAAACGAGGTTATCAATGGGCTAAGAGCGTTTGGCACTAACATTTACAATCAGCTAGACCAAGGCGTCTTCCCAACCATTAATATGCCAAGCCGTTCCACTGAGAACATTAACTATGACCCAACACTTCGCCAGTACATTCTTGGGGAGAAAAGCGTTAGCCGCAGTGCCCGCAACATCCGCCACATTAAACCGTTCACGCAGTTGGCTTGGGCAGCAATGTTTAGTAACGAGCTCACGAGCCAACGCAAAACCAGCACGCTCAGGGATGTTTATTATTCGGCGCAAGCATACGAGATGACTTTCACAGACCAGCAGGAAAGCAACAACATCATCACCGACTTGGAGACGCTGACGGGTTTTGCGCGTGAGGATTTCAACATTTTCCCTGAAGAGCGCAGTGCCATTTTTGGCGACTTAACCATCGGCTACACCGTTCCCGGCTATGAAGGTAAAACGTTGAATTTAACCAGCCACCCGGACGGCGTGTTGATTGGTCCAGCGTTGACTTCAGCCGAGTTCATTAACACGAAAGCCGACAAAGTCATCGCTATAGAGAAAGGCGCCTTGTTTACAAGATTTATCGAAGAAAACGTGCATAACAAGCATAAGTCGCTTTTGATTTCGTGCGGTGGGCAGGCGCCAAGGCAGACTCGCAGTTTCATCCGCCGCTTGCATGACGAGTTGGGTTTACCCGTGTATATTTTGACTGATGGTGACCCGTGGGGAATGCATATTGCACAGGTTATTATTTCTGGTTCGGCGAATGCGGCGCATTTGCGCGACTTAAATACGCCTGACGCTGTGTGGAGCGGAGTTTGGGCAAGCGACATCATTGAATATAAGTTGCCTACTGATCCGTTGGATGAAATGGACATTAAACGTCTATACGAGTTGCAGAAGGACCCAAGGTACCAGAATGATCCATTGTGGCAACGGGAAATCAAGCTGTTCCTAAAAATCAGGCGTAAGGCGGAGCAAGAGGCTTTCAGCCGTTATGGCTTAACGTATATTGTTGATGAGTATTTGCCCACTAAGCTAAAAGATACTAAATAGCGAAAAAGAAAAGGTAAAGAAGTGATAGGCAAGTCGCTTTTTATTGTTTTTTGCGTTTCTTGTTGCGTTTACATCATTGGTGCTGCGACGACTTCGGTTGCTTCTGGTTTTTCTTGGTAAATTTTCATTGTTGCCTCGTTGTTTCTTTGGTCCATCATGCCTTCAACCCAGCCTTTAGTGTTGTTTAGCCAGTTGAGCCTTGGCGAGTTGGTCATGTATGTGACTTCGCCTTTGAAGCTGCCGGTCATTGCGGTTTCTTGTTTTCCTGAGCCTTTGCCACTTATCATTACGACGTCGCCTTCTTGGTTGTTTCCATGGCTCGGACTTCCCACTCGTTTGAGCCGTCCATTTTTAGCATGACATCAACGGTTTCGATGTGGCTGCCGTGATATCTTCCTTTAACTTCGCCCATCGAATTGTACTGCATCATTGCGCCGTCTTTGCTGAATTCTTTTATGATTATGGCGTTGACTTTCTCTTTTATTTCACCTAACAAATCCTTTTTTTCCATCAAAAACACCATTCATTAAAATCACGGAAACCATTTATCTCTATGTGATTGTGCCGCAACACGAACATGCCTTTGGGCAGCGAAATGGAACCTGAATTTAATGATTATTTTGAACCTGCTTGACGTTATCCTACCTAAAGTAATATAATTAGCATTAATTTCTCTTAAAATTAAATTGATATTTTAGGCTGTTGCCGCTATTTTCTCGGTGCTCAGAATTTTAGTTACAAGTTCTTTGCCTAAGTTCTTTGAGGCGCCCAGTACTTCTATGCCTATGATGCGCCCGTTTTTGTCTAAGTCTATTATTACGTTTTCTGCTAGTTCTTCGCTTATGTCATACTTGGCTTTTCTCAGCCAGATGTACATGGCGTCGGCTTTTTGGTCGTATTCTATTTGCACCATAAGGTCAAGGTCTCCTTGTCCAGTAAACTGTAATAACGGTTATTTTATCATTGCTCTTTTCACAGATGGCTTTCAGATACTTGTCGCCGTATTTCTTTACGGCAATAAACCTGCCAAGCCGCGATGGAACAATAAAATATGGATGCAGAAGGGTCTCTTCTACCTCAGACTTGGAAATTCCCCTATGCTTCATCCGTATCTTGGCATGTTCGGTATAGGTGATTGCCATCTCTGCTCGAGTATGATTCTTTGATGTGTTATGCATAAAACACTTGCCATACCACAGGCTTTGTAAACTTGCGGATTTGTAAATTGGTGAATTTCGTTAGGGTTCTTAAAGAGCTGTTGTCATTGGCCCCTTTTTGTTTAAGGGGCGACTTGATTGAGTTTGTGGGAGGCGAATGGTCAGGGCGGCAGTCGCGTTTTATTTTTGGGGCTATTCTTAACAACTAGCCACAATCAACCCAAAACCAAAAACCGCCACAAACAACAAATAATTTAAAATAACCCCTCATGTTTAATGTAGCCATTAACACGGAGAAACAGGGCGAAAACAACAATGAGCGAAGAAGGCGACACATTCTGGGTATCCCTAGCCGAAAAATTCTTCGGAATAATCCTCATAATAATCGGCGCAATAATGCTCTACTTCACAGCTACAAGCACCAGTGTGCTCGGCGGATTCAGTTTATTTTTCGGCATTCTAAGCTTAATCATGCTCATCATCGGCCTCTTTCTGCTTGTGGTTAGACCGCCAGAATAACGCTTTTTTCCTTTTCTCAGCCATCCATGCGGCAATTAGTAGCCAAACCGCAAGCCGCTAATAGAGGAGCCAAAACCAGGCCAACAATAAAAACGCTCCACCAGCATTTATAAACCAAAAAACCATTACACACATAGACAACTTATAATGGAAGCGAACCATACATGCCCACACGCCAACCTATAGTATGTGTTTTAGGCCATGTTGACACAGGAAAAACCTCACTCCTCGACAAACTACGAAAAACCAGCGTACAAGCACGCGAAGCAGGAGGAATGACCCAACACATCGGCGCAAGCTTCTTCCCCGTCGAAACGCTCAAACAACTCATCGGGCCATACCTAACCAGCTTTAAAACCGGGATAGAAATCCCTGGCTTACTAATCGTGGACACACCGGGGCACGAAGCATTCACGAACCTTAGACGCAGAGGCGGAAGCGTCGCCGACATAGCCATACTCGTCGTAGACATTCTGAAAGGTTTTGAAGCTCAAACCTTCGAATGCCTCGAAATCCTAAAAGCACGCAAAACCCCCTTTATCGTTGCAGTTAATAAAATTGATCGAGTTCCCGGCTGGAATCCTCAGCAATCCACGCCTTTTTTGAAGTCTTACGCTTCCCAGTCGAGTTTTGTGCGTGAGGATTTGGATAATCGTTTGTATCAGGTTATGGGTGAGTTTAGCCGGTTAGGTTTTAAGACTGACCGTTTTGACCATATCCGTGATTTCACGGTTAACGTGGCTTTGGTGCCGACTAGCGCTAAAACTGGCGAAGGCCTGGCAGAGTTGATGATGGTTCTTGTTGGTTTAACTCAGCAGTTTCTTAAGAAGCGGTTGCAGACAACTGATGGTGCAGCTAAGGGTGCGGTGCTGGAGGTTAAGGAGGAGCCTGGTTTAGGTTTGACTTTGAACACGATTGTTTACGATGGGACTTTGCATTGTGATGATTTGATTGTAGTTGGCGGTCGGGAGGGTCCGATTACGACGCGTGTTCGTGCGATTTTGGTGCCTAAGCCGTTGGATGAGATGAGGGATCCACGGGACAAGTTTTCTTCGGTTGATTGCGTTTATGCTTCGGCTGGTGTTAAGGTTGTTGCGCCAAATTTGGAGGGTGCGTTGGCTGGGGCGCCACTGTTTGCTGTGCCATCAGGTGAGGCGCCTGCGAAGTATGCTAAGCTTATCACTGAAGAAATCGGCAGGATACGAATCGCGATTGAGGTTGATGGTGTTATTGTTAAGGCAGATACGTTGGGTTCGCTTGAGGCGATGGCAGAGATTTTGAAGGCAAATAATGTGCAAGTGCGTATTGCCGATGTTGGCGATATTAGTAAACGCGATGTAATTGAGGCGTCTGTGGTGAAAACGCGTGAACCGCTGGTTGGCGCTATCTTGGCGTTCGGCGTTAAAACGTTGCCCGATGCACAGGAGGAAGCTGCGGCTAATAATATCCCAATCTTTAAAGAACCAATTATTTACAACCTGATTGACGCATATTTGGAGTGGGCTAAAAATAAGCGTGAAGCGAAAAGCGAGCAGGAGTTTGAAGCTTTGGTTAAGCCTGGGAAAGTTATGGTTTTGCCTGGTTGTATTTTCCGTCGTGCAAAGCCGTCGATTTTTGGCGTGGAAGTTTTGGGCGGTCGATTGAAACCGAAGTATGGGCTTATGCGTGCTGTGGACAGTGGCGATTTGGGTGAGGTGCAGCAGATTCAGGATCAGGGCAAAGCTGTGCCTGAGGCTAAGCAGGGAATGCAGGTGGCAGTTTCGATGGATAAGCCGATTGTGGGCAGGCATGTGTTTGAGAAGGATGTTTTGTATGTGAAGGTTCCTGAGGCTGATGCGAAAGCGTTGTTGACGGCGCATTCGGATGATTTAACGGCGGAAGAGCAAGAAGTGCTAAAAGAGTACATTGCGCTTATGCGTAAGAAGATTCCTTTTTGGGCTGGTACTGCTTAGGCTTTCTGCTTTTCTCTAAAGCATAGGGTTAGCATGCCGTCGATGCAGAAAGGTGACAATTTGCCTTCGGTGTCTTGTCTTATGCATAGTTGTTTCCTGTCGCATTTTGGACAGATGACGTTGCTTAATTGGGCGGCGGTGGTTTCCAAGAGGTTGTTTTCTTTTAGGGATTCGTAGGCGAATTTTAGGTATTTGCCTTCGGCAATGCGTGGCACGCCGTATTTGGCTGCTTCTACACCTGCTTGGACGGCGAAGTGCTCGTATAGTCTTCTTGAGCCTTTTTTGGAGTTGCAGCTTTTGCATATCCAGACGAGGTTTTTCTCGGTGTTTGGTCCATTGTATTTTTGTGGTAGCAGATGCTCGAGTGTTAGGTTTGTGGTTGCTCCGCAGAATATGCATTCGTTTGAATATTCCCTCTCTTTGATGTATTCTCTGATTTCGTTCCATGAAATGCTGCCTTGCTTGAGTTGCTTGAACTTGTTCATTACAAAACCGTAATCTTTTTTCCCAATGCCTGCTGATTCAGCGATTATTTTTGCGTATTGCCAATAAATGAGTTCTTTGACGGTTTTGACTACTGCTGGAGGCATAACTCTTGCTCCTAAATGATAAGATAGCTTTTTTATTGTGACTCTTTACTTTTTAGTATTTGCTGTTAACTGGTCCATCACTTTTTCCTCTGCTTTTTTCTTGCTGCTGTTTGCTTGGTTTTGAAGTGGTTGATGGGTTGGAAATCGCTAATTCAGTAGCGGGCAAACTGTAAAAAGCATGAGAATTTGGCGATAGGTAGCTTTTTAAGAGCTTCAACGTGTTGTTTTTTTATGTTTCCCGTTGTAGACGTAGCTCTTGACCCAATTGGCAACGTGACGTTGTCTTTGCAGGTTGCAATTATGTTTTTGTTGATTTTGGGTCTTCCGTTTGTGAGAGGTTTCAGCGGAAAAAAGAACGTGATGAGACATGGCTATTTGACTGTTGTTGCGCTGATACTGCATACTTTGCTAATCTTTATTGTGATGGTTCCAAGTTTCATTAATGGGTTAAGCGAGGTGGGCAATTTATCGGTATTGTCAGCGTTTGATGTTTGGTCTCATGCGGTGTTGGGGACAGTTGCGGAGGTTTTGGGTCTGATAATGATTGTTTTTTGGTTTTCCAAACCGTTAGCTGAGATGAGATGTGCAAAAATGAAAAAGTGGATGATGCCTACATTTATTATCTGGATGATTTCTCTCATTAATGGTGTTTTGATACATATCCTTGGACTACTCTAGAAAGCGCTCAGCGATCCATTACTAAGTTCTTTATAGATTCAAGCATTGTTGAGCTTTTAAATTGAGCTTAGCCGCCACCTACAGGCGGAAGAATAGCTAAAACATCGCCATCTCTAAGCTCTGTCTCTAAACTGTTTAGTGTTGATGTGCTGGTTCCGTTGACGAGGAATTGGAGGAAATTTTTGGGTTGTTCTGTTTTGCCGTTGAAGACATATTCCGTGAAGGGTTTTCCGTATTTTTGAGCCAGCGTTTTAAGAACCAAGTCAACAGTAGTCTTCTCACCGCCAGTAAACGTTAGGGTTTCTTCTCTTTTGTTTACGATTTCTCTTAGATTAGTGAAAAAGCGAACTTTAACTTCCACTGTTTTGGCACCGTCAGGTTATGTATAGGAAAATTGAGGAAATTAACTATTACGTAACTAAATAAGGATTTTAGAAGGAAAAAGTTTAGCATAAATAGAGACAAAGAAGAAAAACACGCTGAAGGCTTAGAGAATGAAGTTGAGTTTGTCTAATGGGATTTTTAGCAAGCTATGCTTAGAGAAGAATTTTGCTGCTGTTAAGGAACTTGGTTTTGGCAACATTGAGTTTAACATGAAGACCGTGAGACGAGAAAACGACACTGCTGTTTATGCTGCAAAAAAACTCTTGGACGCCTCTGGACTGAAGTGTTTAATGCTTCACTCTGCAACTTTGCATGTAAAAGATGAAGTGGAAATTCACCGAGCAGTTTACTATGGCAAAATCTCGCTTGAGTTTGCCCGAAGGCTTTCAGCGCCAATTATGACCGTGCACTCGGACATTTCAAAAAAATTACCGCAAGAAGCCAGAGACAGGTGCTTAGCCCTAATATTCAATGAACTCAACGAGTACGCAAAAAGCTTGAACATTAAGTTAGCTTTGGAGAACTTGTCTTATACGTCGACGGGTTTTGGCAAAAACGTTAACCAGCTTGAAGAAGTCCTATCAATCATAGACGACGGCGACATGGGAATAACCTTCGATTTTTGCCACGCCTTAGAAACAAAACAAACAGCCAATCTCCTCGAAAAATATGGCATGCGCATCTGCAACGTTCACATGAGCAACAAATCCCACAAACCCTTCACACAGGAAAACCAAGAACTAACATCTTTTCTTACTAAACTGCATGAATATGGCTATGAAGGTCCGATAACTCTGGAGCTGGAACATAGAACTCCCATAGAAGAAATCGCAAAAAGCAAAGCGCTTTTTGATAAACTTCTAAATGAATTTTAAAGTTCACTAGCACCGCTATTAAACGGTTTTAGGTTCAGTGGCTGAAACACGTTTATGGTTCCTTGAATCTGGTAGAGGTAAGCGGTAAATCAGCGTACAGGAGGGAGGGTCGGGTCAATTTTACTCTTAAATTTCGCTAGTAAAATTGAGGGAAAAGGGGGGTAGACTACTTTTTTGCTAGTGAAACTAAGTCTAAAAAGAGGTAGAGTAGGCGCATTGTTGCTAAGAAAATTACCTCAAAATTGCAGATAGGGGTAGACTTTTAGCTAGGTAATTTAAGCATAAAAAGAGTACTCCCTTAGGCCAGCATTTCAAACAAGCATTTTTATGCTAGTGACGGGCGCGTGTTTTTTTGAAGTAAGCGCTTAGGCAAAGTGCGGTGAGAGGTTTAATCCTTTATCCCAAACCCAAAATTTTATGTTTGTACGAACACTGCAAAAAGTTTTGGAGTCAGGTTAGAAATGCATTTTTTGCTTGCGTTTATAAGCGTGAGGCTTCTTCATGTAGCTGAAGAGTTTCTTTTGTTCTCTGGCTAACCCTGTTGAGTCACTGACTCTTCGAATACAACAACAAGAGGTAAAAAACACAATGTACATTAAGAGCGGAGCATCGGCTCAGAAAGAAAATAAGCGAGAACGTTCTCGCAAAGAACAAGTAGCGAAAACGAGGGATTCAATTTATGGTTAATGTCGGTGACCAGATAAAATGTCCTGAATGTGAAACCATAGGATGTGTGGTTTGGGTCTCACAAGACAAGAAGACAATGGGTGTGCAGTGCCATAGGAGCCACCGAGAAGCGAGCAGACCAGAATCCAAATTCGGCGCGACAGTGGTTCCCTCGACCAAGAATAGGAAAAACGTCGTTTTCCTAACAGCAGTAAGATGATAATGGCGACATAGACAACTTTTCCAACTCCTTTTTTTAGATTTAGAATCTGCCTGAGCGGGTGTGATGTACTTGGTAAATAAAAAAACATTCAACGAAAAAAGCAACCTTGCGAGATACTGCTATAATGTACCTGGTAATGGCAAAGAAGCAAATACTTAATTCTTTGATGTGCCCCATTATTATAAATTCATATTTTGAAAGGTGAGGTGTTAAGATGCTATCTCGTGATTGTGACGGATGCGAAAGACAGCTTTTTGAGTGTAAACGTCGTTTTGCCCAGGTTTCCTTAGGCGAGAAAGTTTTTTGTCCAGACGGCACAGCTCATCTAGTCGACAGCTAATAGTTAAAGTCAACAAGTAAAGCCATTACGACGACAAAATTAGTATTTTGGAAGGTTTTACTAAAACTAAGTTGTACTACAAAGTTGTCTAACTATAATTTGAACTTCTAAAATTTTCGTTGTTTGGGTTTGTGTTTAATCCTTTATACAAGGAGCTATCGATTTTTTTTCGAGCATTTAAGTGTATGGTTTTGTGTTCCGAAACCTAAAATAAGCGCGTAACAAAATTATAGCCACTTGAGGTTTAAAAGCGTGTCATCAATCATTGAAGACCTCATTGCCAGAAAAATCTTCAACAACCGAGGAGAAGAAACAATAGAGGTTGACGTAATCACCAGTGGTGGTTTCGGAAGAGCATCCGCGCCCGCAGGAAAAAGCCGCGGAAAAGCTGAAGTGGTTTATTACCCGCAAGGCGGAGTTGAGCAAGCCGTAAAGAAAGTTGATGATTTAATAGCTCCTGAACTTGCAGGATTAAATTCTGATTTTCAAGAAGAAATTGACAGCACGCTGCACGAAATCGACGGCAGCACAGACTTCAAAAACATCGGCGGAAACACCGCGTTCGCCATCTCTATAGCAAATGCCGAAGCAGCGGCAAACTCTCATGGTTTACTTTTATTCCAGTTTCTCGGCGGAAACGCCGCAAACACCCTGCCTTTTCCGCTTGGCAACTGCATAAGCGGTGGACAACACGCAAGGGGCAAAGCGCCTGACATTCAAGAATACCTAGCGTTGCCGCATGGTGCTGAAACTTTTCTTGAAGCTCAAACAGCCAACACTCAAATCCACAAGAAAATTGGCGACGCTTTGAAAAAGAAAAACAGCCAATTTAATGGCGGAAAAAGCGACGAAGGCGCATGGATAGCCAACATAGACACCGTTGACGCGTTCGAAGTCATTGCTAAAGCATGCGAAGAGGTTGGTAACGAATTGGATTTTGAATGTGGCTTCGGCATTGATGTTGCTGCTTCCTCGCTTTGGAAGCTGAAAGAAGAAAAATACGTTTACGGTAATGAAGATAAAAAACGCGACACAGCCGAACAACTCGAGTTTATGCTTGAATTAATTGAGAAGTATCACCTTGCTTACGTGGAAGACCCGTTCCATGAGGAAGACTTTGACAGCTTCGCTGAGTTAACACGCAAAGCCAAAAACTGTTTAATCTGCGGCGACGATTTATTCACAACTAATACTGAAAGGTTAAATAATGGAATAAAGATTAACGCTGGAAACGCCATAATAATAAAAGTCAACCAGATAGGCACATTAACCGATGCAGCTCAAACAATTGAAACTGCACAGCGACACGGTTACGACCCAGTCGTGTCACATCGTTCAGGAGACACATGCGACTGGCACATAGCTCATTTGGCTGTGGCTTACAAGTGCCCCCTAATCAAAACAGGCGTAGTTGAAGGCGCACGCATAGCCAAACTCAACGAGCTAATAAGAATCGAGCATTTCCTTGGGAATAGAGCCAAAATGGCTGATTTAAAAATGCGCTAATAAAGAAGATGAAAAAATGTCCGAAGACGAAATAAAAGAGAATCAACCAGTAGAAAACCAAGAGGAACCCGTAGCAGATGAAAAGTCTCAGGAAACCCCACCTGCAGAGCAACTCCTCTTACCAAGAGACACCATGCTTTCCGCAGGCATCCACATCGGAACAAGAATGAAAACACTAGACATGGAACCCTTCATCTACCGGGTGAGACCAGACGGATTATTCGTTTTGGACGTTAAAAAAACAGACGACCGAATAAGAGTCACCGCAAAATTCCTCTCACGCTACGAGCACGCAAAAGTAGCAGTAGCAGCCACGAGGCTGTATGCTCAAGAACCAGTCAAAAAATTCAGCGAATTAACAGGTGCAACGCCACTAATTGGCCGCTTCATCCCTGGGCAACTATCTAATCCGCAATATCCGGGCCGAATTGACCCTGAAGTCATACTTGTTTCCGACCCAAGAGCAGACGCACAAGCAGTAAAAGAAGCCTCAAAAGTTGGCATTCCAATCATCGCGTTATGCAGCACAGACAACGAGTTCGCAGGCGTAGACTTGGTTATTCCCACAAACAACAAAGGCAGAAGAGCATTAGCCGTCATTTTCTGGCTACTGGCAAGACAGGTATTACGAGAGAGAGGCGAATTAGCCGCAGACAAAGACCCATCAGTAACCATAGAAGATTTTGAAGCGAAGGTTACAAGGGAAGAGGAGGAGGAACCCTAAACCATTGCCGACGATTCGGCGTCCAACCGTAGCAGGCCAATTTTATGAAGGCGACGCCGAAGCGCTTAGAGCACAAATTAAAACTTGTTTTCTCCACGAACTCGGTCCAAAAAAACTTCCAACCGTAAACTTGTACAGTCACCCAAGAAACATAGTTGGCATGGTTTGTCCCCACGCTGGCTACATGTACTCTGGTCCTGTGGCAGCATCTGCTTTTTACGAGTTAGCCTTGGACGGCAAACCTGACACAGTAGTGCTTATGGGTCCAAATCATACCGGTTACGGTAGCGCTCTGAGCCTAATGCCTGAAGGCGTTTGGCGAACACCACTTGGCGACATTGACGTGGACACAAAAATGGCAAACGCGATAATCCATGAAACCAGCATCATCGATGTAGACGAGCTTGCGCACCGTTACGAGCACTCATTGGAGGTTCAATTGCCATTTTTGCAGTTTCTTTACGGCAACGCGTTCAAGATTGTGCCAATCTGCTTCCTGCTGCAAGATTATGATTCCGCTGTTGAAGTTGGAAGGGCGCTTGTGGAAGTTTTAGATGCCACAAACACAGTAGTCATCGCTTCTTCTGATATGACGCATTATGAACCGGCAAAAACTGCATTCGCAAAAGACCATGCCGCACTCAAAGCGGTCACAGACATGGATGCGAAGCGCTTCTATGAAACAGTCGAAACACAAAACATCACAGCATGCGGTTACGCGCCAATAACAGCCTTAATCACTTACGCAAAAGGAGTCAACGCGAAAGAAGCTAAACTCTTAAACTATCACAACAGCGGCGACATAACAGGCGACCATTCAAGCGTAGTAGGATACGCAGCAGTAAGCTTCAAAAAATAGGTTCTCAGAAAAAAACTAAAGCTCCCTTGCTTCGATGAGTCGGTTATGGAGTGAATGTACATAAAGAGCAATCAAGGGAAAAGTTGGTGTAACTTAGCACTTGTTGCATCAACTTGTTACAACATTATTTTATATTCTGTTAAATCGTAAAGAAGTTACCGAGGAAAGAATGCAAGAGGTAGCCAACAACAGTTGGGCGGTCTGGCTGCTAATATAAGATAAGGTAATCTTTGCCCACCATCGTTCTATACCTTATCTATATTAACGCATGGCTTGACCTACCTAACACCATTTTGCCTATTTGCCAAAGAACATTAAGACTTGTATTAGTCTTATCTGAAGTAAACGAATGTTTTTATTATAATTGGTATAATAGCTAGTTTTCAAGGTGCTACAGTAATGGGTAAAGGGTCAGGTTACGGAAAAGTAATTTTGTTTGGAGAGCACTTCGTTGTCCACGGCGTACCGGGTATTGTATCTGCCATCGATTCCACAACTGATGCGGAAGTAAAAAAAGCGGCAAAAGGAATCAACGTTAAAGATGAGAGAAAAACCGCTAAAGGTTACAGTGAAGAAAAGCGTCTCCAGCAATTGGAATCAATCGAAAGAATGCTAAAAACCATGGGCATTGACCCAAAAATTTCCTTAACTATATGGATAGGTGGAACTCTCCCAGGTTTCAGTGGCTTAGGCGCTTCTGCAGCAAGCAGCGTCGCCATCGCAAGAGCCATCGCCCAAGAGCTCGGCATGCAAATTTCAGATGAGAAAATTAATCAAATAGCTTATGAAGCAGAGAAAGCGTACGCTGGCAACCCTTCAGGCATAGACAACACCGCTGCAACTTATGGCGGTTTGATGTGGTTTAAGAAAAACATGGCTGGCGGACCAGACAAGATAGAAAAACTCCATATACGCAGACCAATCGAAATTGTCATCGGCAGCACGGGCAAAGTCGCAAACACCAAAGCCATGGTCGAAGGCGTCGCTGAACGCAAAAAGAAAAATCCAGAAAAATACGACCCAATCTTTAAACAAGCCGAAAACGTAGCGTTCGCAGGAAGAAAAGCCCTAGAAAATTATGACCTTAAAAAAGTCGGCGAACTCATGAACGAAAACCACCGCCTGCTCCAAGAAATCGGCGTATCCAGCAAAGAAC
>Ga0208192_1001507_pt1 | contig 13538 bp, 16 predicted proteins | sample June2015DPH_13_1_2_FD_184711 | JGI IMG/M metagenome (GOLD analysis project Ga0208192, IMG submission 184711) | Peatland microbial communities from SPRUCE experiment site at the Marcell Experimental Forest, Minnesota, USA - June2015DPH_13_150... | ecosystem: Environmental > Terrestrial > Soil >... | reverse complement strand
CCGAAAGGGAAGTCCACCGCCTAAAAAATCTCGCCGCTCCTCCCGAATCCTGATCCTCAACGGTTAGCATGCGCCTCCTGTGGCACAGTCACTCCTGAGTGTGCTCTTGGGTTCCTCCTGTCCCACCACTCCACCATGTACTTGAGAGTGCCCCATCCTTCGCGTTTTTTGCGACCTCTGCGCCATCCCGATGCTTTTTCGGGATGAACGGTGGGTTCTTCCGCCCTAACGCCACAGAATCTCTTCTCCTAACTCTACTCTGCAAACGCTGTGTTCTCCGCGAACTCCGCGTAATCTTTTCTCTTCGAATTCGCCATTCCTTCCCACGTATAATCAATCGACTCCTCTTCCGCAGGGAATCTTTCGTGCGCCTTGACGCCAGCACCGGCCAGCCCCCCAGCCGCCGTGTACTCACGGCCACCATCGCCTTTCTCATTGCCGTCTGGTCCGTCAACTACATCACCGCCAAAATCGCTCTTCGTTACATCGAACCGCTCACCTTCGCCTCTTTCCGTCTCGTCCTCGCCGGCATCTTCATGGTCCTCATCTATCTCTTCTGTCTTCGCCTGCCCGCCTTTGCCGAAGCCGCCCGCGCCCGCCGCGTCGGCTGGTCCCGCCGCGACCTCTGGATCTTTCTCTATCTCGGTTTCTTCGGCGTCACCATGAACCAGTTCGGCTTCACAGTCGGCTTGCGCTACACCTCGGTGATCCATTCCGCCATCATCAGCTCACTCTCGCCCGTTTACACCCTCGTCCTCGCCGTGCTCTTCCGTCTGGAAAACGCCACGCTCCGCAAGGTTCTTGGCATGGGCATTGCCGTCGCCGGTGTCGCGCTCATGGCCACAGGAGCGGGCATCAACCGTCATTCGCCCAGCCTTCTCGGCGACGCGATCACGCTCTCTGGCTCCCTCGGCTTCGCCGCCTACGTCGTCCTCGGCAAACGCGTTGCCAGCCTCTACGACTCCCTCACCATGACCACTTTCAACTGCATCTTCGGCGCGCTCATCGTGCTCCCCATCGCCATCCAGCGCGCCATCCTCCTCGGCTCCTTCGCTCATTGGCGCGCCTTCCCGTGGCCGGTCTGGGCCTGCATGCTATATATGGCCCTGTTCAGTTCCGCCATCGCCTACGTCCTCTACTTCTGGGTGCTGCGTTACCTCGAAGCTTCGCAACTCGCTTCCTTCACCTATCTCTTACCCGTCGTGGCCACAGCTCTCGGCATCCTCTTCCTCGGCGAACGCGGCTCCTGGCTCGAACTCCTCGGCGGCCTCTTCGCCCTCGTCGCCGTCTACTACATCGAAGCCGCCCGCGGCCGCTAACCGAGTCCTTCTTTGGGTCTGTCTTTTCTTGTTTTGTCATCCCGAGCGGAGCGGCCCGACTTTTTCTTCCGCGCCGCAGTTTGGCGCGTCGGGCCGCGCAGTGGAGGGATCTCGCCGCCGCTTTTACAGCGACAGCCCCCGCGGACTCACCATCATCTCTTCCCCCGCCACCCCTCGATACGTCGTCACCGCTCTCGAGGCCTTGCTCTTCGCGCCCAACGGCCACCTGAAAAACCGCCACTTGCCATAGGTCGCAGGGCAATGTGCACACGAACATCACAGTGTGACATCATCACCACGCGGTTTTCCCCCAGGAAACCCTCGTTGCTTGTCCAATTCTTAACACTTCGCTATAACAGATTCATTCTAATGCACTTAGGAAAGACTAAAGCCCCCTTATCCAAGCTCCGTCCCGCCCCTCTTCCATAGTTACTAGTACGGTGAATGTATAAAATGAGACAGACACCGCTTCTCCCCTTTCTTAGCATTTTCGCTTGCGGGTCTGCGCTCCCGGACTCTCCTCTCACCCTTCCTTGCCCGGTCCGCGGATCCCCAATGAGGTTTTGATGGCACACGCGACAGAGAGCGGAGACCTGCCCTATCTGGCCACGGTGCGCCCCGAGACCACGTCTCTCCACAGACGCCGCCCCCTCCGTGTTCTCTTCGTTCACCGCAATCCGGATGTGATTGATTCCTGCCTGCGAGAGCTCAAGAAGGGGCAATTCATTGTCTCTCCCGATTCTGTATTGAACTGGGCACAGGGCGCGGAACACCTCCGGTCCCAACCCTATGACGTCATCGTCGCCGAGTATCTCGGTCGCAGCTTTCGAGCGTCCGGCGCCTTGCAGCTCTTTCGGCAGGTTGCCCGGGAGGTCCCCCTGATCTTTCTGGTTGCTGGCATGGCCGGCGAATCGTTCGCCGCGTTGGCTGCTCAAGGAGCTTTTGAGTACCTGCAACGCGAACATATTGCCCAACTGCCCATGGCCGTTCGCCGCGTGCTAAACGAAAAGAAACTGCGCTGCGATCTCGCGGAGGCGGAAAAGGCTTTGCGCCACTCGCAATCTCTGTACCGCGCGCTGGTGGAAAATCCGGCCTACGGAATCTGCCGCTGCGATGCGGCGGGAAAGCTCCTCGACGTCAACCAGGCTTTTTTGACCATGCTTGGCTACGATTCCAGCGAGGAGCTTCTCGCGGCGAATCGTCAGTCGGAACTCTCCCTGGATCTCGGCCTGCGCATGTCGATAGCCGGAGTTTCCCCCGACCCGGCGCGCGGCGAGCCCATCGAAGTCGAGTGGAAGAGGAAAAACGGCACCATCCTCAAAGCCAGGCTCAGCGGCCGCGATGCCTTCGACGAGCATGGAAATTTCAACGGCTGCGAAATCATCGCTGTCGACATCACCGAACAGCGCCGGATTGAGGCCCAGCTCCGCCTCCAGGCCTCCACCGATTCCCTGACCGGCTTGGCCAATCATGGTCGTCTTCTCGATGTTTTGCACGCGGAGGTCTCCCGCTCCAAGCGTACCGGGCGGGAATTCTCCATCGTTCTCCTCGACCTCGATGGCTTGAAAAACATCAACGACCAATTCGGTCATCTGGCGGGAAACCGAGCGCTCTGCAGGCTCGCGCAGATACTCAAGGACTGCTGCCGCTCCATTGACACGGCCGCCCGCTACGGCGGAGACGAATTTGCCGTGGTCCTGCCGGAAACAAGCGCGGCGGCCGCCGCCTTGGTAGCGCGCCGCATTTTCGAGCTTCTTGAAGCGGAAGCCGAGCAGCCGCTGGTTTCAGTGAGCGTGGGGATGGCCAGTTATCCGGCTGACGCCGATGGCATCGGAACCCTTCTCCAGACCGCGGACAAAGCTCTGTATGCCATGAAAGCCCAAAACCCCCGAACCCTCCGAGCCGCGGCAGCCTCTTCGTCCTCTTCAACAGAGGCGCACCCCGAGTTTCAACTGAATCGCAATGCCCAGCACGCCATCCGGAGAAGGGATGTGGCCCAGGAATGAGTTCTAACCTCGCGCGTCGCCCACTCTGGCCTTGTGAAGCGCCGCGCTTGGGCCCCTCTTCTCCGTTGTAGCCGCAGGGCGAGTCCCCAAGCCCTGCGGCTTTTTTCTCGGCATTCACGGTCAACGCCGCCCAACGACGTGCTTGAGGGTGCCCCATCCTTCGCGTTTTTTGCGAAGGGTGGGTTCTTACGATCGAGCGCCTCGCAGCTTCTACTCTTCACTCTTGGGTTTGCCTTGTCTTGCTTTGTCATCTCGACCGAAGTGGCCCGATCTTTTCTTCCGCGCCGCAGTTTGGCGCGTCGGACCGCGTAGCGAAGGGATCTTGCCGCTGCTTTCCCGTCAGCTTCCCCTGTTAGCGTCGCCCAACAATGTGCTTGAGGGTGCCCCATCCTTCGCGTTTTTTGCGAAGGGTGGGCTCTTACCATCGAACGCCACGCAACTTCTTCTCTTAGCTTTTGGGTTTGCTTTTTCTGACAACTGCGAACTGAAAACTTTCAACTGTGGACTACTCTAGTGCCGTTCCAACTATTTGGGCCAAATGACGGTCCAAGCATCTGACGCGAAAACGAAGAAAGCATTCTCCAAGGGATTTGGTGGAACAAGTTGGAACGGTACTAGTCGTGCAGCACCACGCTCAACAGGGAAGTGTTCACCTGCAGTCCCCCGTTGTACTTGATGAATCCCAGCTTCTTGAATTTGTTCATGAAAAAATTGACCCGCGAACGCGTCGCCCCAATCATCCCCGCCAGTGTTTCCTGCGAAACTTTCGGCACCATCCCGTGCGGCTGGTCCTCCTTGCCGTAACGCGCCAGCAACAGCAGTGTCCGCGCCAGCCGCTTTTCGCTCGAGTTGAAAAGCTGATCCACCAGGTCCTCCTCGACGCGGATGTTCCTGGTCAGCATATGCGCGATGAACAGGTCGGAAAGCGCATGTTCCGTACTCAGCACGCGCATCATCTCGTCCTTTTCGATGAAGAGTATGGATGTGGGCACGATCGCCGTCGCCGACCCCATGCGCACTGGCTGCCCGGCCAGGCATCCCTCGCCAAAAAAATCACCCGGCCCCAACATGGCCACTACCGCCTCCTTGCCGTCCTCATTGACTACCGAGAGCTTTACCCCGCCTTTTTGAATGTACTTCACGCCGTTGGCGGGATCTCCTTGCGAATAGACTTTCTCGGATCGCCGGTATTTCACGATTTGCCGCGCCGCGCCGGCCGTTTCAAGGAAAACACGCAAATCGAATGGGAACTTCTTGGGAGGAGTGGCCTTGGTCTTCTTGGTTCTTGCTCTGGGCATCCTTGATCTACAAGCTGGTCGAACAAGTCTTGCTACTCAAGTATATCCAAAAAATACTCCACTCCCCAGTTTCTCGCAAGGGCCTGCTTAGGGAATGAATGCCCAGCCAATAACCATCCCCTTTACGTACTCTGGCATTCACCGGCGACGTAACCCGCGCCCGCCAACTATCCGCAAACTTGTGCACAAGTGAACAGACATGCGCCTTGACAAAGTCTAGGATTGGCTTGCAGTAAAAGGACTGTTTTGTTGGGCAGTCCATCCCCGGAACTTGTTTCCCACGGATTTCACGAGCGCCAAGGATATCGAACGACGGCTTAACCAGACACTCTGGCTGAAGAGACGGTCCAAGCTTTTGTTGAGCCAAAGCGTTTCATTGCGTTCTCCGAACGAGAAAGTGTATGGAACAATTCGGGGGCCAGAGTGGAAGTGTCTCGCAACACGGACAGAAAGGAAGAAAGAGTATGCCTCTCATGCAAATTCTATTAGTCCTGATCGTGGTGGGCGTCCTCCTGTGGTTGGTGAATCGTTTCATTCCCATGCAACGCAGTATTAAGTCGATCCTGAACGGGGTCGTGATCATTGCCGTGGTGTTGTGGCTCCTCAACGTTTTTGGATTATTTCACTCCCTATCCCGGATCCACGTCGGTAGGTAAGCGTGTGGCGATGAACGACACAGACCAGAGCTGCGATCCCTTGAGCGAGATTAACGATCGGCAAGATGGACCGCGTCAGATATGTACAATGACGCGCGCACGAATAGGCGGTAATGGAGGTAAGAGGATGAGACCAATTGGAGTCATCAGTACAACAGCACTGTTCCTGCTTCTGGGACTTGCTGTTCCGGCCCAGGCACGCCAGGAGAAACAACAAGAAAACGCTAAGCCCCAGAAACAGGAGCAGCAGGCTAAGCCGGAAAAGCAGCAACTGGCCAAGCCCCAACAGCAGCAGCAACAGAAATCGCAGCAGCAAGCTCAGCAGCAACAGCGTCAGCAGCAGAGCAACACTGCGAAACAACAGCAGCAACAAGCCAAGGGGCAACAAGCACAGCAGCAGAAACAGCAGCAGCAGCAAGCCAACACCGAGAAACAGCAGCAACAGAAGTCGCAGCAGCAAGCTCAGCAGCAACAGCGTCAGCAGCAGAGCAACACTGCGAAACAACAGCAGCAACAAGCCAAGGGGCAACAAGCACAGCAACAGAAACAGCAGCAACAACAAGCCAAGTCCGAGAAACAGCAGCAACAGAAATCGCAGCAGCAAGCCAAGGGGCAGCAGGAACAGCAACAGAAACAGCAGCAGCAAGCCAAGGGTCGGCAAGATCAGCAACGGCAGCAACAGACCAGGTCCAACAATCAGCAGCAACAGCGCAACGACCAACAGTCCCATGTGCAGCAAGCCAGAAGGCAATCCTCGCAGGAGCAGCACCGCCAGGAAAGCGAACAGCGGGGCGCCTGGCAGCAGCATCGCGCCGGCAATTGGCAGTCTGAGCACCGCGACTGGCAGCAACGCGGCGGCTACAACGGCTACCGCATTCCAGACGACCGGTACCGCGGTTACTTTGGTTCGGATCACTCCTTCCGCATCTACAGCTACCCCGTGATGCTGGTTGGCGGCTATCCCCGCTTCCAGTACGGCGGCTATTGGTTTGGTTTTGTTGATCCGTGGCCGGAATATTGGGCAGACAACTGGTACGACAACGATGACGTCTATATCGTCTACATTGACGGCGGCTATTACCTGTACAACCGCAGGTATCCCCGTGATCGCATCGCCATCGAGGTCTACCTGAACTAACCGTTCATCCAGGGCATTGATGGAATACAACTTCGACCCAGCGTGGACAGCTTTCAACTCTCAGGAAAGCCGCTGGGGCGAAGAGCCTAAAACATTCCGAACAGGATTCACTTAAGTAAGGAGCAAACCATGCTTGGAACGATCTTAATCGTCTTTTTGGTCTTGGCACTCTTCGGAGCATTGCCGCGTTGGTCTCACAGTCGCGACTGGGGCTATTTCCCGACGGGAGGGGTAGGTCTCGTGCTCCTCATTGTTGTCATTCTCGTCCTTCTCGGACGCCTTTAGACTTTGCCCCGGCGGGTCAGAGCCGTTGTTCGCTCCCGTTCCGCCGGCGAAGTCCCGTTAGTCCGGCTGATCCCGCCCCACGCAGTTCCAAGCCATCGGTTGCGCGTCGCGGTCGGCCTTCATCTTTTCCCAGGCAGGCCGCGCCCGTCAGGTCGGAGGTAGGCAATGGATCAGTCGAAACGGCGTATAGTCAAGTTTCTCGAAAAAGAAATCAAGACCTACATGGCCTTGTCTCTTTTCTTGTCCAAGAAGGGCATTAAGGAACATCTGCGCGTGGGAGAGAATAAAGTCCTGATCAGTCCCACGTTTTACAAAGAGCGAATTAAGGAAGCAAGAAAACTTGTCTTTGAGCTCAGAAAACCGGATTAAATCGCGGCCCCCTCAAAGCGCCGTTTCCCGTGGCAGGGCCCGCTGGGCTATTCGCGCGGTGGCTATTTTTCTCGCTGTGCTCCTGTGCACCAGTGGCTCGTTCGCCTACTCCGTGCTCACCCACGAGGAAATCGTGGACTTGGTATGGACCACGGATCTTCGCCCGCTCCTTCTCCAGCGATTTCCATCTCTCACGGAGGACCAGCTCAAGGAGGCGCACGCTTACGCCTATGGCGGCGCCGTCATCCAGGATCTCGGCTACTATCCCTTCGGTAGCGTGGAATTCAGCAATTTGGTGCACTACGTTCGCAGCGGCGACTTCGTTCGCGAACTCTTCTTGCAAAGTCAGGATGCTAACGAATACGCCTTTGCCCTCGGTGCGCTCGCACACTACGCCTCGGACATCTCCGGCCATCCGGCCGTGAACCAGGCCGTTTCCCTCCAGTATCCCAAGCTGCGCGCGAAGTACGGCAATTCCGTCAGGTACGCGGAGGACCACACCGCGCACCTCAAGACGGAGTTCGGGTTCGACATGGTGCAAGTGGCGAAGAACCGTTATGCCTCGCAGCAGTATCACGATTTCATCGGCTTCCAAGTCTCCAAGCCTCTGCTTGAGCGCACTTTCCCTATCGTTTACGGGCTGCCATTGAAAGACGTCCTGACGCATGAGGATCTCGCCATCGGTTCCTATCGCTTTGCCGTCAGCCGCATGATCCCGCAAATGACCCAGATCGCGCTGCGCACCCACGGGAAAGACATGATGAAAGAGACGCCCGATTTCGCAAAAAAGAAGTTCCTCTACCGCCTCTCGCGTTCCGAGTATGAAAAGGAGTGGGGCAAGGACTACACCAAGCCCGATTTTGGCACCCGTTTCTGGTCCATGCTTTTGCGTTACATGCCCAAGATCGGCCCCTTCAAGGCGCTGGCCTTCAACAATCCCACTGCTCAGACGGAAGACATGTACTTCAAAAGCATCAACATCACGGTCGACCAATACCGCATTTATCTCCAGCAGGTTCGCGCCGGCTCGCTCGCACTCGTCAACTCGGATTTTGACACAGGCAAGGAAACCAAGGCCGCCGAGTACTCCTTGACCGACGAAACCTATGCCAAGTTATTAGGCCAACTGGCGCAGCGTAAATTTGACGTAACCTCGCCAGAACTCCGCGACAATATCCTCAACTTCTATTCGGACCTCTCTCTCCCTCTCGAAACCAAAAAGGACCCTGCTCGCTGGCAATCCCTCCTGTCCGCTCTTGACCAGTTGAAGTTGCTCATCCCAGCTCCCCCTCTCGCTGCCACCCCCGCAGACTGACCCTGACTGTGCCTCTTCGGTTCATCCATATCATTGCCACCCATGGAGCTGAGTTTGCCCCAAGTGGCGGTCGTGCAACTAAATCCCAATGTGTGCTCAAGTGAACAGACCCGCCGTTACAACTCACCTATGATGGATTATCCGGGAAATATCGAAGGCCATCTCCTGGTGCGTCACAAGCGCTCTAAACCCCGGCCCCTTGTGAGATTGGAACGGCAATGCTGTGGACAATTCTCCTCGTGTTGTTCGCTCTTTGGCTTCTAGGTGTGGTCACCTCCTACACCTTCGGCGGATTCATCCACGTCCTTTTGTTGGTGGCTCTCGCCATGCTCGTCATTAACTTCATTCAGGGGCGAAGGCGCATCGTTTAGTTAAGAAAGCTGACAATATGAAACCCACGATTTTGATTGGAATTCTCCTGATTGTTCTGGGCGGCCTGGCCCTCGCTTACCAGGGATTCAATTACACCCATCACGAACGAGTAATGGATGTAGGACCAATGCATGTCACCAGGGAAGATCATGACCGAGTTTCGATTCCACCCATACTCGGTGGCTTGGCGCTGGTGGGTGGAATTGTCCTAGTCTTCGTCGGCGCAAAGAAAAGTTCTTAGCCTGCAACCTCGAATTTGTCCCGCCGGAGAGTCGGGCAACGCATAACCCTCTTTTAACTCAAATCGGGTTGAAAGCTCTTTAACCTGACAGTTTGAAGAAATAAATCGCTCGCAAAAGAAGTTTTCGACCTTGGAGGTCAGTGATGAAGAAATATCTAGTAGCCGCAGCATGTCTTTCGCTCGTAGCAGGTGTCGTGTATGCCAAGAAATTGAACAGGGAACAAAAACGCCTCGAAGAAGCCGGCGTTGTCATGCAGGAGGTGCTCAACATCCCGGACAACATTCCCCATGAACTCCTGGAAAAGGCCGAGTGCGTCATCGTGTTCCCGTCCGTCAAAAAGCTGGCTTTCGGAGTCGGAGCAGAGTACGGACGCGGAGCCATGGTTTGCCGCACCGGCGAGCATTTCCGTGGACCTTGGGGAGCCCCAGCCATGTACGCGCTGGAAGGTGGCAGTATCGGCTTCCAAATCGGCGGAGAAGCGACCGACTTGATCCTGCTGGTCATGAATGACCGAGGCATGGAGTCAATTCTCAGCAGCAAGGTTAAACTGGGCGCCGACGCTTCCGTTGCCGGCGGACCCAAGGGACGTGACGCTTCCGCGGATACCGACGCATGGATGCGCGCCGAGATCCTGAGCTACTCGCGCTCGCAAGGTTTGTTTGCCGGAGTTTCCCTCGCGGGAACCACGCTTCGTCCCGACGATGAAGCCAGCGAACAGGTGTATGGCCACGCCATCAAGGCCAAGGACATCGTGAGAGGCGAACATACGGGCGTGCCTGCAACAGGCCGTCATCTCGTCGATGTTTTGCAGAAGAGCGCACCCCGCAACGAATCGGAGCGCCATTCGAATTAGTAGTTGGGAGTTACCAGCTTGCCGGGATATTTTCCTCCCGGCAAGCTACCCTTCATCGGAAAACCACTTCTCTACTCGTGCAACACCACTGTCAGCAATGATTTATTGACCTTGATTTTACCGTTGTATTCGATGAAGCCGAGTTTTCTGAACTTGTTCATGAAGAAATTCACGCGCGAACGCGTGGTGCCCACCATGCTCGCCAGGGTCTCCTGGGAAACTCTTGGCAGTACGCTGTCGGGTTGTTCTTTTTGCCCATAGCGCGCGAGGAGCAGGAGCGTCCGCGCCAGCCGTTTTTCGCTCGAGTTGAACAGTTGATCGATCAGGTCCTCTTCCACACGGATGTTGTGCGCCAGCATATACGCGATGAAATGGTCGGATAACTCATGTTCCGCGTGCAGCACCCGCAGCAACTCTTCTTTTTGCATGACCAGTAGGGTGGTCGGTGTGACCGCTGTTGCCGTGCCCATCCGCAGCGTCTGGCCCACCATGCAGCCCTCGCCAAAAAAGTCCGTTGGGCCAAACATCGCCACCACCGCTTCCTTGCCAGAGCCGTTCACCACCGAGAATTTCACGCCGCCCTTCTGGATGTACATGACCGTTTCCGCGGCATCTCCTTGGGAGTAGATCGATTCATTTCTGTGGTATTCAACAACTTTTCTCGCCACCCCTGCGGTGTCCAGGAAAACTTGTGGATCAAATGAGCCGTTACTTCCATTGTTCTTGAGTTTCTTTGGTTTCATAATCAAGTCGAAACACTATCTGGGCACATACCTTCCACGCCATAGTTACCCTACCAAGAAGTTTTTGGCAAAACTGTCCAAAATGGCACAGCGCCCCCCGCGACGCTCTCTACAATTTACGGCTGGGCGGCGAGAAAGAGTGATACTGCGCGGATCTTTGGGCGGGCCGTACGGTATCCGTCATCTCGCCGTCCTACTCATCCGGAACTTAGAAAACGACCTCCAGTGAGGTATCTCACATATTCCGCAGAGCCACGTATTTAAGTTACTGGTTAGGGGAAGTAACGCAGAGGCAAAGATCCATGACCAGCGTCGAGCAAGCGTTGGTGATCTCACCCGAGACAGAACAGTATGAAAAGATTAAAGAAGCGATGGACAAATGTGGTTTGAGCTCAGTCTGCTGCAAGAAATTCGACGAAGCACGATTTTTCTTGGCTAAACAGAAGTTCAGCGTCGTCTTGTGTCATGACACTCTGCCGGACGGTGATTTCCGGGACGTGGTCACAACAGTGAATTCCACTCCAGTCGTTGTACTATCACGTTTTGCCGAATGGGACCATTACATCGCCGCTCTTCGCGACGGAGCCTTCGATTACATCGCATGCCCACCTGATCCAGCCGAAACGGAACGCATCGTGCGGTCAGCCATTGACAATAGGATTCGAGGAGATCGGATCGCGAGCAGCGCTCCGTAGTGCCACATTTCCTCCAACGGGACTTGGACTAAGCCGTCCGGCGGCGGGCGCTTCGCGTGAGGCGGGCGAAACAGTGGTTGCTAAGTGTCTTTAATTGGCGGCCTTCCGCAGCGCCTTTAGGTAACGAAGCTCTTGCGCTCATCGCTTGCGGTTCGCCCGTACCCGTGTCACGATAATGTAAGGAGGGCTTGAGGACCGCAACCGGGGTCATGACGACGCCGACTGATCATCCGGCCATTTTGATACCCCCAGAGCTGCTGGCTCCCGTTCAGCGTCCCTCACGCAAACGGCAGGCCGTTGCTTTCGTGATCGCTGCCATCTCGGACTTTCTATCCTTCTGGTTCGTTCTTGCCCTACCCATGCAATGGATGATTGACCTGGGAACGGCTTTACTCCTGTTTCTAATCCTCGGCCGTCGATGGGCGATTTTGCCGGGCTTGATTGCGGAAGCCATCCCCGGAATGGGTGTCTTCCCTGTGTGGGTCCTCGTCGTCCTCTCCATCATCGTCTACGACGACATCAAAGTCCGCAAACACTAGACCCGAATTAGGAACCGTCGTTCCCACGCAGTAACAGTCCGCGTCCGGAGGGTACAACAGCACTTGTAACGCCCCTCCCAGTCCATAGCCTCATCGGACCTACAGGTAGTCTGCAATTCAAGATTCCTTTGCAAAACGCCAGTCCGCCGAGCTGAAGGTCGCCAAGCTCGACCCAGAGAAGTAGACTATCGCCGCGCTTCATCTTTCCGCATTTCAAATGAAACTAACCCGGGTGTAACATCACGACTCCTAGTGTAGTGTCCCGGAAATAGGTTGGATAAGTTCTACGCCCTAAGTTGTTCAACATCAATGCAACCGCATCTGTTGCCTCTGTCAGTTATTTTCGGGACAGGACACTAGATCAGGGGGTGAAAGAATGCCCAGCTTTCCTGTTCCCAAGGGCCGCCGCTCGAAGCGGGTGATGTCGAAGAGGCGCGCCAGCCTTGTAATCAATCTGGACCGCAACCAAAAGAGGCTCCCCTGCCTTGTTCTCGATTCCTCGAAAGAAGGTTTCCGGTTGCGGGGAAGTTTCCACCTTAGGCGCGGCCAAGTGGTCGAACTTATTCTCGAGGAATACTCACCCAGTTCCGAGCGCTGCAGCGTGGTCTGGGTTGGCAAAGCCGGCTCCAAGCAGGAAGGAGAACTCGGCCTGGAAATCGTCTAGGCGATTGGCAGATTGCCTGCCTCACCAACCAAGGGACCCGATGACTGGCAAACGCATTAATCGATCGAGTCGATTGAAGCAGTGGAAAAACCTCCTGGCGAAATCTCGCACGATTTTGGCAGGGCCAGAAATGTATCCCCCGGTATCGAAAAGGGCTCAGCGTGCTTCCAATAAAGAAATCCCGGAGAGAAAAAGGCTTCAAAATCGCGAGTTAGCTTTTTTCACAGCTTCCTTTCAGATGTCCAATTAGCCTTTCCATACTGATTTTGAGTTGCTCTTTCGCTTGCCAAAGCAGCTTTACGGTCTCCTTCGACGCGATCCGCTGCTCCCAGCGACGACCAACCAAAGCAGAACAACCACCACGAAGAGACCTATCAATATTTTAAGTATTGGCATGAGGTATTGACTTCCGTCGCCTTGAAGGCAGACCCGTCCTCCCTGCCCCACCGTGTTGCGCCACTGATCCCTACTTACCGAACTTGTTCTTAGGAGACTTCGTGCTCAAAGTGGCAAGGAGCAATTTCGCCGAGGTGGGGGGCGAATCGCACTAATGATGACGATGCCCTTCGCGTTGGCTCCTTTTCCGTAGAGCCTCTGGCTGCCAAGTTAACAAATTCATCCGGAAGTAGGCTGTACAAAAACGGACAGTCGTTGGCACAGGTACAGGTTAATTTTTCGCAGACGGCATGCTGGGTACCATGTAACTGCCGTACGGCATCGACCCGACCTGCTCGTTTTCAGAGAACTGCCGATAGCAGGGCTTCCGACCAGCTAATTGGAGCCAATGCCTGGTTAACGTTTATCGGGAAGTGGGATGAGAAGGCAGAAACGATTCAGAACACCCACGAAATCGACGACGCTGCGGCTAGTTTATAGAGGCGCAGGTAGTCAGCTTTGGCAGCGTTCAACAACCAGATGAGTCTGTTGAAAAAGTCCGCTCGGAGCAGATTTTATTTGCCGTGACTATCCCCTGTTGTGCTACGGAGTACTGCAGGGAGGAACACCGCCGATGATGGGTCAGCAGAGACGGACAGAGTCGTTGTT
>Ga0208192_1001499_pt1 | contig 13596 bp, 9 predicted proteins | sample June2015DPH_13_1_2_FD_184711 | JGI IMG/M metagenome (GOLD analysis project Ga0208192, IMG submission 184711) | Peatland microbial communities from SPRUCE experiment site at the Marcell Experimental Forest, Minnesota, USA - June2015DPH_13_150... | ecosystem: Environmental > Terrestrial > Soil >... | reverse complement strand
AAGTTTTCATGGTAATCGATGGTAATCTCCAAATAGATTTGAGAGATAAAACCCTCCACTTAAAAAAAGGAGAGATGGTAGTTATTCCAAAAGGAGTAGAACATAAACCGTCTTGTAAGGAAGAATGTAGGATTTTATTAATTGAGCCGGCAGGAACTCTCAATACCGGAGATGCGGGTGGTGATTTAACAGTGAAAGATTTAGAATGGATCTATATTTTATTAAAACAACTTCTAACCAGCGGCTGCACACGGACCGCTCGCAAGCTTGCGGCCGGTGAGCCGCAGCGTTAAATACTCTATCAATCAGAATGAAACCTCTTACCGTAGTCACCCCTTACAACCCAGGGCCTTTCTTTGAGAAGATCCTGTTTTCTCTGACGAAGTCAGCCCTGATCGAACGCGTCATGATCGTAAGTCAGGAGCCGGTTCCTCTGAAAATTCCCAGGTGTCGTGTTCTTGTGGCAGGACCCCTTCCATCACACGAAACACTCAGCCTGATTCTGGCCGAAATCCGAACGAAGTACCTTCTTCTCTTTTTGGGATCCCAACAAATTTCAATCGAGCCTAAAGCCCTGGAGAGAATCCTGGGGAAAGCGGAGTCCACAAAAGCAGGCCTGGTCTATTCGGATTTCTATGATGGAAGCGAACACGGGAAGACCCTTTATCCACTTAATGATTATCAGCCGGGGAGCGTCCGCGATGATTTTGACTTCGGGGCCATGATCCTCTTTTCGGTCACTGCCGCCCGCAAGGCTCTGAAAAAATACGGCGTCATACGCGGCGTAAAATCTGCCAGCCTCTATGATCTTCGCCTGAAGGTCTCCATCGACCATTCTGTGTATCATCTGCAGGCGCCACTCTATTCCGTGATTGGGCCCATGATTGGGACTGGCGAGCCTTCGTATGAGCCTTGGGGCAGTGAAAAGATATTTGCCTACGTCGATCCCAGAAATGAAGCCGTCCAGAAGGAAACGGAGGCCGTCTTCACGGATTACTTGAAGAAGATCGGGGCTTATCTGCCACCCAACTTCAGGGAAATCGAGCAAACACCAAAATCCTTCCCGGTGGAGGCCTCTGTCGTCATTCCCGTGCGGAACCGGAAAGAAACGATTGCCGAGGCCGTGAAAAGCGCCCTATCGCAGGAAACGGGTTTTCCATTCAATATCATCGTCGTAGACAACCACTCGACAGACGGAACAACGACCATCCTCTCCAATCTCGCCAAACAGTATGCTAGCCTGAAGCACATCGTCCCGAAGAGGATTGATCTTGGCATCGGTGGTTGCTGGAACGAGGCCCTTCGGCAAGAAGCCTGCGGCCGCTATGCCGTTCAGCTCGATTCGGACGATCTTTACAACAGCAGCCGCACCCTGCAGAAGATGGTTGACATGCTCCGTCAGGGAAGCTATGCCATGGTGATCGGCTCTTATACCCTCGTCGATTCCAGACTGAAGGAGATTCCACCGGGCCATATCGACCATCGCGAATGGACCGATGAGAACGGTCACAACAATGCGTTGCGCATCAACGGTCTGGGTGCACCGCGGGCACTCAACACCGGTCTCATGCGAAAAATCGGATTTCTCAATGTGAGCTACGGTGAGGACTACGCAGCCGCGCTGCGAGTCTGCCGGGAATACCGGATCGGGAGGATTTATGAAAGCCTCTACCTCTGCAGACGCTGGTCGGGCAACACCAACGCGGCGCTCAGCATTGAAGAGGCAAACCGAAACGATTTCTTCAAGGACAAGATCCGGACCATTGAAATTCTCGCCCGGCAAAAAATGAATCAAGAGAAAGCTCCGAAAAACTACTATACGCTTTCTTGATTACATAGATTTCAAAAAATGATTAAACAGATTTATTTTCTTTATTAAAAATGCATTTCATATCTGTGTAATCGTTTCATAATCGGTATAATCAGAGAACTCTGATGATTTTTCTAGAGCTCTCAAGGAGGATGATCTACAGCATGGGAATCGTCATCCGACCCTGGCAGAAAAGTGATCTCGCGTTCATCCGCAGAATAACCTGGCAGTCCTGGATTTCCACATACTCGAGCTTTATTCCCGAAAGCGACCTCAGGTCCTATTTCGACATTCACTATACGGAAGCGTCCTTCCTCAGCATGTTCGACGATCCGTTAACGCAGGGTTTCATTGCAGAGACGGATGATCACATCGCCGGTTACGTACGACTTTTCTTCAACCGGGATGAGAATCGTCTCTATGTCCCCTCGCTATACTTTCTTCCGGACTTTCAGGGGCAGGGCATGGGCAGGCGGCTCCTCGAGGCGGCGGAAGGACATGCCGCAGAAAGGCATGTCGATGAACTCTGGATTGGCGTAATGATAAAAAACAGGCAGGCCCTCGTTTTTTACAGGAAGGTGGGCTTTCAATTTGGCCGGGAAGAACCTTTTACCATGGGGAAAACCACGATTAGCCATCTCATTGGTTACAAGAAATTAAGGAGGAGCACATTTCTCAGCCAGAAGACTTATACCACTTTCGATGGAGGTGAAAGTTTGGAGAGCCTCCCTAAACTTTGTCTCGAGCTTCTATCGGAGCAGAAAAAGGCGTGGCTCGATCTTCGGGAAGGCTGCGAATCGCTTAAGGACGTCAGGGAGCGGGAGGTTTCCTGCGGGGGGTTTTCCGTGCGCCTCCAGCACAATCCTGGAAGGATCAAGAGCAGCATGGCCGATGTGGGCGAAAAAAATGTAAAGGAGAAGCGATGTTTCCTCTGCCTGGATCATCTCCCTGAAGGCCAGAAAGGGATCCTCTACCGAAGCGAATACCTGATCCTCTCCAATCCCATGCCTGTTTTCTCTTCTCACTTCACCGTCTCCCATTTAGACCATCGCCTCCAGGCCATCGCTGAACATATCAATACTCTTTTCCAGCTCATGGCTGATTTTGGTTCCGGCTGGACGATTCTCTATAACGGACCAAAATGCGGCGCTTCCGCACCGGATCACCTTCATTTTCAGGCAGCCCCATCGGGGCAGATGCCAATCGAGAAAGAAATTCGGGAAGAGAAAAGACTCACTTTGATGACACAGGATGACGGTGTTCTCCTCTATCGCGTGAGAGATCTGGGACGGGAAGTCATCATCCTGGAGGGAGATGACCCGACGGCCGTGGGAGATGTTTTCAAGGGTTTTCTGAACGCCCTAAAAAGGGTTTTTCTCATAGACGAGGAGCCTATGATGAATATTGCCGGCTTCCATGAAACAAGGAAATGGCGTCTCGTGATCTTTCCACGCCGAAAACACCGTCCCGACGCCTTTTTCAGGGAAGGGGATGCCCGGGTCGTGGTCAGCCCGGGGGTGATTGATATGGGGGGCGTTCTGATCACCCCTGTGGAAAAAGATTTCCAACGGCTGGATGCAGCTGCTGTGGAGGGTATCTACGGGGAAGTATCCCTGGAAGGAAAGACCGTGGAAGGGGCGATCGAAGCTATGGTATATCGTTGATAAAAAGGGTTCGAGGATTCCAGGATCCCAGGATTTAGGGGTTGAGGTTTAGGTTAAAGTCAAGAAAATCTTAACCTCAACCTCAGCCTTAACCTAATTCCAGTTGACTTCCTGATCCCTTGAATCCTTTCAATATGCCAACTAACTTGGAGGTGATCCAACTCAAATAACTCTCGCCACCATAATCCCGGAGCGGGTCCTGCTCTGCATCAGATACCGATAGAGTGTCTTTTTAGAAAGGACAACCTTGCCCTCAATGCTGGAGGCGTGAAGCAAATGAATTCGATTTTTCATTCTTACTGCAAGCCCCACATGCTGAACATCAAGGCCCTCTGTATTCGTCGTGATGGCGATGAGATCGCCATCACAAATCCGATCCTCCAAACGCTTTAGAGCCTTCTTGGGAATGGAATACAGGGATCTTGTACTGATCGTCTTTTCAACAGACTTCATTCTCCGAAGATTCGCCGCATTTTTAAGCGGGGGATAGAGGTCCGGATTTCTCGTCATGAAGGTCATGGCCTTCCTCAAAGGCCTGCCCCCGATTTCCGCTGTGACATCCCTTACGATACCTTTCTTCTGGTTATCATGAATCCAGTCTGAAAAATAATGAAGCCGGGAGGAGTAGCCTCGCAACCGCCCTTGTTTGTAACGTATCTTCTGGAGTAACCTCTGAAAGGTTTCAAAAGATTTTTCCCGGGATTTTAAATGCCATACCAGAGCGACCACGTTTTCGACGAAAGTTACACAGTCGTGTTCTCTCAGATTGACGACCAGGTGCTCGGCCCTTTTCGTTTCAAGTGTGCTGGCCACATAAGGCGTTCCCAGAAAGAATCTGCCAATTTCGAGCATGAGCTGATCAGGGAATTTTGCTGAGGTTTTCTTCTTATCCAGAAATCTAATCAGTTTTTCATAGATCCTTCGGTCCTGTCCCCGGCGATTCAAGAGCGCTCCTTAGCAAATTAGTTCAGGCTTATGTTAACCCTGTCATTCAATTTAATCAACGACGTCTCCCCACAATCTTTTATTACGTATTGAATTATTTGGTTAAATAAAGCAATAATTATTATGTTCTTCTCAATCGAAGGGACTGATTGATTAGAAAAAACCTTTAAAAATTTCTTGCATAATTTGGAATTTTCCATTTGAAAAGTAGTTCCAAAGAACACACGGTGAGAATCGAAAGCAGAGGAGACTCATGAAGAAACTTGTTCACACCAGGGAAATCTCAATACAAACTTCCGATCTGGGGGACCATACCATCCTTGTGGAAGGTAGCCTCATAGACCATCGGTATCGGCCGAGGCAAGACGAGGTTTTAGAGGAGTCCGAGCTTGTGCACCGTATGGTTATTCGATTGAGGGTCAAGGGTCCTGGGATGTTGATCGAACAAGCAGAGGCCTCAATGCCTCATCATCCGAGGGAAGAATGTCCAGAGGTGCTTCCCTGGATCCGGAATTTGGAGGGATTGGAGATCGCCCCAGGCTACAGTATGAAGGTAAAGAAAGTCATCGGAGGCATAAAAGGGTGTGCACACTTGACTAGCCTTGTTATCGCCATGGGGGAGTCCGCCGTCCAGGGATACTGGGCCGCCTATTTTTCGGAAAGAAGGAAAATTGGCCTTCGCGAACAGACCATAAAAAAATTCATAAATACCTGCCATCTTTGGAAGGAGGACGGCCCTATCGTCAAGGGGCTGCGAGAGACTTTGGAACCCCAGGACTCATCAGAATAGAGAAGGCTTTTGCCAGGACCCTTATTCAGGGCTGTTCCTCTCATCCTGCTTTATGAATATTTCTACCTCCTATCGCAGGCAGGCGCACAGGGCATAACGTTGAGAAAAATTGGCAAAAATAATAGTGAAAAGTGTGGACCTAACACCAGAAATCCAATCCGTGATATTGTTCTTAGAACATGAAAGTGAAGAGGTGTGGTAGATGTCTAAAATAAATTTTACAGGTAGAGTCGCCATTGTGACAGGTGCCGGCGGAGGACTGGGTAGAAATCACGCTATTGAACTTGCGAAGCGTGGGGCTAAGGTAGTGGTCAATGATCTGGGTGGGTCGAGAGATGGAATGGGCTCGAGTCCATCTGCAGCGGATCATGTCGTAGAAGAGATAAAGACACTGGGTGGTGAGGCCGTCCCCAATTACGATAATGTCACAACTTTCGAAGGAGGGGAAAATATTGTCCAGACAGCCATAGACGCTTTTGGTAAATTGGACATCCTTATAAATAATGCAGGGATACTTCTGGATAGTACTTTTGCTAAGATGGACGAAAAAAAGTGGGATGCTGTGGTTGCTGTTCATCTGAAGGGGGCCTTTTGTGTTACAAAACCTGCATTCATCCACATGATGCGCCAAGGTTATGGGAGAATTGTAATGACCACCTCAGGGTCTGGCCTCTTTGGAAATTTCGGTCAGACCAATTATGCGAGCGCTAAGATGGGCGTCGTGGGTTTCACCAACGTCCTTAAGCTTGAAGGGGCAAAGTATAATATTAAGACCAATATCATTGCACCTATTGCAGGGACTAGACTCACCGAGGATGTTGTGCCCCCGGAGCTCTTCAGAAGGATGAAGGTTGATTTTGTTACCCCCGCGGTTCTTTACATGTGCTCCGAACAGTGCCAGGACTCCGGAGTTATTATTAATGCAGGGCTCGGCTACTTTAGCAGATCTGCAATCATGACAGGCGAAGGTGTCATTCTTTCAGATGGAAATAAAATACCAACGCCCGAGGAGGTAATGGAAAATTGGGGCAGGATTACAAGCCTTCAAAATCCCAGATTCTTTTCCAATTTAGGAGAAATGAGTAGCGTGTTAAAGAAATAACCCCTTATTAACTCTTCCTTCCTGTAATGTTGCGCATCTAATATTGTTCATCCACACAACATTTCTATCGGAAATATATGAAAAGCCACCCTTTCAGCAACGGGTGCGTTTCTAAATAAAAAATCGCAAAACTCTAATTACAAATGTGGTATGGTAAAAATGGGGGTAGAGGTTAACTCCCGACGGCTTGAGAATTAGAATGTCTATTTGAACCTGGAGCCAGGATTTCAATCGTCCCTTAAAAAGATAGAAGGTTGGGCTAAAAACGATTAAGGAAAACCCTCTGTTCCAATCATGGCTTTTTTTAGTACTACAAAAGGAGAAACATGATGGATTTATTGATAAGATTTAAACGGGTTGGGCTTTATCTGCTCACTCTACTGTTTCTGCTCCTCTATGCCTGCGGTACACCACAAGGGCAACGAATCAAAGAGCCTCTATCGATTCCTGATCTCCTGAAAACCCAATGCGCACTCATTGGTGCTCCTCGAATAGAAAAGATTTCCGAGCACATATGGGCCGCCATCGGCTATGACCTGGCGAACGAAATTCTCATTCATACCCTGGAAGGCAACGTGATTATCGATCCCCTGATGAGTCCCAAGAGGGGAGAGGCTGCCAAAAGGGATCTAATAGCCAGCGCTCCAGGAGGTCCGGTAAAAGCAATTATCTACACCCACAGTCATATCGATCATATTGGCGGCACATCACTCTGGATGGAAGATTCCCCTCCAATCTGGGCCACAGATAGCTTCATTGAACACTTTTACAAGCAATACCAGGTATTCCTCCCGATTGAGAACATCAGGGGGAGACGCCAGTTTGGCGAGCACGCCATTCTGGAAGACCTACCTTGTAACGGCATTGGGCGGAGAACGGATATCCAGGCCTCGCTGGAGGGTGCCGGCATTCGCCTGCCGACGCATACCTTTTCGGGAAGTAAAACCCTGAACATTGGGGGAGTGTCTATTACATTGATCGGAGCTCCTGGCGAAACGGACGACCAGTTGATTGTCTGGATACCGCAGGACAAGACCCTGATCGCCGCTGACAACTTTTACTGGTCCTTCCCAAATCTGTACACGATCCGCGGCACTAGCCCTCGGCCTGTGGACCAGTGGATAAAGAGCATCGATACCATGCGGAGACTGAGGCCTGAACATCTTCTTCCTTGTCATACAGTTCCCATCCATGGGGAGCAGGAGATCGAAACAGCTCTTACTAATTACCGGGATGCCATCCAATGGGTCCGGGACGAGGTCATCCGGGGAGCGAACAAAGGCTATGACCTCGACACAATCGCAGAAAATATCAAATTACCTCCACATCTGGCAGGATTGCACTATACTATGGAATTTTACGGACAGGTCGACTGGTCGGCTAAGGGTATTTATACCAGCAACCTTGGGTGGTTCGATGGAAGAGCTGACAAGCTCTACCCGATGAATGCTAAAGAAGCTGCCCAAAGGGAGATTAGGCTCATGGGAGGACCCGAGAAAGTCATGGAGTTAGCCGATGTCGCTTTGCAACAGGATGACATCCGTTGGTCGATCCATTTGCTTGCCAAACTGGTCGATAGTGGCATGGCGACGGGGAATATGAAGAAAGCCTTGGATGATAGACTGGCTATCAGTTATGAGAAGCTGGCGTCAACCCTCTATAACCTGAACGGACGCGGATATCTTCTGGAATCGGCGTACGAGCTCAGGCATGGCATGGAGAAGCCTACCCCTGTCAAACTCGATGAGAGCTTGGTTGCCAAGGTCCCCCTGGAAACCATCTTTTCCATCATGACCTCCCGGTTGATCCCGGAGAAGGCTATGGATGTCCATGAGACGGTGCATTTTGTATTCCCTGACGAAAACAAGCGTTTTATCGTGACGATCCGCAAAGGAATAGCCGAGGTAGTCGAAGGGGAGCCCTTAACGGGCACCCCAGATCCTGTGGCTGTCCTCACGACTGACGCGTTCACTTTCCGCAAGATGGCTATGAAGATGATCAGTCCAGTAACTGCCTTTACATCCCGTAAGATCAAGGTACAGGGTAGCTGGCTGGGTTTCTTGTTCTGGTTTGCCCGATTCAATCGCAACTGACTCAAATAAACAAGATACGTGCATTATAGATAGGGTAAACTTGAAGTATGAACCTCTTCCTATAAACGTAATTTTAAAATTTCTTCTCTCAATGCAGTATTTTGGACCGGAAATCGCAAAAATAAATTCATACAGCTACTAACGGACCCTTCGGAGGGGATATGATATAATAACTTTGGAAGGTGTGCTGCAAAGGGGGTCTTTTCTCTAAGAAGGAGGTGATTTTATGCCAATTTATCTCATGCTCACCACTCTAACCGATGAAGGGCGGAAGACAGTAAAAGAGAAACCAGGTAGGATCAAACAAGTCAACAAGGAAGTAGAGAAGATGGGGGTTAAGATTCTTAGCCAGTACGCTCTCTTGGGTGCTTACGACTTCGTGAACATCCTGGAAGCTCCTGATAACCAGACAATAGCCAGAGTAGCGTTGGAATTGGGTTCCAGGGGAGCTTTGAATACTACAACACTTGCGGCCCTATCCGTTGATGAATTTATTAACGCACTGAAAAAGAAAAAATAGATGAAGAACCGCACGAATATCTCTTCATCTGATTTCGGCACACCTTCCATTTGGGTATAGTATCCTCACTTTTTCACTCTTCCTTCCTGTAACTTTCTCCAAAACATTTCCGTTTAATAGTGAAGATTTCGATCCGTAATTGTTTCACCTAATTGTTTCAATGTTGACAGGCAAAATATATTATAGTAAATCTTGGTAAAGTCTTCGAGAGAAGGGGGGAGACCGGCTAGCTCTTTACAGAAAGAAGATAGCCGAACTGCCGAAGGGTACATCTTTAATAAGTTTGGCTTTTGTTTTAGGAAAAAGATCGAAGAGAACACAGGAGGGGCCGTGTTTAAAAAGGTGCTAATCGCCAATCGGGGAGAAATTGCAGTCCGTATCCTTCGTGCCTGCCATGAGATGGGGATTTCAGTAGTAGCTGTCTATTCAGAACCGGATCGTGGGGCTCTCCATGTTCGTTATGCAGACGAGGCTTACTTTCTTGGCTCTGGGCCATCCGAGGAGACTTACCTTGCAAAAAATAAAATATTAAGTATAGCTCGTAGAGCTAAGGTGGATGCCATTCATCCGGGATATGGATTTTTGGCAGAAAATCGGGAATTCGCACAAGAGTGCGAGGAAGAGGGGATTATTTTCATAGGGCCTTCCGGGGAATCCTTGGAAAACATGGGTAGGAAGATCAGGGCCAAATCCAACATGACCCAGGCATGGATTCCCGTGATCCCAGGCAGAGAGATTCCTTTAGACAATGAGAAAGCAGCTTTGGACGCAGCGAATGCTTTGGGGTATCCTTTACTGATCAAAGCGATTGCAGGAGGTGGGGGTAAAGGGATCCGGCGGGTGGATCGAGCTGAGCAGCTTTTCCAAGCGATGAATGTTGCCAGAGCCGAGGCCATGGCAGCCTTCGGAAACGAGGGCCTCTACTTGGAGAAGTATATCGATCAAGCAAGACACATCGAGTTTCAGATCTTGGCGGATCATTTTGGAAATATCATTCACCTTTTTGACCGGGAATGCTCCATCCAGAGGAGGTATCAAAAAATACTAGAAGAATGTCCTTCTCCATTTTTAGATGATACCACCCGCCTTCGAATGGCGGGGGCGGCCCTCTCGGCTGCCATCGCTACCAAATATAATGGGGCAGGAACTGTCGAATTTCTTGTGGACCGGAAGAAGAATTTTTATTTTTTGGAACTCAATGCACGGCTCCAGGTAGAACATCCGGTAACGGAAATGGTGACCGGGGTGGATATCGTCAAGACCCAAATCCGGATTGCAGAGGGCGAAGAGCTTCCTCTCACCCAAAGGGATGTTCAACCCATTGGAGCCTCGTTGGTTTGCCGAATCTATGCTGAAGACCCTGAGAACAACTTTCTACCCTCTACCGGTAGAATCGAGAGGCTGCAGATTCCCGGGGGTCCCGGAGTCCGGGTAGACCTTGGAATCTATGAAGGTTATATTGTCCCCATCTTCTACGATCCTATCATCGCCAAGGTCATCGTTTGGGGCAGAAATCGCCGGGAAGCCATTCTGCGAATGGATCGAGCCCTCCAGGAGCTGGTTATCAAGGGTATCAAGACTACCATTCCCTTTCACCGCTGGCTTGTGAACAATCAACGGTTCATCCAGGGTGATTTCGATACAAACTTTCTGGATCAGGAATATTTTCAAAAGAGAAGAGAGCGGAGTGATTCCTTTCAGGAATTAGCCTGCCTTGCTGCTGCCATCCGAGCTTGTCAAAAAGATCAGAAGGAAATTGGGTGTGAGTACAAAATTAAAACAGAGGATACGATTTATCCCGTTCAGGTGGAGCCCTTGGAACATCAAGTATATCGGGTTTCTTTCAATGATCGCGACCGTAATGTAGATGTCTTAGAGATCTCAGAGAATCTTTACTCCATGATCTGCGATGGGCAATCTTATGAAGTGGATATCATGGAGGAAGGGGATACTCTTTATGAGATTTTCGTAAAAGGAAGGAGTTACTTGCTGGAAATCGTTCGACCAGATAAGACCCCCTCTCTTCCCACCCAGGAAGAAGAAATAGTTGTCCCTCCTGGTGAGGAGGTTGTGACTGCACCCTTGACCTGCCAGGTTATTAAAGTTCTAGTCGAGGCGGGAGAGAAAGTGGAAATTGATCAAACGCTACTCATTGTTGAGGCCATGAAGATGGAAATGCCCATCCCTTCTCCGTTTGGAGGGAAAGTCAAAGAGGTTCTGGTGAAGGAAGGACAGACGGTCGATTCAGGGACAAATCTTTTAACATTAACTTCACTATAGGTTTTTTTGACCCTACGCATCGGGAACGGGTCAAAAAGGTGGCCTTTTGCAATTGAGGCCGAACCTGAAACAACCGCCGTTCAGTCTTGATGCGAATCGAAGAGTTCTCACCCGATATCGGCCAGAGTACTCACTTTTGATTGCAAATCATCACTCCACCCGGAACGGCACGGACCAGGTTCGGTTCTACAAATTTGAAGGCGAACGATCGGTGATCTTAACCCCCTAGGCACCCTCGTTGAACTTCTTGGCAGGATGTCGCGAGGCGTTTTCACGTGGGAGCGATCGAAATAGCGATATATAACCTTCAGTTAAGCGGGGCGTTATCCACTCTTTCGATTAGTAATCACCAAATTCCCGTGCTCGTTCCAAGTGAACATTTGTAGGTACAACGTTGAATGAGTAGGGAGAGTTTTGGCATTCACCTATCTGATAATCCCTAATAGCCCTTCTCCTAATTCTTCTTTTGAGGTAGGGGGCTTACAAGTAAGTTCCCCAATCCTGCCTTCGTCTATTTAATTAGCTCAACAGGCTTGTCCCTTAAAATCGGGATCCTCCTATTTTCCTAGGAGCATCTGCTGATTACGGGGTGAAGTCTTCAGAGGGGATCTTCTGAGCAGGGCATCTACATGGAAGAAAAAGGCGATAACCCTATATCTTTTTAAAAGAAATCTTCACTCTTCGGGGTAATCTCCGTGAATCCATGGTGGGTTTGCCTGCCTATCTCTTAGGCAAACAAGGGGTCAGAGATGCAATGTTCCTTCCTGTACTCTGCAGGCGGACATTTTGGTAAGACATGCTTGATTTCGAATGGGAATCAATAAGATAATGTTTCGATATTCCCTCCCAACAAGCAAATTGCTAAATGATGATTAATAATAAAGATTGTTTTCACAAGACAACTTCTCTATTGACAAGTGAAACATTTTCTGATAGTAAAACCAATGGGTGGAAGTTTTCCTCGCATTAATAACCGCAAAATAATTTAACGACACAACCTTACCTTTTAAGAAAGGAGTAGCTTATGGAAAAGGGAATGAATCGCAGAGAGTTTTTAAAGACAACGGCTACTACGGGTGCTATTCTCATGGGGGGGGATCTTCTCCGTGGAACCGCAATGGCCCAGGGGGCAGTAAACATTCCAGAAGCTGAAAAGATCGTCATTACAATGGTCACAGACAATTATTATGATGTGAATCGATTAGATTACAAGATTGCGAAAAGACAAACTTCTATTTCAAACCCTCTTGAGGCCGCTATGCACGCTGAACACGGACTGGCTTACCAAATTGAGACTGTGGTCAATGGGGAATCGCATACTTGTCTTTTTGATTTCGGATCGGACCCCAGGGGGGTACTTAGAAACATGGATCTCCTGAAGATTGACTGCAAAAAAGTGGAAGCCCTTGGCCTAAGTCACGATCATTGGGACCATGAAACTGCCCTGGTTGAGATTCTGAAGGCCAAGAAAGAAGAATTCTCCAAAAATATTCCCCTTTACCTCGGAGAGGAGTTCTTCGTAGGAACTTACAGCAAGCGGCCCAATGGTAATATTACTCAGCTAAACCTTCTTAAGAAGGAGGCTGTTGAGGAATTAGGTTTTATAAGAATTGTAGAAATAAAAGTTCCTACTCCGATTATTCCAGGGGCATATTTGCCAGGGAGAATCGAACAGGTTACGGATTACGAAAAGGTTGCCCCGAATTTCCTGGCCAAAAAGGGAGGCGAATTCGTGCAGGAGACGTTTACCGGAGAACAGGCTGTTATCCTGAATGCCAAAGGGAAAGGTTTGGTTGTGCTGTCCGGTTGTGCCCACAGGGGGATCGTTAATGCTGTAAAACAAGCCCAGAAAATGTCAGGTATTGAAAAAGTGTACGCCGTTATGGGAGGTTTCCATTTAATAAATGCCAAACCAGAGTTGATTCAAAAGACGGTTGCGGACATTAAGGCGATGAATCCCGAATACATTGTCCCAACCCATTGCACAGGGTTTGAGGCCATATTAGCTTTTTTGAAAGAAATGCCAGACAAGTTCATTCTTAACACGGTAGGCACAAGATACACTATTGTGGGATAAACATCTGTACCAACTCGTCAGGATTTCTTCCCGCATAAAAAGAGAGGCAGGGTCGGAAACGGCCCTGTTTTTTTTCGAACGTTTCTAACCGTAATCGTTGACATCGGGGATCACGTTGGACTGAAGAGTAGTAGGTGTTATCAGTAACCTGTGGTAGCGGGATGGGAAGTGAGCGGCTGCTCACCGCTTCAAAAGAATTCAATAAGAAAAATCAAAATTTTATGGTAAGGTAAAATCAGATTTAGATGTTGTGATTAAAAGGGGGGGAAGAATGGAAAAAGGTGAGACTAAGAAAATCTACACCTACACTGATCG
>Ga0208192_1001492_pt1 | contig 13669 bp, 8 predicted proteins | sample June2015DPH_13_1_2_FD_184711 | JGI IMG/M metagenome (GOLD analysis project Ga0208192, IMG submission 184711) | Peatland microbial communities from SPRUCE experiment site at the Marcell Experimental Forest, Minnesota, USA - June2015DPH_13_150... | ecosystem: Environmental > Terrestrial > Soil >... | reverse complement strand
GCCAGCAATTCGTAGAAAGCGAGGGGTGGACGGATCAAGAGCCGCGCTCGCCGTGAATGCGGCCGTGTCGTCCATCGTCGTGAAGTCCATGCGCTGGTCCGCGTCGCCCCAATAGAGGACTCGCTTCCGTTTGAAGAGAATGAGCGGCATCTGACCGGTCAGCATATCGGCAAACGCACCGTTGAAGATCGTAGTCGCTCGAATCGAAGTCTTATCGAGGCGCTTGTGGAACTCTCGGCGCAGATCGAGATTGCGATTCTCTCCGGCTGGAAACTTGGTGAAATCGATCGAATAGTCGGACGGAATGAAACGCGGCACGTGAGCCTCGATCGCCGCCTCGAGCAGAACCGTTTGCGTTTCCACGATCACGTCCCGCAATCCCGCCAGCGCGGACACCACGCACGCCGCACCCGAGCATGCAGGTGTCACTTGGGAAGCGCTGCTCAAGTCGACACTGGCAATCGTTGCGCCCATCTCCTCGAGTCGCTCAACCTTATCTCGCGGAGTGCCGTGGCGAACCAGCGCTCTTACGCTGGCTCCCCGTTCCAGCAAAGCTCTTGCGATGCGTCCGCCGAGATTGCCGGTAGCTCCCGCCACGACGATGGTCGAGTCATTCATGATCCCGATATTACAGAAAGGGCAGCGTCGATGCAAAGTGGGCGCAGATCAGAGTGGGGGTCGACCGGAGGCTCTTTCGGTCGATGAGGTCAACAGACGACTGGCACCCTTCGAGCGCCGTCGGAACAGACCGGCCGCCGAAAAGAAGTGAGTGAGCGTATATTCCTCCGAGAAATAGATTAGCCTGAAATCCTGCGCAGGCTTGCCGAAAGCTAACGAACAACGACAACCTCTGGGAGAACAAAAAAGAAAGCGGGAGAAGAAAATACCAAAATCAATAACTTAGGTGGGACCAAATCGGATAATCAAAAGGGGCAAAACCGGGTTGACAGGCGGAGCGGAAAAGCGCCGCCCACCGCCTCTCGCTGACGCTCAGTCTCTCTTCTTTGCCGCTTCTCCGGGGTTCTCCGAAAGCGGTACCCTGCGCAGAATGCAAACCAGTTGACGGTAAGTCGCCATACCGTTCTTGTGACCCGGAGTTTGGCGTCGACAGGCAAAAGCAAGGTTAGGCCAAATTAACCGGCCAATCTTTTGAATCACACCTCTAAGCGCTGTAGCTGAGAAGCGGTATTCTTCCGCAGTTGGGATTTTTCTCTTCAGGAGGAAGGGCCCCGCTTCCGGCTCAGATCTTGGCGGGTCAACGCCGGGGCAGGGCCCCTATGAACCACGATTCTTTTTATCCCACTTTCTGCCCCGCCGCACAAGCTCGAAACCGACTGGGCTTGCGACGGTGAGAAGGTCATGCGGCAATGCCCGGTTTGCGAACGCGATTCCATCATCGGTCACGGTCGCCGCCGCAAGCAGGCGCACGATGAGCATCACGACTGGATTGGGATCCGACGGGGCCTTTGCCCGGGTTGCGGGAAGACCTTCACCTTCCTGCCGTGGCTTTCGCTCCCCTACACCCACTACAGCTTGTTGGCTCGCGCTCAGGCGCTGCGGCGACACTTTATGGAGCACTGCTCGTGGGAAGAGGCGACGCCTACGCTGAAGGACTCCGATCGGGTGCCCGATCCTTCCACCCTCCGCCGCTGGTCGGGCGGCCTGGATCGCTCCCAACCGGCGGCTTCCTTTCGGCGCCAAACGTTCGCCCGTTTGGCCCATTGGCTGGAGCGCGGCGATCTGGCCGATCCACCGGCTGAGCCGTTATCGGGGCTGACTCCGGTTCTGCGGGTTCTCTGGCCTCTGCGGCTCTGAGAAATTTTCTGCTCTCCCACCATCCTTGCCTGGGAACGCTGCCCCCTTTCTTTTAGGCTCGTCTCCAGAGGCAAAAACCGCACCATGGGCAAGGATCTCGAACAACTCAAACAACGACTTCCGCTGCTCGATTACTTGCGGCAGCGGAATTGGATCGGCCGGCCAGCGGGTCAGGGCTCCGAGTTCGTGGGACTCTGTCCGCTGCACCCGGAGACTCGGCCTTCCTTCTATGTCAATGCTCGCAAGAATCTCTTTTACTGCCATGGTTGCGGTCAGGGCGGCGATCTGATTCGCTTGGTCGAGTTATCCCAGCACCTGTCCTTCCGCCAAAGTCTCACCTACCTCGAACAGCCAAGCGCTGTGGCGGACCCCGACGCCGTGTTGCGGCAGACTTCCGCTTTCTATCAACAGCAACTCGATTGCTACCCGGAGGCATGGCGGTATCTGGAACAACGCGGAGTGCGCGACCCCGCCCTGATCCGGGAGTTGCAGATCGGTTATGCCCCGGGCGGGAACTTGCGGCGTCACCTCCTAGCTCAAGGCTATTCGCTCGATCTGCTGAAGCGCACCGGCCTCGTCAACCGCAAAGGCCACGACGCCCTCTTCCAACGCGTCGTCTTCCCCTGCTGCCGGGACAGCCACATCGTCAACTTGTACGGCCGCAGTATCGGCACTGCTTTCACCCATCGATTCCTCCCCGGCTCCAAGGGCGGCTTGTTTGCCTGGGAATCGGTTCGCCAGTTTCCCAGCGTGATTCTCGTCGAAGGTATGTTCGATCTCGCGGTGTTGTGGCAGGCAGGTTTCCGCCACGCCACCTGTTCGTTGGGCACTCATCTCACCTCTGACCAGTTTCGCCAACTGTGCGACCGCCCGCGCACCGTTTATCTCACCTTTGATGTCGATGCCAACGGCAGCGGCCAACAGGCCGCACAGGGGTTAGCCCATCGTCTCCGGGCGCATGGCATCACCACTCGCCGCGTCCTCCTGCCCCCAGGCCACGATCCCAACTCCTTCTTCGTCCAGGGCGGTGACGCGCGACAGTTCCACGCTCTCCTGGAGGAAGCCCCATCATGAGGTTCCACGTCATCCGCTCGCAGACCCCCAACCCCGCCCAAAGTCCCCTTCGCGTGGTCGAGCACGAAACCGGCCGGGAGGTCGGCTGGGTCAATCGTTACCTCGACCGCGAGTACGTCCGCCGCCTAGCAGACGCGAGTCTGCGCTCCTGCGCTTACAGCCTGCTGCACTTTGTTCGCTGGTGGGAGAGTCTTCATCATACCGGCGACGTGGTCGAAGGTGACCTGACCGAGTCAACACTCCTGGATTATGTGAAGTTCCAGTGCAGCCACCAACCTCCGTTTTCCAGTTCCACCATCAATGACCGCGTCGCCGTCGCCGATCGCGCCCTGCGCAACGAGTTCCCCGACGCCCCCGACCCGACGGCCCGCGGCTTTCAGCAAGCTTTTCTGCGGCGCGGGCCACTGGGCTTGGGCCGGCCGCGGGTAGGAATGAGCCGGTTGCGAGTGAGAGTGCCTAAACGCAACCTCGTCCCGCTGTCGGTGGAGGAGGTGGCACGTTTTGGGTCCAGCTTCCGCACGGCGCGCGACTTGGCCATCGTGGGCTTGATGCTCCTCGAAGGACTGCGCTCCGCCGAAGTGTTGGGTTTGAATGAGGACGACGTGTTGCTTTCCGAAGCGCAGCTGCGCGTCCGTGGTAAAGGCAACAAGTTGCGCTTCCTGCCGCTCGCTCCCGAAACCGTGCAACTCCTCGATCACTATCGGCGGCTGGAACGGCCCCGGGTCGGCACCGCCGCGCTCTTCGTCTCGCTCAAGGGACCCGCGCGCGGAGCCCGCATGACGCTGGCAGGATTACGATCCTTGTTCCGCTACCATCGCCAGCGCACCGGCGTCCAACTCGCTAACCCGCATCGCTTCCGTCATACCTTTGCCTCCGACATGGTACGCGGCGGGATCAGCCTGCCCGCGCTTATGCAGTTGATGGGTCATGCCGACATCCAGACCACCCTGCGCTATGTGCAGATCACGCCGCAAGACGTCTACCTGCAGTATACGCGCGCCGTGGCGCAGCAAGTTCGTCCCCTGCCGAGGCTCTCCTCATGAACCGCGCCCGACACCCCCCGCTCCTCCATCCGCTGGCTCCCCTCTTCGACCGCGCCGTCGATTCTCTCGGCGCGGCGCTCAGCCCGGAAAGCAATCGTCACTACCGCGGGACCGTCCGCAACTTCCTCAGCTATCTCGGCGCCGCTCACCCCGAAGTAAACACCCTGGACCAACTGCGCCGGGAGCCCCACCTCCTGGGCTGGATGTCCCGCCTGCGCTCCCAGACGCCGCCGCTCGCCACCTCCTCCTATATCAACCGGCTCATCGCTCTGCGCCCCCTGCTCACCGAACTGGCGTGGACCGAACAGCTTCCTCAGCTCGCCCGCCTAATCCGTCGCGAGGACATCCCGCGCCTCCCGCAAAGACTTGCACGCCCGCTCACCGCCGAGCAGGATCAACTTCTTCAGCGAGAGTTCGTCCACCGCAACGATCTGGAAAGTAACACCTTTCTGCTGATCCGCTATACCGGCATGCGCATTGGTGAGTGCGCCGATTTATCCTTCGATTGCCTGCACTCGACCGGCCCCGATCAGTGGGCGATTCACGTGCCGCTCGGCAAACTCAAAACGGAACGTATGATCCCGGTGGATTCGTTGGTGGTGACGGTCATCCAACGCTTACGCTTCTTTCGCTCCCTCGACCCGCGGCCTCCCGATGGCCGGCTCTTGGCCCGGCGCAGCACCGGGGATGCCCTCGTTCGACAACTCCGCCGGTATCTGCACCAGGTCTGTCATTCCCTGGGCCTTCCCGCACGCATCGTCCCGCACCAATTGAGGCATACCTATGCCACGGAAATGCTTCGCGCCGGGGTCAGTTTTCCCGCTCTCATGAAATTACTCGGCCACACTTCCCCGGAGATGACGATGCTCTATGTCGAAGTGGCGTTGAATGATCTCCAGCGGGAATTCCAACTGGCTCATTCAAAACCTCGGCATCTCGTTCCACAGCCGAAAACGTCTATCGCCCTCATTAGAACTGGGCTCGACGGGGTCATCGATTCCTTGCAGGCCGCTCAACATGCGCTGGAAATGTTCCGGCGGACGCTGCCGGTCGGTGCCGCACGCAGTTGTCTCGACCGGCTCTCCAACCGCCTCACCAAGATCGCCACCGAAGCGCGCAAACTCGGCACGCCCTGAGAATGGGCAGAGATTGGCCGGTTATGGCCGTAATACGTCAAAGTGAGTTGTTTCCGAGTAGGCCCTCATCCAAGCAACACCGTAAGAGAAATGACAGCGCAGACTGCATCTGTGGTTTACAGGCCATACGCCCACTGGCGCGTGATTGGAGCAGAACGTGAATAACGCTGGAAGTCATTCATATCTCAGCGCCACCATCGGATCGACCTTAGTCGCCCGGCGCGCGGGGATGTAGCTCGCGAGGACCGTGACGGCCAAGAGCAGCATTGAAACAGCGAAATACGTCGAGATTGCGCCGAAAGTCACACCAAAAAGAAATGACGCAAGGATGCGACCCACTGCGATCGCAAGCGCTAGGCCGGTCACCACGCCGATCAGACTTAGGCGGATGCCGTCGCGCATGACAAGGAAGAGCACTTGTTCTCGTCGGGCTCCCAGCGCCATGCGCACACCAATCTCGTGTGTTCGTTGCGCAACGGCGTAGGCTACCACGGCATAAACGCCCACCGTGGCCAGCAACAGGACGATGATTGTCATGGAACATAACATGATTGTGAGATTGCGGACGGGGGCGCCGGTTTGAGCTAGCGACTTCTCCATCGTCTGTATGGAACCCACCTGGGCATCTTTGTCCGCATTCTTGATCAGGTCCCGGAGGGCGGGTATTACCGCCTTTGGATCGCCCTCGGTCCGAACTAGCAGGCTCACTCGGGTAGGTAATTTCGGGAGGTACGCTTCGGGCATAGTTGGCGCGCCCGGACGGATATTGTCGCCCGCAATACCCACCACCTCGTACCATTCCGGAGGGTACGAAGGTGTGAAGCGTTTGCCGAGCGCGTCCTGGTTGGGCCAGAGATCGCGTGCCATCGTCGAACTGATGATCGCCACAGCGGGATTTGGCGTGTAGTCGGCCCAGGTAAGTTGTCGGCCCCGAAGAAGTGGAAGTTGGATGGTACGGAAATAGTTGGAGCTAACCATAGAGATTTGTGCCAATGGGCTCAACTTGAAGCTGGAGGGCGTTACTCCGTTACCTGACGCAGCCACATGGCTCGGTGAACGGCCTTCTAGCGCAGCGGATTGAACGCCGGGGAGAGCCTTGACCCGCTCGATCAAGTCGCGAGAGAAGGCGTTGCGAACCTCAGGCGTGGGATACTTCGAGTCAGCGAGTGCCAACGACGCCGATAGCATATTGTGGGGATTAAATCCCTGCGGTCTGATGAGAGTGCCCGCGAGAGTCCGGATCATGAGCCCACAAGCGATCAGTAGGGAGAGCGCGAGCGTCACCTCGAGAACGACCAAGCGGTCTCGATGCCCGAGGGAGCGCGCTCCAGAGCGCGTTGCGTGCGCCCCTTCATTGAGCAACTCCTGCAGATTGACTCTGCATAGTTGCAGGGCTGGACCGAGACCAAAAAGCACCCCGGTTGCAATAGAAACACCGAGGGTAAAGGCCAGAACGTGAAAATTCATCTCGATGGGAGCGGCTGCCGGAATGAGGTGATCCGGGTCGAGAGCGAGCAGGCCATCCCTGAACCAGGATGCCAGAAGGATACCGACTGCTCCGCCTGCGAGGGCGACGAGCATACTTTCCGTGAGGAGCTGCGTGGTGACTCGCGCACGGCTCCCGCCTACGGCCTGGCGAATGGCGATTTCGTGCCGCCTCCGAGCGCCTCGAGTCAGCATCAGGATGGCGACGTTGGCACATGCCAGCAGCAATAAGAAACCCACACCGAAGAGAAGTACGGAGCCAATTACGACCCCAAATCCAGTCCTGACCAGTCCCTCCAACGGCTTAACCTCTATGCCCATGCCCTTATCGGATTCGGGATATTGTTGTGCGAGGCGCGTGGCAATTGTTGTCATCTGAGTTTGAGCCTGCCGGATGGTGGCCCCAGACCTAAGCCTTCCAATCACATAAAGTGCAGTTTTAGCCCGGTCTTTGCTGAGCTGTGCATGGGGAATGGGTACAAACACGTCCGGCATAGGGTTCATCCCGGGCATTAGTACGGGGAAGCGAAATGAATCAGGTACGGTCCCGATCACTTCGAATTGCTCATTGTCGAGCGTGATCATGGACCCAATGGCTGAAAGATCCTTTCCAAGCGCCCGCGTAAGGAACCCTTCACCGAGCACAGCCACATGGTCGTGGCCAGACTCATCATCGCCCTTGACGAAAAAACGTCCCTTTGCCGGATGTGCTCTCAAGACCTTAAAGAAGTCAGGCGTCACCTGGAACCCATCAAGATGTTCAGCCTGACCGTTTTCCGTAAGCAGAGTCGGCTCATAGTAACCGTCAGCAGCCAGCCCCGAGAAGGCGTCGCTCTGGTTCGCCCAATCGAGAAAGTCTGGGCCGGAAGCCGGGCTCCAACGTATCTGGGGTTCAATCCGCCAAATCTCTACGAGTTGCTCGGGATTCAGGTACGGCAGTGGACGAATGGCCACCGCGTAGAGAATGCTGAAAATCGCTGCGCCTGCCCCAGTGCCGAGTCCCAGCATCACAACAGCCACCGCCGTGAACCCGGGATTCTTCGCCAGCATTCGCAGACCGTAGCGAATGTCTTGCCAAATAGTTTCCAGCGTCGATTCCCAACCGGCGCTGCGGATCTCTTCTTTCACCGCATCCACGCTGCCCATTTCCACCCGCGCCGCGCGCAGAGCGTCTTCTTGGCTCATCCCCGAACGCATCTTGTCTTTCACGGCCGCGTCCAGATAGCCATTCAGTTCTTCATCCATCTCGTGTTCGACTTGTTTCTTTCGAAAGAGGGCGTGGAGTCCAGCCCCTAGATTTCGCAGCGGAGACATAACAAACCTCCTACGAGGCTTCCATAATCCTGGCAATGGCGGCAATCTGTTTTCCCCACGCGGCGGTTTCGGCCTTCAACTGCTTGCGCCCACGCTCGGTGAGGCTGTAATACTTGGCGCGCCGATTGTTTTCCGTTGGGTTCCATTCTGGCTTTATCCATCCCGCGCGTTCCAGGCGACGGAAGGCGGGAAACAACGAGCCCGGATTGACTCGAAACACACCCTTGCTGATTTGCTCGATCCTAAGTGCGATGCCGTAACCGTGCATCGGTTCCAGCGCCAGGGTTTTCAGGATCAGCATGTCCAGGGTGCCCTGGACAAGGTAGGCGGGTCGGTCAGGCATGGGTCTTTCCTTCAGATTCTCGAGATTAGAATACACCGTTCCTCTAGATTGTCAAGAGGAAAGAGTGCCTGACTGATTAGCGTGTGGCGAGCACCTTGGAGTATCGGAGTCTGACGATTGGCGATCATTCCCGAGTGACGCATTAATGGAGACCGGCGAACTCAAACTCTAGGATCCTCGCCCGCACCGAAACAAGCACATTGCGTCGCGCATCGTGTGCTAACGCTGCAAGTCACATTGACGTATAGTCGGCAAATCGGAAACTGACCCACTACCAAGCATGTCATTCCGAGAAGTCCGCAAGCCGACGGACCATGAAGAATCCCGGAAGCGCTTGGTTCTTGAAGTGCCGAGATTCCTCGCGAAGTTTACCCCGAGCCTCAGAGCGAGATTCCTCGCTTCGCTCGGAATGACAGCGAACGGCCCGGAATGACAGCGAACGAATCAGGATGACAAGCGAAGGGCTCAGAGTGACGGCGCAAGGAATTTCTTCATCGGCCGGTCGGAAATCGGACGCTGGGCGTTACAAGGCCTCGCGTTTTTTCATTCTAGCTTCTAACTTCTAGCTTCTAAATTCTGTCACTCGCACCTCAGTGCCGCCATGGGCTGCACCTTCGTGGCCCGCCGCGCCGGAAAGTAGCAAGCCAGAAGCGTCACGATACCCAGCAAAACCGCCACGATCAGGTAGGTTACCGCATCGGTTGCCGTGACGCCGAACAATGCCGCTCGCAAAATCCGGGTTGCCGCCAGTGTCACCAGCAGTCCCACGCCCAGCCCGATGAGCGTCATGCGCAGGCCCTGGGCCATTACCAATCGCAGAATGTCCGCCCGCCTGGCTCCCAGCGCCATGCGGATTCCGATTTCGTGCGTCCGCTGCCGAGTCGCGTAGGAGACCACTCCATAGACGCCCACCGCGGCGAGCGCCAAAGCGAGCAGGCCGAACGAGCTGGCAAATGTCACGGCGACCCGCTCGAAGATACTCCCCATTTTCATGCTGCTGGCGAGTGTGGCGACGTCGAACACCGGCAGGTTAGGATTCAATTCCTGAACGGCTTTTTCCACCGTGGGCGCGAATGCCTGCGGATCGCCGTGGACCCGAATGTGGATGGTCACCGGATCGCGAGATTCCTGGAACAAATCCAAATAGAAGGCGGGCGCCGGGCCATAAATCAGGCGGCGGTATTTTGCGTTTTGGGCAACGCCGACCACTGTAAACTTCCGCTGGTCATAAACAATTTGTTTGCCCAGGGCGTCCTGCCCAGGCCAATATCGAGCGACGAATTCTTGATTGACGATCGCGACCAACTGGGAGTCCTTCGTGTCCTCGACGGTAAACTCCCGTCCTGCGATGAGAGGAGTTCGCATCGTGCTGAAGTAATTCGGGCCCACAATCGGGCGATCAATTTGCATGGACTCATGGAGCTTGGGAAAATATCCCTCGATCCCTAGAGTGTCCGAATGGATTGTGAAGCTGAGGGGCGAAAAGTCCGCCATAGTCACCGACTGCACTTCCGGAAGTGCGGCCAGCTTGGCCAGCAGTTGCCGGTGGAACTCGATCGACCGATCTTCAGAATAGCCCGCTGGCCCCAACTCGTATGAAACGAGGAGCACGTGGTTCGGGTCGAAGCCAGGATTCGACTGCTGCGCTTTCTGAAGACTGCGCGTGAACAGGCCGGCGCAGACCAGCAGCAGAAGCGACAAAGCGATCTGCGCCACCACCAGCGCGCTGGCGAGCCGCGACCTGTGAAGCCCAGACGACACGCTGCTCGCTTCCTCCTTTAAGACCGTCACCGGCGAGAGACTCGATGAGCGCAGCGCCGGGAGTATCCCGAAGACCAGGGCTGCAAAAATCGCGATTCCCATCGTCACCCCGTTGACCGTGGCATCAGCGTGGCCATTCAAGTCAAGCGGAAGCGTGCTGGTAGGAATGAAGGCCGCGAAGGTGCCGGCGGTCCAAGTGGTGAGGAACACGGCCAGTGCGCCTCCCGCCACAGCCATCAGCAAGCTCTCCACCATAAGCTGGCGGACCAGCCGCCACCGGCTGGCGCCCATGGACAGGCGGACGGCGATCTCGCGGCGGCGCGCAATCGAGCGCACCAGCAGAAGATTCGCAACGTTCGCGCAAGCCAACAACAGCAGCGCTGCCGCCAAAGCCAGCAAAATAGGCAGCGACTGGTATAAATAAACATTGGCTCCGAAGGGGGAGCGCCATAGCGGATCAAATGTAATTTGATTTGGCCCACGGTGCTCGTTCGGGAAATGTTCCACGATGCGCTGCATCAGAAGATTGAGCTCGCTCTCAGCCTGCCGGCGATCAGCACCAGGCTTGAGCTTTCCCAGCACGTTGAGCCAGAAGTCGCCCCGATCCGCCAGCGGGTCGTTCCAGTTCCACACGGTTTGGGCCATCACCAGGGGAATCCACACGTCGCCGCGCACGCCGGTCATGCAGCCTTCGAACCCGGAAGGCGCGACACCAATGATGGTGTAGGGATGCCGGTTGATCTGTACGATCTTGCCGATCACAGAACCATCGCCGCCGAAATGACTTTGCCATAGTCCGTAGGCGATCACCGCCACCGCCGCATCCTCGCGCTTCTCTTCCTCGCCGGGCAGAAAGCCGCGACCGAGATAGGGCCACACGCCGAGCACATCAAAATAATTGGCGGAAGTCAGCACACCGTAGATGCGCTCCGGCCTGCCCGTGCCCGTGAGGGACACCCAATCGTGGTGATACGCCAGCAGGCCCACGAAACTTCGGTTGCTCTCACGCAGGTCGCGATAGTCCGGGTAGGAGAAAGGCGGGGTGGGATGCTCGCTGCGCTCTCCTCTCATCACGCTAACGAGACCGCCGGAATCCCACCCGCCGGGGATGGGGTTGAGCAAGGTCGAATTAATCCAACTGAAGATGGTACTGTTGGCCGCAATGCCCAGCGCCAACGTGAGCACCGCCAACGCCGGAAGCCCCGGATTCTTGACCAGTACTCTAAGGCCGAAGCGAACGTCCTGGATTAAGTCTCCCATCGCCTTTCAGATGTCACCATTCAAGGCGGCTTTGAAAGACACCTTGCAGATTGCGTTCCATAGCTAGCGGCCTCAAGCGCCTTGGAATCAATGGGCGCGGAACACCAGACTCGTTGTGCGACTTTCGCCGTGTCCGAATGTGGGAAATCGCTGTCCGCAACCGCTACCCACCTCGCGATTTGCTACCTAATTCCTGACCCCAACCTCTAATCCCCCTTCTCATCCGGATCTTGCGAGCCACAGCGATTGTCTCTCGCCAACTTGTCCCTTCCATGATCCTCGTTTGATCATGCTCAGTCGGTGACTGGCATCACAGGGCTGCCGAGGGCAGCACGCAAACCGGAGAAGTTCAACACACGCGATTGTAGGGCCGAGGCTTGCCTCGGCCTCAGGCCGACCCAAGGGTTGGCCCTACATCCTCATCCTCTTCGCGCCGGAGGCTTCTACTTGTATCGATAGACGACGACCTTTTCTGTGTTGATGCGTTGGGGGGAGAATCTCCAGAATTTGCCTTGATCGTTCTCGTCTCCGTTTAGCCGGCGGCCCGGAATCCAAGTCCCGCCAGAGAAGGATCCCTCTTCGACGTATCCGATTCCCGCATGAGGCAGGTTGGCGCTCGCGGGTGAAAACGACACGCGAAATCCGCTGCCCACGCCCAGGAATTCATCCGGTTCGGTCGCGATGATGAGTCCGAATCCGGTTTTGGCTCCCATCCCGAAGATATCATCCAGGCTCACCGCAAGGCGGTAGCCGTTCATCTCCACCGCGACCGCCGGATGATCCTTGTCGAGCAGAAATCCGGTCATTTCGCTCGAGCCCTCATGTTGCAGGATGATGGGCGCCACTTGCATCAGCACCTCGTAGCTTTTGCCCAGATCGTTATCCTTGTCTTGCCAGGAATCGATCCCGAAGGGAGAGAACCCAATCGTATTGCGCTGCCCGATCGCGTAGAACACGTTGGCCTGGCCGGCGGAGCCTCCTCGCGTTTCCGGGATGAACATCGGGTTGCCGCCGCGATTGTAGCGGTCGCACCACTCGGCGAAATTCGGCGCGTAAACATCCGGCGCGTAGATATCGATAGCAGTTCCCGCCGCCTTCCACACGTCCGTGACTTCAGGCAGTGGGCCGCCGCTTGGATACTGGCCGGGAGAAGCGCCGGGCCCGCTGAGCCACGCGTTGACGTACATCGGGATAGGGTATTCGGCCTTCCCCGCTGCCGCGACGTGTTGGACGTATCGCGCATAGTTCCACGCCATAAAAATCTTGTCGGTCTCTGGGCCGGCGCCGAAAACCTCCGTCCAGGTGCCAGAGGTTTTGCCGCCTGCGGATTCCCAACGCTGGCGAAACTCCGGAATCAAATCATCGCGGTGCTGTTGAAGATAGTTCACGAGTTCCCGCGGCGCCTGTCCTTCGAACGCTTGGTTCGCGCCGGGGCTGCGGTCGCGCGAATCGCCCAAAACTCCGACCTCGTTCTCGACCTGCATCATCAGAACCGTATGAGCTTCGCCGTCCACTTCGCGAATATGATGCATAACAGCGGCGAAGGCGCGGGCGTCGGCCTCCATCGTTGCCTTGCCAAGGGTGCTCAGGATTTCGACAGGATTGCCGTCCTTTTCGATGACGCGCGGGAAGCGGTCAGTATCCTGCTTCACCCAGACCGGCGCGTAGCTCGACATGCCGTTCTTCCAACTGGCGAGCCAGAGAAAAACCAGGCGCAGATTGTTTCGCCGCGCATCTTGAATCAGCCCATCGACCAGAGTGAAATCAAACTTCCCTTCCCGCGGCTCAATCAGTTCCCACGAGAGCGGCGTTACCACGGTGTTCAAGGGAATGGCCGCGAGCCGCGGCCAAATCGGGCGCATGTACTCAAGGCTCGACGAGCTGGAGTTGTGCAGCTCGGCCGCGAGCATCAGGAATGGCTTGCCATCTACAATAAGTTGTGTCGTAGTTCCCCGCTTCTCAAGGTGCGGAATCATTGACGTGTCGGCTGGAAATGCAAGAGCCGACGAGCAGAGAAACACCAGGACGCCGAATACGCGAGGTCTCATGTCATTCTCCATTCGATCGGGAAGTTCCACCTTCGGCTTGCGGGCAAGACAAAGTATATCAGCGTTAGCGAGAGAAACATCGGGCACACCGAAGCTGCTGCCGAGGACCGAACAAAGCCGTAGGTTTTTTTCTCGGAACACGGTAGTGTAATTGTCGCCGGAGGTCGGAGCTGAACGTGGAGTTTGTGAAAGGACTTCAATGCGTCTTCTGCGGCAAGACGTACTCGACCAGAGTGCCGTACACCTGCCCAGCGTGCGGCATCACGGGGATTCTCGACGTCCAGTACGACTACCCCGCGATCGCCAAGCGCTTGACTCGCGCGCGGCTTGCGAAGCGAACCGAGAACTCGCATTGGCGATATCGCGAGTTGCTGCCCATCCGCAGTGATG
>Ga0208192_1001487_pt1 | contig 13705 bp, 16 predicted proteins | sample June2015DPH_13_1_2_FD_184711 | JGI IMG/M metagenome (GOLD analysis project Ga0208192, IMG submission 184711) | Peatland microbial communities from SPRUCE experiment site at the Marcell Experimental Forest, Minnesota, USA - June2015DPH_13_150... | ecosystem: Environmental > Terrestrial > Soil >... | reverse complement strand
TGGCCAGAGAGAACAATTCTTACACCAATGCCACGTGTCCTTATTATTTCTCTTCCGATAAACTGGCATAATTCATACCCTCCTTTTGTTGTTTATTATACAAAAAAGAGACAAGATGACGCAAATTAATTATCCACAGTATAGGAAAATAAAGGACTGGTTAAAGAGGAGAAAACAAAAATGTCGCCTTTTTATGTAGTGGTGGTCACCGCCTGTGCGATCTTCCAGGTCTTCATCCCTTTAATTTTTCTCTGCTTCCCTCTCCAGGTACTCATCGATCGCACGCCATGCTAATCCTGCAAATGTCCGTCCTTTTTGGGCACTAAGTTTTGTTAGCCTCTTATGTTGCTCCGGTGAGAGTTGGATGTTTACCCTCTTCCAGAATCTTTTCTTCACCGGCATTCCCTTTCACCCCCTTTAGAGCACCCTTTGACCGTGATGCCGATATTGCACCAATGTCCCCGTTTGTCAAGGAAAATTTTTGCCCTCAGGATGCGTTTTTAAGGCCGGGAAATTTTCAAGCAAATGGTTTAATCATAGGCAAAAATGCGCTAAAGGGAACTTAGAAAGAAGGGCAGTATGGATCCTTCTCAATTGATTTAAGAAGGGATTTCGTTAATCTGTTAGAACTGTCGTGGTAAATATATGGTTTTTAGTGTGGTATCATTTTTCATGGCGGATAGCCTCGTTATCAGGTAAAAGTTTCTCTTTTAATTTTTGGTACTCTTCTTCAGTAATAACTTCAGCTTTCCTTAATTCTTCAAGTTCTTTTAACTTCTCAATCAATGTACGCAAAATTCCAACAAGATGAACCTTCTTATTTTTATAATCTCGATAACAAACTTTATAAGTTTCCAAAAGTTATGAACCTCTTAAATAACAGAAAGCGACACAATGATTTCAATCCGCAACTCGGTCTCCGCTTTCCACAGCCTCCTCACAGAAGGTTTAGCTTTATCGGATAGGTCATTGTTGATAATTCTTTATCAGAAATGTCCCATTTGTCAATCAAATAACTGAATTGGTTTAGAACGCCAACACACCCAATCAAGTTTATCGATTACCCTGAAATACACACAATTAAAATTATGAAGAAAGTTAAAAATAGATTACGAAATGGAAGAGAGTTCTCCAATTTTCCCTTCCAACTCTTTCACCTTTGCTTCAAGTTGAAAGATCCTCTCTTCAGTCACTTTCTTATAACTCTCCATCTCCATATCTTTAGAGGCCAATCGTTGATTCTTATATTCGATCTCCTCCCTCAATCGTTTCAGTTCCACTTCCCTCTGATCGAGGAGTTTCTTTGACGCCTGAAGGTCCTCCTCCTTCTTCCCGGGTTCTTCGGTGATTTCTTTAATCTTCAATTCCAATTCTTTGATCTTCGAAGAACTCTCTTTCTTCATTCGAGAGAGATCCTTTTTATTCTCCTCTAGCATTCGATCTTTCTTTTGAAGGTCTGCCTTCAACCTTTCGATCTCCCCCCTTTTTCTCTCAATCTCTTCAGCTTGGCTCTTGACCTTTGATTCTAATCCTTTGATTTTCGCATTCGATTCCCTTTTTAACCTTGCCATCTCTCGCTTCAGTTCAGCCACCTCATCCTTCTTTGCTGGTTTTTTTGCCAATCTCTTCATCGTATTTTCTCCTTTCTTCTACCCCCCCTTGCCATCCATACTAAGTGGGAAGGGTTTAATAGTTTGGGTTTAACTTCCTCTCCAGACTCTATCCCCACTCATCGGTTAGAGGCTGTTAACAGAGTGCCTCGCTTTCGATAAGTTTGGGTTCTAATCAAGTTGTTTTCTTTTCTTTATATACCCAATTATCCTTAGCAATTCTTCAATGTTGACATTTCCGCATTTAGAACAAAGATAAAAGAGATGAAATGTTCTTCTCCCAATGGTTACAGCAACGCCCTGTAATCCTTGTTGCTTTCCACACTTTAAACAACGTTCCTGATTTTCTACCATATTACTCCGTGACTGAACTCCTCTGTACATCCTCCCTCCTTTTAAATGAATTTTTAAAAAATCACCACACCCCCCTCGATGAGTTCAAGAATTTTTTAAGAAAAGAATCCAATTCTCCTCGCCTGAGAGGATATTTCCTTCATCTCTTTGACGGCATTGATAATTTCCATTTCTTTAAAATAGATTTTTAATAAATCTATCCTAATTTTTAGGATAGGGTCTCAGATCCTTTGGAACAAGGAAAATTTTGTCTGGACTTCCAAACAACGAGAATCTCTTTCTGGCATAGTTGAGAAGGTCCGTGAAGTTGCGGCCCTTCTCCTTCTTCCGCCTTTCTTCAATGGTCCCGATCCTTAAAAACCTGTATTTAGACTCCCTTAAATAAACGGTGTACTCCATAAATTCTATCTCCACGGACAATTTTGTTAATGTCCCTAATTTTTTTCTTGAATAGAATAGAAATCAGCTTCGGTAGTCTTAAAGTCCAGGCTGTTGAGAACATTATTTCCATCCCTTACCTCGACTTTCCAGCTCCCCACATGTTGCGGACGGAGGGTAATATAGCTATAAAGTGACCATACTGGAGGTTTGACATCGATTTCTATTCTGTTGAATTCCTTACTCATCCAGAACCATACATGTGTAATCTTTCCTTCTCTCTGGGTCCTGATTCTTGTGAAGAAGTAAGCCCTCTGGTTATTGCATATAAATTCTGAACATTTTCCTCTCAGAACTAATCGACCACCTTCCCTCTCAATGGCTGTTCCCATACTGGCCTCAAGAATTTCGAAAGAAGAAACTTCTGGTCCAATAGTCTCCTCGGTCTTCACCTCTTTCAACCTTGAAATCTCCTTTTGCCCGGCTTGATGAGTTATTTGAGGCTCCGCCATTTCCGAGCTTGGCAAAGAAGATGGAACAGATGTAGATTTCTCCTTGAAAGAAGGAGGAAACCGCTCCAAAGGGTCGCGGAAGGTGTAATATACGAAAAGCACGATGAAGAAAATAATTGTAGAGATAGCAACCCAAAAGAGCCATGGTCTGACTCTCTTTTTCGGAGGCGGGATCTGCTCTCGTAACTCTATTGGCTGGGGAATGGTAAGACTTTTCAGATAGTTTTGATACCGTAGAACAACATCATGCGGATCAAGGCCGAGGTATTTGGCATATATAGTTAGGAATCCTTTCACATAAACAGCAGGAGGTAGAAGCTCATACCTGTCTTCTTCAATTGCCCTGAGGAAGTTTTTCCTTATCTTAGTGAATTTAGCAACTTCCTCCAGTGACAAATTTCGAAGCTCTCTTTCTGACTTCAAGTATTTCCCTGGGGATTCCATATTCTTTAGATGAGAAAAAGGTCTAACTCGACCATATCCAACCTTAAAAGCATTGGTTTACTCTTCAATGATGAAAGGCGTTCCCATCTTCTCTACCGAAAAGTTTTTAAAGAAATGATGAACATCGAGGTCTAATCTCACAGATCTTCCCTTTGATCCCCTTAGCAAAAGCCTGAATCAGTAGTCCTCTCCTCCAGAGAATAGGTGAAAAGACAGGGAGGATACACCCGCACCGTTCGTTAACCTATACTTATGCTGCCTCTCTTGAATTCCTTTGGACTCCATCTAAAGGCCGCGAAAAGCTACTTCTTTCCGTCTTTTGAATCTCCGGCTCCACCTGAGCATTGATATATTCATTCTGCCATACCTGGTCAGCCAATTCCGTAAAACGTTCGGCGTAGTCATCCATTTCATGTCTCTTGGTCGTGTAGATTTCCTCAGCACCCGGATGAGTGAAGTAGGGCTTTGTCTCTTCAATGACCTCTCGCATCACATTGGGATTGTCGATGATCATGCAAGGCCTGAGGTGATTCGAATTGTGAGGCTGCCTTGCCCGAATCGATCTGAAAAGAGGGCTGTCTAGAGCCTTGGCGAGTGTGGTGTTACGAATGTTGTCCATTGCAATGTGAGTATAGACACAGGGTTCTATGTCTCCTTTAGCATTGAGATGGAAATAACGGCGACCTCCAGCAATACAGCCATTCACATGGGGACCATCATTCCAGAAGTCCAGGAAGAACATCTCCTTTGTCTGCCTGAAGTACATAACCTGTTTACGAAGATAATTACGTTGTTCGGGGGTAACCATCAGTGAAAAATCGGCCTGTCCGTTGACAGGGATATAAAGGAAGTACATCTGGGCAAAAGAACCTTTTTCAAGCATAAAATCTACAAAGGGCTCTGAAGCCACAACTTCCACATTTTGCCTGGTGACCGTTGCCGATGTTCCGATGAGAACCCTAGCCTCTCTGAGATCGTCGAAAGCATTCATGATCTTTTTGTATACTCCTTTCCCTCGCCAGCGGTCTGTCTCTTCCTCATACCCCTCTATGCTGATTACAACCATGGCATTTCCCAATTCCGATAAGCGGGTTGCCTTTTCACGGGTCATTAAGGTTCCGTTCGTATAGACCTGGAAGAAGATCTGAGGATGCTCCTCTATCATCTGAAAGAGATTCGGATAGACAAAAGGTTCGCCGCCAAGAACTGTGATAAAATGGATTCCCATGTCCTGGCACTCTACCAGGACCCTTTTGACCAGTTCACAGGGAAGCTCGGGTTTGGTCCCATATCCTAAGGTGTAGCATCCCTTGCATCGGAGGTTGCAATGGAGCGTCGGTGAAAGGATCATGACAAAAGGAGGCCAGAATCCATGTTCAGACTCGAATTGCTCCCGTTTCTTTCCTCCAAGAAACCATGCCTTATAAAACAGGGTTTCAAAGAGGGATCGACTGTTTTGAGGGGGCATATAGTTGAGGACTCGCCTGAAAAGATGCTTGGCAGGATGTCGGGGATCCTGAAGAAGACGGCGCACCCCGGTAATGCCAGAAAGAACCTCCTCATCTGAGGTGAGCTTTTCCCCCAGATAGGTCAGCCGAATCAGGTTTTCGTCGGAAATTCTGTTAAGCATTTCGAGAATAAGAGAGATCACCTGGTGCGTTGTAAACCCTTCGATCTTGGCTTTGAAATCCATACAAAACACCTCCTTCCTTCTCGACGAAATTCTTTGCCATCTTTAAGGACAAAAGTAGAGAAATTTTAGTATGATATTTTTATATCTGCATAAATAGTTATATTGATCAAAAAATTTTATGCGGCCTCCTCTCCGGCAACTTTCCGTAGATGCTCTAATCCTATTCCACTATCTTTAAGCAATTCGATGTACCAAAAAGGTTCTCAACAAAATCTGAGCAGCTGGGATCATTCTGCCATTCTCCGTCGACCAGAAATCGATATTCATATTGCCCAGGATTGAGATTCAGTGATATTTTCCACATCCCATTCTTATCACGCTTCAAGGGGTGTGAAGAGAGATCCCATTGGTTAAAATCTCCGGATAAGAACACACTTTGTGCTTGAGGTGCTGATAAGCTAAAACCTGTTTTCCTTATCTTTTCAGTTACCTTAGGTTTTTTCTTAGATTTTTTCGTCATAACCCACCTCCTATTTATTTAACCTGACTTTCCACTCTGAATTGATTACTGCGGAAGTCCCAATTTAGACCTTGAATCAAAATTCTTATAAGATAGCGTCTCTGGACTCCTCGAAAAGGGTGTGGTATCTCTTCTCACTCTCCTGCAGCACCTCATCTGATTTCTTACGCTCAGTGATGTCACGGACGACGACGATGATCTGTTTTTCGAGTAATGGTAACAACCTCCCCTCATAACTTTGTTCCCCATTTGGCATCGCTAACGAATACTCTATACTTACTAAGGAGTTTGTCTTAAGAACTTGAAGAATGGCCTCGTGGAATTGTTGCCCGACGTTCGGTGGAAGAACATCTTGCATTCGTTTCCCAAGGAATACGTCTGGGGGAACATACAAGTAAGATATATGCCCTGCATTTTAATCGAGGATTTTACCATCCGAGTCGAGCCGAAAGTATAAATCGAGAAAAACCTGGAAGATAGCTTAAAACTCAGAGGTTCTTTTAAGTAAATTCTCCTCTGCCTGCTTCCACTGGGCCTCTGATGTTTCCAACTCAGCAATTCGTTGGTGCATTTCAGCCAATTCATTTAAGAGTTGATCTTTTGCCTTATCTTCATCTTTCATTTTATTCACGGTTTAAAATAACCAGTAATTTCAACTTTTTAAAAAACTCCCATTCTCTTTGAAGAAAATGGAGGTTAAGTTTATCTTTAGGCCATATGTCTTCCCGCTTGAATTAAGGGCTACAAGATGGATCATATTCTACTACTCATTTATGTTTTCACATTTTGCTAGAGACTTATACTCCTTTTATTCTGAAACTTCACCAGTTTCGAAAAGGCGTTCATCAAGCCCGAAGTCATCCATTTGTGTGGCCCTGATAGATTCCCATCCTTCGCAAAGATCAGGTGGTGAGATTTCCGCAATCTTTTTGGATAATTCATCCCCGATGATTAACTTTGTGAGTGAAATCACTGCCCGAGCCGCATCATCAGCTTGTTTCAAATCTTTCAGGTTGGCCATCTTCATCACAGCCTCAAGAAATTCTTTTCTTGTCTCCATATTACAACCTCCGTTCTTAAAAAAATCCCTAATTATAAAGTTCTCCCAAACTCCTCTAAAGGAATGTAACCAAGCTCAGAAGGGATACCTTGATCTCCAGAATTATTGATGAAGCAAAAGGGATATAGAAGTGGGCGGTAATTAAGAATAATAGCAATCATATAAGGAATTTCCCTCCGTTTAAAATAAAAAGGCCGAACTTACCGGAGGTTCATCCTTCGGCAGCTCGGCCATCTTATCGAAAGACCCGCCGCTTTCTGTCCCCTTTTCACAAAGGATTTAGCTTTGTCGGGTGATCCGTTACCAATTACTTCTTTATCAGAAAATGTCGAATTTGTCAATCGCAAATAGTCTTGTGAAAATTATCTTTTTAAGGATTACCTTTTGAAAGCTTGTATAGAAGGGTAAATTTCAGGAATCACGACTTCAGGAGAGACTGTCCTCTGCCCCTTTCACGCCCTTCAATTCCTTTTTCATGAGTCATCGTCAGAAGGTTCGCTCCCTTTTCCCTTGTCTTCGGGATGCTTAAACTTCACCTTTCCAGCGGCCACCTCCCGAAGGGCAGTCACAATGGACCGGTTATCTGCTTCGACTAATGGTTTGGCCCCTTTTATGATCATCTTCGCTCTTCTTGCTGCAAGCAGCACCAGTTCAAACCGGCTCCCCACCTTTCTCAGACAATCTTCTACAGTGATTCTAGCCATCCTTTTCCTCCCATTGTCTCTTATTTTCTTCGAGGATTAAACCTTTCACCTTTCGACACCTTTCCGTGATGATGATTGATTTCAATTTCTCAACGGCATCTTCAATTCTATCATTGGCGACCACATGCGATTGAAAGAGACGATAACGTCCGAGGTCAAGTGGTAAAGGAATCTAGTGTCTCAAATTCCTTGAGAATTCGGTTCTTTATATCGCTCTTGGTACCAACAAGAATGTAAACATTCCGGGACAAATGTCCTCGACGAAGTATGTCCGGGTAAGCCCAATAATCGTTCAGCAAGTCTAGCTCTTTTCTAATTTCGGATCGGAATGGCATTTCCTCGGGGAATTCATCTCGACGGAATTTCTGTGAAAATTCCTTCCAATTCTCATTTTTTTTGAGCCCAGACCTTAAGAAGCTGTGGTTCTTTGAATATCCTGTAAGCAAAGACGACACTCTCCCAGGCCCACGTGAAACAGAAGCAGACCATCGTAGGACATCCTACGGAGGAATGGGCTGTATCGTAATAATCTCTGGCTGCCATTATTCTTTACCCTCAAGCCTTTGGTCTGACTGTCGCCTGTAGATCTCACGGATCGTCCGGTCGAGATATCCCTCTGAGTTATCAACCGCCTCTCTTGTAATGATGAATTCTTTTTGACTCGTTTTATCGCTGATCAATTCCAACCCATATTCATAATCCTTTGAAAGCCGTGAGAAGATCGTTGCCGCTTTCCCATCTTCATTCAGGATCATCTCCGAAATCCGGTCAATGGCCTCCTCGCTGAATTGAAGGTAAATTCCATTCCTCCGTTTAAAATCTATTTCAAACTCTTCGACCTGTCGCTGAATCCCCACTGCTTCTTCAAAAACGGTGTTGACATCATACCCTTTTTCGATCATCCGATTGACAATGATAGCGATCCTATTCTCTCGGAAAACGATTCCATAGCGTTTTTTAAATTCTGCCTCTCGGTTAAGGATGGATTCCCTTAAGGCCACCTTTTCTTGGGAGAGGAGCATTTCAAACTTAGCCTGCATCTCTGGGTTCGAAGGATCCTGGAGCAATCTTTCTAGCTCCCGTTCAGGGTTTCCCACCACTTCCCGTGTGACAACAAATTTCCGGATATCGGTGGACGGAAGTCGCTTTTCAAATTTGATGAGAACCTTCTCGACAGCACTGACCAATCCTCTCGCACCGGTCTTTTCTTCATAGGCCTTCACGGCCAACTCGTAAAGGGCTTCGTCTTCGAACTGGATGTCAATCCCATAGGATTTGAAATCCTTCTTCTTTCCAAGGATGATGGGATTGTTGGGATTTTTTAGTATGGCATAGAGGTCGTCGACCTCCAGTTTCTCAAAAACGGCGGTCACCGGCAGCCTTCCGATGAACTCCGATTCGAATCCAAAGGCGATGAGATCTTCAGCCTTCACCTGATTGAGATACTCAGCCTGTTCGTCCTTCGAGCGAACCTCGGCTCCGAAACCAATTCCTTCTTGATTCAAACGTTTCTTGATGAGCTCTTCCAAACCGTTGAAGGCTCCACTCATAATGAACAGGATATTCTTGGTATTGATCGTACGTTTCTCCCTCTTTCCGGTCTTCTGGTAATGTTCAATAGCCTCCAGCTGAGAGATCGGGTCATGGGGGACTTTAAGGTCCACCTCTGTCTCCTCCATCGGTTTGAGCAAAGCCCGTTGAACACCTGTCCTCGATACATCTGGACCAATGAGGTTGTTCGATGAGGCGATCTTATCGATCTCATCAACGTAAATGATTCCATACTGAGCCAGTTCAATGTCTCCATTGGCTTCACAAACCAGATCCCGGACGAGGTCCTCCACATCCCCTCCGACATAACCGGTTTCACTGAACTTCGTCGCATCTCCCTTCACAAAGGACACTCCAATCTTCTCAGCAATCAATTTAATCAGGTAGGTCTTGCCCACTCCGGTGGGACCAACCATCAGGATATTGTTCTTGATATGGCCCACCTCTTCATATCGATCTCGTCCTTTGATCGATTTTGTGAACTTGATCCGATTGAAATGGGTGCAGATTTTTGTGGCCAGGATCTCTTTGGCCTCATCCTGTCGAATGATGTAGTCATTCAGAAAGGCCTCCAACTCCTCTGGTTTTAAGTCAAAATGAATCTTCTTCTTCCCTTCGCCCAGCTCTTTCTCCTCTTTCGAAACCTCTTCGGTGTGGGGTTTTGGGAAGAGCATGGGTACGACCAGTCGGATTCGGTCTCCATACTTTTTACCTAAGTATTCGTTCAATTCCTTCTCTAACTCTTTCTGATCTGGAACTTTTGAATCAGAATCTTTCATCGATGTCAAACTCCTTTTTTTCTAATAATTTATTTAAATATAACCTAAGCTGAGCGATTTATTTTTTAAAATTTAGAAAAAACACACTTACTGGGCGAGGGGGGGGTGGCCTTATTTGTTCGTTATTTAAGCAAGATCGGTATTTATGCTCTTTTGTTAGATTCGTTTCCGAAGCTACGAAAAAGCAAGAAGGGCCAGCCGATCTGGAATATCTTCAAGTAGGTGTTTTGTTTTTTCTATGATGGGACGAGACAGCTCAAGCACTCTCTTGATTTAAGAACACTCGTTTATCCCTTCCTTTCTGGTATGGGTATCGTAATAACAAAAGTGGTTAGTTTGAGCGCCTGGTCATTCTGTACTTTTATGTTTCCGTTACAAGCTTTAATTGTCGCATAGGCGGTAGCTAAACCCAAACCGGTACCCGCTGCTTTAGTAGTAAAAAAAGGATTGAATATCTCTTGGAGAATTTCCTCATCAATGCACCCACCCGTATTGGCAATGGAAACCTTAATCTCGTTTCCTTCTTTTTTGCTTTTAATGAGTATCTCTCCCTCTGCCTCGATCGCCTCAACCGCGTTGCGCAAAATCGAAGAAAACATATCTTCGATCTCAGCGGGATCGACAAGAACGGCTGGAATCCCTGAGTCTAATTGGAGACTAACCCTAATATTTTTCGTACCAATTAACTCCGGAATTAATTTCTCAACCTCTTTTATAACCTCATTAATTTTGGTTTCGGTAAGCTGAACTTTTTTAGGCGCAGAAAAACTCAGCAATCCGCTGATTACGGCGTCCAGCTTATCGGCCCCTTCGATAATGTGCGAAGCATAATCTTGGCACAGAGGATCTTTCAATTTTGCCAATCTTCGAGCAAAACCGCCAATCACTACCAGAGGATTACGCAGTCGGTGGACAGCTTCAGCAGCTGCCTGCCCCAAAAACATTAAAGTCTTCTCCTCCCCTCTTTCTTTATGAATTAAATCTCTTTCTAAAACTATGCCGACAAAATTGCTCAAAACCACACAGAAGTATATCGCTTCCTGGGTAAGAGTTTTTCTCTCGCCCGTCGCATCAATGACAATCACGCCAATTACTTTATCTCGCACCAATATGGGGATAAACAAAATCGCATTAATACCTCGATGGTAGATCAATTCTCGACTGTGCCAGGTGCGTTTATCATGCAAGGGCTCGGTAATTAAAAGATAAGACTTACTCCCAACCACCTCTTTTAGCGCTCCTAAATCCTTGAAAGAGAATTTCATGCCTACCCCATGCTGATTTTTTGGTTCTCCGGCTAACAATGCCACTACCTCTGGCTCAGGAAAAACTTTAAAAATAGCGCATCTTTTCACCCCAAGAGTTTCGATAGTCTGATGGATTAAAAATTCCAACATTTCCTCAAATTCAAGTTTATTAATTTTTCCAAAAATCTCAACTAAAGCCTCCAGTTTTTCCTTGTCTAATTCTTTGTGTAAATTTACTATCGCCATTTTCTCCTTAGCTCCCTTTCTAATTTCTTCCTTTTATTTTCAAATTTTTAATGAACGAAAACCTAGTCACTAAATATTAAATCGTATGTTCACCCCTGATGGAAGAGAGATGATAGTGTCCTAATAGGTGTATTTCAAGGCACTCTACGTTGTTCAGATAGTTTTTTCTGGTGACTACACGTACCTCCCGATGAGGTAAGGCCATAGGCATTCCCATGCCTTCTTCGCTGCAACATTGGTCAACCTCTTTTCTGCGAAAACGGGATCAATAACGGTTCCTGGGGCCACTATAATCCATTCGCCCTCCCTGCCCTCCAGATCTTCCCCGGTCGGTGCGAGGACGTGCCTCGTTCACACTCATCTGCTTGCCCATTAGTTCCTTCCCATTAAGGCTCTTAATCGCCTCTTGGGCTTGAGCCTGCTCAAGCATTTCTACAAAACCAAACCCGCGAGGTTGGCCACTATATTTATCCTTAACGATTCTTGCTGAGGTTACCTGGCCGAAGGATTCAAAAGCCTGTCGAAGATTTTCCGCTGATATTTCAAATGATAAATTTCCAACATAAATATTCATGATCATTCTCCTTATTTAGGATTCTTTTAGTGCTCGATGAAACTCCTTAGTTTATCGGCCCGGCTGGAATGCTTCAACTTCCTTAAGGCCTTCTCCTCAATCTGTCGGATCCTTTCCCGGGTGAGTTCAAAGTATTGTCCCACCTCATCAAGGGTATGGTCGTGCTTCTCTCCGATCCCGAACCGCATCCTCAAAATCTTCTCCTCCCTTTCGTTCAGTATGGAGAGGACTTTTTGAATCCGCTTTGCCATATTGGAGCTTATCGCTGCCTCCTGAGGGGAGATCGCCTCTTTATCCTCAATAAAATCCTCTAAGCGGCTATCTTCCTCCTCACCAATAGGGGTTTCAAGCGAAATGGGCTTTTGGGCGATCTTCACAATCTTCTGCACCTTGTCCAGAGACATCCCCATTTTTTCAGCGATTTCCTCCTGGGTGGGTTCTCTTCCATTCTGCTGAACCAGGGTCCGAGAGGTTCGGTTCAGTTTATTGATGATCTCGTTCATATGGACAGGGATGCGAATGGTCCGGGCTTGATCGGCAATGGCTCGTGTAATGGCCTGCCGAATCCACCAGGTGGCATATGTGCCAAACTTGTAGCCCCGCTGGTATTCGAACTTGTCCACTGCCTTCATTAATCCAATATTTCCCTCCTGGATCAAATCCAGAAACTGAAGTCCCCTATTCAAGTATCTTCTGACAATGGAGATGACCAACCTCAGGTTGGCCTTCACCAATTCACTCTTGGCTTCTTTGGCCTTGGCTTCCCCTTTCTCAATCGCCTTCACTGCCTCTTTGATCTGATCCGAAGAAAGGCCACATTCCACCTCCATTCTGCCTACCTTCCTTTTGACATTCCGGGCGATCCTGATCATCTCCTTCCAATCCTTTAGCTTGATTCTCACCTCAGCCATGGGAAAAGCTCTTCCCTTGGACACTTTCTTCTTGATCATCTTTAAGGACTTTCTGGCTTCCTGGACTGAGATCCCTAAATCCTTCTCATATTTTCCCACCTCCCTTGTAGCCTTCTCCATCCGAATGTCCCAGTGTTTCAACTTCTGAACGATTCTGTTGATCTGTTTTTCCCTCAAATTGATCCGCTTAAGGGCATCGCATATCTTGGTTCGTTTTTTCAAAATTGTTTCCTGAATCCTCTTTTTTGGAACTTCTTTACTTCTGAGTCTCAACTCTCCCTGGAGAATTCGAATGCGTTCTTCTCCCCTCTGGATCTTATTGATTAAGTTGAGAACTCTCCTCTTCTGGAGCTGTTCCTTCTCAACATCGGTCTCTTCATCGTCTACCTCATTGGTTACCTCTCTGATCTCTATCTTTCCAGCATGAAGGGCGCCTCCAAGGCTGATGACTTCCCTGACAGCAATGGGACAATTAAGCACCACGCTCAACACATCCCGCTTTCCGCTCTCGATTCTCTTGGCAATCTCCACTTCCCCTTCCCGGGTCAGTAAGGGCAATGATCCCATCTCCTTCAAGTAAATACTAACCGGATCCGCCGCCTTGCCAAAGGGCTCCAGCTTGTATTCAACAACCTCCTCCTCTTCCCTCGCCTGAACATTCTCATTCTCCACTTTCAATCCCGGGAACTCGCTGGCCACATCGATGTCCAACTCATCGGACAGGATCAAAGCATCTTCGCTCTGCTCAGATCTGTAGGATCTTTTTGGAACCAGTTCTTTCAAACTTCTTTCCTTGTTTCTATTTCTTCGATTTCTTTCCACTTAATTTTTTCCCATGAAACCGTGTGAAGGAGTCCATACTTTACTAAGGTAATACCCCGAGGAGGGACATCCCTGCCTGTGGCGGGCAGGGTGTAGCAGGGCTGTCCAGGTCCAGGGAGGATATAACTCAAAGCATTCAACCACAACTCGACTGAGCTCCCCGAAGTCGATAAAAGCTGGCCCCTCTGCTTCTTAAATAACCACCGTTACATTGGTGGCTTGAGGACCTTTTGGGCCCTGAGAGATTTCGAATTCCACCTCATCTCCCTCTTTCAGGGCAAATCCTTCACCCTGAATAGCAGTACGATGAACGAATACATCCTTTCCGTCTTTCACTTCAATAAACCCAAAGCCCTTTTG
>Ga0208192_1001470_pt1 | contig 13888 bp, 9 predicted proteins | sample June2015DPH_13_1_2_FD_184711 | JGI IMG/M metagenome (GOLD analysis project Ga0208192, IMG submission 184711) | Peatland microbial communities from SPRUCE experiment site at the Marcell Experimental Forest, Minnesota, USA - June2015DPH_13_150... | ecosystem: Environmental > Terrestrial > Soil >... | reverse complement strand
GTCGCCTTTTAGCGTCTGCGATCTCCCGAACGGACTCTCGGGGGTGAGCCGGCAACTCCTACAAGTCCCTTGGGGAATTCGCAGACCCCAAAGAACAGGGGCGGGGTAGCCACGGTCAGTGATTTTCTGACCGTGGGTTCTTCTGGTGGTGGTCGAGTTACAATAATTTTGCCTTGGACAGGGCCACGGTGGCGGCGTGCCCCATCCAGATTGACCACGTGCGATTGCCATTGGGGTTTCGCGCAAGAGAAAAGCCCACGGTCAGAAAATCACTGACCGTGGCTACCCGCTACCCGCTACCTGCTCTGCGGTTCGTCGTTCCGGTTCGTCCCAATCACCATCCGCCACGGACCGCGCCAGGATACGCATTTCACCTGCGAGCGGTGATCATCGACAGTACAAGCCGCAGAGTCTCAAAGGCAGAGACTCTGCGCTACCTGCTTTCTCGACCGGCATGGAAGAACCGCGGACCCAAAGGCAGGGTCCGCGCCACCTTGCTACTCGTTGCTGGTTGCGAGACTCAACCGATTTGGATCACTTCGCCTGGCTTGAGGGAGGGCAGGGCCGCTAAGATCGCGGGCACGTGAGGCAGCAGGTCAGGCAGGCGGTTTGATTGGGCACGGATGACTGCCAGAGAAATGGTTCGGCCCGCGAGGTTTTGCTGGTAAGGCATGCCTTGGTCCATCGTTAACAGAACCTGCCAGCCGGATCGTTCCGCCAGCGCCAGCAGTTCACCATTCGCTTTGCCAGCCAGACCGGCCTGGGGCACCGTCTGGCAGTTATGCCCAACAAGATGTTTCCGGAGGTCTCTCGGCAAGCATTCGTCCAGCAGAATCTTCACCCAATCCTCGTCAAAAGCGAGTCCTTTGCAGTCTCCAGCGCCTCGATGGCCATTTGACGGGTAACGGTCGGGAATTGCTCGAGGAACTGGTCGAGGGTGTCACCCGCTTCAAGGTAATCCAGCAGATTTTGAAAGGGAACACGCGTGCCGCGAAAGCAGGGGATTCCTCCCAGAATCTCCGGATCGCGCACGATGACGGTTGCGGCCATGTTTCACTCCTTGGCCTCCATTTTAGCGCAACTCGCCCCCGTTAGGAGCTAAACATCATAAGCGTCCATAGGTTAATCAATATGCAGGACCAAAAGCCGCGGAGTAGTGCGCTGCGCGCACAACTCCGCGCTACCAGCTTTCCGGGTAGCTTGTCTCACAGGCACAATCTGGCAGAAGTGCTCGGAAGGGCTGTTCTCCCTTGTGGCCATGCATGCCACTCGATTCCGCAACAGCGTATGTGCGGAACGGAATCGGATCGGAGGCAGACGTAAGAGATGGGGAGCCAAAGGCCGAGGGCGACCTTACGGCGGGAAGTTCATGCGGCGGAGGGGGTCCCACAAGCTCGATTATTGAAAGCCTTATCCGCAACGTAAACGATTGTCACAATGAGAAGTAGCATTCTTCAAGTCCTGAACCACATTTCGATGAGAGTCTTCGGAGCGGCCGACGCTCATGCACTGTTCTGGGGGGAGGCATCCGACGGCACTAGCTTGTAAGCGTTCCATTGCTTTTTCAGCTTCTGCATGAAGCTCCTGAACCCGTTGTTGCGGCGCAACGGGTTCAGGTTAGGATCGCTCTCGAACATCGGGTAGCACGGCATGCCGGTCTCCGCCGCTTCTTTCAGCCACTGCAGCGCTTGGTCGGGTTTGTGTAGCCGCGCGTAGGCGCAGGCAATCCAATAGGCAGTGTGATGGAAGTGACCGAAATTCCTCTTTTCGGTCGCTCCCCGGATATTCTCTTCCACCTTGGCCTCCTGACCCGCGGCCGCCAGGATCAGCGCTTGCACGCTCGCAAATGCACCACCGGGGTCGCCGGGGTCATCCTTAAGTGCTCCTTCAATCTTCGACCAAGCCTCGTCGGTTCGCCCAAGTTGAAACAACGCCCAAGCTATGTGCGGTCCCACCAGCAGCGGGTTCTCTTCGGGTCGAATACGGAGCAGCACCGGAAGTGCCTGCTCGTATTGCCCCTGTGCCAGCAGCGCCAGCGCGACTTGGTAAAGCGGGATGGTGGCACTCGGGTTTAGCGCTTGCGCCTTCCGCGCTGCCTGCAGCGCTTCTTCCAGCAGGCCAATGTGTCGGTAGACCTGGGCCAGCCAATACTGAGCTTCATAGGAGTTCGGATTCAAGGCGAGCGCCCTTCGGAATTCCCGCGCCGCCTCTGCGTGCGGGAAGCGACGAGCTGGCGTCCAAAGCAAAACACCCCGGGCGAGATACCCATCGGCCAGATCGGGGTCGGCGGCCAGCGCCTTCTCGACCGCGATCCGGGCTTTTTCCTCAAGTGCCTTCTGCTCCTCTGGAACGAAGTAATAGAACCGATTGACGTACCCGCAGGCCAGCTCTGCGTACGCCGCAGCGAATGTCGGGTCCCTCGCCACGGCCCGCTCCAGTAGCTGAATCCCCCTCTCGTTATCCAGCTTGTTAAGCTTTTCGAGACGAAGCCTGCCGCGTAGGTAGAGATCGTAAGCCTCCGGATCCACCGCCCGAGCCTTACCGAGGCGCGCCCGCTCTTGCGGCGTCAGCTTGACCTGAATCTCCCCCGCAATGGCCCGTGCCACCTCGCTCTGCAGGACCAGAACGTCGCCCATGTCCCTCTCGTAGCTCTCAGCCCAAACGTGCTGGTCGGTGGCTACGTCAATGAGCTGGGCGGTGACGCGTACCCGGTCCCCTGCTCGCAGGACGGAACCCTCTACGATCCCGTCCACGTTCAGTTCCCGCGCAATCTCCGGGAGCGTCTTCGTCGTGCCCTTGAAGTGCATAGAAGATGTTCGCGAAATGACCCGCACTTCACCGATGTGGGCCAGCCTGGTGATGAGCTCTTCGGTCATGCCGTCGGCGAAGTATTCCTGGGCGGGGTCACGGGACATGTTGGCGAGGGGGAGCACCGCGAGGGAGCGGATGCGGACGGGTTCTGCGCCAGTCGTCACCCTAATGTGTCCCGAATCCCTGTCGCGGTTCAGACGCTGCAGATCAGCGCGCACATCGGACGCATTCTGATAACGCAACCTGCGGTCCTTCTCCAGCGCCTTGTTGATGATACGTTCGAGTTCCGCCGGACACTCGGGATTCAACCGCACTGGCGAGGTGGGCGCATGATGCAGGATCGCATCAAAGATAAGCGCGGAAGTTGTCCCGGAAAAGGCCAGGTGACCTGTCGCCATCTCGTACAGGACCACGCCAAAACTGAACAGGTCCGTGCGGGCATCGAGTTCCTCGCCCCGCGCCTGCTCGGGGGACATGTAGGCGATGGTCCCCATGGCTACACCCGGGCTGGTGAGATGCTCGGGCTCGACCGAGGCGGTGGGCAGCGCGGAGGCTCCCCCCGCTTCCGCCGCCCGCCTGGGCTTTGGTGCCAGCTTGGCCAAGCCAAAATCCAGGATCTTCGCCTGGCCACGCTGGGTCACGAAAATGTTCGCTGGCTTGATATCCCGATGTGTGATCCCCTTCGAGTGCGCGGCGTCCAGCGCATCGGCAATCTGGATGGCCAGGTCCAGCACTTCGTCCGTCATAAACGGCTTGCCAGCGATGCGATGCTTGAGGGTCTGCCCCTCCAGATATTCCATGTCAATGAAGGGCTGGCCCTCGTGCTCCTCAATAGCGTGGATGGTGCAGATGTTGGGATGGTTGAGCGCGGACGCAGCCTGGGCCTCGCGCTGGAATCGTTCCAGGGCTTGCCGGTCCTTAGTGAGTTCTTCAGGCAGGAACTTCAAGGCGACGGTGCGCTTGAGCTTGGTGTCCTCGGCCTTGTACACCACGCCCATGCCGCCACTGCCGAGCTTAGCGAATATGCGGTAGTGGGAAACGGTCTGGCCGACCATGATGCGATTGCCTCACACCAAGATGCAGGGGAACTCCGGAATGACGCCAGCATACGCCGCGTGTATCGACAAGTCAACGACCGCAGGTCTAACGGGAGGAGTTCAAGGAGCGGAGGGCGTTCGCAGAAGCGCCGTCTGTAGCAGCACCTCTCAGGGCTGGATCGACGGTGAAGCAATCCCAGCAGCAGACCAAGTTTTCCCAAAGGGGTCCTGTGCGCGTTGCAGGTGTTGGGCGCACACAATATGGATTCGGAACGAAAAGTTGGCTTCCCGGAAAATGACCGTCCGCCAAGATCAACCCTCTGTAACGCCGTAGGGTTTACCGATTCCCCATCACTTGGTTCTAGTCGCGTTACCGGAAAAGTGATCGAAGCCCCGAGAAGTGGTAGCGCAGTCAAATCCCAGATTACCTGCCGAAAGTCGCCAAGTTTTTGCCTAGGGAAGTCGTAGGCCGCTTGGTTGGACTTCAGGAGCGCAGCGCGGCCTCTGGCCGCAGAAGAAAATCAAAAAGCAAAGGGCAAATGGCAAAAGCTTTTTGCGCCAGCCCGCGTAGCGGGCGAAAGATCGTAGCCCACGGCGCCAGCCGTGGCAAAGTCGGCCCCCCACCCCGCCTCCGGCACCCCTCTCCCCGCCGCGCGGGGAGAGGGGCAAGGGGGTGAGGGGTGCTCGTGAACCCCGGGCTGACGCCCGGGGCTACGTTCTACCGCCGCTCCGCGGCTGGGCCACGGCCACGTCAAGAGTAAGTTCAAAAATGTTTGCCAAAAAAACAAGAATTCACGGTATTGCAATGCAGAGTTATCCCGCTACCAGCGGGATAAGTCTGCCGCTTTTGGGTTTTCGGCACAAATCCGGAGCGCATATCTCCCGGCGTCGAGGGCCCATCTGCTGCGCAGGGGGCGATCATAACCCCTGCCCTCTGACTGCCAGGGAGGTCGCTTAGAAGCGCCGCAGAGTCATGCGCTCCGCGCATAACTCTGCATTGCCATACCGTAATTTCTTGTTCTTATTGCAAGCTCTCTTCAGGCATCCCTACGAGAGTGGCATTTATAGCTGGTTTTCATATATAGGATACCCATAGGTCGCGGGCTGCGTAACGGCGTGGTGGGGTTGCGGCCCGAGGCCGCGATACGCTGCCAGCTTCTCAATTTGTTCCTGGGTGACCCCCTCACCCCCACCCGCAAAACGTGGGGCCCCCTTCCCGCCCCGGCTGGTGAAAACGCCGGCGGCGGGCCACCCTCTCCCCCAAGGGGGCGAGGGCAAGGAAATCAAATCAACAATCCCTTCTCCCCCAAGGGAGCGAGGGTTGTAAATCCAGATCGATGTCCCCCTCTGTCGCCGCGGCGACCGAGGGTTGTCAATTTAAACTAGCGTTTTCCCCTCGCCTCTTAAATTAGGGCCCCCCTCGCCCTGGGGAGCAAGGGTTGTGAATTCCAACCAGCGCCCCCGGTGGCTGCGTTAGCAATAATCCTTGGAGGGGCGGCTTTTCACTTTTACCCTTTACCCTTCACCCTTTACCCTTTGCCTTTTGGTTTTCTTTTGCGGCTTGGCCGCGCTGCGCTACGCGCCTTTCCGCTGCCCATCATGGGCAGAAACTCGACCAGGAGAACCAATGCCCCGCGCTGTCATCCTGAGTCCTTCGTCTGTCATCCTGAGCCCATTCGCTGCCGCTCAGGGTAAACTACGCGAAGGATCCTTTTCAGTTGACTCAGGATAAACTGCGCGAAGGACCCCGGCAGTTCGTGGGGGGTTGGCGAACAGAGTAAACTACGGGGGTTCTTCGCCCAAAATGCGGGCTCAGAATGACAGCGCAAGCAGCGAACCTTTCCGCTGCGGTGGGGTTCAACTCCTATCCGCCCGCGCGATTACAACCCACCCCCCGGCTTTGGCCGCGGCGGCGCCTTGCGGTCATCAGAGGGCGAGGAATCCGGCAACAAATTGAGGATGACTTGGAACCACCAGTTTGGTTCATAGGTGATCTGGACCGGAGCCCCGCGCAGTTTGCCCTCCGTGCCGATGAGAATGTCGAAGGACGATTTGCTTTCCGTTTCCTTGCCCACCACTTCGAAGTGGGCTTCCTGGAGTTTTCGATAAGTGGGGTTGAGGCTGGCTCCTCCGCGCAGGGCGACGTGCACGGCCCTCTGCGCCACGGGGTGGACGCCGAGCAGGGTGGCCGTGTAGTGCCGCGCGTTGTAAACGTAGCAAAGCGAGGCAGGCACAGGGCGCCCGGCAAGCGCGTCGTCGACCAATTGCTGCATCGTGGACAGGAATCCCCCTACCCGCGGACATTGCATCTCTCCGGCGCCGTCAAGACGCCGGATCTTGCGGTCTCCGCTGCTCTCCAGTTGTTGCAGGGTGGCTTTTTCGGCCTCCGCGTAATGGTGCAGATCGAAGTCCTGACTCGAAACATAGGGGACGGTGGTGGAGAGCGCCCGGTTCCCGTCCACGCGGCTGATGATCCCCTCAAAGAGGTGGTCCCCGTGGCTTTTTTCCTTGGAAAGCTCGTGCTGCATGGCGCCCACGGACTGGCCCTTCGACGATTTCATGAAACCGAAGAAGGCGCCCGCGGGCGGCCCGCCGGAGTCTGAGTTGCGCAGAATTTCCGTCCCGGCGCCCCAGCGGTTGATGGCGCGCGGAGCTTTGGCGGGGTCCGACCCAAAAAGGATCTGAATCATCTGCTGCGGCGGTGCCTCAACGGACTTCCCCATGCGGATGTATCCGCCCCCCACGTCATCGCGCCCGACCCAGAAGAAAAGCAGGCGCAGCTTGCAGGTCATGACGTAGCGGTATTCCGTTTCAATTCGGCTGTCGCGCTGAATCCAGGCGGCTGCTTCCACCAGGGCTGACTGGTCGGCAGAGTTGACCCCGGCGGGCGCGTCGGTGATGGCCCGTAAATCCAGGCTGGTTCCCATGATGAGAACGGGCAAAATGCCCAATGTGAGGCAACGCAACAGGTTTCGGATAGGTTCCTCCGGCAGGCAAGTTTGGGATTGTGGAGCCTTATACAGGATATGTGCCATTTGTCAAGGCACCGTTATAGCAAGTTTGACGATTTATTAGTAGTGGGTCAGTTTGCTGTAGCGGCGCCCGGCGCCTGCCCCGTGCCCTGCGGGGAGCGCCGGAATCCAAGGAATCAGAAGCCGGCGGTCGCTTCCTGCGTCAGCGCAGGCTCCGACCGCCACCATTGCAGGGTTCCCAGGCAGCGTCGGGGAGGCCCGGCGTCGTACGACGCAGCAGGAGCCCGGTGACTCCGGTCGGAGCGGTGGTCCTGCTCCCTTAGTTGGACTCAGGCCGACCCATCCAACTGCGGAAATTGCCGGAGAACATCCGTGCGACATCCCGATCGATTTGCTGCCTCGTCACGCGGTAGCCCTGATCGAGCAAGCGGAGGTAGGAATCGAAGAGGACGCGGGCGATGGTGCGACGGGAGTGGGCCCATTTGTAAAGCAACTGTTCCAGGATCCTCGCATCGGAGTGCTGCGGGATGAAACTGGCGCCCAGCAATTCCAGGCGCTCGGCAGTGACCTCTGCCACAATCGAGGGGTTGTTCAGGAACCACCAACACCCAAACGGCAGCAGGTTGCTGAACTTTCGCGCGGCCACGCACAGGGCATGCTGGTTCTCTCGCGACAGCATGGTGACCAGAAAGCGCACTCCGGGGTTCTCCCGGCAAATCCGCTCGACGGCAGCGGTGTCGGCGTATCCCAGGCTATCGCCGGCCTCACCGAGGTCAGGGTTTGTCCCCCGCGCCACGCCAATCATCATGGCGAAGGGAAGGCCGTGCTGAAGGCAGGTGGGAAAGACGACCCCGTGCAGCAGGGTAGTGCGCGGAGAGTCGTCGGGGTAGGTGAAATCAAACGGCAGCGAGGCCGCAAGATAGACCGGGCGCAGCAGCGCAATCCACTGGTCGAGAAAGCGGCGCGTTTCGCTGAGGCGTTGCGGTGACAACTGCTTGCCGGTCTCGAACCCTTGGGCTGCGATCAGGGCCTGGGTCGATCCCCAGTCATTGAGGAGGGGGTCCAGCCGCAAAGCGCGATGAAAACGCTCGGGGCACGAGGCGCCTTGCTCCCACAGGTTCCTTTCCTGGGGATGGAAGGGATCATTCGTCATCACTAATTCCGAAACCTTGGCGAGATCCAGGACTCGTTCAACATGCTGGTCGAGGTTGAGCGATGCAAAGTAAAGGCGCGCCTCTTTCAGGTTGACCTGGGAGGGATCGAGACCCAGCATCGTCATGACCGTCACCACGCCGGCGGTTGCCTCGGAAAGCGGAGTGTTCCTTACGAAAAGGGTTTCCCAGATCAAGTCCGCCTGTTGGGGCTTGGTCAGTGCCCAGAACTGCGGCGGGCTCACCGGGGCCGAGCGGAACAGTTCTGCCACCAGATAGTGATAGGTCAGAAGTTCGTCGATTCCCCATCGGCACAGCCCTCCGAAACTGGCCGGATACAGATGGGTGTGAATGTCAATCACCGCCGTCCGTTGGACCGACTCCTCGACATTTCGGCGCAGTTCTGATGGGTCCACTGTTTCCTCCGTTTGGGATTCGCGACCTACCCCAGGAATGTTGAGACCGAGAGGGCCTCGAGCGTGCTGGGTCGGACGCACCCCTGCCCGCGTCGCTCCGTTCTTACCGGAGGGATTAAAGGTTCAGAACTCCGCTGACAAACTCGGGGCAGCGGATGAAGTGAAGAGTCACAGGTCGGGGCTCACACGCCACGCAGGTATAGCGCAGCCGGGCCAGGGAAGGGTACCATGAGCTCGAGCTTACTGCCACCCGCAATGGTGCCTCCTCCCGTTACATGTCCTTCCACGGGATGCATCCACTCGACTTCGAACTTCCTCGCCGCCGCGGACAAATCCACGGTCACTTCGTAACCTTCTGGAACATAGACCAGGTACTCGTGCCCGGGGCTGGCGAGACAATACTTCGTGGACGCCACATCGTCGTGGGGAGTCATCTCCACCAGATGCATCCTGTTTGCACAGGTGCGCGTGTTGCCGATCGCCTTGCGGACCGGTTCCCAGACCCAGGCATCCGCGCGGTTCAAGTCGCGAGTGGGGTAGCCGGCACGGGAAGCCCAATTTACTTCTCCGCAGGGGTGCCCGGGGATCGGAACCCAGGAGTCCATCAGCAGCGTATTGTAGCCGCGGCAGAAACTCTTCCAGGCCCACGCCGGGGTACCCCCGTGGCCCCAGAGGTGGTCGGTGTCGAGCACGGCCACTTTCTTGCCGTCCCAGGCGGGAGGGTCGGACTTGAAGTATTCGCCATCATCACCGCCGGGCGAGACCCAATCACAACGGCTTTCCAGCATTGATTTCAGCCCTTCCGAATTCCACCCGGTTATTCCGATGGGATGCCGTTTTCCCTTCTGGCTTTCGTAATCGTGCACAAAGTCCACGACCCACCAGTCCCAATCCCGGTTGCCGCCCTCGTTCATGACTTCGTAAAGGATGTTGTCAAGATCATTCACGGTGTCGATGACCTTGCGCAGGTAGGCGGCCTGCATGGCCCGCACCTCGGGCCGGTAAAGGCTGACCATGCCCGAGTTGCCCTCCTCGCCATTGAAGCCGCTGAGGTTGTTCTTGGGATTGTAGGGATGCGCCGGCCAGGGGTCGCAGAGGTCGTCCTTCTTTTTTTCGCTGAAGCTCTGGAAGAGTTGCACGGCCGCATAGATGCCGTGCTCGCGGGCGTCCATCAGGCGCGAGCGCATCCGGTCGAAGTACTCCGGATTGAATTTCGTCAAATCGAATTTGGGCAGCCCGTCCAGCGCCAGGCCCGGGCCTGGGCGGAGGTAGGGAAGCGGTTCGAAGAGAATCTTCTCATCCGTCCAGGGCGCGTACGCCGCTTGCATCCAGTGCCAGAAGCGCATGAAGTTGTGGTTGTGTTTCACCATCATGTCGAGGTAGGCCGGCCAGTCGAAGCGCGGCACGGGGGGCATGCCGATATCCTGTAAATTCGCCCAGGTATGCGCGCCGGTCAAGAAAATTGCGCGCCCGCTGCCATCCGTAAAGTACCGGGGGTTCGCAGGATTGGCCCTTAGCGGACCCGTGGCCGGCCAGCGCGAGGAACCCCAGCCGGGGACTTCATTGTCGTCCGTGGCCAGGGGGCTCGAGGGTCTGGCAAAAGAAGCCAGAGATATTGGGGCGCCGACCCAAGCCGCTCCGATTCCTGTCAAGGCATGTTTTAGAAAGCCGCGTCGTTGCATGCTCTGTATCCTCCTCTCAATGGGTTGACCGATGATAAGGTTCTGCAGCCCTGCTCAGCGCCAGAACCCGGTGGTTCTTGAGGTGGGGGCGCAGTTTCGCCGTCCTGCCTCGAAAGAACCCCGACATCGTTGCGAGGTTCCTTTCCATCGCCGGAAGGTCCATCAGCAACGCGGGTGTTCCCAATTTCGAGATTTTCGTTCCGAGCATAGAAGCGTTCCTGGCCTTGGGGCTCTCAGTCCCGCCCACGGCGCCTCTTACGGGAGAACTTCCTTGTAAAGTGTCACCACGACCGTTTCCACAAGCTTGGGGGGAACACTTTCAAAGAAATCCTTGATGTATGGTGTATTGCAGTGGTAGTCGAAGGCCTCTTGGCTGGCGAACTTTTCGATGAAGGTGATGGTTCGCGGGTCGTCTATAGCTTGATTCAATTCGTACCGGATGTTGCCCTCTTCACGACGGGTGGCGGGAATAAGCCCGTGGAGGGCCAGCAAGAGTTCTGCCTCCTTGCCTTCCTTGGCTTTGAACTGCGCTACGCACACGATCTCCTTCTCAGCTTTCTTTAGCATGGGATTGCCTCCGTCTCACGTAGTCAGATCAGCTTCACCCTGAGGGTTGCCCTTCCGGGTCGATCTGAACCAGCTTTTGCAGACCGCCGCTGAAGCCCTTAAAGAGCAACGACACCGTGGTTGCTCCCGGGTCCTGGATGCCCAGGGTCCTCTCTCCTAAATACTTGGCCCTGCCGATTCTCGCCACGAAGTCTTTGGTGCGCACGGCCCCTTCCTGGGCCGCGACGGCGCCGGCCCGCCCACGGTGTTCTCCGTCTCCAGCAACTCACCGGCTGGGATTCGTTCCGGGCGTCAGCCTACTCCGCTCGCATCGAAATTTCTATCAAGATTTTCTGAGATCAATCAGGGCCGGCACGCATCGACCGGGAAGCCACCGCACCGTGAGTGTCCGGAAGGCCTGACTTGCGTAAGGAGCGCCGCAATCCCTGTTCCGCCGGCCGCTACCTGCTCAGCCTGACTCTAGGAGCTTGACGGTTTCCAATCTATAACATTCGATTCTATCTTTGTAAGAAAACTACGACGCCCACTGTCATCCTGAGCCCTTCGCTGTCATTCTGAGCGAAGCGAAGGATCTTGCTCTGGGTTTTTGCGTGGAAGGGCCGAACCAAGGCGAGATGCTTCGTCCGCCGCGGCGGACTCAGCAAGGCAGATTCGGCGGGCGCAGGATGAAAAGCCTGGTCCTTGATTCAGTAAACCGTCAGACAGGCGAACCAACGTTTCCTTTGATATCTTGGGCGCGCTTTACGTGTTAGCATCTTCTCCCAACGCGATCTTCGGGAGCAGGGGAGGAAAGGTTGATTTCTTCGAGGAGCAATTCATCCCAAATACAGAGGGGGACAAAATGAAATCCAGCTATGGAATCTCGCGACGAGAATCATTGCAGTGGCTGGGAGTCGGAGGAGCTACTCTCGCCGCCGCAGGCCTGACCACCAGTTGCGGGCAACCGGCGGAACAGCCAAAACAGGGCAGCCAGGAAGCAGCCCCGCTCGAGAGCGCCGCGGTCGTGGCGGACCGCGAGCGCCGCATGCAGTGGTGGCACGCGGCCAAGTTCGGCATGTTCATTCACTGGGGTCTGTACAGCGTTTACGGCCACCACGAATGGGCGATGGAGGAGGAGGGCATTCCCGTTGCCGAATACGAACTACTCGCCAAGCAGTTCAAGCCCAAGCCGAATGCTGCCCGCGCCTGGGCAAAACTGGCCAAGCAGGCCGGCCAGAAATACATGGTGATGACGACCAAGCACCACGAGGGTTTCTGCAATTGGGATACGAAGCTGACGGATTACTGCGCGGCGAAGCAGGGCCCGGGACGCGACTTGGTGGCGGAATACGTGGAGGCGGCGCGTGCCGAGGGACTCCGCGTGGGTTTTTACTATTCCTTGATGGACTGGCATCATCCGGACGGAGCGCGGTGCGCCACGGAGGAGGCCGCCCGACGCCGAATGGTGGACTACACGCATGGTCTCGTCCGGGAACTGTTGACGAATTACGGCAAGATTGATGTTCTGTGGTACGACGTCGACTGGCCGCTCGACCCGAAGGGCTGGGAATCGGAGAAGATGAATGAGATGGTCTTCAAGCTCCAGCCCGACATCATCCTGAATAACCGGAATGGGCTGCCGGGTGACTTTTCCACACCGGAACAGGAAATTCGGGCCGAAAAGGCGGGTCGTGCGTGGGAGACCTGCATGACCATGAACGACAGTTGGGGTTACCAGCGCGCCGACAGCAACTGGAAGACCAGCAAGGTTCTTGTCAACAATTTGATTACGTGCGCCCAGGGCGGGGGTAATTACCTTCTAAACATAGGACCCAAGGGAGACGGGTCGATTCCGGAGGAATCCATCCAGCGACTGACCGAGGTCGGCAAGTGGATGGACAAGCACGGCCCGACCATTTATGAGACCGAACGCTCGCAAGTGGTCGATTCCGTGCTGGCGGGCTTCACGCGGAAGGGAAATACCCTCTACGTCCAGGTGGAAAACTGGCCGGGCAGTACCATTGCCGTGGGTGGCATAAAGACCAAAGCGATTTCCGCCAAGCTCTTCACCACAGGCCAGAAGGTGGAGTTCAAGCAGGAAGAATTCCGTTTGCAGTTCACCGGGCTGCCGGAGAAAGCTCCGGAAGATCCGGCGACCACCATTGAGGTTGGATTCGACAGCGAGCCGGTTCAGGATACGGAATGGGTGCGCAGGGAGCGGCCACGGAGAGGAGTCGGGGTGTAGGCGTCTGCCGGACCAGGCCCGGCCGGATTCCGCCAAGCATGCCAGGCTGAAATCTAGCTTCCAGGCCTGCTATAGATCAGCCGGCCGCCCAGGTAGGTTTGCTCGACCTGGAGGTCTTTCACCGCGTCTAAAGGGCAGGTGAGGATGTCCTTGTCCAGAACAATGAAATCGGCCAGCTTGTTTGCTTCCAGCGATCCCTTCTGGTTCTCTTCGAAGGTCAGGTAGGCGTTATTGAGGGTGTACAGCCGTATGGCCTGCTCCCGGGTAATCCGCTGCTCCGGATGGAGGGGGCGGTCGGTCCAGCGAGGCTGGCGGGTTAAGGTGATCCACATACCGAGAAAGGGATTGTACGGATTGATGGACCGGAGGCTTCCGATCTTCTGCATGTGGTCCGACCCGCCCCCCACCATCACGCCCTGTTCGAAGAGCGTCTTGTAGGGTTGGAAGTACGCCAGGCGCTCGTCGCCGAACTGCTTCTCGAGCGTTGCGCCATCCAGGTAGAGCCAAGCCGGTTGCAGGTTGGCCACGACCCCCAGTTCCTTCATCTTCCGAATAATATCTGCGTTCATGAAATTGGCGTGGGTAATGCAGGGGCGCTGGTCGCGAACCGGGAAGTCCTTGTTCACTCGCTCGTAGGCCTCCACAATCGCCTGAACGGCGCCGTCGCCAACCGCATGCACCGTGAACTGGAAACCGTTTTCAAGGGCCAGCCGCGCCAGCTTGTACAAGGGGTCGGGCTCGATATAGCGCATGCCGCGGTAGGTGGGATCTGTGATGGAATAGACTTTGCTGATGCCCCAGGGCTGCAGCATGTAGGCGCTGCCGGTCAGCATGCCTCCGTCGAGGTAAGACTTGATGCCCCGGAGCCAGAGTAGATCATCGTATTTGTGCAGCGGATTCTGGGCCGCCCGGTGGACACGGGCCGCGATCTGGTCGAATGGGTCGTTGGCCTCCACGTGAAGCACCAGGAAGGTCCGGCAAGATAATTCCCCTCTCGCCCTGAGCTGCTGAAAGATCTCCACCTGTGG
>Ga0208192_1001465_pt1 | contig 13920 bp, 8 predicted proteins | sample June2015DPH_13_1_2_FD_184711 | JGI IMG/M metagenome (GOLD analysis project Ga0208192, IMG submission 184711) | Peatland microbial communities from SPRUCE experiment site at the Marcell Experimental Forest, Minnesota, USA - June2015DPH_13_150... | ecosystem: Environmental > Terrestrial > Soil >... | reverse complement strand
GCTCTCGCACGGCGGCGAGACACTGCGGCGACAAGCTGCCAAGATGGTTCGAGCCATCCTCTCGAACCCGAACGTCAGGGTGATTCCCCAATCTCGCGATTCGTTTCTCCGGGGTTTAGAGCTTTACGAACTGCGCGGAGATAAAGAATACAGCCTGACGGACTGCATCTCGATGAACGCCATGAAATCTCAATCAGTCAATGAAATACTCACGAACGACCACCACTTCGCACAGGAAGGATTTAGTATCCTCATCAAGAAGTGATTTGTACGCGCGCGGGAAGTTCAATATCAATAATGAGGGGCGAGTTACGTCAAAGTGTGGCTCTAAATAAAAAGGCCCCTCTCGGGGCCTGTTTCACGCCAGCCCTTACGGGCTGTCCACCTGCGGAGCACCGCATTGAATACAGTTTGGCGCGCAGCACCTGAGAGATCAAGAGAGATTTTCAGAGGATAGTCAGAAGATGCCCGCGCACGCCATCATCAGCCATGGCAATGGAAAGCGGATTGACTCCCTCCACCACATTCTTGTCTCGACGGAGGCGGCGCGGTTTGCCATACTTGACCCAGGAAGGACACCATGACCGATGAAATGAACCGATTGGCTGACAAGTCAGTCTCCGCACGGGAGGCTGCCGGAGCCAAAGAAGTGCGTGTTTTCGGCTCTGGAAGCATGAATGCGCCGAGTGACGACCTGGTTGGCGATATTGTCCGCCGCATCGTGGAGACGGCGCAGCCGGACAAAATCATTCTGTTCGGCAGCCGGGCACGGGGCGACGCCCGGCCCAACAGCGATTTCGATATTCTGGTGATCAAGGAATCCAGCGAGCCACGTTATCGCCGATCTGTTCCTCTTTACGTAGCCCTGGCAGACGTGCCTGCCGAAGTGGAAGTGGTTGTCTACACCCCGGAGGAAATCGACGAGTGGAGGCAGGTTTCTCAGGCGTTTGTCACCACAGCGGTGCGCGAGGGGACGACGATTTATGAAAGGCCCAGCCGAACTTAGCCGCGGGTTGTTGCTCAAAGCGAAGCAGGACCGTCTTGCGATGGATGCTGTCCTTGGGACCCAGGCGTTGGACGCAGCGTGCTTTCATGCCCAGCAAGCGGCTGAGAAGTGCCTGAAAGCATTCCTGGCTCATCGCCAGGTTGATTTTCCGTATACCCACAACCTGGCAAAGCTCATCGAGATTTGCGCGGGCCTTGACCCGGCATTTCGCTCATTGCTGCCCGTCGTTGCGCCCCTAACCCCGTATGCGGTGGAGCTGCGTTACGATGACTCTTTTTGGCCAAGCGAATCGGTCGCCCAGGAAGCCCGTTCCTCCGCCCTGGCGGTTCTCGAATTTGTTTTGGACAGGCTGCCCGACGACATCCGGAAGGCCGCAGAATAATGCCTACCCACGACATCATCGACAACCGGAATGAAAAGCTAGTTGACCACATCAAGCGCATCCTTAGTTCGAGCGAGAGGGCGCGGTTTGCGGTGGGATACTTCTTCCTTTCCGGGCTAACCAGCATTGCTCAACGCCTCCAGGCAGTGAAAGAACTTAGGCTCCTAATCGGCAACACCACGAACCGCCAAACTCTGGAGCAACTGGCGGAAGGCTACAGGCGGCTGGACATGGTCATTGACGAGGTGGAAGCCCAGACTTTTCCGAAACGCACAGAAGCCAAGCGCATGGCGACTGAGACCGCCGAAAACATTCGCGCCGCAGTCGAGCTGATGGACCAGACTGACGAGGGCGAAACATTGGTCAAAGTCATGGTCCGCATGATCGAGGAGAAGCGCCTGAAGGTGCGCGTATATACCAAGGGCCGGATGCACGCCAAGGCTTACATTTTTGATTACGGAGAAGTTTTCGACCTGCTCGGTAACAAGCTGGATCGGCATGAAGATGGCATCGCAATCGTCGGCTCATCAAACCTCACGCTCGCGGGGGTGACGCATAACACGGAACTGAATGTCATGGTGCAGGGCAATAGCAATCACGCGGAGTTGGTCCGCTGGTTTGACGATCTCTGGGAGGAGTCCCAGGACTTTGACGAAACCCTCATGAACGAAATGAAACAATCATGGGCCATTATTCCGGCCCGCCCCTATGACATTTACATGAAGACCTTGTACGCGCTGGTTAAAGACCGCCTGGAGGGTGAAGACGACAAGGACATCCTATTTGACGACGAAATCATCCGCCGGCTGGCAGACTTCCAGAAGACGGCCGTCAAGCAGGCGCGGCAAATGATCCGTGACTATGGCGGCGCATTTGTGGCCGATGTTGTGGGGCTTGGGAAGAGTTACATTGGTGCCGCCATCGTCAAGCACTTCGAGCGCACAGACCACGCAAGGCCCCTCATCATCTGCCCTGCGCCGCTGGTCGACATGTGGGAACGGTACAATGAAGTCTACCAGCTCAATGCCCGCGTGCTTTCGATGGGCTATTTGCGTGAGGATGACCAGGGCGCGGTCAATTTCCTTTTGGACGACGTGAAGTACCGGGACCGAGACTTTGTGCTCATCGACGAGAGCCACAACTTTCGCTATCCTGATATACAACGCTATAAGGTGGTTCAGACATTCCTGGCAACGGGGAGACGCTGCTGCTTCCTGACCGCGACTCCCCGAAACAAGAGCGCATGGGATGTCTATTACCAGATTAAACTCTTCCACCAAGATGACAAAACCGATCTTCCGGTGACTCCCCCGGACCTTAAGGAGTATTTCAAGCTGGTCGAAAAAGGGGAGAAGAAGCTGCCCGACTTGCTTGCCAACATCCTTATTCGACGGACTCGAAATCACATCTTGCGCTGGTATGGCTTCGACTCAGAAACGCACCAGCCCGTTGACCCCTCACGCTTCAAGGAATACCTAGATGGAAATCGGCGCGCCTATGTCATGGTCGCCGGGCGACATCAGTTTTTCCCGAAACGCGAACTTGAAACCATCGAATACAGCATCGAGGACACCTACCAAGGGCTCTATCAGGAATTGCGTGGTTATTTGGGGAAGTCCCTCAAGAGCTTGTCCGCCAAGACGCAGCCCGTCAAGACGCCCTCCGATGCCTTGACTTACGCCCGCTACGGCCTTTGGCATTATGTGGTCAAGGAAAAGCAACGCCAGGAACCTTACGCCAGCCTGCACCGCGCGGGCGGTAACCTCCGCGGCCTGATTCGAGTCCTAATGTTCAAGCGCTTCGAATCGAGCGTTTTCGCTTTTCAGGAGACGGTCCGCAGGCTCTTGACCGTGCACGAGCGATTCCTGGAAGCCCTGGATCAGGGGATCGTCCCGGCGGGGGATGCTGCGCAGGCAATTCTCTATGAGCCCAATCTCGAGGAGGAGCAGGACGTTGTGGATGCTCTGCGCGGCGTTTCACAGAGGTATCCCGCGAAGGACTTTGACTTGGAAAGGTTGCGCAAGCACATCGACCAGGACATCCGCCTGCTGAAGAAAATGCTCAGCCTGGTGGCGCCCATTACCCCTGATCAGGATGCCAAACTCCAGACGCTCAAAAAACGGCTGGCGCAAGCGCCGCTCAAAGAGGGCAAGCGCCTCATCTTCACCCAATACGCGGACACGGCACGGTACTTGTTTGAGAATCTGAATCCCGGCGGGAAGGGCGACGACATCGAGGTGATCTTTAGTGGGGATAAGAGCAAGGCCCGCGTGGTGGGAAGGTTCGCTCCCAAGGCCAATCCCGAATATCGACCTCAGGCGGGTGAAAGCGAGCTAATGACCGTCGTGGCCACGGACGTTCTGGCGGAAGGATTGAATCTCCAGGACTGCGACAAGATTATCAATTACGACCTTCACTGGAATCCCGTCCGGCTCATCCAGCGGTTCGGACGCATCGACCGCATCGGCTCTGAACATGATGTGGTTTATGGATTCAACTTCCTGCCGGAAACAGGCATTGAGCGCCATCTTCAATTGACGCAAAAACTCCACAATCGCATTCAAGAAATCCACGACACGATTGGTGAAGACTCCGCTATCCTCGACTCCACCGAGCAACTAAATGAAGATGCCATGTATGCGATCTATGAAAAGAAGGGCGGTCAGCTTGGGATGTTCGAGGACGAGCAACAGGAAGCCCTGGACCTCAATGAGGCGGAAGAGATAATGCGGCAATTGCGGAAGGAGAATCCTGCCGAATATGAGCGGATCGCAGAACTTCGAGACGGAATCCGTGCTGCAAAACCCTCAAACGACAAGGGCCTTTACGCGTTCTGTCAGGCAGGGCGCTATCAGCAATTGTTCCTCGTCGACGAAAAAGGTGAGACCGTATCGCGGGATATCCCGCGAGTCCTCGGGGCCATAAAGTGCGGGCCGGACCTACCAGGCGCACCGCTGCCAGAAGCCTACAACTCCGCCGTGATGCGGGTAATGCGCCAGTTCACCGAAGAAGTAAAGCACCGTCAAACGGAGCGCGAACACACCCTCTCGCTGACGCATGGTCAGCGGTATGCCCTCAGAGAATTGCGTGTCCTCTTTGGGGCGGCAGATGAGGATGCAAAAGGTCAGATCAACATCTTGGAAAAGGCATTTCGGGGACCGATCACCACCGCAATCAACCGGGAATTGAATCTCTTACGTCGAAATTCAGTAACCGGCCAAGACCTACTCAAGAATCTGGCGCGCCTCTTTCACCAGCACAACATGCGGGATTGGATGGACCGCCGGGGCTTACAATTCGAGGAGATGCCCACTCCCAGGATCGTTTGCAGTGAGGCCCTTATCTGAGGGGCGCGTCCGCTTGAGGGATTCAGTGGTAACGGCCGCTTCCTGGTCGCCCATAACCACACAGCCACCACTGACTGAAAGGATGCTATCCGCCAGTTCCCAAACGAGTGGCGTGTGGCAGATAAAGATGACTTGGTGGAATCCGCCCAGGTCCATGGCCCGGCGCAGCATGCGCACGTACTCCTTGCCATTGGCAGCATCCAGAGCTCCCACGGTTTCGTCCCGGAACAGCGTTTCGTAGCGAACACCTTCGCCCTGGCGCATGTTGTAGATGGCGATGCCCAGGTTAACGGCTTCGTTGACGAGAACGAACTGCCCGCCCGATAGCTCATCCACGAGGCACGTACGGTCCAGATGGTTTTGGTCAGCTTGAAGGAATAGCCAGGCTGGTTTACTGACTGCACTCATTTGACCACCCCAGCCACGCCGCAATCCCTGCTCAAAATAGGGTACTTAGCTCCCACCGTGAGATCAACCTTTTGGACTACCACCGGGAGCGCCCAAAAGGCTGGGAATCTTCCGAGCGGTTTGAGCTGGTGCGGTCGTTAACTGGCGCCGGGATCGGTTGTCAAGAGCTCCGAGATTACTCCTGCGCTCTGCGGTTCCGCAGGTTGAGTTCTTGGTCACCCGGTCGCACAGTAGCTTACCGCCCTTGTGACCCGGAGTCTCACGGCTGATGAGCCAAAAGCACCGTTTGGCCGTTTAACCGGCCAAGTGGTGTCCACTTGACGGGAAAACGACTTTTCAGGCCCAATCCGCTCGCGGGGCTATCAATCACCTGAAAATCACTGGTGGGATGGGGATTTCGCAACAGCTATCGGAGCGGCAGGACGTTTCCGCATTTAAGTTACCGCTACCAAGCGGATCGCTTCCGCGTACTTTATCCTGGCACAATCGCCAAAGGTGACAGGGCGCACCACATTTACGGCTCACCGAATACACGCCCAAATGGCTCCAGCGATCGAACCATGGTAATGTCGAGTACCGCACAGTCTAAAGCGGGTGGGGTGGTGACCGAGGGCAAAAACTACGGCTTAGTGGACCTCACCGGACCGTCTCATTTGCACTGAAGTCGGACACCGAAAATTACGCCGCTACGACAAGCAGTTCGACGGATGCGGCTGGGGCAACATGAGCAGCGATCCGCACCGCGGCACGACCAAATCGGGTGGTCGATTTCGCGTCCTGCGCCGGCATTCCGTTCAATGTTGTCGCGCGTGGCGCTGCACTGGTTGGCAGCGTTAGTTCGATCATAGCTTCGTACGGTTGATGGTTGCGGTTCGTGATCCTGCCCATGATCCGTTTCTCTTCCTGCTTGTAGGCGACATCAAATCTCGAGTTTCCGAGGCGCGCCCTCTCCCAGTTGAACTCACCCCAAGGGCAGAAGGGACGGAGCGCAACCCGCCGAGCCGGGACATCGACGCTCATGCCAAGTACGTTGTTGGCGAGTAAGCACGAAGCAATGGCCATGGTGAATCCGCTCTTGCTCGTGTCGGTGGGCCAGTCGCGTCGGCGGATATTCCGCCGGTCGTTACACGGATACAGGTAGGGCCACCACCAGATCGATCCATCCAGATCCGTCAGGGTACGGAGTTGATCAAGACGCTGCTGCAACTCCGCCTCGTTGTTGATGGCAACCAGCATGGCCATCTGCCCAGGCGTCGTTATCCCACTGCCCCAGGCCCCGCGATTGTCCCACCAAATACCATCAACCGCGGGTTCGTATAGCGGATTGTCCTCGGTGAATGCCAATTTCGCGTGATTGATCAAAGCGCGGTCGTCCGCTTCGCAGAAACCAAAGAACGGGGCAAGCGTCGTGAAGGCTTCTTCACCGTTGTGGCCGGCTGCAAACGTCCCATCAGCATTTCCACCCTCGAAGAAGCGAGGACCCAAGCGGCTCTTGCCGACGCAGTGGCGATAGATGTCTCGTTTGATTTTGTCGGCGACCTCTCCCCACTGATTACCTAACTGCTCTTCGCCGTATATTTCCCGCGCAAGGCGCCCCATCCCCTGAAATGCCAGCCAGGCCATGATGTTCGACCCCGTGTGATAGTCGCCGAGAGTAGGACCGTCCCATAGCATCTTGGAGGGAAATAGATAGGGCTCGCCTTGGCGCAGGGCAAGGATGTCCGTCAGACGCTCCCGTGCGAATTCGAGAATGCCTGGCGCCTCGAGGAACAGGCTTCGATCATCTGTGGCTCGGTAATATAGGCTGGCCGACGGCAGAAGGCCCAGAGAGTTAACCAGCGAGTAGCTCAAATCCTCGCGGTTCGGTGTACCGGCCATACGGGGCCGGTACGTGCCGAGGGAGCGCAGAGCATCCGCCAGGAATTTGGGCTCGGATAACATCATACCGAAGTCGACACAGCCTGATGGCCCCCCGCTAAACAAGCGCCCTTCGCCCGAGTAGAGAATCGCTGACCTATCCGCCTCAAGCAATCGAATGTAGCTCTCGGAAAAGTACGGCGCTGCGGGAATGGAAAGCTGTCCATAGCGCTTCTCACGAGCCCTCCATGTCTCATTGAACCAACTGATCGCGCTGCGCCCGAGTATTTCTTTGCTTGTGTTGCGCAGGTCCTCAACGCTCGTCCCGAGAAGGAGTGCAAAACCGCAGATGGCACGTTCTTCTGGCTGGAGCGAGATGCACACTTCCGGGCAGCGCGGATCCCATCGCGTCGGGTTGAGGCACATGACTGCTTCAAAACCGGGACCGATCGGTACCGGGACCTCCGTGAACCGAGGGTGGGGGCTCTCGGCCGGAGTCGAAATGGCAGTTGCGTCGGCGTTCGCTACGTCTCGTAACCCCGGTGCTAACAGACTGCCCTCCCACATCTCTTTGCCTTCGTTATGAACTTCTACGAGCGTGAGAATCGCCCGAGGAGCTTGCGTCCCCGTCCCGGCACTTTCAGGAGCGAAGGCCAGGAGTCGAACGGCAAGGTCTTCAACCTCATACTTGAACAAAGGGAACACCGCGCCGAGCAGCTCCACCTGCGCCCCGTGGGTCATCGACAGGCGAACAGGCCTGCCGCCCTTTCGAATCAATCCGAAACTCCAGGCGCTGCCTCCCAGCAGTTCTTCTGCGATCAATTCTCTGCCGCGGCGGCGAGCGGGAACCACGCGTGAGAAGATGCAGGGGTTCTTAAGCAGGCCACTTTGGGTTGCTGAACAGAGTATGCGGTTGTTCGTGATCTCGAACGTCAGTTGGAAACTATGAGGTTCTTCTTCCCCACTGAGGCCGTCCGCTAAGTAATAGGTTTTGGAATCTCTCGGCACCAACTTCCGCCGGCGACCGGATTTGCCGTTGCCAAAAGAGTCGAAACGCTCCTCGACTTTGACCCCGAAATACTTGCTGGAGGGGGCTTCGAAGACGGACGGTAACGAGGGGAAGGGGATAAGCGTTGCTTCCGAATCGTGTAGTTCGCCTCCGGTAAAGGCCTCGGCACAGAGACCTGTGGTTCTGGCCAATTCAACGCCGGCAACTGTCATGCCTGCAATCTTCAGAAAATCACGACGACTCGATCCATCGTTCTTCACGATAGCCCCCTTTCCAGGTTTGGACCGGATACAGAATATCAAGCCGCGGAACCTTTTCCATGCGCTGCGGAGCGCAGTTTTCCATGGCACGCGCTAACTCTCAGGCCCACCACCGAGAACTGCATAGACAATGCGCGTGGCCAGTGAGTTTTGCACCGGGGCTGATTCAAATTCAGCGGCAATGACCGTGACGGGATCGTCCGGCGGTTTATTGGGAAGGTCAGAGAAGATCAGCTGGGTACCCTTATGCTCAACTTCCACCTCCCGGCCTGAGACCATTAGCTTCGCCACTTTGGGTTTCTTTTGGATGCCGCCTATCGTCAGCGTTGTGCCCGGCCAGGAGTGGATATGCGTATAGATCATATTGTCTTGGCGAGTGAATAAAGCCCCATTAGCGAAAGCGACCCATGATTTCTGCGCACCGTAAATCGTCGATCCATTCCTCTGCATCCATTCGCCCACCGATTTCAGGATGCGGACACCGCGGTCAGGCACGGAACCATCTGCCATTGGGCCGATGTTCAACAGGTAGTTGCCTCCGTCCTGGGCGCAACGGATCAAATTGGTGATCACGGTCTTGGGCGGCTTCCAGTTATCGTCGGAAGACGCGTAACCCCAGTTATCGTTCAGCGTCATGCACGATTCCCAGTCACCCTTGGAAGCATTGATACGCTGCTCAGGAGTCAAGAAGTCGCCGGGGAGCCCGCTGCGATTGTTGATGACGATGTCGGGCTGGAGCCGGAACACCATTTCGTTGAGTTCCTTTGACTGCCAACCTTCAGCATCAAGTGGGTAGGCCATGTCGTACCAGAGCACATCTATCTTGCCGTAGTTCGTCATCAACTCGCGCACTTGCGTGTGGACGTAATCAACAAACCTGCTCCGCGCTGTCGCATCAACCTTGCACCTCATTCCGTCAGGATGATGCCAATCCATCAGCGAGAAATAGAAGCCGACGCGCAGCCCTTCCGCCCTTACCGCGTTCACGTATTCGCGCACCAAGTCGCGGCCGGGGCCTTGCTTAGGGGCGCAGTAATCGGTCGTTTTCGTGTCGAATAGGCAAAATCCCTCGTGATGCTTGGTCGTCATCACCATGTATCTCATGCCCGCTTCCCGCGCCACGCGTGCCCATTCGCGTGGGGCGTCGGGGTGGGGCTTGAAATGTCCGGCCAGGAGTTCGTATTCATTCACAGGAATGTCCTCGATCGCCATCACCCATTCGCCACGGGCGGGAATGCTGTATAAGCCCCAGTGGATGAACATGCCGAACTTGGCTTCCCGCCACCATTGAATACGCCGGTCATGGTCAGGCGGGCCTTTGAACGGGATGGAGCTTGCGCCATGCTTCTCATTCTCCTTCCCAGCCTTCTGCTCCTGGCTGGGCGCGCTCTTCCCCGCGGCGGCCCAACCGGCGCTTGCCGCCAGGAGCTTAAGACACTTTCGGCGCGTCGCACTTTCGCTCATGAGAATCCTCCAAGCTTTCTATTAGCGGAAAATCTTGAAGTACTGAACCGTAACAGGGTGAGCGCCCACGTTCACAACCTTCAGCGTATGCTGGCCTCGCTTAAGGCCGTACTTTTGAAACACGGAAACGTCCGATAGTGTCGGGAAGTTCCGAAGTCCAAGCTGGATGCGCTGTTCTATCTTACCGTCGATGAAGAGATCGACTTCCCCATAGCCCTCCGCCTTTTGGGCGACGTATTCGATCCCGGTTCCAAAAAACGAGGTGGTCAGGGAATCCCCCTCCTTCTTACTCTCACGAACCTCGACATGAGCATCGGAGGGGCCTGCTGTCGTCGTCCACTCACCGGAGAACTGGATCTCAGCACTTCCCGCTGCGCGCACGTCAAATGGGGGCAGCGGCTCAATCCGCAACGCAAGTGGAATTGTCCAAGCCTTGTAAATCCCTGCGGGTTTATCTTCGAATTGACAACCGGACGTAAACATCGCAATCCGAACCTCCGGGCCATTGCTCACCTGGAACTTGGAACACACGGCAGGTCCGTACATGTGGCTTCCCGAAGCTAGAAATCTGTCGCTTATTGACCGAACGAATGACCAGGGTCCCCAGGGATGCTCAGCCTGATAAAAGTCGTAGCACATTTCGGTGGGTTCGAACCACTTGGTGAGAACAGCCGGGTTATACCAGGAAATGAGGAGATATATTCCTAAAGCATGGACGTAGCAAATTGGCGTCTGGCCACACTTGGCGGGACGCTCCAGGATCGGCGCCGCGGAATCAAGATGTTTCGACCAGGTGCCGGAACTTGCTACTCCTCCACCCGTATAGTATTCCCAATCGGATGCGTCGAGCCTCGCGAGTGCGCTCCGCCTGACTCTTCCCAGTATGAGTGAATCCCCGTCATTCCAGAATCCATTGGTGGACGCTGCGTAGACGTAGTCTGAGGCGCCATCCCGATGCACGTCTCTGCCGTTCTTGCCGTAGTGAACAAAGAATGGAGCGCCAAAGTTCGGGCCAGGCCACATAGGCCGTGCATAATTCTCCTCGGCTGTCCTCCGCCATGTCAGCCCTCGGTCCGGGGACTTGATCAAGCTGGAGTTGAAGGCAGTCTGGCGCATCAAGGCATCACCGCTTTCGTTCCCATAGACGTTGCGCGAGACGAAACAGTAAAACACGCCGTCAATGCACTCCTGGCCGCACGCTTTCCATGTGGCCTTGTCTTTTCCATGCTGATTGGCAGGACCGTACTCGGACATCGGATTAACCTGAACTCCCACCAAGCTGGAAAGAGTAGCCCCGTCAAAACGATTGAACGCGAGATTCTGTTGCACTTTGCCGAATCCGCGGCCGTCACAACTGAATGAGTACAGGCGGTCATCATCCGCCCAAAAGGGATCCCAGGTGTCACCGTTCGAGTCATCCCACTTGTGGATACCGTTCAAATCCAGTTCCAGCGCGGCAATTCGCTTGGCAGTGGTGGCCTGCGATGAAATCGGAGCCGGATTCTTCACGAGAGTGGCCGCCGCCAGCAAGCTCCCTGCGCGAAGGAAGCTTCGACGATCGATGTCGTGTACTTGTGCATTCTTTTCATTCATAGATGCAGGAATCCTCCACATGATGGTAAACGCCGGGAAGGTGATGTGTACCGTCCGATCGAGCCGTGTCGTCCATGCTGTTCGGATGAAACATCCGGAAAAGGAAGGGGTGCCTTCGCCAGCACCCCTCCCGACGAGGCTACACCTTAGAAAACCAGCTTCAGACCGAACTGAAAGATGCGCGGAATGCCAACGATCCCCGTGATCTCGCTAAAGTTCGCGCTGGCCATGTTACTGACGGGATTGGCGAAATTGGGATGGTTGAACAGGTTGAAGGCCTCAAATCTTGCCTGAAGGCGAATATCTTCCCTCAAACTGAAGTTCTTGAATAGGGAGATGTCCGTTTCGTTGAAGCTGGGCCCGCGGAGCACGTTGCGGCCGAGGCTGCCAGGTTTGGTGTTTTTGGTCAGCCCGGCGGTGCTGAAAGCCGATTTATCGAACCAGTGTTCGACATTCTGCTGGAACCCTGCCGGGATGGGATTCCCGACGAGATTGGGCCGCAGTCCCAAGCCGTTGAGTGAGCTGGCCCGCAGGATATTAAACGGGAGCCCGGACTGGTAGCTGATGATTCCGTTCAGTTGCCAATCGCCGAAGACTGCCTGCGTAACGCCATGGGCATTACCGAGCACACTGCGGTGCGCGCCGATGGGCAGGTCGTAAATGAAGCTTCCCACCAAGCGGTGCTGGGAATCAATGGGGGAGGGCCCCCATTCGGCGGACAGGTTGAAGGGATCCTGCGGGTAGTTTCCACCCGCCCCCAAGTTCAGGGGCGCGGGCCCATTATCCAGAGCTTTGCTGTAAGTGTACGAGATCAAGAACCAAAGGTGATTGGCGTATTGCTTGGACACTTTCGCCTGAAGGGAGTTATAGCTGGCGTTCCCCACAGAGTCCAGGTAGGAAATCGTTCCCAGGTTCGGGGATATTCCTTTGTTGAAATTGACGTTCCCGATCAAGTAGCCCAGGTGATGGCTGACGGACCCCACGTAACCCAGTTCCAGGCTCATGCCGGCGGCGAGTTCGCGCTGAAGGGTTAGATTGTAGCTCTGCACATAACCGATCGGGAAATGGGGATTGACCGATTGGAGCGTCTGCACGCTGGGATTCATAATCTGCGCTGCGGGGATGGACGCCGCCCCGGCAGGAAGGGGGATGCTGGTGGTCCGAGGCTGGCCCGAATCGATTTGATAACTCAAGGGCCATGCTCCCCCATAGATGTTGTCAAAGAAGAGTTGCTGCACGTTGTACGGATAATTTAGCTCGGGGATGTCGTTCCGAGCGTCCGTTTCCGGCGTGTAGAAAATGCCGTACGCGCCCCGAACTACCGTGTGTTTCCGGAACCGATAAGCGAAACCGAACCGAGGACCGAAATTCTTCCTGTCCGGGTTGATGAGAGAGCGGGAATTACCGCCACGGCCCGCAATCAGAATGGCTTTTGTCTGAAAATCGAAGTTAGAGGCGTTGTTGTCAGCTTCGTACCAGGGATTGGAGTAATCGTAACGAAGGCCGTAGTTCAAGGTCAGGTTCGAAGTCACCTGCCACGTATCCTGCGCAAAGAACGACGTCTCCCAACTCATGGTATGCGGCTGGGTGAGTTGAAGCCCGATCTGGGTCTGGTAAGGCAGCCCCAGCAGCAGGTCCGCGATATCGGACCCGCCATTTCCATAGAAGGAGCTGTAATCCACCAGCGAATAATTGGGGTCGCCGGTCATGGTAATCCACGCCCCGGCGTACCACTGGTATCCCGTGGGCGTGAGATTAAAGAGGGGACGTGAACTCAGGTGGCGGTAGTCACCGCCGACCTTAAACTGGTGGTGACCAACCAAGTAACTGAACGCCTCTCCCACCTGCCAGTTGCTATCCCGAAATACGAGGGGCATCCAGCTCGAACCGCCCGTTGACGCACCAATGCCGCCCAACTGGACGAAGGGCAGGCTGTAAGTGGCAGGGAATTGCGGAACGTTGATATTGCCAAATCCCAGCACGGAGGCAATGTCGGTGCCGTGCAGCGGGCTGACCTGCGTGTACCCGAAGTTGTAGTAGCCCACCCGCACCTCATTGAGCGCATGATTGGAAATGGTGTACGTCCAGGGAATGGAGAAGGACTGGCTGGTCCCGTACTGCGCGGTTGCGGTGTCCGTCGAGCCTCCATTCTTGATCGGGACCGCATTGCGATAAGGGTCGTCAATCGTCATCGTGTACCGATGGATGTGATAGATCCCCGAAATTCGGTTCTTCTCGTTGAAGTTATGATCCAGCCGCAGGTCCACCCACTGCTGGTGCAGACGGACAGGGTCGGAAACCGCGAAGTTGTCGGTGTAACCGAAGCTGTCCCCGGCACGGTTGGGAACAGGAAAAAGCTTCTCGATAACCGCCCGGCCGGCGGGGCTGACCCGGTCTGCCGGAATGATATTGCCCGGAAACTGCTGGGAGTACCAGTTCTCGGTGTAGAACTTGGGATCGTAGATCGGCGTCTGCTTGCCTGTCCAGGGGTCCACCAGGTGCGAGAGATCGGCGGAACCATCAGGGAGGAACTTGATTTGGCCGGCGGGCGGGACGGAAGCAAAGTAGTTATTCGTGTCGTGCTGGTACTGGCC
>Ga0208192_1001432_pt1 | contig 14132 bp, 14 predicted proteins | sample June2015DPH_13_1_2_FD_184711 | JGI IMG/M metagenome (GOLD analysis project Ga0208192, IMG submission 184711) | Peatland microbial communities from SPRUCE experiment site at the Marcell Experimental Forest, Minnesota, USA - June2015DPH_13_150... | ecosystem: Environmental > Terrestrial > Soil >... | reverse complement strand
AATACGCTCAAGCCACCGATACTGAAAAGTCAAGGGTTCTGGAAATAACAGTTAAAGACTGCAGGCAAATTCCTTCTTTAACGCTTGAAATTTTAAGAATCGGCGATTACTTGCGCTATGAAATACACAATTGCGACATGCAGAATGACCGTTCGTACCTTTTTAGCCATGATTTGTTTCCGCTTGCATTTGTGGAGTTAAAAGCTACTAAATCAGGCTTAGATTACACGCTTCTGGATTCGGTTGAAAGCACAGACTACGCTATTCCTGAATTGCGAGTAATACGGCTTGAAGTGGAAGTTGTTAAGAAAGGGATTATTGCTAATTTTGACGACGTCATCGACAAAATATGTTTAAAGCAGGAGGGCAAAGAGGCGATTGCCATTGATTACGGTGACGAAGCCACAAAGCTGCTGCAGCTTGTTTATGCAATAAACGAGTTAGACCCCGACATAATCTTAACAAGCGCCGGCGACTCATACCTTCTTCCCTACTTAATTTATAGAGCAACCGTAAACAATGTTTTAGACAAGTTCATCTTAAGCAGGGATAACAAGCCCTTTAACCGTAAAATTTCAGCGGGCAAAACCTACTTTTCATATGGTCGCACATTTTACAGAGCAGGCACCGTGCGGTTGTATGGAAGAATACACATCGACGAAAACAACACTTTCATAATAAAAGAAGCAGGTTTTGAAGGCTTCATTGAGATAGCGCGAACCTGCAGAGTACCTTTGCACACGGCGGCGCGATTCTCGATTGGTTCAAGCATGTCTTCAATGCAGCTTTACCAAGCCATAAAAGGCGACATCCTAGTGCCCAGAAACAAAAAGATTCCCGAATCCTTCAAATCAGCCCTTGACTTGCTCGTTGGCGACCGTGGAGGCTTAATTTTTGAACCACGCCTAGGAGTGCACAATTCGATAGGGGAATTAGACTTCTCTTCCATGTACCCAAGCCTAATGGCTAAAAACAACATTTCAGCTGAAACAGTGCTTTGCAAATGCTGCCCCAATTCGCCGCTGCGGATTCCAGAACTGAATTATCACATCTGTACAAGACGGCTTGGAATAGTGCCTAAAACTATCAATTTAGCCTTAACCAAACGACTACATTATAAACGCCTAAGGGATGAAACAGGCGACAAAAACCTCAAGCAAGCGTACGATAAGCGCCAAACAGCGTTAAAATGGATTTTAGTCACATGCTTTGGCTACTTAGGCTTCAAAAACTCTAAATTCGGCACCGTTGACGGCCACATTGGCGTGTGCGCTTTTGGCAGGGAAGCTTTTCTTAAGGCAGCGCACATTGCTGAGGATCAAGGTTTTGAGGTTGTTCACGGTATTGTTGATTCGTTGTGGCTCAAAAAGAAAGACGCAACCTTAGAAGAGTACAATGATTTATGTCGCGTAATCACTAAGGAAATAGGTGTTCCCATCAACTTTGAGGGTCGCTACAAATGGGTAGCTTTTCTGCCTTCCAAACTGCATCCGCGAGTTAGTGTTTTAAATCGTTATTTCGGGGTCATGGAGAACGGTAAGGTTAAGATTAGGGGCTTAGAAGTGCGGCGTAGGGATACTTCAGGGTTTATTTTTGATGCCCAAACCGAAATGATCAACGTATTAGCTTCAGCGAATAATTCAGTGGAACTTCACCAGAAAATCCCCGACGCATTAGAAGTTTTGAAAGCTTACAGGCAACGGTTGCTTAATGGCGAAGTTCCTGTATCTGACTTGATAGTTACGAAGCACTTGTCTAAGCAGCCTAAAAACTATAAGCAGCATGTTAGCCAAGTCATCGTAGCTCAGCAATTAATTAAACATGGCGTGGAAGTTCATGCGGGCAACAACGTGAAATTCCTTTTCACTAACTCTGAAGATAAGCGGTATGAGCGCAGGGTAAAAGCTATGCAACTTATTGAGAAAGGCGTAAATCCAGACGCGAAAAAGTACCTGCTTTTACTTTATGCTTCAACCGCTAACCTGTTAAGCTTCTCAGGCTATACCACAAAAAAAGTATACGACGCCGTCAAGGGGCAGCACCAAAAAACGCTGCTTTAACAAAAGCACAGTTTTCTTACAGCAACCTCCTTAAGGCAAATCAACAATTATTTAGCTTTGCACCAAATTGACTTCATTTTTTCAGGAGAGCAGCACTCAGGCTGTCCTGTTCTGCGAGGTTCAGACGTGATTACCTTACGAAACTCTTCTAGAAATTCCTCTCGTTTGCCTGGAATTATGAGGTAACCTTCAGATGTTTTCTTAAGAGTTGCAGTGTCTCCGATCTCTTTTCTTATTTCTGCGGGAATGTAAAGTCTTCCTTTTGAGTCTATTTTGAGGTTAATCTGCTCCACTTTCCCACTACTACTGAGTGGGACAAACACGAATTATTAAAACTTACTAAAACCACAACAAAAAATAACAACATCCAACGCTGCAACACAAGCATGGTTTAGCTAAGGTTTTTATGATGCAACAGAAATTATCTTCACTGCACCATTCGGGGCTGTCGGCTAGCTTGGTCTAGGCTTGTAGACTTGGGCTCTATAGACTCCGGTTCAAATCCGGGCAGCCCCACTATTTTCAGTTTGTTCTCGGTTGATTCGAAGTTGTTTGCTGAATTGCCTGCTGAAAACTGCATCATTAGCTGTTTTAAGTGGTTTTCAAATGTTTTACTTAAGTTGAAGCCTAATTCTTTCGACTTTTCAACTAATTATTTATCTAGATAAAGCACAACATTGCCTTTTTGAGTCATTGCATTCGCATCCGAGGGCATGCGAAGGGAAGTTCAATGTTATAAATTTGGTCTTTTCATTAGAAAGAGATTTTTTTTCTAATTTTCTAATTACTAAACAGATTAAGAAATAGAATAGATAAGCCAGTGACTTTCTAAAATTGTGAATAATTTAGAAATGTAAAATGGAAAACATTGAAGACACGCCTTTTACCAACGACTATTTGCGCGCTAGGAACGTGATTCAGGCGTTTCAGAAACTGATGAACCAAAACCATAAGTCTTAAGTTAAAATCGTTCAAACCGTACATATTCCCAAAATTGTAATATTGTTTAAGATGAAATAAGCATCTTAAATAGCATCTTATATCTCTTGATATAAGACGTGGTCAATACCAAAAGAGGCATCGAAAAAATGGAAATACAATACGAATCTAAGGGAGATATTGTTGTTGAACTGGAAAAAATATGCTGTGAATGGAACATATTCGCGAAGCGTATTGAGCGCCCAAGACCACCACCATTGGCGCTTGACGTCAGAAGCACCCTATAGCTATCTCATAAGCCCAAAAACCATTTTATTGTCTCGGGCTTCGCGCACGCGAAATAAAATGGTAAGCCATTAAATTTCTAATTTCTAAATTAAATCTAAACAAAAATTAACTTGTATTTTCTAAAATTTTATCTTTTTTAGAAATATAATTTAGAAGAACTATCCCTATTCATGACATTACACATTTCTGTTGAATCTCTGCTGTCGCATTGTTGACTCTTTCTTTTAGGTCGCTGATTAGTGGGACTTAGAAACAGTTTTAGGACTGCGTGTTGAACATGGGGCTAGAGATTATCATGTCTGCTGTTGCTCTGTTACAGGCAGTTGGAATATTGTACAATACTGCCATTCTAAGAACAGCTTTAACATCAACATCATGAGGCTGAGACTCCAAAGGATCCCAAAAGAAAATCAGAATATCCAGTTTCTTATTGGCAATCAAAGCTCCAAGCTCCATATCTCCACCATAAGGTCCGCTCTTTAGCAGATTTATCGGCAATCCTGTTTTGTCAATTATCTGCTCACCAGTGCTTCCTGTTGCGTACAGGTAATAATGAGATAAGGTTCCTTTGTTGAAATCACACCACTCAACTATATCCTTTTTCTTGTTATCATGTGCTACAAGTGCAATAGTTTTCATATCGTTCCATTCCAATTTGTTTTAAACCAAAACAAGTCTTAATGCCTCATCGAATAAAAACATACAGTGGATTTGTCATGTTATTTAATGAAGCCCTGTTATGTTTGTAAAGTGAAAAAACAAAACTATAGCAGTCTTTTAGTAATTTCAGCGCGTGCTATGAGAGTAAAGATTCTTCCATCTTGGGCAGCAGTACAAGAATACTATCTCTGGGCAATCCACGGTAGCTGCTGAACAACACTAAACTTCCGACATCAAAACAACGGCTATAGTAAGTTAACTTGGGAGCGTTTTGACTTATTCTTTACTGTTCACACGAGCAAGCCATTTCTAACCGACGCCCAGCCGCGCTCCACAGGGCTTCTAAAAATAGAAACTGCATGGAGAAACGCCTTTTCTTGGGTGACTAGCCTATATAGTCAACAGCGCATTAGTACATGATTGTCGGGATTATTCAAGAAAGAGTAAAACCTGCGCCGAGAAGAACTTACTTTTTCAAGACAACTTCTGGCAAACAACATCATGAGGAGAAAATTTGAACCAAAAAAAGCCAACGATAATGGAGTACCTCGCGTTTCTTTCCGTAAAACAAGGTATCTACCTTGCAGAACTTTACCAAGCCATGGTTGTAGCCAGAGAAAAAGGAAAAATCAGATGTCAAAATCTAATAGTTGAATACCGTTGCAGCCTAAAAGACGAAGCCGTCTTTCTAATTACCAAAGACACCAGCGTAATAGCGCAGTTTCGAGTTGCTGAAGAACTTCTCCTGAGAAAAAACATCTGCTTCGAAAACTGGATGGACACCGACAAAATACGCAAACAAATGTACAGACAAAATACATCACCTAAACTGTCCACTCTGGTCCAAGACCTGCGACATGGAATGAAAAAAGTTAACTTAGAAGCTAAAGTTCTCGAGACTCCAACGCCCTCAACAGTCCAAACACGGTACGGAAACAGCGCCAAAGTGACCAATGCTTGGATAGCGGACGAGACAGGAAAAATTAAGCTTTGTCTCTGGAATGAACAGGTAGACTTTGTTACTGTGGGCGACACCGTACAGATTAAGAACGCTTCAGTTTCCACCTTTAAAGGTGAAAGACAACTGCGTCTCGGAAAAAACGGAACAGTCAGCATACTGCAAAACCGGGTCGATGGAATGAAACAAGACCCAGAAGCTGTCGCGAAAAATAAAATCTACGCTTAAGCTACCAATTTTGGACTATAAGCATTTCTAACCGCAAGCCGAACAGCAACCTTGGCTTTAAGGAAGCCGGTGACAACGTGGGAAGATGTGAAAGGTGGCGGTTATGAGGAGGCTCAAAATGCATACTTACACTATGTGCAGCTTTGCAGATAGCGGCTCACCCCCTGTTAGGGGCAAGTTTGAATTGTCGTCTTTGTTTTTTTCCGCGAGATCTTCGTGGCCCTGTTTCCGTTTCATTGAGCTTCGCAGTTACTTTTTTGTTCTCACCCGTGTATCGTCTCACTTGTTTTATTACGCGAGATGTTCGTTGCCTTGTTTCTTGCTCACTAGTCTTCACACTCTCTTTTTCACTCATGTTCTTTCACCTCAGCTATTCGGGTTTTCTCTTTTTCGAAAAAAATAGTTACTGAAAATAATGCACTATTTTAGACTGCACCCGTTAAGGCTTTAGTTCTCTGTCTTCACTGTAGTCTCTGTCCTCGTGGGCTTCCTCTTCAGCTTCGTCTTCGTTTTCTTCTTCAGCTTCGCTTGCTTCTTCGTCTTCAGCATTTGCTTTATCTTCAGCTTCACCTTTTGGGGGAAAAGCATCATTTAACCAGGCTTCAAACTGTTTTTTGGTTTCAGGATTGGAAAATGCCCACGCGCACAATTCAGAGATGACGCTATTCAGGTCAACTTGGTGATCGTCTGCTAACCGTTTCAGGAGCTGTTCCCACTTTACAGGAATAGATATCACCGATTTACTCATTTTCTCACCACCATTTTCGTCATAAATTGAACAATTTTATTTAGGTTTCAAACATACTGAGAAAAGGTTATTTCAGCAACTCCAGCATCAGTTTCTTCATCTTCATTATTCATCGGACAGTTCTCAGGTGAATGCCTAGAAACTACCAAAAAAGTGGGCATAGAAACACTCTCAAAAAGAAATATGCTGAATGTTAAATATAAACCATTAGAAAACAGCTCCCACCCTGTTTTTAGCAAAAAAAGTTTATGTAACAAAGAGTAACAGGGAAGTTCTTAGTTTTCAAAAATAGCAAAATAGCGCGAGTTGTTTTGAGCGCACGCAACGGTGGTTTAGGAAAGATCAAAGTAAGCAAAGAAACAATGGACAGGCACAAAACCCATCAATAACTCTTCTGCCTCAAGCATAATATGGGAACACGAAAAAAAGGACAAAAAAACAAATTCTATCTTTGTTGTTTCTGTAATGATAATCTTTTTGCAGTTTCTTTGGAAATCTTTTCAAGACCGTAAGCCAGCTCTACACTGGTAACCTCGTCTAACGGGTAAAACTTGCCATCTTTATCGATGAATGCAAGCTCCAACTTTCTGTCAGTCAATGTCTCACCTCCATCATAAATCTAACTATTTACTATGATTTTCGTGAATATACTATTTTCATTTATTATGACAGGATACCGAAACTCATTTTCAACGCCACATTCTGAGACGGGGGGACCTCAACATTAGCCCCTCACGCGACATCATCCTGCAAAGTGTCGAGAGCTAGCTGGCTTTCCCCTAACGCCTTTCTACGAAAGGACACCAAAATGGAGTTATTAGGAAAGTAAAGGATGGTGGATTTATTCTTTTTTGGCAATCCACTTTCTTACTGCTTCTTCGACAGCTTTAGACAAGTCGCCTTTTTTCCCGCCAAATCTTTCGACGGTTTTCAATCTAAGTTGCTTTTCTAGCTCGTCTGGGAGATCTACGCTGATTCGACCCATATTCAATCGCCAACTTTAGTTTTTTAGAGTTTTATGCACGATTCGCACGTGTCAAGCATCTTTCCAATAAGCGAACTGCCAAGCACTCAATTTTATTCTTGTTTTTGTTGTCATTTTTCATTTACTCCGATTCGCTTATCAACATAAAGTATTATGTGGGTACGCACTTATAAACATACGCTAATAAACGCGTATAAATTAATGTGCACCATAAGAGAATAAGAAGGAACCTGCGGAAGACTTAAGCCCTTAAGTCCACATTGTTACCATACAAAACAAAGCAAGGTGTTTTGAGCATGAGTTATTCAAGAAGACAAGCTGGTAGTTATGCAGGGAGACGTGGTCATGGCAAGGGCTTTAAGCGCTGCCCCGTCGAGTTGGGAGACGAATTAGAAGTAAATATCACTGACTTAAGTCCAAAAGGGGAAGGAATGACCAAGATTCAGGGCTATGTAATACACGTCCCCGATGCCAAGCCTGGAAACCGCGTGAAAATAAAGATAACCCAAATAGGGGAAAAGGCAGCAAACGCCGAAATAATCAAATAGAACCGTTTCTTGGACGCCACTGCTACAGTCTTCCAAAAGACAAAGCTTCAGTTTCAGTTCGGTTCTGAACCCATTTAGGTTCGGGGACGGGCAGCCCCAGCATTAATCAAAGGCACTCTTAGGAACGGCTACCAAGTTTGTTTTAGCTTCTGAAATTGGCGTTTGGCTGTTTTATCCAAACTTTGACCCTGCTTTCCACTCTTATTCGTGCCTCTGTTTGCATCAATTTAATTTGTGCTTGGATAAATCTGTCATCTTTGTAGTTGAATTCTTTTTTTATTGCATCTTCCAGCATTGGTAATGAAATATGTTCGTCGGAGCCAACTTGGTTCCAAAAGTGGTTTTGTATTTTTTCTCTTTTTTTAAGAGCTTCAGTTTCTGAATGCTGATTCATTACAATCGTTAAAAAGGCATTAGAAACCGAATGATATCAACCTTATGGATGACAAAAAATTCCAATTTAACTTTTTTTTTACCTTGCGCAAAATGGCCATTCATTCTTCTCTTGTGATGTTTTACGCACTCTTCACAGTTGCTGTGGCGTGGGCAATCCTTTTTGGGGCAAGGACAATTAGGAGCAGACATAACGCAGAGTAATCCCAGACATTCCATATAATTGTTGCTAACATTGTAAAAAAGTCGTAAAGAAATTTATTATCTTAATAAATTTAGTAAGCAAGCCCTGTTTAAGGCAGCGGCATATCTTGTTTTGAGAAAACTATAGAAATATGCTTGCAAATTATGGCTAGGAAGGATCAACATGGCCCACGTTATTTACTCATTAGAAAGACTCGCTGTTTACTTAATATTCATAGTAATCTTAAGCATAGGTACGCTCTACGTTTTTGACCTGTTTGTTGCTGCACCAATAAGCCTACCCATGTTATTAATACAAGCCATAAGAGTAATCATCATCTTGGGTTTTTGGTTAACGGCAATAATGCTTTTACGACGCATTAAACCACTCATGACGCCGAAAATAGGAATCCAAGCAGCAACAATACTACAGTTCGCAATGCTTGCACTAGCGGTCTTAGTCATAATCTTCGGTGTCCTAAACACTTTGGGCGTCTCGCCAACAGCGCTTTTGACTAGTGCAGGAATAATCTCAATCACCGCTGGACTTGTAATATCCACATTTGTCGGCAGCCTCTTATCAGGCGCATTAGTTTTCACCACTTACCAGTTCAAAGTAGGCGACGACGTTATGGTTAACAACATTCCCGGACGAGTTACAGACATGACCGCGCTTGTCATGAGGATAAGAACTGATGTAGGTCAAATTAGCATTCCAAACAGTGCAATTGCTTCAGGCGGAGTAATCATAACCGCCATCCACAAGTTTGAGGGAAAACAAGAAAGCAGAATACCCTACACTAAAGGAGATAGAGTAATTACCTCATTCATGAATGAGCAGGGCATAATCAAAGAATTAACACCATTACACACGGTTGTCCTTTTGGATTCTGGAAAAGAAATAACCTTCCTTAACAATAGCGTGCTATCGGGCGCAGTACCCATAGCAAAAATAACACAAGCATCAAGTCAAACGGAAAGAAAAACGGCGCAGTCTTAATTAGCAAGCGCAAGAAAAGGCTTCCAAAACTGGTGATTAAAAATGACCATTGCTCCACTTGCAAGCACAATAGTCGCTGTTGGCTTGATTCCAGTGGCTTTTCTGTTTGCCACGCCTTCTTAAGCGGCAGAAGAAAAAACCGTTTCCACCCTGTCACAGGCGTACTTGCGATTTCATGGGACCTTACCATGTCTATCGGTTACATGCTGTACCGCTCTTTCGGCGGAGCAGTTGAAGGCGCTTCTTTACAGTTAACTCCAACTTTGGATGTGTATTTCGGAGTCCATGGAGCAATTGCGGTTTTAGTAATGTCTCTAGAAGTTGCCGTTCTCGCTATTGGCTTGTCACAGCTAAAGCAGAAAGCACCCAACAGATGGCATGGAAAACTAGCGAAGATTCTCTTCTTTGTCTGGTGGTTTGCTTTCCTCACAGGAGAAATATTCTACATAATAATGTACGTGTTATAAGAGTGAATGAATTACTCGCCAACATTCAACCCTTGAACCTTCACTTGCTTCCAGTAACGGCTAAATACTGCAAAGCCTAATTCCGTTGATGATTTAAGAGTGGGGAAAAAGAACAAATGGAAAACTTCTCAGACCTAATCCTAAAGCTAATCGAAGCAACTAGCAAACATGAACAGTACCGAGACAAAGAATGCATAAACATGATTGCAAGCGAGGGACTCAAATCGCCAGCAGTCAACCAAATGCTCAGCCTCTCACATGACCTTGAATGCAGATACGCCGAAGGCGAAAACGACCTAGAAGGGCACGTAAAAAAACGGTACTATCAAGGACAAAAATACATGTCCCAAATCGAAGACTACGCAACAGACATAATGAAAAGCCTCTTCAAAACTGACTGGGCAGACGTCCGTCTAGTTTCAGGCACCCACGCGAACCTAGCCACATTTAAAGGCTTATCATTAGCCTCAAAAAACAACAAAATGGTCGTCACCCCACTAAGCTGCGGCGCACACATTTCACACGATTACGCTGGTCTAGCAGGCAACATCTTAGGATTGGACAACATAAACCACGTTTACGACGTAGACGAATTCAACATAGACCCAGACAAGTCAGCCTACGTCATACGCGCCGCCAAACCAGGCATAGTCACATTCGGCGGCAGCCTCTTCCTATTCCCACACCCAGTTAAAGAGTTAAGAGCTGTCTGTGAAGAAGTAGGCGCATACGTAGCCTACGACGCATCCCACGTTTTAGGCTTAATCGCAGGCGGCGAATTCCAAGACCCCTTGCGAGAAGGCGCAGACTTTATCACCTCTTCAACTCACAAAACTTTCCCAGGCCCGCAAGGCGGCGTCATCATGGGCAGCCCAACCAATCCAGCATTAGAAAAAGCGGTGAAAAAAATTCAGTTCGCCATATTTCCACTTAGCGCTTCAAACACCCATTTGGGCAGGTTACCAGCGCTTAGCATAGCCGCGTTAGAGATGAAGCTTTTCGGCGCTAAACTAGCAAGGCAAACAGTAAAGAACGCGCAGACAGCTGGACAGCACTTGTATGAGAACGGCGTTAAAGTTCTCGCTGAGAAAAAAGGTTTCACTCAATCTCATCAAATTGCGGTTGATATTCGCAACTTTGGCGGCGGCAAAAAGATTGCTCAAGACCTCGAAGATGCAAACATAATCCTGAACAAGAACCTCTTGCCCTATGATGACCAAAGCAGCAAAGATGATCCTTCAGGATTAAGAATCGGCTTCCAAGACGTAACCAGACGTGGCTTCAAAGAAGGCGACATCAAACACTTATGTGACCTAATGCTCGACGTGATAAAGGGCAAACGTAAACCCGCTCAGGTTAAGGAAGATGTGTTATCGTTAAAGAAAGAGTTTAACCAAGTGAAATACTGCTTCCAAAACGTAGAAGAAGCTTTAAGCTATATTAAAAAGGCTTAAGCCCTCTTTTCCTTTTCACTTGCCAGAAATTCTTTAGCCAAGCCTAAACGTTAATAAACCCACATATTTCTTTTGAGACTGGAAAACCATGGTAGACATTCTATACATTCTAAGCCCAATAATCGTTATAGGTTTCATAGTATTATTCATTCTACTTCCCAGATATGGGCCACATTACACCTCAAGGCTTACCTGCCCAAACTGCAGAAAACAGTTTAATTTCCATTGGGTTCCGGGAGCCACCTTAACCTCGCTACTTTATGGAAACAAACGGCGCCTTCATTGCCCCTACTGTCATAAATTATCAATCTTTAACATAGCATCCACCAGAATTAGCAAACCAATTCCAGCCCTGAAAAACAAAGCTTAACCGTGCAATAGGGCAAAATTTTCAGGTTTCTAGAAGATTTAATATTCTCGATGCCAATCAACTTAAATCTCCAACCTCAATAACCACTAAAAGGAGTTGGCTAAAGTGAAGGTACTATTAAATGATGGTTTAGAAAAAGAAGGCTTAAAACTCTTCCAAGAAGCTGGCATAGAAACGGATACAAAAAAGAGAGACTTAAACGCTCTTGTCTCGGAAATAGGCCAGTTTGACGCGTTAATCGTGCGAAGTGCCACAAAAGTTACGCGTGAAGTCCTTGAAGCAGGCGCAAAAGGCAAACTCAAAATCATCGGAAGAGCAGGAGTAGGCTACGACAACATAGACGCTGCAGCCGCCTCAGAAAATGGCATAGTTGTAAAATCTGCCCCATACGGAAGCACCAACGCAGTGGCAGAGTTAACCATCGGTTTAATGCTAAGCATCTCAAGAAATACTCCTCAAGCGCACCATTCACTAAAAAATAGTGTGTGGAAAAAAGGGAAGTTTAAAGGAACCGAGTTGTCTTATAAAACCTTGGGCATTTTGGGCTGCGGAAGAATCGGGCAAAGACTAGCAGAAATTGCACGCCGCGGCTTTGACATGGAAGTAATCGGTTATGACATAAAACCATGCCTTGAATCAGGAATAAAATTCATGTCAAAAGAGGAAGTTCTCTCAAAAGCCGATTACATAAGCATTCATACAGGCGGAAAAGACCTAGTCATCGGCGAAAAAGAATTCGCGTTAATGAAGAAAACCGCTTACCTAATTAACACTTCGAGAGGCAGCAATGTTGACGAACAAGCACTATACAAAGCATTAAAAGAAAGAAAAATCGCTGGCGCCGCATTAGACGTTTATGCGGATGAACCTAAAGCGGAAGGCGCTGAATTTAAGAGCAAACTCAAAGAGTTAGATAACGTGGTTTTCAGCAGCCACCTTGGCGCGTCAACAACTGACGCTCAAAGGGAAACTTCAATTGAGATTGCCCGCGTAGTTTCAGGTTACCTTTTAGGCGGAGACTTCACCAACGTAGTGAACGCAGGCGAAAGCATAGAGCTAGAAGAAAAACCAGTTTACACCTTATTTATTCACCATCGCGATGTGCCAGGAGTCTTCGCCAGCATTGACACGGTGTTAGCTGACAACGACATAAACATAAGAGCCAACTATTCTCGGCAAATAGGAAACAGCGGCTTCGCCATATCAGTTTATGTGCTTCACAAAAAAGTTAGCCCAGAAATAATAAAGAAGCTTAAAGCAATCGCGAACGTTTGCAACGTGAAAGTTTAAGCTAAAAACTCTCTTTCAAGCAGGCATATAAGCCAGTTTTCTTTTTTAAAGTAGCCATGCGATTAGGGGTTCTGTTCTCAGGCGGCAAAGACTCAACACTCGCTCTTCTCTTAGCCGCGGAGAAAGAAGAAGTCGTATGCCTCATCACAATACTCTCGAAAAACAAGGAAAGCTACATGTTCCATACCCCCAACATTGACATTACGGCGCTCCAAGCAGAAGCCTTAGGATTGCCCCAGATAACAAGGGCGACTGAAGGCGAAAAGGAAAAAGAACTCTCAGACCTAGAAGATGCAATCGCTGAGGCAGCAAGGAAATTCCAGATAGAGGGCGTGGTAACGGGCGCAGTGGAATCAGTTTACCAAGCTGAACGCGTCCAACGCATATGTAATCGGCTTGGACTTTGGTGCTTTAACCCGCTGTGGAAACACGACCAGAAAGCCCTTTTAGAGGAACTGCTAAAGAAACAGTTCAAAGTGATTATTTCAGGAGTTTTCGCTTACCCCCTTGACGAAAAATGGCTTGGAAAACAAATCGACACCCAGCTAATAGAAAGGCTAGTTGACCTTCAGCAAAAATACGGTTTGAGCCCCTCAGGAGAAGGGGGTGAAATTGAGACGACAGTTTTAGACGCGCCTCTGTTCAAAAAGAAAATCGACGTCCTTGATTATAGCACCGAAGCAAAGGGGAATTCTGGAGTGTTCAGGATTAAGCAGGCTCGGCTGGGTTCGAAATGATTTTAATTGTTGACATGAATTGGAAGAAGGATTCGCTGGGCTTTTACGAGTTTGTCTTACCCATAGTCACGATTGCTGAAACACTGGACAATTGTATGGTAAAACATTATCTTGAAGTAACCAATGAAGACCTAAGTCGATGTGACAGGGTTATTCTTTCAGGAACAGCACTCAAAGATGCAGCGACTTTAAGTCAGCCAGAAAAGTTCCCCTGGGTCAAGGGAACTGAAAAACCAGTGCTGGGCATCTGTGCAGGTATGGAAACGATAGGCGTGGTTTTCGGTATGCGCTTGATTAAGTGTTTGGAAATAGGCATGACACAGATAACTACGCTAAAAGAAAATCCCCTTTTCTCTGGAGACTTCAAGGCTTACTCACTTCATAGCTATTGCATCGAGTCTTCAGCGGATTTTGAAGTTTGGGCAAAATCAGCAAAGTGCATCCAAATCATTAAGCATAAAATCAAGCCAATTTATGGTATGCTTTTTCATCCAGAAGTAAGAAATCCTGAATTAATCAAATGCTTCATCCAACTGAATAATAAGGCTATCCCCTAATTGGACACCACTGGAAAATTAGCCAACAGAAACTTAATTACTAAGCAAATTAAAAGCTATATTAGTTTTGTAAGTTTAATGAAGGATTTTGAAATGATAAACAAGTTGCCAGTAGAAAAGCTCCGAAGAGAATGTGACGTTAATTTTATGCAGTGCGAATCAACCAAGAACCTTGTTCCTCTAAGCGAAATTATAGGTCAAGAAAGAGCCGTTCGAGCTTTAAATTTTGGCTTAGGCATCAAAGACCACGGTTTCAACATGTATGTT
>Ga0208192_1001416_pt1 | contig 14259 bp, 14 predicted proteins | sample June2015DPH_13_1_2_FD_184711 | JGI IMG/M metagenome (GOLD analysis project Ga0208192, IMG submission 184711) | Peatland microbial communities from SPRUCE experiment site at the Marcell Experimental Forest, Minnesota, USA - June2015DPH_13_150... | ecosystem: Environmental > Terrestrial > Soil >... | reverse complement strand
ATCCCCACGCACGTGGGGAGAACCCGGTGCTGGGCGTGAACGAGGGGGAGTTATACGGACCATCCCCACGCACGTGGGGAGAACCCGCTTCCCCTTTGGAAGCGGTCCTTTGAATGCGGACCATCCCCACGCACGTGGGGAGAACACCGGACGGTATCAGCTACAGGACACGGAACCCGGACCATCCCCACGCACGTGGGGAGAACGGATACATGCAGCAGCATCCCACTACGCAGTGCGGACCATCCCCACGCACGTGGGGAGAACGCGCAACCAGTTCCCGGCATATCGTCTCGTCATGGACCATCCCCACGCACGTGGGGAGAACGGGAGATAGCGTCGGTGGGAAGCGCATCCAGCCGGACCATCCCCACGCACGTGGGGAGAACACGTTCCGGGAAGTGGACCAGCCGGCATCCGACGGACCATCCCCACGCACGTGGGGAGAACCAATTCGCGGCATTCCCGGGCGGGCCGTTGGCCGGACCATCCCCACGCACGTGGGGAGAACGAAATCACAATCGCCATGGGAGCGGGAGGAGCCGGACCATCCCCACGCACGTGGGGAGAACACCATCCAGAATGTGAGGACGGTTTTAGCCCGCGGACCATCCCCACGCACGTGGGGAGAACATACACAGGATCATCGAGAAGGTGAGGCTGGGCGGACCATCCCCACGCACGTGGGGAGAACACTTAGTTAGTCTCCGTAGGGGCCAAGACCGGCGGACCATCCCCACGCACGTGGGGAGAACCCCCACACTCGGTAAGCTCCGCAGGCACCACACGGACCATCCCCACGCACGTGGGGAGAACCTCACCGTAAGCGGCGTTGGGGCATCCTGAGCCGGACCATCCCCACGCACGTGGGGAGAACTCCATGTCGCGCCGGAGGTGGTCCCCGTGAGGCGGACCATCCCCACGCACGTGGGGAGAACGCCGTTACGAAATCACAGGAAGCGATCCTATCCGGACCATCCCCACGCACGTGGGGAGAACACGCCATGGGACGCGTTGCCAGCGTCGTTACGCGGACCATCCCCACGCACGTGGGGAGAACAGCGTATGAAGCGATGTTCCTGCGGCACGGTGCGGACCATCCCCACGCACGTGGGGAGAACAGCGGACCTGCCTTCGTCTTTCCGCTCGGCGCCGGACCATCCCCACGCACGTGGGGAGAACTTCTTCCGGCGAATCAGCGGGATCACTACGTCCGGACCATCCCCACGCACGTGGGGAGAACCCTTGCTGAAACTGTGGCAAGGGGGAATGACACGGACCATCCCCACGCACGTGGGGAGAACGCAACTGCGGCTCAACCGACTGGTCGGGAGTGCGGACCATCCCCACGCACGTGGGGAGAACCCTGTTTCTGCCTAGCCAACAGCTTGTGGCTCCGGACCATCCCCACGCACGTGGGGAGAACAAGGGTAAAGGATGAAGTTCCCCAGCCGCAGCCGGACCATCCCCACGCACGTGGGGAGAACGCATGTCTGAATTGGAACGGGGGCTCATTCAGCGGACCATCCCCACGCACGTGGGGAGAACCGCCCCTACCGTCCAAACGCCGGCCAATTTTCCGGACCATCCCCACGCACGTGGGGAGAACCAGCAGGATGGACCCGAGAAGAGCGCGCTCGGCGGACCATCCCCACGCACGTGGGGAGAACCGAACTAATGGACCGTCATCCATCGTCATATACGGACCATCCCCACGCACGTGGGGAGAACTCAAAACGCAAAAGGCAAATGTCAAAGCGGGCCGGACCATCCCCACGCACGTGGGGAGAACCGAGCTGGCTCCGTTTTGATCGCAGCCCCAGGCGGACCATCCCCACGCACGTGGGGAGAACTTACATCGTCAAGGCCAAAAACAAGGCGGGCGCGGACCATCCCCACGCACGTGGGGAGAACAGAGCTAGAGGGATAAGCTACGTGAACGACAGCGGACCATCCCCACGCACGTGGGGAGAACCGCCTCGAGCAGAAAGTGGTGCGCGAGCAGGCCGGACCATCCCCACGCACGTGGGGAGAACATAGCCATTGCCTCCCAGGGGAAGTTGGTCACCGGACCATCCCCACGCACGTGGGGAGAACCTGAGCTGGAGGCGGAGCTGCTCAGAGTGAGCCGGACCATCCCCACGCACGTGGGGAGAACGACCCGATAGGGGGTAAAGCCGCGCGGGGCCCCGGACCATCCCCACGCACGTGGGGAGAACCCGATCAAGCGCGAAGACGTGTAGGGGCAAACCGGACCATCCCCACGCACGTGGGGAGAACCGAAGTTGGCGGTCGCTTTCACCAGCGGTACGCGGACCATCCCCACGCACGTGGGGAGAACGGCCATTGAAGCAGGTAGCGCAGGCCGCCGGTCGGACCATCCCCACGCACGTGGGGAGAACGTAGCCGAGGCTGGTCCCACCAACGACGGACACAGGACCATCCCCACGCACGTGGGGAGAACGCTTTCCATAAATACCGCGTCGATCTCGAAGGCGGACCATCCCCACGCACGTGGGGAGAACTTTCTGAAGACCTTATCGAGGGCGACGGTACTCGGACCATCCCCACGCACGTGGGGAGAACGCGCACCGCCTCGACCAGGGCCTGAAAGGTGGCGGACCATCCCCACGCACGTGGGGAGAACATCCCGCCCAAGTCCAGCAACTGACATCAGCTCGGACCATCCCCACGCACGTGGGGAGAACGCCAGGATGGTCGACCCCGTCACGAACAAGCTCGGACCATCCCCACGCACGTGGGGAGAACGAATCAGCATACATAAAGAAGTTTGGGGAATCCGGACCATCCCCACGCACGTGGGGAGAACAGTCTCGCACTCGGTTGGAGTCAGTCGCCGAACGGACCATCCCCACGCACGTGGGGAGAACTCTGCCTTTCAAAAGACTTAGCTCGACTTTTCGGCGCAAAATTGCCCCTAGGCTGATGCCTCTGGGGTTCCCTCCTCCCATTTTTCGGCTACCATCCACAGCCCACTAACCTCAACACCTTTGCGGTCGGTTGGGCCGGTGGTTTCGATTTTGTAGCCTTGGCAACTGGGATAGCTGCTGACGATCAGCAGGCCAATGTCGGCAGCGTTACGTTTGATGTACTCGATGGTTTTCTCGTGAGTGCGCCGGTTGAGCGTGCCTACGAAAACATTGGGGCGCGGCTCGATAAACCAGCGTTTAAGCATTCCGCGAATCGCATCGGGCGTATCGTGGGCGACGATGACCGTCATGCAAACAGTTCCTCCAGGTCCTTGGGAATTCTTTGCAGCAGTTTTTCCTGTTCGACGCGCTCTTTGAGCAGGGTGCGAACGAGTTCGCCCTTGTCGTTAGGGTCTTGGCGCATAGCCTGAAAGGCCGCCGGAAAAGTGGTGATTTCCTTGTAGAGGTCAGCCACATCGTAGATGAACGGCAGCGTACCGCCGTCGTGGACGAATCCCAGCGACGGAAGGTAACCGAGCGAGCAAACTACGGCGGCGCACAATGCGTAGAGGCTGGCGTTGGCAGCGGACAGGGCGCGATTGATGTTGTCGGCCAGATTCCAGTTCGACTTGTCGTAGTTGCGCCCTTTCCAAGTGACGCCGTACTGCTGGCCGAGTTCGGTGTACTTGGCGCGCACGCGCAAGCCCTCCATGCCACGCAATTCGGTGACGGAATACACCTGCACATCCACGCCGGGGAACCGCTGGACGAACATGCGGCGGGCGATCTCGGCGCGCACCTTCTTGTCGGCCCAAGCCGCAGCGTGTTTGCGGGGCATCAAATTGTCATGATTGGGCGTGATGCCGAAGGCATAGAAGCGCATCCCGTCCTCGCCGATCCAGCAGACGGGGGTATTGGAATCGGCGCAGGCTTTCATGGCCGCGTGCGTCACCGTCGTGCCCGGCCCCAGCAAGACTGCCGACAGGGTGGCGACGGGCAGCCGGTAGACCATCCGGTCCGCGCCGATCCACTTGATGCTGGAGTCATCCACTTCCAGCCGGCCGTGTTCGAGATAGATCGGCGTCCACCGGTCCTTCGCCGGTGTCAGCGTCTCCAACGGTGGTTTTTCGAAGATGGGCATGAATCACGCATCCGGAATCTTGCCGACTATGAGATTCACCCGACGCACAGAATAGCCGCGCCCCTCTGCGCTGGAGTCCGATGTGCCGAAGGAGACCGGCTGGTCATTGTAAGAGTCCGTGCCCGCGTCGAAGTTCGCGACTTCCTCCAGGCGGGTGAACTGGTCGATGGGAGCGTCGCCAATCAATTCACGTTCAGCTTCGGCTCGCATTTCGAATACGCCGCGGAAAATCGGTTCCGCTGGGATGCAACTCTTGCGTCCGAGCCAGACGCCCCACACCGGGTCCTGCAGAGCGGTGGCGGCGCGCTCCAACACGCACCGGTCGCCTTCGAGGATCACCCCGAACCGGGCTTCGAGCAAATACTGCCGCCGGCTGACCGTGGGGTTGTCGCACGGCCCACCGGATGCCTTGCGTGGGATGAACTGCGGTTGTGTCTTCTTATCGTAGCCACCGCCCGTGGTGTGGAAGTCCTCCAGACGCCGGGCACCGTTTCTCGCCAGGGCAATACTTGTCATCTTCAGCGCGGTCAGCTTGGGCAACCATTCGGCCTCTTCAGGCGAGCCTTTGGCGAGACCGATTGCGGCGGAGATTAGGCCGATGACGCCGCTCTTGGTCGGGTGCAGTACAGTGGTACGACGCTGGAACCGGCTGGCAAAGCCCCAAGATTGGAGCGGACCGTCCAGCAGCAGCGCGAGATAGCCTTTCTCAGTCGACATGTGCGAGTATCCTTTCGCAAAAGGTAGCAAGGTCCGCGTGCTCCGGAATCATCTCTTTTGTGAGTTTTGCTTCGTCGCCGCTGTCGGGCTCAGGACAATAGGTGCCAGTGCTGATCTTAACCGATGCAGTTTCGCCGAGGAAGTGGTCCAGCTTCTGCAAATGCAGAAGTCCCTCTCGCGCGGAGGGCTCTAGAAAACCGCTGGCGCCAAAGTTACGAATGGGCTTTTCGAAGGCATTGATGAGTTGAACCGGCTGGCCTTGGTCTTTGACGAGGCCGAGCACGTAGCCCGGCAAGGTATGAGCGTTCATCGAACTCTTGCGCGCCCCCGGAATAGCGAGCACGACGCCCCGGATGAAGGCGTCCACAATGTCCCTGCGTGTCGATTTGTCTTCTTCGCCAGCGAAACAACCCAGAGTCGCGGTTGGCTTTCCATCCTTGTCCTTCTGGTAAAACAGCAGATCGAGGTTTAACGCCGCGTAGCGGTAGTACGTAGCGGAGTTGAACTCAAGCGTCCCGGTCATGCCCGCTCCTGCTTCTTCCTGCGGTTGCAGGTCGTCCACGGCGGAGAAGAAATCAATTTCGTTGTCCGCTTTGTGCGTGGAGAGAGCGTGACTGAAAAGCCCGGCACCTTCGACCGTCAGGGAATGATCACTGGCCACCATGCGACCGAAGATCGCGATGTCGGCGGCGTCTTTGACAAATCCTTGCCCGAACTCCTTCTTGATGGGTGACTTTAGGGCGCTGCTCACCTTCTTTGTAAACTGTTTCGCTGTGAGCGGCTTGTCCTTCGCTTTGGGCTTCGGGCCACGCTGCTCCTCTCTTGTTCCTTGCGCGTCCTCTTCCTCCTCAACCTCAGCTTTTTCCAGCTCCTCCGGGCTGATCTTGGCAACAGCCTCGCACAATTCCTTACGGTCGGCATCGGGCAAGCCTGCTAACAGATCGGCGAGTCTTCTGTACTCATCCGGCGACAGGAACATCAGCGTCTTCACCTTGGCATTGTCCTTGGGGTCAAGTTTGCCAAGGTAATGAGCCGCGCATTTTGCGAGCGCTCCCGCCTGTTCAGGCAAGCGTTGGGCTAGCAATTCGGTTATCTTGACTGTGAACAACCGACTTCGGTTGGCTGCGTACAGCGCCGGTTGGAGTTCCCGGGCGTGCAGTCGAATCGCGCGTTTCAGGCACTGGCTGGAGATGCGAGCACGGGGGGCGCCCCCGAACGTGGCTGACTTGGGTGCGCCCACGTCATCGCGGTTCAAGCACGAGACGGGAAACGATTGCAGGATGTGCAGTTCGATGAGTTTCATGGCTGCTCCTTTGGGTCCTCTTGAATTCTCTTCATGAGATTGGCACGATCACCAGTAGGCCGAAGCCGAAGGCCTTGGCTGAGCCGATGCCGCGCGTGAAGGTTTCGTGAAATTTGGCCGGGTCCGTCACGGTCAGCACGCCCTGAAACTCCACCGCACTGTGCAGGCCGTCCTGGCCGTTTTTCTTAAAATACTCCCGACCACGGGAAAATGTGCGGAGTGTGGCTTCATCCACCGTGAAGCCGCCCTGCTCTCCCTTGCGCTTGATCCACCCCACAAGTTCCTCGCGCTTCCCCAACGGGACGCGCCGACCGTTCTTGGTCACGGTGCCGTCAGGTTTGCTCGCGATCTTCTTTGTTGGGTTGGCGCAAAGCTGGAACGTATACCTGCGGCGTGTGAAGTAACTTTCCGGAATCGGTTTTGTCTTCCAACTCTCCGCCGGGCACCATGAGGGCCGCGACGGTTCGGCGGGCGAGACGATGAGCAGCCGGAAGCCCTCCCGGCGCTGATCGAGCCGGGTCACAAACAACCGCTGCTCTCCGTCTCGTCCGGGGAAAGCCTTCCAGACGGCCTGATGCCAGTCGTAGCAATCGCGGAGGCGCAGCCGAGCGGCAGTGGCAAAATCGAGGCTGACTTGAGTGAGTTGGGTCATGGCGTGGCCTCCGATGCGGCGAGCGGCGCCGGTTCCGGTGCTTTGGTCGCGCCCCAGTATTCGCGCGCCCAGCGTTCTTTCACCCTGTCGCCCCAGTAGCAGAGATCCGCGAACAGCTCCTCGTAATTGACTCGAATTTCCCTGGCCTTAGCGGCGAGGACCACGGGACGCAGCCGCTCGCAAATTTCGTCGCGGTCGCAAGAGAGCAGCCGGCGGAACCGGGCATCGAAGCTGTTGTTCTCGGCTGCGAGGCGGTGGCAGGTCGTGCCGAGATTGCCGGTCTGAGTTTCGTCCGGATGGTAAGCGAACAAGCCGGCGACGGTTTCGATGCGGGCATTGCCGATGCCGCCCACACTCGCCAAGCGCGGCCAAGCTCGGGCACGTTTGGAAGGGCTAGAACTCAAGGCGCAGCGGAGATCAGCCATCGCGCCTCGGTCATTCTTGAGCTCGCGCAGATAGGCCAGCAGGCGTTTGGCGTCTTCCTTGGGGTCGGGTTGATTTCCACTCATGTTTCAGCCTCCTCGTTGGTTTCCGCCACGTCTTTGGCGGCGGGTTCGGCGAACAATGCCTTCAGCCCTAAGGCGTAGGCACGAATCTGGCGCGGCGTCTCGTGTGGACAGGCGTGCTCGTAGGCGGCGCGGATCGCAGACCACACTGCCTTACCCCAATCGGTCTTGTGCCATTCGGAGTGGAGCCCTAGTTTTCCCGGATTTTCGGCGATTTCCACGAGATGCGGCACGGCCAGCTCGACGTCGGTCCAAAAGTTGGTGCAGGCTGCGGCACTGAGATGGCGCAATCTATCCTTCTCCGTCCCCTTGAGCTTGGCAAGCCTTCGGCTGATTCCTTCGAAATCCCTCTCACTGCTTTCCATCGCCATGCGGTAAATTGAAATGGCCTTACGCAAGCGGGACTCCCCCTGCCCCGAATATTTCACACCCCTTTCGTAAGTCATTTGGCTGGCTTCGGTCAGCATCGCGGCGGGGACGTGGAACACGGACTGGGTGGTGTCCACCAGCTTGCCGTTTCCAGCCGCGACGAGCCCGCCAACCCACAGGTCGAAGTCGCAATCGTTCGATAGATTTGCAAGCGCTACGGGGCCACCGTTGGTATTCTTGTCTAGGCCGATGACCGTAAGGGCATGCAGTTCACGCCATGTACCTTTGTCAATAGAGGCCCTGAGCACGGCGCGCGTCGGTCCTTCCTTGGAGGTCCGAATCACGATCGTGGCCGCGGGCTCACGCCATTCTGGATAGGCCGGGTATTCCAGGCCGTTTGCGAGTATTATCGAGCGCCGATCATCTGCAAGCCCAACGGCTCTGCTCAAAGGGACCAGCCTCCCAAGATATGACATAGTTGCGTTTTGTACCGCAGCCCTGTCCTTCGGACTTGATGGCATAGATTCCCAGTGGGGCCTTCCCCATGCATCTTGGCCGCCGAACCTCACTGCCTGATCCCTCGTGATCAGATTTGACCACAAGGACTCCAGCAGATTGTGCCCGCGCACGTAGCAATGCAGCATGTTAGCGGAGACGCAAGGGCCGTGTTCGCTGTGGCCGGACTTGACGTTGGGGTAGCTTTTCCACCCCAGCGTCGGATTTCCGCTCCATAGCGCGACTCCGATCGTGCCGCATGGCGAAAAGCACTGAAAGGCTAGCAGCGCTAGGGCAACCTGCCCATCGTCGAAGGTTCGCTCCGCCCCGCCCGCGTTGTCGAAAAGCGTCGTGTTGTTGCCGGTGGCCAGCGCGAGATCCAGCTTGCTGATCGGGCTCCCTTCGTCGTCATCTCCATTGGGTTCCTTCGCCGGCTTCTTCAAGTTGCCCACCTGCAAAAAGCGCTGGCCGCCACCGAACAACCCGAAAGCCGCGTGCCAGCGCCTGAGGTAGTCGAGAGCGGCGGGGGCAATCTTTGGGCGACAGGTCTCCCAATCGTCGTGGTCATTGGGGCCGTCGAGCGCCGCCTGCGCGATGCAAATCAGCAGCCGCATCAGAGCGATGCGTTCATGCGGGCGGACGGCAAGGTCTCGAATCTCGTGCCCGCGCTCGAACACCCCGCACAGGCTGACGGTGCCGGGCCGGCCATCGGCCCAAACAATCGGAATCCAAGCGTCAGTCGTAAGATTCATCGGACTCCTCATAAGGCGCGCGCGGCACGCGTTCGCGGTTGATGATAACACCCTGATCGGGGTGATAGGAAAGCCCAGTTTGATGTTCGTCACCGGGCCAGCGGATGTCGCCATCCCGTTGCGCCAGTCCCGCGGCGGTGGGTTGCGCAACGTGATTGGCCAGCCAACGCGGCGCTTTTGCGAGGCCGACCGCAACTGCCCCGCGGGGCACACGTGCGAGATTGCGATAGATCGCTTTCGCAGCCTCGAAACTCCAGTCGAAGTCATGAGCCGTAACTACCGTGCCGTCGAGCAGACATAGACGCACTGAATGCGAGTCAAGAGGGGTGCTCTCAGTCGCCAGAAGCAATTGGGCCGTCGGGTACATGCTGAGCCGCGTCTGAACGCATTCCTCGTCTGGTAGGGCGGGGTTGTTCCAGATGGCGGAGGCGTTTAGCGCTTGCCGGGCCATTGTTTCTTTTTGTTTCTCCAGCTGTTTTCGCAGTTCCTGCCATGCGGACGGTTCGTCGGCAGCCGGATCGGCGTAGGTGGCTTCGAGAATCGGGCGCAGGTCGCCCGGCAGCGTGATCGTCGGCCTCTCGCGCCATTGCTGGAGCGAACGGAGCAGGATGTAAGGCGCATAGACGTGGGCGCTCTTGCCCAGAGCCTGACGAATTTCCTTCTCGCTCGCGTGGCTCAGCGAGGCATCATCTGAATGCGCCATCTGAATCCAGACTTCGGGTTGTGGGCACAGACGACCGATCCGTTGGAGCAGCATGTCGGTCGGGGCGAGGTCGGTGATCAGCAGGTCGGCATCGATATCCACACTCTGCTCGGCGACCTGGGTTGAAACCAAGACGCAGCCGTTGGGCCGATTACTGGAGTCCTTGCCGAGTCGGTTCATCCATTGGTTCTCGAGTTGTTCGCGGCGGAAAAAGGGGAAGCGAGAATGCAGCAGCGCGATGCTTGGGCCGCCTTGGAAATTGGCGCTCTGGAGTGCCCGGTAGGTCTCTTGTGCCTCGTCCACTGTGTTGCGAATCCACAGCAAACACTCGCGGTGACAGGCGCGATCGAGGGCATCTTCAATTGGCAAGGCGCCGGACATGCGGCGTATCTGAATCGTCTTCGATGGCAGTGCTTCGCACGCTTGCTCGATGAGTGAACCTGCCGCACCGGAAACCAGCGGATACGCTACGTTGACGGGCTGGTCATCAGGCCATCCGAGTAACTCACGCCGTCGCTTTTCCGTGAGCGTGGCCGACAGCACAATGACGGTACACTGCAACTCGCGCAGTCGTTTCACCAGCGCGCCAATGAGCGTGCTGGTATAAAGATCGTAAGTATGCACTTCGTCAAGGACTACCACCTTGCCGGCAAGACCGAACTGCCTGACGAAGAAATGCTTGGCCGCCACAATGCCCAGCAACGGTTGGTCAATCGTGCCAACACCAAACGGCGTGAGCAGCGCCCGCTTAGCTGACGCAAACCAAGAGCGCCCCGCGCGGGCATGCTCCTGTGCTTCGGCATCCGGGCTGGCCGGGTACAGCTTCGCTGGCGGGTTCGTGTCGAGCAGCCAAGAAGCGCTGTGGGCCAGCCGCACTTCTGCCGGATCAGCGGAAATCCGTTCAACGAACGGCTGCACGCGCAGATGAATCCGGTTACTGGTCACTTGTGTCGGCAACGCGAAATACAGTCCGGTCGCCTTGCCGGACGCGATGAGTTCATACGCCGCCGCAAGCGCCGCCTCCGTCTTGCCGCAGCCCATGGGCCCTTCAATGATGTACATGCCAGGCTCACGCACCGTCTGCACGGTTGCGGTCTGTAGGCTGTTTGGCCGCGGGATTTCAGGGAACAGCTCAGCGAATCCGGTCAACTGCCTTACTTCGACTGATCTCCAGTGGATCGTGGCCAGCGCCGTCTGCGCTCGGCGACGCCGCTCCGGCACGTCCCAACGCGCATCGAGTGGGAAGTGTCTCTCGTCTGAACCGATCCAGTCGGCAATCGTAATCAGCCCAGCCACAAACCAAATTGTTGCATCGTCTGGCGGCTGACCCGGCAACGGTCCCAGTTCGGCGATGAGTTCCGCCGCCAGTCGGCAGCGTTCCTGCTCCCAAGGTTCGTGCACCTGCACGCGCTCCCCTTTGATCCGCCCATGGTGCGCGCCCACGGCCGCCGCCCAGAGTTGGAGTCGAGAACTTCGGAGCAGTTCCTGCACGGTAAATTGGCTGATCCTGGCGTGGTCAGACTCCCGCATGCTCCAGCCTTCCTTCAGCGCCTGATCCCTCAGCGCCTGCTGCACCAACCACGCTTCGCTCTTCCGTTGAAACCCCGGCGAGACCTTGCCGATGTCATGCAGCGCAGCAAGGGTGGCGGCGCCGGGCGGGATGAGCATTTCGAGTTGGGGCGGGAGCAAGGCCAGGAGTGCTTCGGCGACGCAGCCGACGTTCAGGCAGTGGTCGCGCACGTTGATGCCGGGCTTTCCATCTTTGGTCGTCTTCGCCCAACAATCTTCATGGCGCAGAACGCTGCCCATCGCGAGCAACTGTCCGTCTCTTTTTGCGGGAGCCGGCACGCACCACATTTTACCAAATGATTAAGCCGAGGTACAGCTTCGCGCATCGAGTCGCAGAAACTTCGCACAGCCTACTCTAGCAAGCTGAAGAGTGGCGGAGGAGGTTGGTTTTTTCGGTGGAGGAGGATGGTGGAGGGATCTTGGGGCTGGAAGAGGCAGGTAGCTCGGCCGGGAGGCGAAGAAAAGAGGAACCGCAAGACAGGGCTACCCGGGTAGGCCGAAAGTGAAGGCTCAAGTAGAGAGAGTAGGCGTAGCAAGCCCAGGCAGGTGAGTGGAGGGGGTTTTAGTCGGGGGGCACGAATGGGAGGTTGGCATCGCCACAGGGAGCGATAGAGTTGACGGGAGACCTCGCGCAGCGTCACCTGATAACGACGGACAGTTTTCGAGTCCCGCAGGGTGAAGGTGAAGGAGAGGACGAGGGCCAAGCATAGCACCAGGGTGACGGCCGCCAAGCCGCGGTTGAGGACAGGCTGGGGAGGGCCGGAAGCCGAGGGCCGCCGGGGACGATGTTTACAAGCGTGCAGGAATCCGTGTTTCGATGAAGGCACGCGATAGCCAGGAAGGGCTTGACCGGGCTACTGATGAGCTGGCAGCCCACCGCTGGATGGCAGTACTGGATAGACTCGACCGGTTGGGCCCGCGCGTCCAAGCTGGAGACCCGGCGGTGCAGGCAAAACTCACCACAGCGGCTCTGACTGGAAAGGATCTCGATGCCATCCAGAGCGGCCACCCGGCGACCCTGGAGGCGGCCCGGGTCGAGGGCTTTGTTACCCTTCAGGCGGCGGTTGACCTCCACCAGCATCCGCTCCAAATCCAGCGGCATACTCACCCGGTCAATCGTTAACCCGCAGTGGCGCACATCCGACTCTGTTAAAATCCATCGTAAGGAACATTGACAACCCCATGGCCAACGGGAAAGTCATTGCGCTGGTCAACGGCGATATCGAAGCTGATTCAGGCCCGGCTGCTCAAGACCGGCCGCGAGCCCACGAGTGGGTTGTATGGCAAGGGACAGCCGCTGACAAAGCGTAAGCGTCCTGTGTACCCACATCAGGTTCACGGGACTGATTCGCTCGGTGTACAATGCCTCCTGCTCGGATTCGAAAATGGAAATCCTGGGTCAGGGAGGTACCCCCCTGAGGAAAGGCTGAAATCAATGGTCATTTGGAAGATCTCCCACGGTCGGGCCCAATTCACGGACGAGGAGCGAACGGAGTGCCTTCGAAAGCACTTGGTATTGATAGGAATGAAATATGCAAAGTACAAGCAAGGTCTCGACTTCATAAACAAGATGCACAAAGGAGACATCTTCTATCTTTGTCATGCAAGCGAGGTACAACTCCTGGGTCAGATAACTTCGGAGAAGGCCACTCCGTTTAAGCAACGGCCTCGATGGTGGAAACGGAGCTACAAACAGCTGCAACGCCTTAGCCCCGGAAAGAAATATCGAGGAGACCACGAGATGTGGACACCCAGCGGATACTCCACCTGCGTGCCCATAAGAGAGAATGATATCGAAGAATTTGAGAAGAGGATCCTCAGGCCATTTTTCAAAATGCGTCTTTCCGACCTGGGCACGTCTTTGGAGTGCGACAAGGTCGCAGCAGGCATGGAGAGCGGCGCTAAGTTTGATTTCCGGAGCAGGGAAGGAGCAGAGAAGAGGGTGATAATGTCCATCGCGCAACGACGCGGACAACCCCGATTTCGCCGCTACCTAATGGAACTGTATGAGGGGAAATGTGCGATCTCAGACTATAACGCGCCCGAAGCGCTGGAGGCTGCACACATTATCCCCCATAGAAGAAAAGCTGTGTATCGCCCTCAAAACGGCCTCTTACTCCGGGCCGACCTTCACACGCTGTTCGACCTGCACCTCATAACCATAGACCCACGGAGTATGAAAGTACGGGTCGATCCAAGTCTAATGGGTACTGAATACAGAGAGTTCGCTGGGAAGTCTCTACGGCTCCCCAAAATACCTAGGTTCCGTCCAAACAAAGAGGCACTTGAACAACATCGGGAAGCGGGGAAACTCTCGGCAAAAGCGGGAGAGGACAGGACTAAACGCCTCGCCGATACCCTGAGGAGGCAGAGCGGGGCCTTCGCTGAGTGTCAGTCCTGAAGGCTCATTGCGGCGGGGGCCGGGAGCTATTGCGCACTTCATATGGCCGTGACTGACCTTGGAAGAGCCCGGCAAGTGTTCCAACAAGCTGGCTTGGCCTTCCCAAAGATTCCGGAGCAGCTTGCCGCAAAGTTAAGGGAGCAGGGGATGTGGCTTTTCTCCACGGGCGAGCTCGATATGTCGCAACACAACCTACAGCATTACGTCCAGGAGTGCGATGGCGCCCCAGTGGAAGATTACGGCGTCCTCTGCCATTCCGGACACTGTGTGAACTCCTATGCGCTTCAGCACTACCTTGTGCATGGGACCTTGCGCATGTTCCTGCATCTGGAGTGGGGTGGCGTATATATGGACGCCAAGCAGACTGCCGCGAACATCCGAGAGTGCTTTTCGCTCGCCGACGAGGTCATCCCCGTTCTGAACACCAACCAACGGCTTCGGCTCACTGACCCGCCCCTGATCGTGTGCTCGGACTTTTACGGGAGCTATTGGTCTGCGCCAGGGCGAGGGCCGCCAGGAGGTGGATCGTCCGGCAAAGGCGCTCACGGAAGCTCTTCAACGGCTGAAGTCAGTAGTGTCCAATTACAAGTCGAACAGTTGCAATTGGATACAAGGATCGTCCTCTGGCAACTGGTCGTTGGAGTTGAGAAACACCTGTAAAATCGGGCTTTTTTCGAAAATCGTGACACTCAAAATTTGGAGAATTTTGTACAGACTCAAA
>Ga0208192_1001409_pt1 | contig 14309 bp, 15 predicted proteins | sample June2015DPH_13_1_2_FD_184711 | JGI IMG/M metagenome (GOLD analysis project Ga0208192, IMG submission 184711) | Peatland microbial communities from SPRUCE experiment site at the Marcell Experimental Forest, Minnesota, USA - June2015DPH_13_150... | ecosystem: Environmental > Terrestrial > Soil >... | reverse complement strand
CCTGGAGCGCGGCGCCCAGCTCGACGGCTCCGCCAAAGGATGGTAGAAACTCGAGGCCGGCAACGACACCGGCAGGGCAGAGCGTTGCCAACAACCGAGGGGCTTGACAGCGGCCCCATCATGGAAGCCCCAACCTGGGGGAGGGGGCCTCAAACAGCATTCCCAGCTGTTTGAGGGTACCATCCGTGGTTCAGTATCCTCGAGCCCAACGAGATTGATCCGTAAGTGCAACTCGAAGGGTACCTCTTGATGGGCGCGTTTGTCAATTCACGAACGCCCCGCGTACTCCAGCTTGTGCACGCCGGAGGGTTGTCGGGGGCCGGGGGAACCTACATTCAGAACTTGGGGGCAACTATGTTTTGTCGCCGGTAATAGCCCTATATCTGGTTGATCCTCTTTCTCTCCTCGACGTCCCGAGAAAAAAGGAGGGTTGAGAAGACTCTTAGCCCCCGATTGTCAATTCAGCAATTGGCTTATGCCGTATGCCGTGGCCACTTCCAAGCACACCAGGCGATCAGGGCTCCGGCCAGCACCCCAATAAAATAGTCAACGGGGATGGCGGCTGGGAATCCCTTGATCGCACTCTCGATCAAACCGATGACACAAAAAATGGCAATGAGCATGCCCATAACAAGATTGGTCCACTGATTGGGCGGGTCTTTTAGCGTCAGAGACAGGAACGCCATAGCAAAGGGAATCCACCAGAAGATTGCGAAGAAGAACCCCAATCCCTGTGTAATCGGCCAACCCCCAAGATTCCCCGCCATGATTCCCTGGACGATTCCTGGCTTCAGGAACAATAGGAACACGTAGACCGACATCCCTTCCGCCTCAATCATCCACAGGATTGCGATTCTCGTCTTCCAGCTCAGCAGTTCCGTGACTATCCCTCCTTGCTCTTCACCTGAGCACATCTTGGCCGATTGACGACGGATTTGGCAAGATTGGCTGTTCCCTCCCGCGGACGGTATCTTGAGGGGCGGCAACATCTGAGGAAGGGGGTCGCACGCTTCTTCGGCCCCAGAGCAAATGATGCTGGCCAAGACCGGTACCCCGCTTGCCTAGTATAGGTCTGCAGAGTTCGCCGATGCAAGCACGTGAGACTCTGGGTGCGCCGAGGTTGAATGAATCGGCGAAGGCTGCGAGTTGATCCCTCGAAAGACGGTCAGGATCCATGATAGGGGCGTTGGGGACGTCCAATCCTGGCCCATTGTCGGGCGGATGGGGCTTTCGGCAAGGACAGGTCAGGCCATGGAGGGGTAGCGGGCGGCCTGCTCTCCCTACTCAATCGTGGGAATATCAGCTTCTCATTTTCGCCAGTAGGGCATCTGGTCATCTGCAGGATTATGGGTGAGGTTCTGGGGACTGCTGCCGTCGACATTCATCACATAGATTTCCCAATTGCCATCCCGGTTGGTCTGGAAGGCAATCTGCATGCCATCCGGCGACCAGGCTGGTGCCCAGTCCTCGGCCGGATCGTTGGTGAGGTTTCTCAGACCGCTGCCATCGATGTCGATGACATCGATATCGTCCTGTCCGTTTTGGCTCGAGCGAAAAGCGATCTGTATGCCGTCTGGCGACCAGCAGGGCGAGTAGTCGATCCCTTTCGTATTGGTCAGCCGCTTCACGTCCGACCCATTGTCATTCATGAGGTAGATAGAATAGATTCCGGCAGTGTTTTCGCGGTCGGAAACAAAAGCAATCTGGCGGCCGTCTGGAGACCAGGCGGGGGAGAAGTCATCCTTGGGATTACTGGTCAGGCGCTTGGGGTGAGAGCCATCGGCATTCATCACATAGATCTCATTATTGCCATCTCGCCTCGAGGTGAAGGCGATAAGCTTACCATCCGGGGACCAGGCCGGAAAGCCCTCATCGACATCCGCCCGATTGGTCAGGTTCATCGGGTTGCTGCCATCGGCTCCCATCAAGCCGACGAAGCTATGGGTGAGCCCAAACCCGGTAAAAACTATCTGGTGCCCATCTGGCGAAAATGGGCCGGGAAAGGTGTTGGAGTCGCCCTGGGTGAGGCGGGTCACCTTCATATCGGCGAGATCCAGCAGGTAAAGGTCGGCATAAGTTCCACCCCGGTTGGAGGCGAACAGGATCTGTCCACTGCCACCTAGGGGGGTCAGGGTCGGGGAGAGGGTAGCTGGCATAGTGGAGGTTTTGGTCGGGGAAGGTGGGCGGGTTGGGGTAGCGTTCTCCACAGCTGCGGAGGGTGCGCCAAGTTCCGGATTGGGGCTTGGGGCCGGGTTGACCACTTCTGGTGCGCAGGCGCCCACACAAAGAAGCAAGACGAGGATGATTGCCGGGTTTTTCCAGGTGCTCATATTACTAATCTGAAGTCCGCTTATGTTATGGATTGGGCTCGATCTCGTACCAGATCTGCGCCAAGTATCCTGCCGCATCCACCTTTTCAATCTGGTCGAGTAGCTTAGGAGTATCTTTGATACAGTTCCAGCTATAGATGGTGGAATGCCCGGTCACACTCATGGGGATAAAGTCGGAGTCCGGGTTTGCTCTACAATAATCTTCCATGGCCTGAGATGGTGTTTCATCGGTATTAGCTTTCGAATTGCAAGGTAGGTTGGCGCCAAAATTGCAGGCATACACCTTGTTGTCCATACAACGCCAGACTGTGGTTTTCTTGAACATATCGGTTGGCTCGGTGCTTGCCTCTAGGCCTGCTGCCTCTTTGAAGCCATTGATGATCTCATCGGGGACTTGGGTGCCCGTATAGCGTGCATCTGGCGTGTCTATCGTTCCGACCGCGGCACAGTAAGAAAATGGATCCGCAAAGGTTTCTGTCGTCGGTGTTGTCATGGCGAGCGCGCTTGATGGCGCGAGGGCAGCCTCCGGAACCTGCGAGGAACAGGCTGCCACCATCATCGTCAGTGCGGAAAGCAGAACCCACACAAAGGGGAGTGGAATTCTCTTCATTGCGAAACTCCTGGTGCGACTGAAGTCCTGTTTGTGCTTTTTGTCCTTCTCATTTCAGTATACCAGTAGGATCTCTTCCCAACTACAGGATAAAGTCCATAACGGCCTATTGAGAGTCGTATAACACAATGACTCTTTTCGGGTTTTGTGGCATGGTGGGGACAAGGGAAACCCACGAGGAGAGAAGCGAGACTTTGAGGCACTGGAGCGGCGGCGCATGGAAGCCGCTCGACTGCTCCGCAAGCGACTGAGGCAAGCGGAAGTCGCCCAGCAAGTTGGCGTTCATCGACAGTCGTTGAGCCATTGGGCTAAACAGCTGGCCGCAGGAGGCCAAGGCAGTCTGAGGTAGGCGGGGTCGGCAGGACCTAGGCCCCGTCTGAGCCCAGTGGACCTGCGGCGGATGGAATGCGGGCTCAAGCGCGGGCCCGAGCCTCTGGGATACGTGAACGGGGTATGGACCCTGCGCGGAGTGGCCAGACTGATCCAGCTGCAGGGCGGGGGAAACCAGCGACCTCCAGGCTACCGGCCCGACGATCCGAGGTCGACATGGAATCTGACCGCCTCTGATTCGGACAGGAACCAACGACCTCTGGGTTATGAGCCCTCGTCTGGTAGTGCCACCCTCAGACAGCAGTTCCACCCGATTGAGGGTGCCCCTTCTTCTGTGATGCGATTTAGCCTGGCAAGGTTCGCGACGGAAAGCAAGTGCGAGGGCACCTCTACGGTCCGCCCCTTGTCACGCACGCGGCCATGATGCTGGTAGACGACCGTTCATGTCAATTGCCGCACGGATGGGTTTCTGGCGAGGACTGGGTAGCGAGCCATTTCGCAGGAGACCACCCAAGCACGGAATACTAGGTGGGGAGTGAATGACTAAAGGTGCCCTCCCCTTCTCAGCTTGCTGAGCTTGTCGTCAATCCTTTCCCGCGCCCGGGCTGTCGCCTCTTCGTCGATTGTCACACTGGTCACATCGTTGCCCTTGAGATCGATCTTCAGCCAATCCCCCTCGCGTGCTCGCTCTGGCAATTGGCTGCGTGGAACGGGCAAGAGGCGCTCGTTTTCCCCAACTAGCAAGACCGCAAGCTCTCCTTCGAATCTGTCTATAACGGCGTTCTCAGTCATTTTGCTACCTCGAAAGTGGTCTCAGCTTGTGCGGCCGCACCGCTCAGGCTGGCGGTCACAACTATCCGCCAGTTCCCGGGGGTGGTGTTTCTTCCAACAGTCCATGTCCATGATACTCGCCCTGCTCCATCAGCGTCTTTGGGGGAGAGCCCAGTTGCCTTGCTTGGGCCGGATTTGTAGTAGACCGTGATTGTGCAATGGGCGCCTGGTGACGTAAGTGCAGACAGAGTAGCAGTGCCGCCTGGCGCCACGGGGCTTGACACGGACAGGACGGTGAGGCTGAGAGGCCCGGCCACAGTTGGGGACGGAGATGAGAGTGCGGGGACTACAGCCAGGGTAACAGATGGAGCACCGATGGGTCCTTGCTTGCTCACTCCGACGGTGTAGCCATCCGCGTCTGCCGTCACGACTACCGTGCCGTTGACGTCCGTGCCGTAGACGGTGGCCCCGACCGAGGCCAACTTGTCCAGCGTCTGCGGGTTGGGGTCGCCGTAGGGGTTACCACGTCCGGCAGAGTAGACAGCAACCTCTGGCCTCACCCGTTCAAGGAAAGGCAGGCTCGAAGCCGAAAGGCTTCCATGGTGTCCGACTTTCAGGATGTTCGCCTGGAGATTAAGACCTGCGCCGAGCATGCTGGATTCTGCTTCCGTTCCCGCGTCCCCCGTGAAAAGGAAGGTGGTTTTCCCATACGACATCCGGAGAACCAGGGAATTGTTGTTCAGATCGGAACTGAGAACCTCAGAAGGATTGAGCACATCGAAATCCAATGAACCAAGGCTCAACCTATCGCCTCGTTTGGCTTCAACATAGTTCGCCTTTGAGTTCGCAATTGCATTCAAGAAGTCCTCGTAGACTGTAGTGGTCTCGGCCTGCCCGTTTGTCACAACAGTGGACACTGGTAAGGTACTGAGCACCTCGACCAAGCCACCGACGTGGTCACTGTGCGGATGCGTTGCCACAACCATGTCCAGACGCTTGAGACCCAGCGCCTCGAGGTATGGAACAACCCCGCTTCCGGGCTCACCTCCGTCGATAAGTGCTGTCTTCCCGTCGGGGGCCACGATAAGAATGGAGTCTCCCTCGCCGACATCGATGAAATGAACCTGGAGTACTGCTGCCGGGGTCGCTTCAGGATGAGGGGTCGATGTGCCTGTGGCAGGTGCTGAGAGGGTGCCAGTCGCAGATTGTGTTGAGGTTCCAGTTGCCGTCCCCGTGGCCGTGCCACTCGCCAGCAGTGCAACTGTTCGCATGGCAGACTCGGGGAGAGTGGGAGGCGGCAGGGCTGTAGCGGCGGCAGTCGCGATGACCCCGCTCGGTGCAGGCGTGTGGGGGGGCGACGGAGCGGCTTGGACCAGACTGGAGGCGCCGCAGGAACAGATCAGCGAAAGCGCGAGCAGCGAAAGTGCTGCGATGGCAAAAGACGTCGGCCTGACATCGGCCCTTCGGATGCAGCTCACGGGACATTCTCCTTCGCTGATGGCCTGCCTTCAGGATCTCGCGACCAGGCTGCCCGAAAAACGCGGATCAGGGCTTGCGGTCGCCTCTTGGACGAGACATGGGATCTGCCCTGCGCGTGAGTCCCGCCGGGGAGGGGGTACAGGCACACGGGTATCGTGCTCACAGTAGAGCAAAAGATAGCCTCGTCTTGGATAAGCTCCGTGCAATTGGGGCGCTTGTTCATCGGTTCTCCCCCAGGGTGATGGTGGGAACACACAAGGGAGTGCGCTAAGCAGTCAGGCGAACCCCGACAATCCCTGACATATTCGCCAGGCAGAAATCATCTGTTCTGGCCGCCCCTCTCACACGACGGTCCTCCCCCAGGCATGGTACTAATGCCCGCTGGGCCCTGACTCGCATACCCACACCAATTGTAGGGTGTCTCAAGGGAAAATTATTGCTGTTGTACCGAGTGCAAGGAAACTGCATTGGTCGGCCAGTGTAAGTGTCTATAAAGAGCCCACCTCCATCGGCACGGATCATGCCCATCCGCGAGAGGAGGAGTCTGGAGGTTGCCCTTCGGAGAGCTTGCCGTTGGTGAAGCCTATCAGGGTCTTGCTGGGAGAGAGCGAAGCTGAATGCACAGCGTAATCGGAGGAACTCGGCGACCTACGGTTCGTCTGCCGGCCGTGACATTATCAGAATGACACTCGAACCAGCGATTCCGCGGTTACGAGCCTGACGAGGTTGACTGAGTTCCTCGGTTGAGGATCTTTCTTGAATCAAGCCGAAGAACGCGAACGGGCATCATTTTAGGGCAATGAAGAACCGAGGCTTGAATGGCCCCGGTTTGACCTTTAGGGGGCGCGGGACGGCTATCGGTTGAGGAGTACCTCGAAGTCAACGACGGCAATTGCGTCCATGGTTTCAGGTAGCGGGGGCTGGACTCGCCCGTCCTGGCGATCCGGGCCAGGAAACCAGCGACCTCCGGGTCGTGAAGTGTGTGTGTACGGGTTTCAGATGACGGTAGGTCTGGCGAGGATCAGTATTGCTGCGACGCTGCCTTGGTAAGGGGCAAGTCGAGACCATTCCGATTGGCGAAGTCAAGCGCATATTGCAAATCCTTGCGGTATATGTTGTTCATCTCTGGATGTTTTTTGTTGAGTTTCGCTATGTTGTCCCAATTGCGCACAACATAACTGTCAGCCGTGCCGAACTTCGCGATTTGAAGTAGGGTTCCCACCTCGACCCTCGCCTTCGTGACGAGAGAGATGGCTTCTCTTACTGCGGCGCCATTGGCGAGAGCCATCAGGTTGTGTGCCAGTTTCACAGCGGCCGCTGCCTCAACGTTGTCACCTATGTGATAGATGTGTTCCCCCATGGCTTCAAAGAACGGTACGCACTTCTCATATGCGCTTCTATCTCCCCCCACCATGAATGTAAGCGACGCGGATTCTGCACCCCAAGGGGCCCCGGTTACGGGGGCCGAGATCACTTGGGCATCGCTCGCACGCTTGACCCTCTCGGCCAGGGACGCGCAGTAGTGCGGGGTCAGGGTACTGCAAATTATGAGCGTGTGCTCATTCGTCAGCTCCTGAAGGAGTCCATCTTCTGCGAAAACGATTTGCTCTGTCTGCTCTTCATTTGCAACCATCGAGAAAATGACATTACACTCATGGGCAAGCTCTCGTGGTGAGTTCACTTCCTCAGCGCCTTCTCGTTTCAAGGCCTCCATCGGTTCCCTTCGTAGGTGACCCACAATCTTGACCAAGAAACCTTTCTTCTGAAGATTTCGGGCCATAGGGAAACCCATGTTCCCCAGACCAATCCAACCAACTGTGTTCCCAGTCATGATTCGCCTCTCGCAGTCGAATTGTCCAAGACTTGTAGAGCCTCGTGGGTTCAGGTTTTCCGATTGGCAACAGGTGTTCTTTGAACGGCGGAAAAAGAGAAACCCGCGAGCAATTTCTTGACGGTGAGTTCTGGCCACTGCTATCTTAGAACCGAGTCAGTTAGTCCCGGTTATCACTTCGTCTTCTTTGGCATGGTCATCCCGCTGGATACCTCAATGGCGGGGGGAAGCATTCTTTGGCGATTAGCTTTGTCCAGTGAGCGTTGCCAACAACCGAGGAGCTTGACAGCGGCGCCATCATGGAAGCCCCAACCTGGGGGAGGGGGCCTCAAACAGGATTTCCAGCTGTCTGAGGGTGCCACCCGTTGTTCAGTATCCTGGAGCCCAACGAGGTTGATCCGTAAGTGTAGCTTAGAGGGTACCTCTTGACAGGAGCATTTGTCAACGCACTGGGATAAATCGAGTCACGAAGGCTGCGAATTAATCGCTTGATAGACGGCCAGAATCAATGGTGAGGATATTGTGCTAGCCAAATCCAGCCCTATTATTGCACGGAGGAGGTTTTTGGCCAGCACAGGGAGGGGAGCGAAGCTGCGTTCGACGAGCATTGGCAAGGTGACGAACCCGATGAACTGCGGTTCATGCGAAAACCTCCTTTCTGGGAAGGATTTTCGCGAGGAAAACCGACGAATCCAAGCAAAAGGCCGTGGCCCGGAGGGCCATAGTCTTTTGACGAACCCGATGAAGCGTGGTTGATGCGAGGATGTTCTCTTCGGGGAGGTTTTTGGAACCGGAATTCACCGGGCCAAGCAAAAACCGTAGCCTTGCGAGCTACGGTTCCTTCCGAGTAGCGGGGCCTGGACTCGAACCAGGGTCCTTCGGGTTATGAGTCAATCTCGAGGATCTGGCACCTTACAGCGAACCGGTTGCCAGATCAACCCTGCTCTCGTCCTCGAGTTCAGCCGCGCCCGCTGGATTGCATGGACTGATCACGGCAGAGTATAAGGAGCAGGTTGCTCCTTGTCAAGAGGAATTGAATCGAGTACCGAGATTGATTGAATCACAAAGGCTGCGAATTGATCCTTGGATAGACGATCAGACTCCATGGTAGGAGCATTGTACGCATCCCTCCCAGGACCATTTTCGGACGGATCAGGTTTTCGGCCAGGACAGCCCCATTGAGTGGGCGAATCAATACCTCATATGAAGAGAGGACAAATTAGCGATTTGGCAGTGTGTTTCCAAGCTGTGTCACCGGACATAGGGAGCAGTCTAGTATGCTCCAGAATTCTTGGAACATCAGCGAAACAGTGGAAACGCTCAACCCTTCTTGACAAATGTGCCCTTCTCCAATTCTTCGAAGGCCGTGCGCAACTCTGCCTCCGTGTTCATGACGATGGGCCCGTACCAGGCAACCTTCTCACGGATGGGACGGCCAGAGATGAGCAGAAGGCGCACGGAGTTGTCTTCGGTGTTGATCAAGATTTGCTCGCCGTCATCAAAGACAACCAGGGTGCGGTCGCCCATCTCGAGGTCGTGCTGCGTGTCAAAGTAGTTGCTGCCTTCGCGTTCATAGGCAAAGGGATCCTTCTCATCACAGAAGGTAGCTTTGCCATCAATGATGTAGGCGAATACTGTGTGCCCAGACGAGGTAGGGAAAGCGAAGCGTGTCTTGGCCGGGACGGTAATATCCAGGTATTGTGGGTCAGTGACGATATCTTCCACCGGTCCATGCACACCGGCTACCTCGCCGCAAATGACGCGCACAATTACGTTGTGTTCCAGTGTAACGACGGGGATCTGTGCACGTTTCACCTCCTGATAGCGCGGATCCATCATTTTATTCGGTTGGGGCAGGTTGGCCCATAGTTGGAAGCCATACATACGCCCGTCGGGGTCGCCCTCCGGCATCTCCTGATGGATAATACCGCTCCCAGCGGTCATCCACTGCACGTCGCCGGCGGTGATTGCCCCGTGGTTGCCCATGCTGTCTCCGTGCTGGACCAGCCCGCGCAGCACGTAGGTGATTGTCTCCATGCCACGATGGGGGTGCCAGGGAAAACCTGGGAGGTAGTTTTTGGGAGAATCGTTTCGGAAATCGTCCAGCAACAAGAACGGGTCGAAGGTGCGGGTATCGCCAAAGCCAAACGCACGGTGCAAATGGACTCCTGCGCCTTCAAGGGTGGGTTTACTTTTATACATTTTGTGGATTTTGCGAGTCTTAATCATTTGATTCTCCTGTGATAAGCTCATCATAGTCCTGGTTTGAAAAGAAGAAGATTATCATCGCCATAGACCTGTGCTGGCCGAAAACCCCGTTCGAGATTATCGGGGACATCCGGCTCGCCCATCGTGCCTGTAGTCATGGTGCAATCCGTTGAGTACCGGAATCGTGATGAGCCGTCCTCGTCTGGGCCAAGCTTGCTGGGGTAGGATCCCACATGGAATCCTCTGCCCAATCCCCTGGTGCGGCCGTGCTCGGTTGAAGTATTCGACGTATTCCTTGATCACCCGATGAAGTTGCCTTTCCCCGACAAACAGGATGTGATCGAGGCATTCTGGCCTCACGCTCTCGAGGAATCGTTCGCAGACCGCGTTGGCCTTAGGAGCGCGGTAGGGCGTCTTCAGCCTGCCCTAAGGCCGCCAGGCCAGGGGACTTCGATGGAGCTTGCATTGGCGACTCGTGCGAAATGGTCGCCATATTTGCTGTCCCGGTCGCGAATCAGATATCGTGGCGCTTCGCCATAAGGGGTGGCTTCCCGCAGCTGTTGGGCGACCCAAGAATCGGTCGGATGGGCAGTGACAGCAAAGTGAACGACACGTCGCGAGCCAAGTTCGATGATGAAGAACGCGTAGATCTGCCGGAAGAACATGTCGATCACAGGGAGAAAGTCACAGGCCCAGACCAGCTGGGCGTGATTCCTGATGAAAGTTGACCAATTCTGACTTGGGGCGGGGTGGGGGCGTGCTAGACGGATGTATTTCTGGATGGTGGCTTTAGCAACTTGGATTCCGAGTTTGATGAGTTCGCCATGAATGCGTTCCCCCGGAACCCGCCTCTGGGGTTCGGCACCCCACAAGCGGTTCTCCCTGGCCATCTGCTGGATCAAGGCGATGGTTTCGCTTGCTACCCTTGGGCGCCCGCCCCGGAAGCGAGATTTGAGCTTCCAGAACAGGCGGAAGCCTTGGCGATGCCAGCGCAGGAGAGTGTCAGGTTTGAGGATGAGGAGGGTTGCCTTCCAACTCCGGACACGACTTGCAAGGAGGACGAGCCAGAGGCGATCGGCTTGGGTGAAGCGTGGTTTATTGATCTGGCGATGGAGGATGATGAGTTGTTGGCGGAGGAGGGCATTCTCAGCGATGAGTTCGGATCTCGGGCGCATGACATCAGGCGCAATGGTGAGAACCAGCGAATGGCGGCAGGGCAGGGTAAGGTGGAGGAAATCCTGTTCCAAGGCATTGAATACGGACTGAACGAGACGAATTAATGGCTTGGCTAAGGAGGACATGCGGATCGATCCCTTGGTAGTCTGTCAGAATCTATCAAGGGAGTCTATTACAGCCCCAATCCCAGCCAATTGCCGGAGGGATGAGGTTTTTGGCCAGGACAGGGAGTGGTTTCTCCGCCAGACGGGAGGTGAGTTCAAGAGGATTGGATGCAGTTCTGTTTTTTTCGCTATTGAATTAAACGGCTTTCCCCGGATCACATCCGGGGAAAGCCTCTCACAGAGTATTAGCCGATCGAACTGGTGCCCCCAAGGGGATACTTTATATAGGTATAATCTCAAAGTTGAGAGGGGGCCGATAACCTGAACTGCCTAGCGGTGAACAATGCTCGTGATCGGACGCGTGCTCTCGGTAATCGACAGCGACGTATCGACCGCTTATGGGATTGCGAAACAGATTCAGCTCATGCCGCTGAACCAGAGTGATGAAATAATAATATGAATAAGACATCCACTTACCTGGCTATACTCGTCGGCGGGGTATGCAGCTATTTCCTCATCAATTCCTTCGTCTTTGGGCATTTCTTTACCAGTTCTAGAAAGATACCTACTGACGTTTTGCAAGGCTTCCTGATTGGCTTCGGACTGGCGTTTGTCACGGCCCAAATTTACGCCAGGATCAAGGCTAAGAAGGTCAACGGCTGGATCACCATGTTCGGATTAGGCGAGCCCGGCAACGGCATGTTCCTGCGAGCCGCGCACGCCCAGTTATTTCCCGGCCCGGTGAACATACCGCAAGAGGCGATGTATTGGTGGACGAACGCAAATGACGCCGGCCATGCGCTCTCCGGAGTGCACGACTACGTCATGCACTTTCCGGCAGGTGGGCTTCCGCCCAACCAAGCCTTCTGGTCGCTGACGATGGGCGATGCGAAAAATCACTTTGTGGCGAATCCGCTCAACCGGTACAGCGTCAGCGACAGATCGCGCCTCGTGCAAAACCCCGACGGTTCGGTCGATATTTTCATTCAAAAAGCCGCCCCCGCAGGCCATGAATCCAACTGGCTGCCCGCGCCTTCGGGCAAATTCATACTCTGGCTGCGCGTGTACATGCCCGGCGAGGCCATTCTCCATGGCGCTTATACAGTCCCGCCGGTTGCCGAAGTGAGATGATATATATGAACTACGAGCATTTGCTTATATTCGGTTCGGTTATGGTCGTGGCATGGTTCCTTTTCACCTACTTTTGGCCGCGCTTGTTGTTGTCCGTGTTCAAGAGGGGGATCCTCGTTAATGGGTTCGGCGACGGCCCCATCCCGGTCAATACGCTCTATACGGAGCCCCCAGCGTTTTTTGCGGATCCTATCCACCCGCCCGACTCGGCCTCAAAATTGGCGACTACTGGTGTGAACCGCGACACGCTCATGACGGCTGGCTGGCTCGATCTCTCAAAAGGACCGCTAGTCTTGCATGTGCCCGACATGGCCGGTCGCTATTACAGCGTGCAGTTCACCGATCCGTCGAAGAACACGAATTTTGCCTACGTCGGCAAACGCGCCACGGGCACGCAGGCAGGCGACTATCTCATTACGAGGCCCGGTTGGAAAGGACAGGTGCCCAGCGGCATGACGCAGATCTCCTCGCCGAACAATTCGGTGCTCGTCTTCGGCCGCGTGCTCGTGGAAAATGACAGCGACTTGTCGACTGCCTATGCTCTTTCGAAGCAGATACAACTGACACCCCTGAGCGGCTGGCAACCCAGCCAGCCTGTGGCTTGAAAGGGTATAGCATAGAAATACTGGCCTGCGTTTTGTAATGCAAGCTATCGGGTGGCATATAAGATAGCGTTCAACCGAAAAGCGGGAACAACCAATTAAGAAGGTGAATTATGCTAAAGCCAGTTCTCTCGTAGGGTTCATCACGTTCCAATCAATAACAGATAATGCTCACTGTTGGGCAACCAGATCGCAAAATCCGCCATATAAGGCGGATTTTTTCATCCTTGAAATCTCAGGTTTCCACTTCGAAATTACATGCTTCTGAGAATTTTATTGGAAAAAATGTAATGTATGGAACATATGGATTATATGTTCCAATGCCCCCAAGTGGATTCGAACCGCTGTTCTTGGCTTGAGAGGATCACATGCCGAATCATAAATTAACCAGATGCCTTTAGGGGACTGTTTCAGAAAATTGTGGCGTAACAGCTTGCCAGCGTTTCAGATGAATCCACGCAATCTGTACAATTCAAAAATCAATTGAATCACAATGCCGAATGCTACCGTGACTAGGGCGGGGATGCGTTCCCTCCCTCGTTTGCGCAAGACCAGCGCCAGGGCCCACAGGCCTGCGCAGACCATTCCCAAGAGTCCTGCCAGGGGCCACAATCCCCATAAGCCGACCAGGACCCTGGCATCTGCGCCGCCCAGCCAGTTGAAGTACCAAACGCTCAAGACGAAGAAGCTGATAGTTAGCGGGAGAAAATCCAGGCGCACGGCGCGGAATATGGCTGACCCGAAACCCATCACCAACAAAGGCCAGGTCAGCCAATCTGCCACTTCACGTTTGCTCCAGTCCTGCAGGCCTGTGGTAGCCGAAAACTCCATCCCAGCCTGTCGGTAGTGGAAGAATCGGCAAAAGCCCGACGGGCACGAGCCCTGTCGAAAATGAGCATAGCAGGGGCGCTCCCAAGGAAGTAGGACCCGGGATCGGGAGGATGCGACTGCAACATGCCATAATCGAGGCCCTCCGAGCCTCGTTTCTTCACCCGTAACCGGAGTTGATTCAAACTACGAGCCTCCGGCCTATCGGCCCGACGATCCGAGGTCGACATGGAATCTGACCCCCTCTGATTAGGACAGGGACCAACGATCGGGCGGTTACGAGCCCTACGAGCTGCCTAGAGATTGCGATCGCAGATCTCGCTTAGATTCCGCTGGATCTGCGACTCGACACCGTGGGGTTAAAGACAGAACCGAGGCTGAAACGCCTCGGTTTTGGCGTGAGGTAGCGGGGGCTGGACTCGAACCAGCGACCTCCGGGTTATGAGACTTCGTCCACAGGTGCCAGCCTCAGCGCCCTTTCTTGCGCTCCCGAGGCTGCCTACTGACCTCTGATTGAAACGTGCCTGGCGAATCACGATCGCGAATTGATCGAAAGGGTACCTCTTGGGGGGCGTGTTTGTCAATCCTTCGACATTGATTTCGACATTGATTGAACCCCGGAGGCTGCTAATAGATCACTAGATAGACGGTTAGAATCCATGATAAGAGCATTGTGCACGTCCAATCCACGGCCATTTTCAGATGGATAGTGTTTTTGGCCAGGACAAGGGGAGACCCAAACTGGGATGACGTATAATCATTCTAAGGGGGCATTCCTGTCAGCTGAGGATACTGCAGGAGGCAGCTATGCCATTTGGATTGCAGCCATGGCACCTGATCGTGATTGCCGTTGTGGCGCTGCTGGTCTTTGGACCCTCACGCCTCCCTGACATCGGGCGCGGAATGGGC